>Ga0070762_10000307_pt1 | contig 19672 bp, 19 predicted proteins | sample HubBroMetageREF2_FD_66726 | JGI IMG/M metagenome (GOLD analysis project Ga0070762, IMG submission 66726) | Reference soil microbial communities from the Hubbard Brook experimental Forest, New Hampshire, USA - Hubbard Brook CCASE Soil... | ecosystem: Environmental > Terrestrial > Soil >...
CCGCAGCCACCACCACAACTCATGTAGGGACAGCCGCCTCGGCTGTCCAGCAAGCGAAGCGAGCGCCGAAGCACCACTGCTACTCAGGCCTTTGCGTGACCGCCTTACCCCCACCCCCCCCGGCAGCGCCGCGACCGGTTAGAGGATCGCGACAGGTTAGAGGGTGGAGCAGGCCTGAAAAGGGTGGAGCAGGCCTTCCAGGCCTGCGTCAGGGATCGCCCGAAAAATTGAGGGCTTCAGCCCCCGAGGTACATTAGCGAGGTACATCAACCAAGTTTTCAACAGTCTGCTACTCTTCCGAATCAAATCCCATGCCCCACCGCCCCCAATCCCTCCGCATAGCCATCGACACCGGCGGCACCTTCACCGACTGTGTCTGGATAGACAGCGCCGACAACCGTCTGCACATGCTCAAAGTTTTCTCCACTCCAGCCGACCCCTCCCAAGCCATAGTCGAAGCCCTCCGCAAAATCAATCACGCCGGCGAGTTGATAATCCTGCACGGCACCACAGTCGGTACCAACACGCTGCTGGAACGCAAAGGCGCCCGCACAGCTCTAATCACCACTGCGGGCTTCGAAGACGCCATCGAGATCGGACGTCAGGCCCGCCCCAAGCTCTACGATTTCTTCTTCGATCGCATCGAACCACTAGTCCCCGCCGATCTCCGCTTCGGCATCGAAGAACGCACCGCCAGCGACGGAGAAATCCTGACCAAGCTCTCGCCCACGCACCTGAAATCGCTAGCAACCCAAGTGTCAGCGAAGCGACCCGAGTCCATCGCCATCTCGCTACTCTTCTCCTTCGCAAATCCAAAAAATGAGCAAGCGATCGCGGAAGTACTGAAACGATTAGGCGTCCCACTCTCAATCTCCCACCAAATCCTCCCCGAATTCCGCGAATACGAACGCACCTCCACAGTAGTTATCAACGCCTACCTCCAACCAATAATGCAGCGCTATCTGGAAAATCTGGAACAGCGCTTCAGAAGGATGGAGCAGCGCGACGGGGAAACGCTAGAGCACCGCGAGAGCGAAAGAGCGGAGCAGCGCGAAAGCGGAGGGGTGGAGCACCGCGACAGCGAAAGGGTGGAGCAGCGCTTCAGCGCTGCGTCAAACCAACCCAAATCGGCCAGGACTTTAGCCCCTGAGGTACCTAAGCCCACCCGCATCTTCGTCATGCAATCCAGCGGCGGCATCACCCCGCTGCATTCCGCAACGAAAGAACCCGTACGCACCGTTCTCTCCGGTCCCGCCGGAGGCGTAGTCGGCGCCGCCGCCAGCGCCCGCGCAAGCGGTTTCGATCGCATAATCGCTTTCGACATGGGAGGCACTTCCACCGACGTCTCCCTGGTAGAAGGCGCAATCACCACCGCCAGCCACGCCGAAGTCGCCGGACTCCCCATCGGTGTCCCCATGCTCGATATCCACACCGTAGGCGCAGGCGGAGGCTCGCTAGCCCGCTTCGACGCCGCAGGCGTTCTCCGCGTAGGCCCCGAGTCCGCCGGCGCCGATCCCGGCCCCATCTGCTACGGCCGCGGCACCCAACCCACCGTCACCGATGCCAACCTCTTACTAGGCCGCCTGCAGCCAACCCGCTTCTTAGGCGGAGACTTCACTCTGGATCTCGACCGTACCCGCCGCCTGACGCGCGAATGGTTGAAACAACAGGGAAGTTCGCTAACTCTCGAACGTTTCGCCGCCGGAGTAATTCGCGTGGTCGACGCCATCATGGAAAAAGCCATCCGCGTAGTCTCCATCGAACGCGGCCGCGATCCCCGCGACTTCGCCCTCGTAGCCTTCGGCGGCGCCGGAGGCCTCCACGCCTGCGCCCTCGCCCAAGCTCTCAGCATCCCCCACGTAATCGTGCCCGCACTCCCCGGCGCACTCTCCGCTCTGGGCATTCTGGTCAGCGACGTGGTGAAGGATTACTCTCGCACCGTCCTTTGGCGCGTCTCCGGTAAACTCCCGGCCGCGCAACTGACTCGCGAATTCTCGACCCTGCAGAAACAAGCTGCCAGGGATTTTCAACAAGAAGCATGGCCGGGAAAAGTCCACTATCAGCGCAGCGTCGACCTCCGCTACCGCGGTCAGGGCTACGAACTAAACCTTCCGTGCACCAATAATCTCTTGAAGGATTTTCAGCAAGAACACCACCGCCGCTACGGCTACGCCCACCCACAGCGCGAACTAGAGCTCGTAACCCTACGCCTACGAGCCCAGGTGAAATCCCCAGGCAGTGAAACTAAGATGGACCATGTGGAGATAGCCCATGTGGGGACGGGCACTCATGCCCGTCCAGGCCGAGCAAAGCTCGGCTCGCCCTCCACGCCCAAAGCCCCACTCCTATTCGAAGGCAAAAGACCGGCAACGGCAATCCACTCCCGAGCCGAGCTAAAACCCGGCAAAACCTACCACGGCCCCGCCATAGTCACCGAATACAGCGCCACCACAGTAATCCCGCCCAACAAACGCTTCCACCTCGACCCCGCCGCCAACCTGATTGTTACAATCCGATAAAAATGCGTCCCCGCAACTCCGATCCAGCCACTCGGTACTAGGTACTAGGTACTGCCTTCGCTACAATGTTCCCGTGAAGCCCAACATCTTCGTCGTTGAAGACGATCCCGATATTTCCCGCCTCGTTCGCCACCACCTGGAGAACGACGGTTTCGCCGTGCGCGTCTATCCCAACGGTTCCAATGTAATCGCCGACGCCGAACGCCAGCGCCCGGCGCTCTTCGTGCTCGACATCATGGTCCCCGGCAAAGACGGCCTCGAACTCTGCCGCACCGTCCGCCAAACCCCGGGTCTGGCCTCTGTGCCCGTCATTTTCCTTACCGCCAAAAGCAGCGAAGCCGACCGCGTCCTCGGTCTCGAAATCGGAGCCGACGACTACATCGCCAAGCCTTTCAGCCCGCGCGAACTCGTAGCCCGCGTCAAGGCCGTACTCCGCCGCTTCGAGCGCCCGCTTCCACCCAGCCCGCTCAAAGTCGGAGACATCGCCATCGACCCCGCCGCCATGATCCTCACCGTTCGCGGACAAACCGTCCCTACGACCGCCACCGAGTTCCGCCTGCTTGATTACTTCGCCCGCCACGTCGGCCGGGTTTTCTCCCGCGATCATCTTCTTGATTCCGTCTGGCGTGACACTTCCTACGTAACCCCGCGCTCGGTCGACGTTTACGTCCGCCGCATCCGCGAAAAAATCGAACCGGACCCGGAGAACCCGCGCTACCTCAAAACTGTCCGCGGTGCGGGCTACCGCTTCGAGTCTCCCAAGTTAGAATCTTCAAAGTGAGAAAGAAGTGAGAAACCGGATTTTCTTCAAGCTGCTTGCAGCTTTTCTGGTTGTGATCCTCGCCGCCGCCGTCATCTTCGACGTTATGGTCGGCGGCGCCTGGCAAGCCTCGCTGCGCTCTGAAATCGAGCGCAGTCTCACCCAAAAAACCCAACTCCTCGCTCATCGCGTCGAAACCGACCGCAGCGGCCATTCCCTCGCTGACATCGCCGCTCAGGAAGGACAAGCCGCCGGCGCGCGCGTCACCATCATCGATCCCACCGGCAAAGTCTTGGCCGATTCAGAGGCTGATCCCGCTACCATGGAGAACCACGCCGCGCGTCCGGAATTCGCCGCAGCTCTCTCCGGCAGAACCGGCAGCGATGAACGCCGCAGCGCCTCCCTTGGAATCCCTTTCCTTTATGTCGCCGTGCCCTTCCCCGGCGGTGCCGTCCGCCTGGCCTATCCACTCTCCGATGTCGAAGCCGTTTCCGCGCAGGTTCGCCGCAGGCTCGCACTCGCCTCCGCTCTTGTGTTTTTTCTAGCCCTGTTGGTCGCTGCGGTCGCCGCCCACTGGAGCGCGCGCCGTCTCGAACGCATCGTCGATGTCGCCGCTCGCATCGCCGAAGGCGATCTCCAGGCCCGTATTCGCGAGACCTCTCAGGATGAAGTCGGCCGCGTCGCCGCCGCCATCGATGTCACCGCCCGCCACGTCGAAGAGAGTTTTGCCGCCGTCCGCTCCAGCCAGCGCCAGCTCGAGACCCTGCTCAACAGCATGCAGGATGCCGTCATCGCCGTCAGCGCCGACGGCCACGTGCAGTGGGCCAATCAGCCCATGGACCAACTCGTTCCGCAAGGCGCCCGCCTGCAGCAGCCGGTCGAGGAAACCATCCGCGACCCTGACTTCCTCGCCACTGTCAAGGAAGCCACCACCACTCACGAAGTCAAAACCGCCCGCGCCACCTCCATCGTCCCGGGCCGCGCTTTCGACGTCACCGCCGCCCCGCTGCCTGACGGAGGCGCTGTCGCCGTGCTCCGCGATCTCACCGAAACCGAACGCGTCGAAAAAACTCGCCGCGACTTCATCGCCAACGTTTCCCACGAACTGCGCACGCCGCTCACTTCCATTCAAGGCTACGCGGAAACTTTGCTCGACAGCACTCCCGAAAACACAGCTCCCACACGCGAGTTTCTGGAAATCATCCGCAAGAATTCCTCCCGCATGTCCCGCCTCACCGAAGATCTGCTAACCCTGGCCCGCGTCGAATCCGGAGAAACCCGTTTCGAGATGGAGCCCGTCCCTCCCGCCGAACTTCTCCACGACGCCGAAGAAAGCTTTCGCGAAATCGCCCGCACTCACGGAATCGACCTCCAAATCCAGCACTTGCAGAAGGACGACTCGCCGGACAAAAAATCGCCGAAGCGCGACCCGCGGAACCATGATTCCCCGCAGAACGGCGACTCGGCAGTTCAGAATCTCCACCTCGTCCTCGCTGACCGAGAAGCCATTCACCAGGTCTTTTCCAACCTGATCGACAATTCTCTGAAGTACGGATCGAATTTGGGATCGAATTCCGCTTCGAACTCCGGCTCGAATTCCGGATCGAACTCCGGATCGGGTTCGGCATCGGGTTCCGGATCGGGTTCCGCATCGGGTTCCGCATCGGGTTCCGCATCGAAGTACGGTTCGAACGACGGCGCGTCCGGTGGACGAATCATCCTCGGCGCCCGCGCCGTTCCTCACGCCGTAGAATTCTTCGTCCAGGACTTCGGCGCCGGCATCGCCTCTGAACACCTTCCCCGCCTGTTCGAACGCTTCTATCGTGTCGACAAAGCCCGCTCCCGCGAGTCTGGAGGCACCGGCCTCGGCCTCGCCATCGCCAAGCACATCATGCTAGCCCACGGCGGCTCCATCCGCGCCGAAAGCGAACTAGCCCACGGCTCCACATTCCTATTCACCCTCCCCACCGCCTGAAATCGCGATAACTCAAGTGGGGACCGCCGCCTCAGCCGTCCAAGCCAGGGCGAAGCCCGGCGCCCAGCGTGCGAATGCATCCAAGCCCGCCACAGCCCGGCCCGAAACAGTTACCATCGTTTCATCGGCTCGGTACATACTCGGTGTTAAGATCATTGCAAGACTTCCTTCGGAGAAGTTATGAAAAGAACCGCCGCCCTCATCCTGATACTGGCCGCCGCGAGCCTTGCCTGGTCGATACCTGCCAACGCTCAACGCGAAAACCGCAGTATCGGAGAAAATAGTCGCGAGGCCAAAAGGGCGGCCAAGCAATACCAGAAGGCGGCCAAGAAAGCAGCCAGGAAACAACAGAAACAAATGAAGAAATACCAGAAGGCGCAAAACAAGGCAGCCAAGCGCCAGCAACGCCATCACTAAGTAGTCGCCGATAAGCTCGAAAAATTCACCTGCCCGTAACCCACTTGCAACAAAGAAAAACTATCGTTGCTCATTGACCATTCATTCCCATGAGCGGCACAATAGCCTCAGCGAGTCAACCGGTCCACGTCGTTCCACTCTGCGCCCAAGGGATACCCTCATGAGTACTGCCCGCGTTGAAGGCCTCACTCCCGAACCGGCCCATCATCACATCGTTCGCCGTACCATTGAAGCCTGTCGTCTGGCCAAGGAAGCCGCCGCCGCTGCCGCCGAAGGCATCGCCACCGGTTCCGGTCCGCTGCTGAACTCTCTGCGCCAGCGCGAGCGCGAACTCGACACCCTCGACATGGAAATCGACAGCGCTGTCACCTCGGTCATCACCGAAGTCGAGCCCACCGAAGCCCGCGAACTTCTCGCCTGTATGAAGTTCATGATCAGCCTCGAACGCATCGGCGATCTTCTGCTCAGCTTCGCGAACAGCGCTCAAGCCGCTTCAGGCCGCATCGATTCCGAGGACACCCGCGACCTCACCCACATGGCCACCATCCTCGAAAAAATGCTAACCGATGTAGGCGACGCCTTCTCCACACGCGACGTCGGCAAAGCCGTCGACGTTCTCCGCGCCGATTCCGAAATGGACCGCCTCCGCAACCTCATCTTCCTCCGCCACATCGAGAATCCCGAAAACATCGCCCGCCAGGCCAGCCTCCAGGTAATCTTCATGACGCAGTCCCTCGAACGCGCCGGCGATCACGCGAAGAATCTAGCCGAAGAAGTCTGCCACGTAGTCAGCGGCCACACCGTCCGCCACGTCCTCATGGCCTACGACAAGCCAGTAGAACAAATGTTCATCGACTACCTCCGTCGCCGCGACCACCACTAACGACGGCGTAGTGCCGGCGTCCAGCAAGCAAAAACGCCCGTGTGGGGCGGACACTCCTGTCCGCCTCTATCCACAAGCAACCAAGTTGAAATCCCCCACGGGCAGTTTCTCCCCGAAAAAGCCGCAACTCCGATTGACCCTTTTCCCCGAGGCTCTTACAATCCCTGTGCTCGACACGAACTTCCTTTCCGGGGTCCAACGCATGCGCTGGAAATCGACAACATCGACAAAACTATTAGCGCTCTCCTGCCTGACGCTGCTGCTCCTAGCCTCGGCACTTGTATCAGCGCAATCCGACAGCACCGCCCATCATGACGTCGTCATCAAGAACGCCACCGTGATGACCGTGACTCACGGCAACATCACGAACGGCTCCATCTACATCAAGGACGGCAAGATCGCAGCGGTCGGCGAAAGCGTGAACGCTCCTCCCGGCGCCACTGTCATCGATGCTGGAGGCAAGTATCTGACGCCCGGGATCGTCGATTCGCACTCGCACATCGCCCTCGATGATGACGTCAACGAGGCCACCAGCCCCATCACGCCCCACATGATGATGAAAGATGCCTTCGACTATCAGGACAAGGCGATCTACCGTGCGCTCGCCGGCGGTGTCACCACGTCGCTGTTGCTGCACGGGTCGGCCAACATGATCGGCGGACAAGCGGTCGTCATCAAGCACAAGTACGGCGACACACGCGATGCAATGCTCTTCCCCAATGCGCCCCGCTCCATCAAGTTCGCCAGTGGCGAGAATCCCAAACGCGTCTACGGCAGCCGCGATCAGCTGCCCTCGACCCGCATGGGTAATTTCGCCGTCCAGCGGCAAGCTCTCGTCGAAGCGCAGGACTACATGCGCGACTGGGATAGCTATAACGACAAGGTCAAACGCGGCGATAAAGATGCCACTCCGCCCAAGCACGACCTGAAGCTCGAAGCCCTCGCCGACGTGCTCCGCGGCAAGATCATGGTGCAGATCCACATCTACCGCTCCGACGAGATGCTGACCGAAATCGCGATGGCCAAGGAATTCGGCTACAAGATTCGCGCCTTCCACCACGCCCTCGAAGCTTATAAAGTCGCCGACCAGGTCGCGGCCAACGGCATCGCGATTGCCACTTTTTCCGATTGGTGGGGCTTCAAGCAGGAGGCCTGGGACGCGATCCCCTGGAACGCCGTCCTGTGCATGCGCAAAGGTGTGCGCGTGGCCATCAAGAGCGACTCCGAGGATTACACCCGCCGCCTGAATCAGGAAGCTGCCAAGACCATCCGTTACGGCGGAGCAACCGAAGAAGAAGCCCTGAAGATGATCACGCTGAATCCAGCCTGGATCATCGGCGTCGATGACCGCGTAGGTTCAATCGATGTAGGAAAAGATGCAGACCTGGTGATCTGGGAAGGTTATCCACTCTCAACCACGGGTGTGCCAGAAAAAGTCCTGATCGACGGCGAAGTCTACTTCGACCGCTCGCAACCGGGCCTGGGAACAACACACTACAAGGAGGGCGAATGAAGCACCCAACGAAAGTTGTGTGGAAAGGGCTCGTGTGGAAAGGACACTCTTGTCCGCTGCTTTTGACTTTGCTCGTGACTTTGACTTTCTCCACCCAAGCAAGAACCCAGGAGAAGCCAATAGTTCTAAAAGGCGGCAAGGTCCTGACCGTAAGCCACGGCGCAATTGAAAACGGAGTAGTAGTAATGCAAGGCGGAAAAATCACCGCCGTAGGCTCCGCCAGTTCAGTCAACATCCCCGCAGGTGCCCAGGTAATCGACACCACCGGCATGACCATCTATCCCGGCCTGATCGATTCCGAAACGCAACTAGGCCTAACGGAAATCTCCGCCGAAGCGATGACCAATGATTTAGTCGAGATGAGCGACGAGATCATGCCCCACATGCATACCGCCGAGGCCTTCCACGCCGAATCCGTCCTGATCCCCGTAGCGCGGATGAACGGTATCACCAATGCCATAGTCGCTCCCGAGAGCGGAGACACTTTGCCCGGCCAGGATTCTTTCATTCAACTCGCCGGAGCCAACGCCACCGAGATGCTCCTGATCCGCGATAACGCCATGCCGCTGAACTTCACCGGCGATCAGCGCCGTAACAAAGGCGGTTTCGAACATCTAAAGTTTCCCGCCACGCGCATGGGTCTGGCCGCGCAACTGCGTCAGGCCTTCCTCGACGCGCAAGACTACCAATCGAAGTGGAAGGAGTACGAACGCAAGAAAGCCGACGCCGCACAAAGCGCCTCACAAAGTAAAGACGCGAAAGATAGTAAGGGCAAAGACAATAAAGACAAGAAGTCCGAGCCCACGCCTCCCAAGCGCGACCTCAAACTCGAAGCGCTGCTTCCCTACCTCGAGGGCAAGAAAACCATCGTGCTCGCCGCCGAAACCGCCAGCGATCTTCAAACCGCCGTCAGTCTGGCCAACGAGTTCAAGCTGAAGTTTGTGCTCAACCACATCAGCCACTCCCAACCCGTGCTCGACTACGTAGCCAGCCTCAAAGTGCCAGTGATCGTCGGTCCTATCTACGAGGCGCCGAAAGAGGACGAGCGCTACGACACGGTCTACAGCCTCCCGGCGCAGCTCTACAAGCGTGGCGTGAAGATCGTCTTCGCCTCCTACTCCGCGCATAACGTCCGCAACCTGCCCGACCAGGCAGGATTCGCAACCGCCTTCGGCCTTCCCTATGACGAAGCTCTCAAGGCAATCACTCTAAACGCAGCTGAAATCTGGGGCGTAGCCGACCAACTCGGCTCCCTCGACGTCGGCAAGACCGCCAACGTAGTAGTAGCAAACGGCGATCCGCTCGACGTAAAAACGGATGTAAAGCAGGTGTTCATCGCCGGACATGAACTCCCAATGACCGACCGGCAAACCCACCTGCGAGACGAGTACTCCAAATAAGAAGATGCCCAAACCAACTCTGTCATCCTGGGCGGAGGTTGTGCTTCGCGAAAGCGAAGCACAACCGCAGTCGAAGGATCCCTACCCGCACACAAGCCCCAGCCTCGCAGGGCACTTCTACCCACCCCGCTCAACCTCGATCGTGCCCTGAAGGTACAAGCGCGCAGCGCCGGCGATCTTCACTCGATCACCACCGACCGTGCACTGCATGCATCCACCCCGAGCACTGAGTTGTTGCGCACGCAACCCGTCCTTACCCAGCCGCCCCGCCCAATACGGAGCCAGCGTGCAGTGAATCGAGCCAGTGGCAGGGTCCTCATCAATGCCAACCGATGGAGCAAAGAATCGGCACACATAGTCCACGTCACCCTCGCCCGGAGCAGTAACGATGGCGCCGCTGATCCCGATGTCCAGTTTGGCAAGCGCAGCAATGTTGGGCAAGAGCACTCGCACTTGCTCAGCCCGATCGACCACCACCAGGTAATCCCGCGATTTCGTGACCAGCGCCGTTTTCAAACCGAGGGCTGCTAAGAGCCCGCTTGGAGCCTCACAAGGTTGGGCCGGCCTGGCGGGAAAGTTCATTTCAAAACGGTCTCCATCTTGAGCGACACTCAACACCCCGCTGCGAGTGTGAAAACGAACCGGCCATGCCTCGTGTTTCCGCAGCGCCAGCACATAAGCGGATGCCAGAGTCGCATGCCCGCACAGGTCGTCCTCGATTTTGGGTGTAAACCACCGCAGGTCGAAATCACCATCCGCGCGAGCAACAACAAAAGCGGTGTTACTGTGCCGGTTCTCAACCGCAATCTTCTGCATGACGCGATCCGCAAGAAAAGCAGAAAGGATGCACACCCCCGCCGGGTTCCCCGCAAAGAGTTCACCCGTGAATACATCAACGTGATAATAGGGGATTGCCATGTCCTAAGCGCATTCCTCAGCCGTCTCGACTTCAGCAGCGGCCGGAACTGTCTCTGGAGTTTTGACGGCAGCCGTGCGCTCCCCGCGCCGGATCAGCACGATCGCCCCCAGAATCGCCACCGACGCCAGCACCACGCGCAAAGTCAAAGGCTCCCGCGCCAACAGCCATCCTAAAATCACCGCCACCACCGGATTCGCATAAGTATGCGTTGCCACCAGCGCCGGCGGAACCCGCTGCAGCAGCCACGTGTAAGAAGTAAACGCCACCACCGATCCGAATGTGATCAGATAACCCAGCCCAAAAATGGACCGCAACGTGATGCTCGACCAATGCGTCTGCTGGAACTCACCCGTAACTCCTGCCGCGACCAGCAGCAACGCCGCTCCGCAAATCGTAGGCAGCGCGGTTCGCCCCAAAGCATCTGAAGGCAGCTTAAGCCGCGGCGAAATCACTACGCCCAACGACCACGAAAGAGAACCCAGCAGCACGGCCAGCAATCCCCACAAGCTCGAACCTTTCACCGTGAGTTCCGCACCCGTCAGCATGGCCACGCCCACCACGCCGAGACCCAGGCCCAGCGCGCTAAGCAGGCTGATCTTCTGCTGCCGCATCATCCAGCCCAGCACCAGGATGAACATTGGTTCAGTAGCAATCAGCAACGCCGCCAGCCCCGACCCTACGTACTGCTCCGCCCAGTGCAGCGTGCCATGGCCTATTAAGAAGAAGAGCGCGCCCAACGCAAATCCCGCGACCCATTGCTGCCGGGTCGGCCGAAACCCGCGCCAGCAGGCCCAAGTCAGCATGATCGCACCGGCAATCGAATGCCGGATTCCCGCCGTCACCAGCGGCGGAATGGTCTCAACCGCATAGCGGATCGCGAGATACGTCGACCCCCATATGACATAGATCGCCACAAAGGCCAGCGCCAGCTTGATGGCGTAGCTGCGGTCGCGCGAATTCGCGGATTTGCGTGCCTTAGGAACGATCACAGGTCTACCTCCAATATGTATCATCCTGCCGTTGCGAAGCATGGTTTTAATCTGCGCGGAGTGATCGGGAATCATGGCGAATCCCTCCAAGATGTACTAACCTGTTAAATAGTATTAACAGGTTACTCAAAATCCTAGGCGTTATGATATAACTTGTCAATATGTTTTTAATGGTTATATGATTCAGCAGAGCGATTTCACCAATTTGACAATGACAGAAACCAAATCCGGAAGACGTCAGCCGCCACTCTTTGAGCTGCTGGGAAACGTCGGCCTCGATTTCATCAACACACTCGACGATCGTCCCAGCGATAAACCGAAAGAACTGCTCAAGAGCTACTACGACCTGGCGCGCTTCGGCGAAGACACTGGCATCCTCACACCCGAGCAGCTTGATTATTTCTTCGAGCAGATTCCCCTGATGCCCGATCAGGCCGAGGAAGCGCTGCGCCGTGCCATTAACCTGCGCGAGGCTCTGCACGCCATCTTTGCCGCGGTCATGAAAAAGCAAACCGCGCCGCAGCATGCCATGGAGCGACTCAACGCGAACCTGCATGACGCGGCGCTGCATTCGCGGCTGGTGCAAAGTGAATTGACCGAGCGCGAGGGACGTTTGGAATGGCGCTTCGACAACATGACATCTTCTTTCAATGCGATGCTGTGGCCGATCGCGCGTGCCGCTGCGGACCTGCTCGCCTCGAGCGATCTGGCGCTGGTGCGCGCCTGCTCGTCGCCCACCTGCCAGTGGCTGTTTCTCGACACCAGCAAGAATCACCACCGCCGCTGGTGCAGCATGAAGCAGTGCGGCAACCGCGCCAAGGTGCGCAAATTCTATGCGCGGAGAAGGCAGGCTGTGTAACGGGCCTGGATCCGAAGCGCGTTCCGTACTCATGTGTTACAGTAGTATCGCGTCGCAGTACTATTGTACGATCATGATCGCGAGTTTCCGGGACCAGGAGACCGAGCGGCTGTGGCAGTCTGGCAGGAGCCGGCGTCTTCCGGCCGATTTGCAGAGAAGGGCATTCAAGAAACTTGCCATTTTGAACGCCGCGCTCGCACTGGACAACTTGAAGGCGCCACCGGGGAACCAACTGGAGGCACTCCGAGGGAACCGTGCCGGACAGCATAGCATTCGTGTAAATGATCAATACCGCGTTTGTTTCGCATGGAGGGAGGGAAATGCTTTTGAAGTAGAGATCGTGGACTATCACTAGTAACTGGAGCAATGATGATGAAGTCGAAAAGGATCTTCGCGGTCCACCCGGGAGAGATTCTCAAAACCGAGTTCATGGAACCGATGGGCGTGAGCGCTTATGCGCTGGGCAAAGCGCTGAACTTCCCGGGCATTTATGAAGTGGTCCGCGGAGACCGGGCTATCAGCGCCGATACGGCTATTCGCCTGGGGAGATATTTTGGTCTTCCCGCGCAATTCTGGCTGAATCTTCAGAATGACTACGACCTTAGAATTGCCGAGGGCAGGGGAATTGGCAAAGGGATCAAGCCCCGCAGTGTTGGCCATGGTGCTGAACTCGCCGGCACGCGCTAGAGCGGCCGACTCGGCTCGCCAGTGGCGAAGCGCGTACCAATATGCTGGATTCTTCTGGAGGATCATTTGATCTCTCACGTTCTCGCGGTTCTGCTTTTGATAGGTACTGCCCTGGCCCAAAACACGGTTCACTACACTGCCACTACTGCGAACGTGAAGTACCTGTTTGCGACCGCCGAGCCCGTCGCGCGTTTGAAGTCGGGCGACATTGTTGACACCAACACGCTGGATTGCTTCGGCAACGTGCTCAGGAAGCCGGGAGACACGCTCAGCATGGTGAAAGGCGACAATCCTTTGACTGGGCCATTTTTTGTCGAGGGCGCGGAGCCGGGGGACACACTCGCCGTCAAGATTCTCGAGCTCGATGTGGATGGAGACACTGGTGTGGGCGCGTTTGCTCCGGGATTTGGCGCGCTCAATGAGACCAACTACACACCCATGCTGCATCCGCCACTGCCTGAGCGCATCTGGTATTACCACATCGACCACGCGGCGAACACGGCGACGTTTAAGGCGCTGGATAACGATTTCTCTGTGAAGATTCCGATGCATCCTTTCTTCGGGTGCATTGGAGTAGCGCCGGCAGAGGGTGAGGCGCGCAGTTCGGTGGTGCCCGCGGAATTTGGCGGCAACATGGATTCGCCTGAAGCCAGCGTGGGCAACACGGTTTATTTTCCGGTGAACGTGAAGGGTGGCCTGTTCTACATTGGCGATGGGCACGCCGCCATGGGCGACGGAGAAATCGCGGGCACTGCGATCGAAGTTCCGCTGAAGGCACGGGTGCAGTTGAGTGTGATCAAGGGGCGCACCATTACGTGGCCGCAGTTTGAGAATGATGACTCGATTATGACTGTTGGGGCTTATCGTCCTCTGGACGATGCGCTGCGCATCGCATTTACCGAGCTTGTGCACTGGATTCACAAGGACTACGGTTTGTCGGAGCTTGATGCTTATGAGTTGCTGTCGAAGGTGGCTAAGATTCATTTGAATGAGATGGTGGATCCGAATTATGTGGTGGTGGCTTCGATTGAGAAGAAGTATTTGCCGCCGAAGAAGAAGTGAGGGGGCTCGCGGGCGGCTAAAGCCGCTATTGATTTTGTGTTGCTGTGCGGCACGGCTGAAGCCGTGCCCTGATACGAATCTGTCCACGCTAGGGCTAAAGTCCGTTATAGGCCAGTGTCGCCTGACGCAGGCCTGAAGGCCTGCTCCACCCAGCCCGAAGACCTGCTCCACCCCAGCCTGAAGGCCTGCCCCACCCCCGGCCTGAGGGGCTGCTCCACTGCACCGGCGGCGGTGTTACCATTTCGTGATCCTACGTGAGGTTTGCTATGGCCGCGCAGGCCGACAGATTGAATCAGAACTCGTGGCCTGAATTGCCCCTTGAGGCGTGGCAGGATACTTACGCGACTCTGCATATGTGGACGCAGATTGTGGGCAAGGTTCGGCTGGCGCTTAGCCCGCGCGTCAATCAGTGGTGGGAAGTTGCGCTGTATGTGAATGCGCGCGGACTTACTACTTCTGCGATTCCTTACAACGGGGGAAACTTCGAGATTCAGTTTGACTTCATCGACCACAAGCTGATCATCCAGACCAGTTGGGGCGCGTCGAAGACACTGGCGCTGAAGGCGCAATCGGTTGCCGACTTCTATGCGGAATTCATGCCGGCTTTGCAGTCGCTGGGTATTGCAGTGAAAATCTGGACGATGCCGCAGGAAGTTCCGAATCCGGTGCGCTTTGAGCGCGACACACAACACGCTTCGTACGATCCGGAATATGCGCATCGTTTCTGGCAGATATTGATCTTGTGCGACAACATCTTCGAGGAATTTCGCGCCGGCTTTATCGGGAAGGACAGTCCGGTGCATTTCTTCTGGGGGAGTTTCGATCTCTGTGTAACGCGGTTCTCCGGGCGGCGGGCTCCGGAACGGCCGGGAGCTGACCCGGTCACGCTTGAAGCTTATTCACATGAAGTGATCAGCGCGGGATTCTGGCCGGGTGGCGGGGACATTAAAGGTGCTGCCTTTTATGCCTACGCCGCGCCCGAACCCTCCGGTTTTGCCGGGCAACCGGTGCGGCCGGCTGCGGCCTTTTATCATCCGCAACTGAAAGAGTTTCTGCTGATGTATGACGATTTGCGCCGCAGCGCTTCGCCCCGGGAGGATCTGCTCAGCTTTTTGCAGAGCACTTATGATGCGGGTGCGAATCTGGGGAAGTGGGACCGGAAGGAGTTGGAGAGAGGGTAGGGGTCCTTCGACTGCTCAGGATGACAAGATCAGGAGAGTCGCTAACAGCAGATTCCTCACCGGCGAAGAACGCCGGTTCGGAATGACAAAATTCAGAATGACAAATTGGGGGAGATGACGATGGCTAAGAAATGCAAACACCTGGATCAGATCAAGTTCAGGACGACCGACATTCACGTTTGCGCAGAGTGCGTCAAACTTGGGGACACTTGGGTTCATCTCCGGATGTGCATGGTCTGCGGGAATGTGGGTTGCTGCGATTCGTCGAAGAACAAGCATGCCACCAAACATTTCCATCACACCAGCCATCCCGTGATGCGCTCGATCGAGCCCGGAGAAGAATGGATCTGGTGCTACATCGACGAAATGATTGCCGGCGAAGTGGCTGCGTGAAACGCCGCCGGATACTGTAGGGAAACTTATGCCCTGGGGCCGCATTGCGTTGGCCGTATTCGCCAGCGGATTTGTGTCGTCGATGACGGACTGGCTGTTCGCCGGAGACTGGCTTTACAAGCGCTACGACCGGCATCCGGAGATCTGGAGATACCAGGCTGGCCAGGGAGAAAACAAAGCCATTCTCTGGTCGAGCCTGTTTCCTTTTCTTACCTGCGGCGTTTTTGTTCTGCTGTGCAGCGGCCTGCAGCTTCACACATACGGCGCGACATTCAAATTGGCAGCGGCGATCTGGCTCATCGGTCCATTGCCGTTGACGATTGTCAACGCGCTGTGGATCAAGCTGGCTCCCGCGATTGCCACGTCCTACGCCGTGGGGTGGCTGGTCAAACTCGCGCTCGCGGCACTTGCGGTGGTGCTGATTCTGGGTTGACGCCCCTCAGCCTTTCACAATCTTCTTTGCTCCCGCGTCCCATACCGCGATGGATTTGTTGAAGTAGGCAAAGTTTGCCAGGTGGCAGCCGATGGCTGCGTGGTTGCCGAAGATTTCATTTTCCGTGACCGGTTTGCGCGTGCGCACGGCGTTGAAGAAATTGGCTTCGTGATCGACTACGTCGCTGTATCCTTCAGGCACAGTGTAGGACTCGTTCAGCTCGTCCAGGCTTGAAGCCAGCGCCGGGGTCGGCGGATGCTCCTGGTGCCACTGCTTCAGGTACTGCTCCCGCAATGCGCGCGGCCAGCCATTAACGGAATAACCCTCTGGCTTGGGGCGCGTGTCCTCAGGCTTGAAGGTCAAGGTGGAATCCTTAATGATCAGGCTGCCCTGGGTGCCGTAGAAAGCGATGAACTCTCCGCCATCGTTGTTCAGGTTGCAGCGCAGGCTGACGCGGAAATTCGGATAGTCGTAAATGGTTTCGATCAGGTCGGGGAACTCGCGGCCATCCTTGAAATGGAAGAGTCCGCCGCTGGATTGCGCGCGCTCCGCCGGGGCGTTGGTGCCGGAGATGAAGTGGATTCCGGAAATCAGGTGAACGAACAAGTCGCCGCCCAGGCCCTCGCCGTAGTCGGTGAAGCAGCGCCAGCGGAAAAAACGTACCGGATCGAAGGGCCGCTTGGGAGCGCTGCCGAGAAACGCGTTCCAGTCGATCGTCTGCTCACTCGCGTCGGGAGGAATGGGATAAACCCAAGCGCCGCTGGGGCTGTTGCGGTCCCAATAGGCCTGGATGGCGGTGACCTCGCCGAGCTTGCCTGAATCGTAAATTTCTTTGGCTTTGGCATAAAGAATCGAGCTGACGCGCTGGCTGCCGACCTGCGCGATGCGATTGGCCTTGTGCGCGGCGTCGACCATGGAGAAGCCTTCTTCGACGAGGTGCGACATGGGCTTTTCGCAGTAAACATCTTTGCCGGCGGCGCAGGCGTCTTCAAAAATGTGGCGGTGCTGGTGGTCCATGGTCGCGATGATGACGGCATCGACGTCTTTGCGGTCGAGGATGGAGCGATAGTCGCGGGTGGCGGGAACGTTGGGGTTGCCCACCGCTTCCTGCGCGGCGATGTGGCGGCTGTCATAAAGATCGCAGACCGCGACGCACTCGACGCCGGGAACGTGCGTGGAAGCCTTCAGCAATTCGCATCCGCGAATGCCGGTGCCGATGCTGGCGAAGCGCACGGTGTCGCTGGGCGGGACCGGACGTGCCGCGGCTGATAGAAGGTGAGGCTGCAGGACGCTGGCAGTCACAGTTGTGGCGGCGAGGGCTCCGGTACCGATGTGGATGAACTGCCTGCGAGTCAGCGGATTGTTAGCCATGCGATCCCTTCATGTGCGATGTGAGGAATGTCTACGGGCTGAGATTATGCCATAGGCGGGACGGGTGCGGGTGAACGGATTTTCTGGGGAGGCAGGTTGGCTTACGCATGGGGCCGGTTGAGATGGAGGTCCTTCGCTACGCCTGAAGAACGGCTTCGCTCAGGATGACAACGCGTTTTTGGATGGCGGGCGGTCACTTCTCCGCGTCGCGGAGCAAATGTTGGGATGGAGCGCGGACGCCGCCTGCGCTTCGCGCTGAAAACGGGCGAGGGTCTGGGGGTCGCGGGCAACGTCTTCGGGAAGAAATTTAAGAGCGACGAAGCGGTGCAGGCGCGTGTCTTGCGCTTTGTAAACCACGTCCATGCCGCCACCGCCGAGTTTCTCGACGATTTGATAGTGGGAGATGATCCGGTCGATCATGAGCGCTTCGAGTCGATTCATCTTCTGGAGGGGGACGGGCGGAGTCAATGAAAGGGTGCATGCAGTTTGGCTTACGCGTTGGGCCGGTGGAGAGGGAGATCCTTCGCTTCGCCTGAAGGGCGGCTCCGCTCAGGATGACAAAGGGGAGTGGCACGGGCGGAGTCAATCAAAGGGTGCATGCAGTTTGGCTTGCGCGTTGGGCCGGTTGACAGGGAGATCCTTCGCTTCGCCTGAAGGGCGGCTCCGCTCAGGATGACAAGGGGGAGTGGCACGGGCGGAGTCAATCAAAGGGTGCATGCAGTTTGGCTTACGCGTTGGGCCGGTTGACAGGGAGATCCTTCGCTTCGCCTGAAGGGCGGCTCCGCTCAGGATGACAATAGGGGAGGGGGATGGGCGACTCCCTCGGTCAGCGGGAGAAGACTACTCCGTGTGGCTGGCCTGAGCCTTTCCATCCGTGTGGCCAATCGCGGTCGATGAAGTTGAAGCCGGGTTTTCCGTCGGCGTCGTGGAAGGCTTCATCCACGGCGATGGCGCCGGTGAAGGGATCGAATTTCAACAAGTAAAGCCGCGGATCTCCTACCCTACCTGGCGTCACTACGACGCGATTGGTTTTTGCATCCCATCCCGTCCAGTGAGGAAAGTAATTGTCGTCGAGCTTAACTCTCGAAACCTCGACCGGCTTCGCTCCATTCGCGATATCGAGCACGATCACGGTGTGCAAATAGAAAACGCCTTCCAGCAAATAGTGCCCGATGATCGTGGGCACTCCGCAGTCGGCTGATGGAAACGAGTAGACCAACTGTGATTTCGGCTGGTCGCGGTCGACACCGGTAATGCGCTCGATGCCGCAGGCGAGCGTTTGTACGTAGATCGCTCCATCGGGGCCGAGACGCGGTTCTTCGGGACTGATCGCGCCGTAGTGATTCTCTCCCGGATCGAAGAACATCGTCTGCAACAGCTTAAGGTCAGAAAGCCGCCAGACCTGGTAGGTGAGTCCGCGGAACACATCTTCACTGTCCATGGCGGAATTCGTGGAAACGACGCGGTCAAGTTCGGGCAGAACAATCAGGCTGTAGGGGGTGAGCAACGCGTCAGGGAATGCAGGATCGGCGCTGCTGGCGGAGCGAATGACTTTGCCCGTGTCGTCGATTTCGACCAGTCCGCCGTGCCGGCCCAGAGTCTCCGGATTCATGCTGTCATGCGAATGTTGAAACGTGGCCAGCACATGTCCGTTGGGCAGGCGCAGGTAAGAATGCGGGTGCATGTAGCCGGACATGTCGGTGAATGAAGTTGCGACCGCAGGATGCAGCGGGTCACGCACGTCGAAAATGAAAGTGCGTCCGGCATCGTGATCGTTGGCAAAGAGCATGCCGCTGGCGGGCATGAGGTATTCCGTGTGATGAATGCGCACTGAGGTCTGGTCTGTGGCCAGGGTAGTGACGAGGCGGCCGTAGGATGGCGAGGACGGGTCGGCATCGATGACGGCGAGAAAGTCTTTGCCCTTGTTTGCTTTGTCACCCGACCAGGCAAACATGTAGTGGCCCGGAGCTGTGGTCTGATTCTGCTGACCCAGTGACTCCTGACCGAGTGACTGCTGACACAGCGCCGGAGTGAGACAAAGCGCAACGGCTAGAACGGCAAGAAGACGGGGCATAGAGGTCTCCAGTCTCTCGAAGGACGGTCTTAATTTCTTGACGGGAGAGAATAGCAGCTTTGTCAAAAACTTATTTCAGGGATGTTTGCTTCTGGAGGAAGGACAAAAGGAGGGGAAAAATTGAAAGGGCCGTGACATTGGTTATGCTCTAGCTGCCGCCTCCTGCGAGGGAGCCAACAGCGTGGACGCATGTACCGTCACAGCCCCTTGATGCGATCACTGTTTTCACAGTCCCAA
>Ga0070762_10000309_pt1 | contig 19648 bp, 22 predicted proteins | sample HubBroMetageREF2_FD_66726 | JGI IMG/M metagenome (GOLD analysis project Ga0070762, IMG submission 66726) | Reference soil microbial communities from the Hubbard Brook experimental Forest, New Hampshire, USA - Hubbard Brook CCASE Soil... | ecosystem: Environmental > Terrestrial > Soil >...
TTCATGCCGAAGCTGACCAAGACGGCTGGATTCGAGTGGGGCACGGGGTTTTATATCAATCCGACTCCGCCGGAGGAAGCAGCGAAGTTCTTACGCGAGGCCAGCGTGGAAGAACCGGTGCCGGCGATGGGTTAGGTTTTATGAAGCAGAGTAAAAAAGGGCACGGCACGCACCGTGCCCTTTTGCTTGAGGAGAGGAGATCGTTGCGCGATCTCTGTACTAAGTGACTCAGGAGAGAACAGAATAGGATCAGGCACAACCGCGATTGTCACCAGAAAGTAATAACTTTGTCACCGGAGCGTCTTTTCGACCGGAATCAGGTAGATTTACGCTTGCGTTCTGTCCAGGAACTCGTCGTGCCATGCCATTTGGATGGCCTCAAGCTTGCCCTCGGTAGATTTCTTGGGATCGTCCTTGAACTCGGGCAGCGCGACTATATAGCCATGCAGATCGGTGAAACGAACCGACAACGGTTCGAGTTGCGGGTGCGCTTCCGAAAGCAGGAGGCCGATGTCTTCTGCGTCGTCCCAGGTTAGATCTTTTGCCATTTGGCTCCTTGAGAAAACCGGCGCTTAGCATGCGGCAGTTAGCATTTGGTCCCCGAACTATTTCGTGGGAACCTGCTAAGAACTACAAGGCTAACTGCTTAGTGCTAACTGCTGCCTTCTTTAGTGTTCTTCCGAAACGTAATTTCGATTCCACGACGGGATTTCAACCACGACTTTGCCGGGCTTGGTTATCACGGCCTGACAACCGAGACGAGAGTTTAACTGTAAATCCGCTGCCATGTCCAGACGATCGGCTTCGTCGTCGTCCATTTCGGAGAGATTCTCCGCGCCTTCCTTCACCCACACGTGGCAGGTGGTGCATGCACAGTTACCGCCGCAAGCGTGGTCCAAGCGAACTCCGTAGTTCAGTGCCACATCAAGAATGGACTGCTCTTTGCCGTGGTCTTTGTAAGGAAGTTTGTCGTGTTCGAACTCTACGGTCTTGCCTTCGGGCAAGAAAGTTAGTTGAACAGTGTTTTCGCCGGGTGAGTCCACGGTTGCGGTTCCCGATCCTTTTGTTTTCTCATCTGCCATGAATGCTCCTTGAAGCCTCGTCGTGCATGCTCTGCCGAGCTTTGCTGTTTACTCGAAGTCGGCTCTGGCTACGGGATGCCCGGTTTCCGTGCCTTCGCCCATGTCAGCTTCGTCCATAGTCTTGCCTTTTAATGCGGTGCTGACGGCTGTGTCCATCATCAGTTCCGCAAGGCGCATTGTGCCCTGATTCAAAAGGTCGATCGCTTTGCGGATGGCGGCGTGATCATCTTCCGCTTTAACCTGGATCAGCGCTTTTTCTAATTTCGCGATCCTCTTCTTTTCGTCGCTGGTGAGTTTGCCCCACGCTGGACTCTTTTTGCCTTTGTCGAGCGCGGCCAGAATCGTTTCTGTTTCGTTGCGGGCTTCGATTACCTGGCGCTGGCGGAAGTCTTCTTCGGCGTAGTCGAAGGAGTCAAGAATCATACTCTCGACTTGGTCGTCGGTCAGGCCATAGCTGGGTTGGACTTCGATCTCGGATTCCTTGCCGCTGCGCTGCTCGCGCGCGGACACGTGCAGGATGCCGTTGGCATCGATCAGGAACTTGACTTCAATGCGAGCCATTCCGGCAGTCATGGGCGGAATGCCTTTGAGATCAAAGCGGGCGAGGGAGCGGCAGTCTTTTGCCATCTCGCGCTCACCTTGCAGGACGTGAATGGCGACGTTAGCCTGGCCATCAATCTGCGTGGTGTAATATTGCGTGGCCGAAGCCGGAATGGTCGAGTTACGCAAAATGATTTTGTCGGTCACTCCACCCGCGACCTCAATGCCGAGCGACAAAGGAGTGACGTCGAGCAGCAGCATGTTCTCGGTAGCTTCGGAACCGCCGCCGAGAATATTGGCCTGCACCGCCGCACCCAGAGCTACCACTTCGTCGGGGTTGAGATCGGTGTGCGGCTTACGCTGAAATAGCTCTTGCACGAGGGCGCGTACTTTCGGGATTCGCGTCGAACCACCGACCAGCACGACTTCGTCGATTTGCTGCGGCTTTAGTCCAGCGTCTTTCAGGGCTTGCTTGCATGGTCCGACGGTGCGATCGATAATCGGCTGGATCAGTTGCTCGAACTGCTCGCGGGTTATTTCACGCTGGTAGCGCTTGCCTTCCGGCAGTTCAATATCCAGTTCGGTCGCAGATTCCGAAGACAACGCAATCTTGGCTTCGATGACCGCTTTGCGAATGGTGGCGACGATTTCGCTGTTTCGTGAGACGTCGAGATTGGCATCGCCGCGAACATCATCGATGGCGATTTTGATGAGCAGGTTATCGATGTCGTCGCCGCCCAGGTGTGTATCTCCGTTGGTGGCGATGACCTCAAAGATGCCGTCGTGCAGTTTAAGGATGGAAACGTCGAACGTTCCGCCGCCCAAGTCGTAGACGGCGACGATGCCGTTCTGCTTCTTGTCCAGTCCGTAGGCGAGAGATGCGGCTGTGGGTTCGTTAACCAGGCGCAGCACTTCGAGGCCGGCGATGCGCCCTGCGTCTTTGGTGGCCTGCCGCTGGGCGTCGTTAAAGTAGGCCGGGACGGTGATTACGGCCTTCGTGACTGGCGCGTTGAAGAAGCGTTCGGCGTTTCTCTTGAGCTGGCGCAGGACGAACGCAGAGATCTCAGGCGGGGTGAAAGTCTTTTGTCCAAGCTTAATGCGCAGGACTTCTCCGGTTTGCAGGTCATCCGCGAGATGAAATGGAAACAGCTTGAGCTCGTCCTGAATATCTTCGAGGCCGCGACCCATCAGGCGCTTGATCGAGTACACGGATCGCTCCGGGGTCTCGATCAGATACTTGCGGGCGGCGTTGCCGACGATGATTTGATCGCGTTCATCCAGCGCGACAACGGAGGGCACGAGATTCAGCCCGTCCTCGCCAGGGATGACAACAGGGCTATCCCCCTGCATGAAAGCCACCAGGGAGTTCGTGGTTCCGAGATCGATGCCGACGATGCGGTCAGGGGCCATTCTGTAATTTTGTAATCGCGCAATTGAGGTAGTCTTAAAATCTTGGGGATTGCGCCCAGGTCAGGCGTGCGAACAATTACTCAATTCCCTGATTACCCAATTGCTCAATTTTCCAGTACCTCGTTTACATCTCGAACCAAGTTTCTTATGTACGAGCGGCGATTTAGCAGGTCCACCATTTTGTCGCGGACCTGGCGACGAGATTTTTCCGTGCCGCTGTCGACCAACTCATCCCAATTGCTCCAGTATGTTTTCAGTTCTTCTGCCAGCGTATCTTGCTTCTGTTCCAGTTCCAGCTTTTGTTTTCCAATTTCTTCGATCAGGGCAGGGTCGTCTTCGCCAAGTTTTTTCTGTGCGCGGAGTTCTTCGAGTTGCATGTTCAGCTCAAAAACTTCTTCGAGCAGGTCTGGAGGCACAACCTGCTTTTTGATCTCACCCGTTGTTCGTGCCTTTTCAGTGGCTGCCTTTGATTGTTCTTCGAGTTCCACGCCCTCCAACCGCAGCAGGTATTCTGTCCGCTTGACCGGATCCTTCAACGTGCGGTAGGCGTCGTTGAGGCGCGAACTTTGCTCCAGGCTCCACTCTTGTTCCCGTTTGTCGGCGCGGGCGCTGAGGTCGGGATGCAGTTTCCGGCTTAGCTCATAAAACTCGCGTTCCAGTGCCGTAGTGTCTAAGTTCAACTTCCGGGGCAGGCTGAAAAACGCGAAATAGTCTACCGGGCTCGGCGGTTGGACCTTGCCACAGGCGCTGCAGAAGTGTACAGCGCGCATGGTGCCGCACGACCAGCAACTGGCCGTAACTTCGGCCGGCGTCATCACAGAAGTCGGGTTGGATTCAATGGTCATCGACAAATCTGTCGGGCTCGCATGGGCTTATTCGGCTGCACGAGGAGGGCTGGACAAACCCTTGCGGGCGAGGCGCCCGCACCACACACCATCACCATCAGCCCGAGAACGAGGTACCGCATCCGCAGGACTTCGAGGAATTCGGGTTCACGAATACGAAGCCCTGCTGCATGAGCGTCTCCTGGTAATCCAGAGTCATGCCGTGCAGATAAATAAAGGATTTCGGATCGACGAAGACTCGCACATCGTCGAACTGGAAAACACGGTCGCGCTCGCGCGGTTGCGTGTCGAAGCGAATGTTATAGCTCAGCCCCGAACATCCGCCGCCTTGCACGCCCAGGCGCAATCCGCCCTCCTGGGGCGAAATGCCTTCTTTCACGATAGCGGTGCGGATCCTGGCCAGGGCTTTGTCCGTTACCTGGACGCCTTTGGCCGGAGCCTTCGGCGTCACCGTTTTGGTTTCTGTTTCGATCATGATTTGCCTACATCATATCGAGCGATGCACATCCGCGCGCCGAAGCGGGCGAGATGGCCGCTCTCCATCGAAAACTACTGCGCGGCGACCGCTGCCGGCTTAGCTACATCCTGCTTCTTTTTCCAGTCGTGGATGGCTGCGCGAATCGCATCTTCCGCAAGCACTGAGCAGTGAATCTTCACCGGAGGCAGCGAGAGCTCCTTCACGATTTCGGTGTTCTTTATCTGCAGCGCTTCGTCGACGGTCTTGCCCTTCACCCACTCGGTCGCCAAGGACGAAGATGCAATGGCCGAGCCGCATCCGAAGGTCTTGAATTTCGCGTCTTCGATGATGTTGGTTTGCGGGTTCACTTTGATCTGCAGCTTCATCACGTCGCCGCACTCGGGCGCGCCGACCAGACCAGTCCCAACTTCAGAGCTGTTCTTGTCCATCGATCCCACGTTTCGCGGATTGGAATAGTGATCCAGAACCTTATCGCTATATGCCATGATTTGCCTTCTCCTTAAAATTTATCCACTAAAGAAACATTGCAAGCAATGTTTCTACAGCGTCCTACTCTGCTGCCCACTTCACGCTCTTCAAATCCACGCCTTCTTTCGCCATTTCATAAAGCGGCGAAAGTTCACGTAGCCGCGATACAGTCTCGACCACACGGTCAGCGACGTAATCAACTTCGGCTTCGGTATTGAAACGTCCGAGGCCGAAGCGGATGGAACTGTGCGCGAGATCGTCTCCCGTACCCAGAGCCTTCAATACATAAGATGGCTCAAGCGTCGCCGAGGTGCATGCCGAACCGCTCGAAACTGCTATGTCATTGATTCCCATCAGCAACGACTCGCCTTCGACGTAAGCAAAGCTGATGTTCAGATTGCCGGGCAGACGATGCTCCCAAGAACCATTGATGTAGACCTCGTCGAGACCGCCCATGATTTTGTCGCGCAGTCGGTTGCGAAGTCCGGCCAGATAGCAAGATTCTTTGGCCATTTCTTCAAAAGCGATCGCACAAGCTTTGCCCAGACCGACGATCCCTGGAACATTGAGAGTGCCGGAGCGCATGCCGCGCTCGTGGCCGCCGCCGTCGATGATAGCGGAAATCTGTACTCTCGGATTCTTGCGACGGACATACAACGCGCCGACACCCTTGGGTCCATACATCTTGTGGGCTGAGATCGACATCACGTCGATGTTGTTCTTGTTCACATCGACCGGGATTTTGCCCACTGCCTGGGTTGCGTCGGTGTGGAAAATGATTCCGCGCTCCCGGCACAGCTTGCCGATTTCTGCGACCGGCTGCAGCACGCCAATTTCATTATTAGCCCACATGATCGAAACAAGGATGGTCTTATCGTCCATGGCACGCTTCAGATCTTCAAGGTCAACCAAGCCGTCCTTTTGAACCGGCATATACGTAACGCGATAGCCATTTTTCTCCAGGCGCTTGCAGGTATCGAGCACAGCCTTGTGCTCAGTCACGGTCGTGATGATGTGATTGCCTTTTTCCCTGTACATCTCGGCGACGCCCTTGATTGCCAGGTTGTCGCTCTCGGTTGCACCCGAAGTAAAGATGATTTCCTTCGTCGTGGCGCCGACTAGTTTTGCAACGCGTTCGCGCGCAGTTTCCACGCCCTCTTCACCTGCCCAACCAAACGAATGATTGCGACTCGCAGCGTTGCCGAACTTCTCCATGAAATAGGGCAGCATCTCTTCCAACACCCGCGGATCCATAGGGGTGGTGGCGTGGTTATCCATGTAAACCGGCAGCTTCACTCCGTCGGGAGCTACGTGTTCTGCCTGGGGGATCGTTTTTACATCTGTGCTCATGATTGCTCTCCTACCTGATCTATGTAATCGTCACCAGCTCAGCCGGTTTCTTTGTTTCCAGTTCTTCCTGGGAATGCGCTTCTTCCTTCATCTCTGAGATACTGATGCGCCGCAATACCTGTTCGATGCTCTCATTGACCCGGCGCAACGGCTCACGAATAGTGCAGCGGTCGGTCTGATCGCATTCGCCTCGCACGGTTATGCACGAAGTGATGAACAAGGGGCCGTCGATAGCCCGAATTACTTCGAACGCGCTAATCGTCCCCGGATCACGGGCCAGCGTGTATCCGCCGTTCATGCCGTGCTGCGAATGCAGCAAGCCGGCTTTGACCAATCGCTGCAGAATCTTTGCCAGCGCTTCCTGCGGAATGCCATAGGCGTCGGCGACATCCTTTGCGCTGCAGGCACCGTAAGGCGCCCGTTCGGCCAGATGCTTCATCGCCATCAAGCCGTAATCCGCCTTCTTGGTTAGCTTCAGCATTCGAGTGCGATTTGTAATTCCGACCTTTTCAGTCGGATATCGTTTATTGTAAGGGACGCTGACTTGGATTGCAACTGTTCGCAGCGAACGGTTCAATACGCAACCTAACGGTAACTATATTATCCTTAGCGGTTTATGGGATGGCGATCTTTTCGGTCGTATTTCAACTTTGTCCGGATTCGGCGAGCATAATTGATTGGACATTTCCCAAGAGATTCTCAGATCAATCACCGACCAAGCCCGTGCCGAATTTTCTGCGAAAAAAACTTGACAAGCCAACCAGTCAGGCTAAAATACCGCCAATTTCCGGAAAACCTCACCTCTGCCTCGCCAGGCCGACCGTGACCGCCCGGGTTTATGACTTCAATCCCGCCGTCGCAACCCCCCGAGAAGAGCAACACCATGAACGAGTGTAAACACCCGCGTGTGCAGATTGTGGCGCGCGAGGAAGACGCCGAGTTCGTCGAATGCCTCGAGTGTGGAGATATTTTCGAGTCCAGCGAGTTCAAGGACATGATGATCGAAGACACCCGGTTGAAGAACGAATCCTGAAAACATTTCCCTTTCGTTGTCCGCGAAGAGTGACGAAGGTAATCTTCCACCGGGCCTTTCTCTTGTTGGAGTCATTCGCAGTTTGTTAGTGTCAGCCTGGGAATAATTGCCCACGGAGAGGTCATGTCAGTGGTGGCTTTGGTTGTTGACGACTCCATGCTCATTCGACACACCGTGTGTCGCTTCCTCGAGGAGCGCGGTTTTGTCGTGGAGTCCGCTACGAATGGCCAAGAGGCACTCGAAGCGCTAAAGCGGGTGCGTCCAGACATAATTATCACCGATATCCAGATGCCGGAGATGGACGGCACTGAGCTTATTACGGCTGTGAAAAGCAATCTTGCCCTGGCTGGCATCCCGATCGTCATCGTCGCCGGCAAACAGAGCGGTTTCGAGCACACGGAAAAACGCGCGAATTACACCATCTTCAAAGACATCGATATCGAGGACCAGTTGGCCATGGCGCTCCAGGCAGTGTTAGGAGGTAAAGTGCAGGCAGCGAAGAGCAGCAGCTAACAATTCAGCACTTAGCATTTAGCACGTGAGGTTTCTGGCTCGACATGTGCATGGCGGGCGCTGATTGATACTTCATCTCAACACCATTCCTGCTTCCGCCGAAAAATCCATAGAAGCGAGATCGCCAGCCAGAAATTTGGGGTAGGCTGCGGCGGCAATCATCGCAGCGTTGTCCGTGGATAGCGGCCGCGACGGAAAATAAACCGACACGCCTGCTTGTGCTGCATCTTTCCCGAATTGCTGGCGCAATTCCTGATTCGCCGCAACGCCCCCAGTTACGAACAAAGTAGCCACGTCATAAGCACGCGCTGCAGCCAGAGTTTTCCCCGCCAAATCTTCGATCAAAGCTCGCTGGAACGAAGCTACGAGGTCGAGCGACTCTTGGTCACAATTCACCAAGTAGTCTTCGAGTTTGGGCTGCGGGATCATCGCGAGCGCTTTGCGCCGCTCGGTGATCGAAGCTTGCATGTTGTGAGTTTCGACGTAGCGTAGAACCGCAGTCTTGATGCCACTATAAGAAAAATCAAAGCGCGGGCCATCATAAGTCCGACCGGCTTTTTGATCGTTGCGATCGCGGTGCTTGAGCTGCGATAGCGGAAAGTTCACTGCATGCCGATCACCATGACTGGAAAGCTTGTCAATGATTGGGCCGCCGGGATATCCCAGTCCGAGCAGCTTTGCGACTTTGTCAAAAGCTTCTCCGGCAGCGTCGTCTCGGGTATGGCCGACGTTCTCGTAGGACCAACTGTCGTCTTGCCGGTTCGCCAAATAAAGATGAGTGTGGCCACCGGAGACGACCAGCGCCAGCACGGGGAAACGCAGATCGTGATTCCCTTTTCGTCGCTCTTCCAAAAGCACGGCGTGGATGTGACCTTCCAGGTGGTTCACCGCGATGAGTGGTTTATCGAGAACAAACGCCAGTGCTTTGGCATAGCTGATGCCCACAAGCAATGCGCCAGCAAGTCCAGGACCTTGGGTCACGGCCACCGCATCGACAGACTGATAAGTCTGTCCGGCATCCGCCAACGCCTTGCGGACGACCGGCACGATCGCCCGTAAATGCTCTCTCGAAGCCAACTCAGGCACGACTCCGCCATAAGGCTGATGCGTGGCGATCTGCGAGAACACAACATTCGAAGCGATCTCCTCACCGGAGCGCACCACGGCCGCGGCGGTCTCGTCGCACGAACTCTCAATGCCGAGGATGTAGGTGTCGGGCATAAGCAATATATTATCTGCTAGAGCGCATCGTGGCTGCCAAACTCAAAGACTTCGCCATCTGGATCGTTCGCACCCTGCGAGAGCAAGGTCACAAAGCGTATCTCGTCGGAGGATGCGTACGCGATCTGCTTCTCGGCCGCGAGCCTGCCGACTACGATGTTACTAGCGACGCGACCCCGGACGATGTCATGCGGATCTTTCCAGAAACCTACGCCGTCGGCGCACAGTTCGGGGTCGTGCTAGTGCCGCAACCGACGCCCAGATGGGATGCTACAGGTATGCCGGAGCCACCAATCCGAGATGCAACCGGATATGTTTCTCCGAAGGCTTACGTGGTCGAGGTCGCCACATTTCGCAGCGACATCGGATACAGTGACGGCCGTCATCCTGATCGTGTTCTCTTTAGCAAAGATCCAAAGGAAGACGTCGAACGCCGCGATTTCACGATCAACGGCTTGTTGCTGGATCCCGTAACGAACGAAGTTTTAGATTTCGTGGGCGGACGCAATGACCTCGACGCAGGGATCATTCGAACCATTGGTGATCCAGATCGGCGTTTTGCCGAAGACAAGCTCAGGATGCTTCGTGCCATCCGCTTTGCGGCTCGTTTCAGCTTCACCATCGAGCCCGGAACCTTTCAGGCGATTCAAACAATGGCGGCGCAGATAAAACAGGTATCGCGAGAACGGGTGCGAGATGAGCTAAGCAAGATGCTGGCCGAGGGGCACGCACGTCAGGCTTTCCTTCTTCTTGACGAAACTGGATTGCTGCACGAAGTCTTACCCGAAATCGAAGCTATGAAAGGCGTCGCGCAGCCGCCGCAGTTTCATCCCGAAGGCGATGTCTTTGTACACACTCTGCTTTTGCTCGACAAGCTGGCACATCCATGTCCAGCGACGCTGGCCTGGGGCGCATTGCTGCATGATGTGGGCAAACCTGCGACATTTCGGGTTGCGCCCGACCGCATACGTTTTGATGGCCACGTCGACGTCGGAGTGAAAGTTGCTGAGGATATTTGCCGACGCCTGCGCTTTTCCAACGACGAAACCGAGCAAATTCTCGCGCTGGTAAAAAACCATATGCGCTTTTCGCACGTGCAGCAGATGAAGGAGTCAACGTTCAAAAGATTCGTGCGCATGCCGCGCTTCGACGAACACCTCCAATTGCACCGGCTGGATTGCGAAGCCAGCCACGGAAATCTTGCTTCATACGATTTTACGCGCGAAAAGATCGCTTTCATGCCGCGAGAAATCATGCAGCCGGCTTTGCTGATTAACGGCGACGACCTGATCACACTCGGCTACAAGCCAGGGCCAGAATTTAAGAAAATTCTGTCAGCGGTGGAGGATGGACAACTGGAAGAACGCCTGCACAGCAGGGAAGAGGCGATGGCGTTTGTGCGGACTGAATTTCCAAGGGATGGTGGCTGAGCCGTCCTTTCAATGCAATTGCACCAAAAAAGGTGCAAAAACGAGATTTCGTCAAAATCTTGTCAAGCCCCCGGTGCGCCTTGAATTTAGCTAAATCACTGAAAACAGTGGCAATATATAGTTGCAAAACCTGGCAGGTTTATCCTATCCAAACTGCTATTCTTAGAACATAGAGCAAAAAGCAAAATTAGAAGAATCGAGTTTGCGCTCCAATCAAGAAATAAGCCGCGAGCGTGAGCGCCTCGCTCCCTGAATCCATTACGCAAAAATGAAAGTTAATGAAAAAGACGTTGCCTACGTCGCCGATCTGGCAAATCTGGAGTTGGGCGAAGATGAGCGCGCACGTATGCTGCGCGATCTGAATTCGATTCTCGAATACATCGATCGATTGAACCAACTCGATACAACGAATGTTCCACCGATGGCGCAAATGTCGGACAGATGCGGAGTCGACGATCTAAGAACTGGCAGCGCCCGTTTTGCTTATGCCAGCCGCGAAGACATCCTCGAAGGTCTGAGAAAATCTTTACGCCACGAAGTCGCCTTGCAAAACGCTCCCGACACGGATGGAGCGTTTTTTAAAGTGCCCAAAGTGATCGAAAGATAAGGCAGACGTGAGCCGACTCCATCTCATCGCGCTCTGCATCTTGTTCTCTGCCCTATGCCGTGCCCAATCCCCAGCGGGCAATCTGCGGTTTGACTTATCGAAGATCGGCATGGTGGTTGGCGGTAAACAGATTTGCGAAGACGCTGGACGAATAACGGATTATCGATCACAAGTAATGGAGCAGATCGTTGCTACAGGACCAAAGTCGGTTCCTGTCCTGATCGCGATGATCACTGACGTTCGAATCGCAAAAACAAAGGAGCCGATTATTTGCTATTGGCCCGGCATGGCCATCGGGGACCTTGCTTTCTGCGTCCTGAGCGATCTGTTTACCGACACGAGTTTAACTAAGGCGACGATACCGGGCGCGGGCTGGGACGACATGCTGGGGCCACCAGGCGAACTTCCCGCGTGGGAGCAACTGCACCAGTACATTCGAAAGCATGGCAGAATGGCCCTCCGGGCCAAGTGGCAAAAATTGTGGGATAAGTACGGGGAGCGGATGTTCTGGGATCAAAAGGCTGGATGTTTCAGGCTGAGGAACGGGTAGATGAATTTGGATTTTCTAACAATCGATGCTGCCCGTTCCGCTATACATGAGCGCGAGACGACGGCCACAGCTCTGGCAGAGGCGTTCTACGCCAAGATTCAGCAGGACGATCCGCAGATTGGCTCGTACCTGATGCTGAGTAGAGACCGTGCTTTCGCCAAGGCCACGGAGATCGACGCACTAGCTGCAAAGGGCGAGACGTTACCGCCGTTGGGCGGTGTCCCCGTCGGCATCAAGGATGTGATGGTGACACGCGAAGCTCGTACAACGGCCGGCTCAAAGATTCTAAGCAACTATATTCCACCCTACGATTGCACTGCGGTGGCGCGGATGGAAGCGGCAGGCGCGATTGTCTTGGGCAAGTTGAACTGTGACGAGTTTGCCATGGGCTCATCGAACGAGAACTCAGCCTGGCATCCGGTTCACAATCCCCGCGACCTGAGCCGCGTTCCCGGAGGTTCCTCAGGAGGATCAGCGGCAGCGGTTGCGGCGGACATAGCTGTGGCAACGCTCGGGTCAGACACGGGCGGTTCGATCCGGCAGCCCGCGTCGTTTTGCGGAGTGGTCGGGCTGATGCCAACCTATGGGCGAGTATCGCGATATGGGCTGATTGCGTTTGCCTCGTCGCTCGATCGCATTGGGCCGCTCACCAAAACCGTTAAGGATGCGGCGATCGTGCTGCGGACCATCGCAGGTCGCGATCCCATGGATGCAACTTCCGCCGAAGTACCGGTTCCCGACTACGTAGCGGAACTAGAGAAGCCGGTGCGGGGTCTCAAGCTAGGCGTGGCCAAGGAATATTTCGGCGAAGGACTGGACCCCGAAGTCAAAAAGTCGGTGGAAGCGGCAATTCAAAAGCTGTCGCAATTGGGCTGCGAGATAGTTCCAGTCTCCCTGCCACATACGGAATATGCGATTCCGACTTATTACATCGTAGCCACGGCGGAGGCGTCGTCGAATCTGGCCCGCTTCGATGGCGTTCGCTACGGCTACCGGGCCAGTGACGCGAGCACGCTTTCAGAAATGTATCGCCGCACGCGCGATCACGGCTTTGGCGCCGAGGTGAAGCGCCGAATCATGTTAGGCACGTATGCTTTGAGCGCCGGCTATTACGACGCCTACTACCTAAAAGCGCAAAAAGTCCGAACCCTGCTGGTCCGCGACTTCGAGGAAGCGTTCAAGAGAGTGGATGTGATCGTGACTCCAACCAGTCCGACAGCCGCGTTCAAGCTGGGAGAGAGGGTCGACGATCCTTTGTCGATGTATCTTGCCGACATTTTCACGGTTACAGCGGACCTCGCGGGGATTCCCGGAATTTCCATCCCTTGCGGACAGACCAAAGAGAATCTACCTCTTGGATTACAGATTCTAGGTAAGCACTTCGACGAAAGCACAATCCTGCGGGTTGCCCATGCCTACGAGCAGGCGGCGTAGGTTTCGTTACAACCGCTATAGCGGCTCGTAATATCGTTCGCCCGCGCAGGCGCGGCAGAGCATTTTTCCATCACGGCGTACTTCGCGGCGAAAATTAACTCCTTCGCCACAGACTTCGCAAACAATACGTTCGCCTTTGTATCCGGGAAACTCTTCCGGGGGCAGATCGACTTTCACCCATTCCGTGGTGAATAGATCGTCCTCGGACATTTCACGATAAGCCAGCATCTGCTGGCTATTTTTATTTGCAAGTTCGGGATGCATCCGCCGCGCCAGAGCCTTTGATGATTCTTTGGCCGCGATGCGCACGCCTTTGCCGGTGTTCACATCGACGAAGGTTGCAGCCATTTTCCCCCAGTCGCGGAACTTGAGCGCACGCTTGCCGAGACGGCAGCCGGTGACGACGGCGACCGCATCCGTCGCGCAACGATCGATTTCCACAAAAGTGACCAGGCGTTTGCGATCGCTGCCGCGTGGATCGTCAATGCCGAGTTTCGTCAGGCCGAGCATGGCCAGGCGTACACCGAGGACTTGTCCGGCGCAAAGATGACCATGCGCTACTTCAGCCTCCTGAAGATATTCGTCGAAAGATTTCATTTCAGCTATTAGTTGCCGGTTGCCGGCTGCATTCGATTGTAGCCCGCGCCCGGCGAAAGTCAGAGACGCAACCAGTATCAACCAAACCAAGGAGAAGTTTCACCATGAAGTTAAGTTCGATTTCGAAGTCGAAGGCAGTTCTCGCGATGGTGTTGTCAATTTCCCTGATAACAACCGGCTGCAGCGCGCAGTGGATCAGCATCGCACTTGCTGACCTGCCAGTGCTAACCCAGATGGCACTGAACATCGGCACTATCATTACCACGCTGGAATCTGGCCGGCAGATTAGCGCGACCGAGGCTGCGGCTATCCAGGACATCTCGGCACAAGCCAGCAAAGACCTGAATCTGCTGGCAACGCTTTACGACCAATACCAAGCGGACCCGAGCGCAAGCGGCCTGCAGAAAATTCAGAGCGTGATCGCGGACATCAATGAGAGCCTGCCAGCTCTTTTGCAGGCCGCGCACATCAGTGATCCAATTGTTTCGACCCGAGTCACAGCCGGAGTCAATTTGATCCTGACTACGGTGGCGAGTTTTGCCGCTCTGATACCCCAGAGTGCAACCCCATTCGCGGCGCGATCCCAAAAAGCCACTCGCCAGCAAATTGCCATTCCCAATGTGAGCGAGTTGAAGAAACAGTGGAATCAGCAAGTGTGTGGACCGACAAACAACTCCGCGCTGGACTTCAGCGCTGCGGGTTGCACGGTCAGATAGCTATCGCGGGACCAACGCCTTTACTTGCCTCATGCACGACGAGCGCAGGTAGAGGCGCTGTTCATCATTTCCGCTTCCAGCGTACGCCGTCTTTCGTGATTTCGACAATGACGCCGAGAGCGCCAAGCTCGGCACGGATACTGTCCGACACTTTGAAATTACGCGATCGACGCGCCGCTTCCATCTCTGTGACTTTTTTTTCAATCTCAATGTCGGAAACTTGCTGTGCTCCAACCGTTTCGAGCAACGCTTCACTTATCTCGTTCTCGCGGCCGTCAGCTTTCGCCCACTCCATAATGCTCCGAGTTTTCGGCCCATCGTCGTCTTTCAGCACGGCGAATAACTCATCAAATCTCTCAAGCGACGCCAGCAGTGCGGAAATGTCATCTTTCTTGAATTGCCCCGCGTCCATGGCGCCATTCGCCTTTCGCACCATGTCGAAGATCGCCGCCTGCGCCTGTGCAGTATTGAGGTCGTCGTCCATGCCCGCGCGCATTCGTTCGTTTGTTTCGCGCGCCAACTCAGACATCCCTTCAGTGGAGCCGGCTGGGAACTGTCCAGTAATCAAGCGCAGATGAAAGTTCCGCAACCGCTCCACCGACACGGCAGCTTGCTTCAGTCCATCGAAAGTAAAGTTGAGCTGGTTGCGATACGGAACCGAAGCCAGCAAGAACCTGATCGACGACGGCTTATGTCCCTTGAGCACCAGATCACGCAGCGTGTAGAAGTTGCCCAGGCTCTTGGACATTTTCTCGCCCTCGACCAGGAGAAAGCGCACATGAAACCAAAAGTGGGCAAACATTTTTCCGGTAAGCGCCTCGGACTGCGCTATTTCGTTCTCATGGTGAGGAAAGATCAGATCTTCGCCGCCCGCGTGCAGGTCGAAAGTCTCACCCAATTCTTCCATTGCCATCACCGAGCACTCGATGTGCCAGCCCGGACGCCCCGGCCCGATCACGGTCTCCCACGAAGTCTCGCCCGGCTTGGGCGCCTTCCATAAGGCAAAGTCGCGAGCGCTGTCTTTTTCGTATTCGTCCACGTCCACGCGCGCTCCGTCTTCCATTCCGGCAAAATCTTTTTTGGAGAGCTGTCCGTAGGCCGGAAACTTCGCAATTCTGAAGTAGTAGGACCCATCCTCGGCGCGATAAGCGAATCCCTTCCTCTCCAGTTCAGCGATAAATTCCGCCATCTCCGGAATATGCTCGGTCGCCCGCACCAGGATCGGCTGCTCTATATTCAATGCGGAGATATCTTCGAGAAACGCCTTCTCGTATTTTGCCGTGTATTGCTGGACGCTGATGCCGTCGCGCGCCGAATTTCGGATAATCTTGTCATCCACGTCAGTAATGTTCATCACGTGACGCACCTTGTAGCCGCTCTGGCGCAGAAAACGCCGCAGAATGTCCACCGCAACGAACGTCCGCAGGTTTCCGATGTGCCCATAGTCGTAGACCGTGGGCCCGCAAGCGTACATGCGAACCTCGTTGTCCACGAGCGCACGAAACTCTTCCACCTTGGCAGAGAGTGTGTTGTAAAGATGAAGGGCCATAGTGAGAGCCAGAGCCGAAAGCAGAACGTTCATTCTAGGGGCACGAAAGAATGAGGGTCAAATCCAGATGGGGTCGTGATGGAGAATTAGCCATAAAGGCCGGGGGAAATTCTTGCACCGCGAAAATTTGCTGGGTCAAGGTTATCTCTGCCGTAGTCTCGACCTCGACCGCCTCTCCGTTTAGCACACATGGCTGGTACTTCCATTGCTTGACCACCTCAACAGCAGCTGGAACCAGCTCGGGAGGCCCGCTTACACCTTCCGCTTTGTATACGCTACCGTCTTTGTCGATGGTTATTTTCATCACGCGCTGCTGTGCAGCAATTACCGGACTCCGCGATTTGAAACCTGCCACATCACAGCGCCACATTGTTAGAGGCACTCCGCCGCGTACGCTGTTTCTAAACAATTCCCTCCACAAATGCCGAAACAACGGCGGCGGGTACAATACGGGAGTGAGCGCAGCAACCACATCGCCGGTCTCGAGCGAGACATCGGCCCAGCCTCGGCCGTATACCCTGTGGCAAAGATTCCTGCTGTGGCTGATCACCTGGGCGGGAGTCCTGGTCGTGCGGCTGATAGGCCCGACACTGCGTTTTTCGGCGTCCTTCGAAGATGGCGCGCCTCCGACTCTCGAAACTCGGCCCATCGTTTACGCGTTTTGGCACAGCTGCATCATCCCATCGATGTATCTTTGGCGGAACCTGCAAATCAGGGTCATGAGCAGCGATAGCTTTGATGGGGAATGGATGGGGCGCATTATGCGGAAATTTGGCTTCGTGAAAGTGCGCGGATCGAAGAGTCGAGGAGCCGTGCGCGCACTTCTGGGCATGCGCCGGGAACTCGAGCAAGGCTGGACGGTCGCTTTTACCATCGATGGCCCACGCGGTCCGAGATACGTAGCCAAGCCGGGGCCTGTTGTGCTGGCGCGCGCCACGGGAATACCGATGGTGGTGTTTCATATCGCAGTGGAGAGAGCCTGGATTCTGAACACCTGGGACCGATCGATGATTCCGAAGCCGTTTTCGCGGGCACTGATGCGGGTGAGTTCGAAGATTCCAGTTCCGGTGGATGCAGATGATTCCGAAAAAGAGAGACTTCATGCGGAACTGCAGGCTGCGCTCGAGCGGGTGCGGGAATTTGCAGAGGCTAATGTGGGGAAAGTTGGGACGGCGGAGTTTCCGGTCAGGAAAAGCTAGATCGTGCTGAGTTTCGTGGAAGGGCCTTGAGGAAGACCGCTGCACCATGTTTGTCTCTGCAGAAATGAGGGTTGATGGCTGCAACTATTCTGGACGGGAACAAAATCGCCAGTGAAATCCGGGCGGAAGTCGCGTCCGATGTTAAGGCAATGACTGCTGTGGGGATGCGTCCGGGTCTGGCCGTGGTTCTGGTCGGGCACAATCCGGCGTCGGAAGTGTATGTTCGGGGCAAGGTGAAGAGCAGCGCGGAGGTTGGAATTTATAGCGAGCAACACACACCGCCAGAAACGGCTTCAACCGAGGAGTTGCTCGAATTGATTGCCGAGCTGAACCGGCGCGATGAGATCGACGGCATACTAGTGCAGCTTCCGTTGCCAGTGCAAGTGGATGCCAAGAAAGTCTTGATGGCGGTCGATCCGGCGAAAGATGTCGATGGATTTCATCCCATGAACGTGGGATTACTGTCCACCCAGCGGCCCGGGCTTGTGCCGTGCACGCCGGCTGGGATCATCGAGATCCTGAAGCGCAGCAAGATTCCAATCGCCGGACAGGACGCCGTCGTAGTGGGACGCAGCGACATCGTTGGCAAGCCAACAGCGGTGCTGTTGATCAATGGCAATGGGACAGTCACGATCTGCCACTCGAAGACGCGCGATCTTGCTGGGGTTTGCCGGCGCGCCGATATTCTAGTTGCAGCGATCGGCCGGGCTGGACTGATTACCCGCGAATTCGTGAAACCGGGCGCGACCGTGATCGATGTCGGCATGAATCAGGTGACGGACCGAGTAGAGTTTGATCGGCTCTTTGCCGGGAATGCGAAGCGGGAAGAAACTTTTCGCGCGCGAGGATCGATCCTCGTCGGGGATGTGCATCCTCATGTGGCTGAGGTTGCGGGAGCGATTACACCCGTGCCGGGGGGCGTCGGGCCGTTGACCATTGCCATGTTGATGGCAAACACCGTGCGAGCCGCGAAGCTTCGGCGCGGAGGTCGCGTGGCCGAGCTTTCACACGCTTGATTGTTTCACCAGAGAGCCACAGAGGGAACTATTTCTAGAAAACATGCTTCCGTGGTGCTCGACAGAGCGAATTCCTGGGGTTGCCTTGCTCTATTCCTCTATGTCTCCGTAGTGAACTGGTTTTTCTGATGAGGCTGAATTGTTGAAAGTCGGACTGACTGGCGGAATTGCTTCGGGCAAATCCGTGGTAGGCGAAATGTTTGTTGCCCTCGGCGCTCATCTGATTCAGGCTGATGCGATCTCTCACAAACTCATGCAGCCGGGTGAAACCGTCTACCAGGAAGTTGTACGGCATTTCGGCGGTGGAATCCTCGCTCCTGACGGCACGGTCAATCGTGTGAGGCTGGCAGAGGCGGCGTTTGGCGCTTCTGGGACAAACCAACCTTCCCGCATTCAAGAGTTGAACCGGATTGTGCATCCTGCTGTGATTCGAAGGCAAGAAGAGTGGATGTCCGAGGTTTGCCGGGAGAATCCGGGAGCTATCGCCATCGTAGAAGCGGCGCTGATTTTGGAAGCGGGTGCGGCGAAGGATTTCGATCGCCTCCTCGTAGTAACCTGCCGCCCCGAACAGCGGATTGAACGCTGGGCCGCGCGTATTGGCGTGGACGAAGAAACCGCGCGTAGCGAGGTAACGCGACGGATGGCGGCCCAGTTTCCGGATGCAGAAAAGATCAAGGCCGCAGACTATGTGATCGATAACTCGGGATCATTGGACGAAACGCGGAAGCGTGTGGAATCGATTTACCCCGAGTTGAAGCGCGAAGCTCAGGCAAAAGGATAAAGGTCTTGGACCGCGGAGTTCGCTGAGGACTGTTCGAGACTGCATCATGCGCTTGGTTCGTCGATAATTTATTACAATCAAGGTGCAAGTTCGTGGAAGGTTCCTGAACTATGAAGCTGCTGCGGCCGGTTTTCTTTGGGGTCATAATCGCTGGCACATTTTTCTATTTCACTACGTATCGTCCGAGCCACATCACCATGACGGATTGGATCGGGCATCCAAATAAAATCGAGATTAGTGAAGCCTCTAGCAGCGACTCACTCGATGCTGAAGAGCAAAACAACATCTCTGTCTATCGCAAAAATATCAGCTCAGTGGTCAATATCACTTCGAAGGCGGTTACATTCGATTTCTTTTACGGACTGGTCCCGGAGGAGGGACAGGGCTCGGGTTTCATTATCGACAAAGAAGGGCACATCCTGACCAACTATCACGTCATCGCGGATGCGCGCCAGATCGAAGTGACGCTGCACAACCGCAAGAAATACAAGGCCACAATTGTGGGCACCGATCGCTCGCATGATTTGGCCGTGGTTCAGATCAAGGCTCCGGATCTCACCCCGATGGTGCTCGGCGACTCGGGCAATTTGCAAGTCGGTCAGAAGGTATACGCAATCGGCAATCCTTTCGGGCTGGCGGGTACGTTGACGCGTGGCATTGTAAGTTCGATCCGTCAGGTACAGGAACCGGACGGCATGACGATCGACGAAGCTATCCAGACCGATGCTTCGATCAACCCAGGAAATTCCGGCGGTCCCCTGCTGAATATGCACGGTGAAGTGATCGGCATCAATACAATGATTGCGTCGAATGTTGGCCAGAGCGCGGG
>Ga0070762_10000310_pt1 | contig 19647 bp, 20 predicted proteins | sample HubBroMetageREF2_FD_66726 | JGI IMG/M metagenome (GOLD analysis project Ga0070762, IMG submission 66726) | Reference soil microbial communities from the Hubbard Brook experimental Forest, New Hampshire, USA - Hubbard Brook CCASE Soil... | ecosystem: Environmental > Terrestrial > Soil >...
GCCCGCCTCCCGCGGCGCACGTCGCGACGTTCGACGTTACGCCGGTCGCGATGGCGGGTTTGGTCGCATTTGAGATTCGCGAAAGCGTCGGCGCCGGAGCCCCGACCGTGCACATCTCGCCGGATCTGGCGCTCTGCGCCGACTGTCTGCGCGAGCTTTTCGACCCTTCCGACTATCGCTTCGGATATCCGTACATCAACTGCACGAACTGCGGCCCGCGATACAGCATCGTGTATGGCTTGCCATACGATCGCCCGCGTACCGCAATGCGCGACTGGCCGCTGTGCGAGCATTGCAGCCGCGAATACTCCGATCCGGCCGACCGGCGGTTTCACGCACAACCGGTGGCCTGCGCGGCGTGCGGCCCCACGATGCGTTTGCTAACGGGCGATGACGCCGTGACCGGTGCGGGCGCGATCGAAGGGGCTGCCGCACTGCTCGCGCGCGGCGCAATCGTCGCCGTTAAAGGAATCGGCGGCTATCATCTTGCCTGCGACGCCGCGAATGCCGGCTCCGTCGCCGCCATGCGCGAACGAAAGTACCGCAAGGAACGGCCCTTCGCCCTCATGGCCCGCAACCTCGAAGTCGCACGAACGCTCGTCCAACTCGACGCCGAGGCGGAGTCCGCGCTGACGTCGATCGAGCGGCCGATCGTCGTTGCGCTCGCGAAACGTTTCTTCGAAGGCGTCGCGCCGGAAAACTCCGATCTCGGCGTTATGCTTGCCTACACTCCGGTGCACCATCTTTTGTTCGCAGCCGGTGCCCCCGACGTTCTCGTAATGACGAGCGCGAATCGTTCGAGCGAGCCGATTGCCTATGACGATCGCGAGGCGCTCTCTTCGCTTGCCGGAATTGCCGACGCGTTTCTGGTCGGCGAGCGGCCAATCGCGCGCCGGATCGACGACTCGGTCGTGCGCGTGATCGCCGATACCCGCGTCGTGCTTCGCCGCGCGCGCGGATTGGCTCCCGAGGTCGTTGCTGCGTTTCCGAAGACCGCGCCGATTCTCGCGCTCGGCGGCGATTTGAAGAATGCGCTAACGTTGGTTGTCAGCGGTCAGGCATTTGCGAGTCAGCATATCGGCGACCTCGACCACCTTTCTGCCCGCGACGCTTTTGTTGCCACCGTTGGCGACCTTTGCGCCATGTACGAAGTCAAGCCCGAGCAGTTGACGGTGGTACACGACTTGCATCCCGGTTATCGCAGTACCGAGTTTGCGCGGTCGCTTCCGGGACGACGAATTGGCGTGCAGCACCACCGGGCTCACATCGCCAGCGTGCTGGCCGAGCGCGATGCTTGGGAGACGCGGGTGGTGGGCTTTGCATTCGACGGTACCGGTTATGGCGACGACGCCACAATCTGGGGCGGCGAGGTCTTTGTGGGTTCGCTGGCCGACGGTCTCGCTCGAGCCGGGCACTTGCGCCCGGCGCCTTTGCCTGGAGGCGATGCGGCGGCACGCTTTCCGGTTCAGGCGGCGGCGGGCTTTCTCTATGACGTCGACGATGGCATCGATTTCGATCGACCGCCGTTTTCTTTTCCGAAGCGGTACGCAGATGCCCGCGCACTCGTGAAACACGGCGTACGAACCTTCGAGACCACTTCGATCGGGCGTCTCTTCGATACGGTCGCGGCGCTTGCCGGATTCACCCGCGAGCAGAGCTTCGAAGGACAAGCCGCGATGTGGCTCGAGCATCTGGCTCGATCGAGCGGCGCAGTCGCGCCTTACGTGCTTGCCTACGAGCGAGATCAGTTCGACTTTCGGCCGATGCTCGCGTCGGTTCTCGCCGATCGGCGCGCCGGCCGGGCTCCGTGCGAGATCGCACGCGCATTTCACTTAGCCGTTGCCAACGCCGTAGTTGCAGGCGCGGACGCACATCACGCCGACCGCGTCGTCATCTCGGGCGGAGTCTTCCAGAACGCTCTGCTCGTAGACACCCTGGTCGCAGAGTTGGGGACGCGGCTGTGGTTTAACGTGAAGGTTCCGCCAAACGACGGAGGTTTGAGCCTAGGGCAAGCCGCGTATGCGCTCGGGACGCTAAAATAGGGAAGGCTTCGGCGGGTGCGCAACCGTAGTGCGCGTCGGTGGATACAACACCGCCCGCCATTACGCCGATAAGTATCGACGCTATCGAGGCTGCGCGCAAACGAATCGCCGCGACCATCGTTCGGACGCCCCTGATCAAACTCCAAACCGGCGCGCGTGGCCCCGAGATCTATCTAAAGCTCGAGAATCTTCAGCCCATCAACTCGTTCAAACTGCGTGGAGCCGCTAATGCGGTCGCTTGTCTCGAGCCCGCGGAACGTTCGGCCGGCGTTTGGACCATCAGCGCCGGCAACGCTGGGCAAGGCGTCGCGTACGCGGCGCGCCAAGCGGGCGTACCGTGCACGGTCGTCACGATTGAGACGGCGCCCGAAACGAAGGTCGAGCGGATGCGGGCGCTTGGCGCGCATCTGGTGACCGCCTCATTCGACGCATGTTGGGAAGCGATGGAGCGGCGCACGTTTCCCAGTGTTAAAGGCACGTTCGTTCATCCGTTTGACGACGACGATTTCATTGCCGGCAACGCGACGATGGGATTAGAAATCGTCGAGGACCTTCCTGAGGTTACGACCGTTATCGCCGCCATCGGCGGAGGCGGGCTCGTTACGGGTGTCGCCTCGGGCGTGCGGGCGCGCAAGCCTCACGTTCGCGTCTTCGGTGCCGAGCCCGAGACGGCAGCGCCGGGGGCGGCATCCTTTTCGACCGGCAAGGCATCGCCGTTTCCGCAATGGCAGGCGACCTTCGTCGATGGTGCAGGTGGAAAGAGCGTTTTCCCACGGATGTGGGAGCGAATGCGGCCGGTCGTTGACGGGTCGATCGTCGTAACGCTCGAGGAAACCAAACGCGCAATGCGGCTGCTTGCTGAGAAAGTCCGCGTCATCGCCGAAGGTGCTGGGGCCCTCTCGGTTGCTGCTGCGCTGCGTTGCACGGAGGACGCTGGCCCCGTGGTTGCCGTCGTGTCCGGCGGCAATATCGAGCTTGCGAAGTTCTGCGAGTTGATCGGCGCGCTATAACGCGCCCGGCCGGCGTTCCTGTGATAGATCGGATGCAACGTGGCGGTACAACGCCCGCGTAGCACCAGCGAGCAGCTGGGCAACGCGGAACAGGCCATCACCTGAAATCGTGATCGCTTGCCACTCGACGCCCTGGTGGCGATGCACGAGCGCATAGGTGTCGTTCCCAACGTCGTATATCGCGAATTCATTGGACTCAGCGAGAAGCCGGTCCGCTGATAGGCTGTTTGGGTCGATCGCTGCAACGAGTTTCATATGCGTTTTACCGCGAGGCGTTAGCGCTTGTCGGCGCTAAACGGGTCGGTCGACTTTGCAACGTAGGTGTACTTCTCGCCGCAGATGCGACAAACGTTGAGGGGGCTGCCGAAATGCTCGTGCGGTGCATATACTTTCGGCGCGGCCTTCGCGCGCTTCTTGACAACGGTTGCGGTAGTGATGGTGTCCTCATTCCTCGCCCCCGAGTGGGCAAGCAATTCGCTCCCAAATTCGAAAACGTAGAAATCTATATTCGCCCAGGAGGCAAAAAGAACCCCTTAGAGCGCGTCGTAGACGTCCGAGGCCATCTCCCCGAGCGTTTGACCGGCGTAGTGGGCGGCGTCCCGGCTGGAATCGACGCTCGGCTTCCCAGCCATCCGGTTAATGTAGAACGCGAAGGCAACGTGGCGGCCGTGGCTGGTCGTGATGTACCCGGCGAGGCCTTTCGTAACGAGCTCGCCGTCGTCGAGCGAATTCCCCGACGTCCACGTGCCCGTCTTCGCGCGAACGTGACCCGCAGCCGGAACGCCGTTTTGGATGTTGAAGAGCGTTCCGTCCACGCCCATGATCGGCAAACCACGTTCCAACGAGGAGAACCATGCTTGCCGAGACGCCCACGCCAAATAACTCACCATGAATCGTGGCGTGAAGAAGGCACTCGTGCCGAGCCCGTCTTGTTGCGACGCGCCTCTCAGATCGAGGCCCGCGTTCGAAAGAAGCGCACGCTCGCAGGCAAACGCGGCTTTCAAAAAACCGCTCTTTGCCTGCGCCACGTAGATCGCCCAGAGGTACGGCATCAAAGCCGCGTGCAAGTTGTCACTCACCTTGAGCGTGACGTAGACGTCTTCGGACAGTGGCGGCGATTGGTGACGTGCGACCAGATTTGCCGGTACGTAGGACGGCACAACGGCGTCGTGATTGAAGGGCGCTGCGCCGGAAGGCGTGCGCACCGTTACGCCGGCGTCCCGCAGGGCAACGACGAACGCTGCTTGTGCGAAGCGCTGTGGTTCGGGCACACGATACGAATACAAGATCGCCTTCCCGACGGGCATCGCCCCGGTGATCGTCACGGTGTGCGATCCGTCGGCGTTCGTCTTGTCGCTGGGGAGATCGATCGTCGGCTCGGATTTAGGCGCCCCGGTCGTCGCCGCGTTGACGAAGGTAACGTAGGGCGTTTGCGGAGAGATGGCGATAGCAACTGGATCGCCGGCCTTGGCCCCCGGCGTCAGAGTCAGATCGACGAGATTGTCGTTCACGACGATCGATGAAACGATCGCGCCGGTTCCGCCCTCAGGGCCTTGATCTGCAAAAAGCGACGTGTCGATCGTAACCGCGCCATCGATCTGCTTGACGCCGGCGCGCGCGACTTGCGCGGCGAGGTCGCGCAAAACGGCGAGCGGATCGCCTGGAAGTGCTTTTGTATCGTAGTTACCGTCGTAGGAATGATCTTCGTTTTCGAAGGCGAGCGTGCCGTCGGAGCGCATGCGCTGCGAGAGGTTGGGGTCGGCACCGGCGACCAGCACGAGATCGCCGTGTAGCACGCCGCGCGAATCGATAGGCCCCGTGCGATAGACCGGCGTCGTCCAGCGGAAGGCCGGTCCGAGCAATGCCAAGCTGGTTCCGGTCGTCAGCAGCTTCGTAGTCGAGGCCGCTTCCATCAAGACGTCGGCATTGCGCGTGTAAAGCGGACGCTTCGCGTCGAGGTCGTAAACCTCGGCCGCCACGATCGCGTGCGCGAATTGCGGTCGTGCAACGATGCCGCGCATTGCCGATGCGATCGACGAACTCTGCGCGGGCGCGGCCTGCGAGAGCAACGCCGTTGCGAAGGTTAGGACCAGTGCGAGATTCATTTGGAGTTCCCTAACCTCCGTTCATGTCGAGAAAAAGTTCGGTCGCGAGGGCGAGGAGAAAGCCTGCGCACATCGTCGCGGTTACGAAGGCCGTCAAGCCGGTGCGGCGCAGCACGCTCCAAAGCTCGCCGATCACGAAGACGAGCGCGCCGATGGCAATGGCCAGAAAGAGCACCGAAAGCGTTGGGGAGTAAAAACTGTAACCGATAATCGTTCCGAGGAAGGTGGGGCCGCCGGCGATCAAGCCCGCCAAGCCGATTTGCGCCCACGACGGAACGACTCGTCCAACCAGCGGTGCCGCGACTCCGAAGCCTTCCGTAGCGTTGTGGAGGCCGAAGCCGACGATCAGCGCCAAGGCGACGGCGGTGGCTCCCGAGGCCGCCGACGCTCCGATTGCCAGGCCTTCACCGAAATTGTGAGCTCCGATTCCGATTGCAATGATTGCCGCGAGGACGATCGGATTCTCCGCATGCGCTGCGGCTTGGCGCGTGAAATGCGTTGCCGCGCTGCCCAAACCAACCAAACCGATCGCGAGGCCAATGACGAAAACCGCGATCAGGGTTACGGGGAACGGCCCGGCGCCGGCATGCCAAGCATTGAGGCCCGCCGAGACCGGCGCGATTGCGTTCTGTGCGATCTCGACGACGAGATAGAGAAGAATGCCGATCGCGAGTGCGTTGAGCAACGCGATGGTGTGCACGGAAAGGCGTCGCGCGCGGGCGATCGGCAGGCCGAGGAAAATGGTGAAGCCGGCGATGGCGCCGAGCAGTACCGTCCACCAAAAGCTTAACGCACGGCCGGTCGCGACGGTCGCGGGCTTCATTGCGCGATACATGGAGAGCAGCGTGTTGGGCGTACCGGAATAATGGATCGCCGTGATCAATCCCGCGGGCATTCCGTTCGCATCTTCGATGTGGTCCATCACGTGGCAATGGATGAGCCACGTCCCCGGCGTCGCATTGGCATCGATCGCGACGTCGACGCGTTGCCCTGGGGCGACGAGGACCGTGTCCTCGACGTCGCGATAGTCGACCGGCTCGGCGTCGCGCGCGATAATTTGCTGGTAATGCCCATGGGTGTGCATGGTGTGGAACTCTTCGCCGGAGATGTTGATCCAGCGGATCCGAAAGTGCTCGCCGGCGCGAACGTCGAGCGCGCGCGTCGCCGGATACTCTTTACCGTTGAGGGTGAAATGATTTTCAGCGGCGCTTTGAATTTGCCAGGAAGAGATCATCTCGAGGAAGTCGTGAGCCAAACCGCGTTCGACCGGACGCGGAACCGACGGCTCGACGATAATCGCGCCGTATAGTCCGGAATCCAGCATCGCTTCGTTGTCGTGGCTGTGATAGATGAACGTGCCGGGCTGGTCGGCAACGAAGCGGTAGACGAAGTGGCCGCCGTGCGGAACGAGCGGTTGTGAGATGCCGCCGACGCCATCCATTGCGACCGGAATGTCGTGCACTCCGTGCATATGGATCGAGTCGGGTATCGCGCCGTCGTTCGTGTAGTCGATGACCAGCGTGTCGCCTTGCCTCACGACGAGCGCCGGACCGGGGACAACGCCGTTGTACGTGTTCGCCATTACGGTCAAGCGAGGCTGGAGGGTCCAGGGAGCGGAGCGCTCGACGAGGTGAAACACTCGGGTGCGCCCCTGTTTTACGGGGATTGCTTGATAGGCTCCGTCTGGGCGCTGGAATGCCGGCGACTCTCCAGGCGCCGCAGTTGCCAGCGGGATTGGTCCGGTGATCGGCTGCAATCCGAGAGAGGTCGAATTTGGCGAAGCCGCTTGGTCGGCATCGGCTAAAGCCGCCGCCGGCATGGCCGCGGACATTAGAACGAGGGCGGCGGCGAACGCCGGGACAAACCGGATCAGCAGGGAGTTCATTTTTAGGTGCGCCTAAGATTGCGGGTAGGCGCGCCTTTCTCCTAGCGCCGAAGGGGCTTTGCCTCAATAAGCGCGTTTGTCCCAAAAATCGAGCGTTTGCCTCAAAAAGAGGGCGCTAAACACAGAAGTCGCGGCATGGTAGGGACGGTGGGGTGTGACTCAGTTTAGATCAGGGTACGACCGTCGCCAGGCGACGACAATATGCTGCCGTCGCCGGAAGGATCGCGAGATGATCAGGAAAGTCGTAATAGCTGCTATCCTGGCCTTCGGATTCGCCGTAACGACATCGGCTGCCGTGGTCTGGGTGCAGGTTGGCCCACCTACAGCAGTCGTCGAAACGGTACCGGCACCGCCTGGTTCGGGCTACGTCTGGGTTGGGGGTTACTGGCGCTGGAACGGCGTCAAGTACGTCTGGATGCCAGGTCATTATGTAGCCCATGCGGGGCCATGGGTACCGGGCCACTGGCGTCACGTCGCAGGCTCCGGCTGGTATTGGATTCCGGGCCACTGGCGCTAGCCTGAGGCGGCTTTTGCACCACTAAGGTGCTGGAGCTACCGAAAGCTCGGTTCAAAGAGCCGGGCTTTTTGTATGCCTTCCCCGGCAATGGCCGGGGGCTAGGCGTTCCTCAGAGCGGCTAGGCCGGTGATACGTCCCGTCGCGGCACTCCGATCAGCGCTTCCAGCTTTGTGCCCTGCGCCTTGGCCCGCTCATAGAGAGCATCGCTCGTGATATAAACCACCTTCCGTTGGGCCTTTACCACGCGGCAGATTCGGCGCTTATCGCCAGCAAACTTCACCTCAACCCTGCTCCCAAGCTCAAACGCCATAAGGGCTAACGGCGACGGAAGTCAACTTGATACATTTCTGGCAAAAGCGGAGAAAATCCGATAGTTAGTGAGTTAGGCTTTTCCGATGAGCCTACAAGGGCTCAGCTCGACATCATGATGGCCCAGCTTAAGATCATGCGCGACGTGGCCCCCGTCGAAGCGCCCAAGAGCGAGCCTGAGGGCAAAGAGCACTAGAGTCTCCGGGGAACGCCTAGCCCCTATCGAACCGTTAATAGGGTCGAAAGGGGCATCGTAATGTTTGATTTCCGTGGCGCTCTTGGAGCCTTCGTGGCTATCGGTTTGCTTGCCGCTTGCGGCGGATCGCAACCCCAGTTAAGGGTCCAAGGGCCGCAAACAGCGACTAGCGCGAGCAGCAAAGGCAGGTCGTTGATGAAGGAGACTAGCTCGGGTCAAGACCTTCTCTACGTCGTGGACCAACAGGGCCAAAACGTCCACGTGTACACGTATCCGCAGGGTGGCACGGTGGGCACGTTAACCGGCTTTATTTATCCGGCTGGCGAGTGCGTCGATCTGAGCGGCGACGTCTTTATCGTTTCGCAAGAGAGAACGGGATCGTATTTTTCCTCGACAATCTATGAATATGCTCACGGCGGAACCGCGCCAATCGCAACGCTGAATGATCCCGTTGGAGGAGCGGGTTGCGCGATAGACCCCAAAACTGGCAATCTTGCCGTCGCTGGCGCATACTTCTCTAGTCCCTATGCCTACGGCGCTGTTGCGATCTTCAAAAAAGCGCAAGGCAGCCCCAAGATGTACTCCAGCAAGTTGCAGGGTCGGTTTTTTCTGTGCGGCTATGATCCCCAGGGCAACCTCTACATATCATCAGCAAACAGCGCCACCCCGGGAGTCCAGCAATTAATTCGCTTGGCCAAAGGCAGCAGTAAATTCGAGCAAATTGCGCTCGCTTCGCCGATGTACGGGGACACGACGTTTCCGTCGTCCGTGCAATGGGACGGAACGTATATGACGGTATCGGCTGCTAACGCTAACTATGGAAGCGGCCGGTATCAACCATCCTATATCTATCGCCTCAAAATTTCTGGAGACGCCGCGACAACGGTTAGTACGACGACATATACCGGGAAGCGGAAGCTTATGACCGGTCAAGTCTGGATCGACGGCAGTCACATCATCGCCAGTCACTATCATGCAGGCGGAGGCGTTGACTTTTGGTTGTATCCAAATGCTGGCAAAGCAACGGCGATCGTGCCTACCAGTTCAGGCGTGAGTCCCTGGGGTATAGCAGTTTCGCCAGGTACGGGGCGTTAAGCCCGGACGAACGGGGCAGTAAGATTTTATTGGGGCCGGGGCTGTCAGGCCCCAACGCCCGGTCTCGCCTTTTAATCGCTCCTCCATAAAGCGAGCGGGTGCCTATAAAAGGCGCGCTTGGTTCCTTAGCTACAGCCCTTTTGTGCCGCTGTCATCGTGAATGTCCCACCGCCGGAGACCTGTGCATTTTGGCTTCCTGAGGTATATTTGCCGGAGCCTTGCTTCGCGTTGACGATACCTTGGAAGCTTAAAAAGACTGCCGGTGATGGGAGCCAAATGGCGGCAGCGAATAAATCTTTGCCCGAAGTGAGGTACGTCCCGGTAAAGCTCGCGCTGCCGCTACTAGACCAACTGCCGTTAGGCTTGAACCGAAAGCAAAGTGAGGACCCGGGAAGACCGTTGCCGACTACGGTAGTGATTTTAGCGAGATAATACCCGTTAAGCGATTGCTGCTGAGAGCGCGCTGCGGATTGAACCCCCGCCGGCGCACTCGCCATTGGCTGCTGCGATCCGCCACAGCCCACAAGCATACCGATAGCCACCCAGGCTCCAAAAGCGCGACGGAAATCAAACATTACGATGCCCCTTTCGAGCCGGTAACGGTTCGACGGGAGCTGGGCGTTCCCCAGAGACGAGGCTCAAATCGACGAGCTAACCGCTCTAAGGCTAAGCCGCGCCGGCGGCGAAAGAGGACCGCGTGCCGGAAGTTCGACTTAACCGTAGATTACGCGCTCCCGCGGATTCGGCGTCTCAGGCGCTCGGCGAGCTGCTGCAGGCAATCGCAAAACAGGAGGGCCCGTGGCGCGGTTTTGCGCTGCACGTGGGCTTTGGCGATTTGCATCTCCCCGACGTCGGGTACATCGCGATACCGATCCGGTTGACGGTGGAGAAAAACGCCAAGGAAGCGCGCACGTTCGATATTAAGTTTAATGCGGCCAATCTTCCGGCCGCATTTCCGGGCTTTTCCGGAACGGTGAGTGTCGCGCCTCGCGAAATCGGAGAATGCGAGCTCCATTTGTCGGGCGAATACGAGTTGCCGATGCAGTTCTTTGGAAAGCTGCTCGACAGCGCGCTTATGCCCAACGTTGCGGCAGTCTCGCTCGAGAACTTCATCGATGAAATCGCCGCAGCGTGCCAGGCCCGAGTCGACCAGCGCGAAGCCGAGTTTGTCCGCTATCATTTTTCACCGTAGAACAATCGCGTGACCGAGGCGCAGACCGGGTGTTGCATCGTGGGAGGCGGTCCGGCCGGAATGATGGCGGGGCTGCTTCTTGCGCGCGCGGGTGTTCGGACCGTTTTGCTGGAGAAGCACGCGGACTTTCTGCGCGACTTTCGTGGCGATACGATCCATCCGTCGACACTCGACGTAATGGCGGAGCTCGGCATACTCGAAGCGTTCTTGAAACATCCGCATCAAGAGGTCACGACCTTAGCGGGTAACCTTGGCGACCAGGTCGTTACCGTCGCGGATTTCACGCATCTGCCGACGCACTGCAAGTTCGTTGCTTTTATGCCGCAATGGGACTTTCTCAACTTCCTTGCCGATGAAGCCAAGCGCTTCGGAACCTTGGATCTTCGAATGCAGGCAAGCGCCAAGGAGTTGTTGTGGGAGGACGGACGCGTCGCCGGCGTTCGCGCCCAGACTCCAGAGGGCACGCTGGAAATCCGCGCCGATCTGACGATTGCGGCAGACGGGCGCGAATCGGTAGTGCGGAAGGAAGCCGGCCTGGAGCTTGTGGAGCTCGGCGCTCCGATGGACGTGCTGTGGCTGCGCCTGACCAAGCGATCCGACGATCCGCATGAAACCTTCGGTTACATTCGAGACGGACGGATCATGGCGCTGATCGACCGCGGGGAGTATTGGCAGTGCGCGTACGTCATTCCGAAGGGAACCCTCGTTCAGTTGCACGAGCGCGGTTTGGGCGAATTTCGGCGGCAGATCGGCGAGATCGTGCCCTTTCTAAACGATCGAGCCGGCGAGCTGCGGACGTGGGACGACGTCAAGCTCTTAACGGTCCGCGTGAATCGCTTGCGGCGGTGGTACCGTCCGGGGTTGCTCTGCATCGGCGATGCGGCGCACGCGATGTCGCCGATCGGCGGAGTGGGAATCAACCTCGCGATTCAAGACGCGGTGGCCGCATCGAACATCCTCGCCCACAAGCTCCTCGATCGCACGCTGTCGATTCGCCATCTACGCGCCGTTCAGCGACGGCGCGAAATGCCGGCTAAACTAACGCAGGCGCTGCAACTCTTCATACAGAGCAAGGTCATCGGTAAGGTCCTGACAAATGGGCGCGCGCCGTTGTTGGGCCGTTTACCGGGCCTGCTGCGGTGGCTGCCGTTCCTGCCGCGTATTCCCGGGCGTCTCGTTGGGTTGGGTTTCCGGCCCGAACACGTTAGTGGCAGCCGTGGTGATTAGCCCTCTAGCACGATGCCGGCTTGTTGAATTTCTTGGTACGGTAGTAACCAGACAAGTGACTCATCGTGCAAATCGACGACTTGCACCCGATTGCCGAATGGGTCGATGAAGTCGCAACGAAATGGCGGAATGAGCTTGATTCCGTACTTGGTGGTGAGTTTTTCGCGGACCTCGGCGAGTTGCTTTTCGTCTCGAACCATCAAGCCAAAGTGCCGCGTGCGGTTCGTCTGAGGTTTCGCCACTTCGAACATCGCAAGAAACTGGTGCTCGCCGGCCTTGAAGAAAGCGTCGCCTTCGCCTTCATCGAGTTTCTCGAGATTGAAGACATCTTGATAGAACGCGACAGCCTTCTGCACGTCGTCGACCTCGATGGCGATGTGATTGATTCCATAAACCTTGACCGTCATGCGTCGTTCTATCGGGCGCTCGGCTTAAATGGTTGCAGTCTGCCAGGCGTCGAACGGCGCGAGCATGGCACGCGGGATCGTCCTGGGAGTTGTTGCTACGCTCGTCGTCGCAGGACTGGGAGCATATCTTGGAGTCGAGGCCGGGCTGATGCCGGCCAACGCCGATGGCAAGCCGTCGCGGCTGGAACGCTGGGCGGCACGGACGTCGCTTCGAGCAACGCTGGATCGAGAAGCGTCAAAAGGTCCCAACCCGCTTCCGCTCGACGATGCCAACCTTGTCGCCGGAATTAAGCTGTATGCCGCAAACTGCGCCGTCTGCCACGGAGCGTCCGACGGCGAGCCTTCAAATATCGCGCTAGGCGTCTATCAAAAGCCGCCGCAACTGGCCAAAGACGGGGTCGAAGACGATCCCGACGGCGTGACTTATTGGAAGGTCGCGCACGGCATTCGTCTCACGGCCATGCCGGCGTTCGGCAAAGCTCTCGACGATCGGCAGCTCTGGCAGCTGACGCTCTTCCTTAAACACATGGACGGCCTTCCGCCGGCGCCGCAGCGCGTTTGGAAAGCCGTCAAGAGCGAGGCCGCGAGTTCGAGTTAGGGCGTCGGGGGCGTTGGGGCCGGCTCGGTAGTCGGCGTCGCGGTGAAGATGTACTGGTCGTTGGAGGTCGGCTGTGGATTGGGGAACTGATTCTGCATCGCCATGCCTGAGAGCACGGCGGCCGTCTCAGGATAGACCTGACCGCTGAAAGAATCGTCGCTGTTCACGGTGCCGACGAGGTGCAGCTTTCCTTCCGGACCGGCGCCCAGCCCGAGATCGATGCTGGAGGGTCCGATGTCCAGCCACATGTAACTTCCGTCGCGGCCACCCACGACCGGAATGTAGAGCTTGTAAAAGGAGGTGTGATAGTAACCCCTGATATTTCCTGCGGGAAAGACCTCCAGGTCGAGCCTCCCCGTGATCGGGTATTGCGACCCGTAATACTGTTTGATGGCCGTCATGTAATGGAGTTGCGTCGCCGAAGCCGTGGCTTGCGCAGACGCCGCGCTTTGCACTCCAAGCAAGGTCGCGCCTACAAGCGCAACGCATTTGACCAGCCGTCCCAAAGACCGTACCATTCTTACTCCTCTCGGTTGACCTTCTCAGGGAGTAGAGCGCTTAGGGCGCCGAGAACGTGACTGTCGTGGCACAACCGGCGGAAATTGATCTACGGACATTCCCGGCGTGGGAACGCCCCGACCAGGTCCGCAAAGCTCTGGACCGTCTCCCATCAGGGAGTTCGCTTACACTCATCACGGAGAACGAACCGCGAGCACTGTCGGTGCGCATCAGTCAGGAGCGGCCGGACCGTTTTGTAATGGAAGCGCGCCACGTTGGCAGCCGCATGTGGCATCTGCGCTTGACCCCTCGCGTGGGCGAAGAGACCGATCGCAACTCGGCAGCCCAGCACCTAAGCCGCAGTTCCGCTTTTGCCGCGCTCGACAGCGAGGTTCGAGAAGAGCTCGTTGCGGCCGTCCTCTGGCAGACGGGCCGGCGCGGACAGACGCTCGTTGCGGAGAATGCCGATTGGCCCTTTATCGGCATGGTGACCGAAGGTATCGTCGCGCGTGCCAACGGGGGAGGCCGCGATCGCGAGCGCATCCTCTATGAGATTTTTCCCTACGAGGTCTTCGGGGTCGCCGAGTATTTCGATCGCGGCCTGAAGATGGCGAGAATCGCGGTCTTCTCGAAATCCGCACACGTTCTCAAACTGCCGTGGGAGGCCGTCTCTCGCGTCGCAGCGCGCTATCCAGGGCTCACCAATGCGCTGGGTATCGTCTTGGCGCAACGGGTTCGCCTGCTCGCCGACGCGCTCAGCGTGCAGGGATCGCTTCCGATTCTCGGCCGCATCGCGAAGGTGCTGCTTCCGTATGCGATGCACGAGCGGGGTCTCGTCCAGGCCGCGGCCTCCCTGTCGACCATCACGCAATCGCAGATTGCGGCCGCCGGCGGCACCGTGAAGGAAGTCGCAGCCCGCGCGATCGCCGAGCTCGAGTCTCGCAACGCGTTACGCCGCGAGCACGGGCATATCCGATACCTCGATCGCGAGGTTCTTTTGGAACTGATCCGGGACGTTTCTTAAGCCGGAATCCGGTCGAAACCCGCGTAGGGCCGGAGAACCTCCGGCACCGTAATCGTTCCGTCGCGCTGCTGATAGTTTTCCATAATTGCGATAAGGGTTCGCCCGATCGCCAGAGCCGAGCCGTTGAGGGTGTGCACGAACTCCGGCTTCGCGCCGGGCTCGCGCCGGAAGCGTATCGACGCGCGGCGCGCTTGGAAATCCGTGCAGTTGGAACACGAGCTGATCTCGCGATACGCGTTGCTGCTCGGGACCCAGACCTCAACGTCATAGGTTTTCGCCGCGTTAAAACCGGTATCGCCGGCGCAGAGCGCGACGACCCGGTGCGGCAGCTCGAGCTCCGCGAGCAAGGTTTCGGAATCTCGGGTTAGCATTTCGAGTGCCTCGAAGGAGGCTTCCGGCGCCGCCAACCACACGAGTTCGACTTTCTCGAACTGATGCTGTCGCATTAGCCCGCGCGTGTCTTTACCCGCCGCGCCGGCCTCTTTGCGAAAACAAGGCGTATGCGCGACGTACTTCTGCGGAAGGTCCGAGAACTCGAGAATTTCGCCGCCGCGCAAAGCCGTCAGGGGAACCTCGGCCGTCGGAATCATGAAAAGTTCGCCATCGCGATCCTCGAACATTGCGTCGGCGAACTTGCTCAACTGCCCGGTCGACCACATCGTCGCACGCGACACGAGCAGCGGCGGCGCAATCTCGCGATACCCACGCGTCTGCGCGCGATCGAGAAAGAACGTTGCGAGGGCTCGCGATAGGCGCGCACCGGCGCCCGCCAGAACGGCGAATCGGCTCCCGGAGAGTTTTGCGGCTCGCGCGAAATCCAGAATGCCGAGTAGTTCGCCGATTTCCCAGTGGGGTTTCGCCTCGAAATCGAAGGCTCTCGGCGTTCCCCAGCGTCGCAACTCGATGTTGGATGCTTCGTCGGTTCCATCGGGGACGGAGTCGTCGAGAAGATTAGGAGTTTGTTCGAGCATCGCTCGCAGCGGCGAGCTTTCACCCGACGTTGACAGCGTCCCAGCTCGTTCTTCCGCTGCAGCAATTTCCAAAGAGAGCGCTTCGATTTTTGGCCGCACTTCGCGCGCCGCGGCGGCTTTGTCGTTGGCCTGGCCGACGGAAGCGGAGAGGCGGTTCTTTTCGGCCTTCGCCCTTTCTGCAGCAGTTAGCGCCGAGCGGTACTCCTCGTCACAGCGCAGAAGCTCGTCGACGATCGAGGGATCCGCCCCGCGGCGAGAGAGTGAGCGTCTCACGCGGTCGGGATCGCGTCGAACCAGAGCAATATCGAGCATGGAGAACCGCGCCATTAACCAGTCTGTAAATCCACTCCTACCGAAGGTTGGATTTGTGACGGAAACGCTGCTCGCGCCACAACAGGCGATCGTGGCGTTCTTCGCGCGCGCGCCGCTCGCACCGCCGGGGAACGAGGTGGTAACGCTCGACGACGCGTTTGGGCGCGTACTCGCGCAGAGCGTCGTCGCCGGCGACGACTATCCGAATGCCGCGCGTTCGCTGATGGATGGCTTTGCACTGCAGTCGCAATTTGCGCCGGGTGATTTCGAGATCGTCGCCGGCGTAGTGATGGGCGCCGCTCCAGAGATCCCCCTGACGCCGGGAACGGCGATGCCGATTCCCACCGGCGGCCTTCTTCCGATCGGCGCCAATGCAGTGGTGCCGATCGAAGATGCGGGCGTCGACGGCAGCCGGCTTCGCGTCGAAGCCTCTATAGAGATTGGGACGAACGTCGCCGAGCGCGGCGCGGATATGCGGCTCGGCGATACGCTGTTGAAGCCGGGGCGCCGCATACGTGCGGGAGAAGTCGGCGTTCTCGCCACGCTCGGCATTACCGACGTTCTCGTCTACCGCCGTCCTACGATCGCGGTGCTATCGAGCGGAGACGAGCTCGTCGAGCCGCAGACGCGGCCGCGCCCGGGAGAGATTCGCGACTCGAACCGCTATGCAATCGCGGCTTCACTGCGAGCGATGGGCGCCCTCCCGCGCCACTATCCAACGCTGCGCGACGAAGCGGACACGTTCGAATCGGGTCTCGCACACGCACTCGCGCAGTGCGACGGCGTCGTTGTGACCGGTGGATCCTCGGTGGGCGAGCGCGATCGCTTGCCGGAAGCGGTGGCGCGGATCGCGACGCCCGGCGTGATCGTGCATGGTTTGCGAGTCAAGCCCGGCAAGCCGACGCTCTTTGGCGCCGACGGGCCCAAGCCGATTCTGGGCTTGCCCGGAAACCCGACGTCCGCGCTGTTCATGCTCGAAGCGGTTGCGGCGCCGATCGTCGCGGCCCTCACCGGCGCTCCAATGGAGCCGCCGACCCTGCAAGCACGCTTGAAAGAACGGGCCACCAGCCGCGCGGGGTGGACGTGGTACGTTCCGGTCAGCCTGCGGCATGATGGAGGGATGCCTCTCGCGCATCCCCTTGCCTTGCGCTCGTTTTCAGTGAGCTTGGCGGCGCGCGCAGACGGCTACATCGTTATGGACGAGCGTGACGAAGAGTGGCCTGCGGGCAGGCTCGTGACCGTGCATCGTTTTCTAGGAGGCTAAATCTCACCCGTGATTCGACCGACCCCGGCCGTTGAAGGTCTTCCAGCGACGACACCATTTATCGGACCGGAGCAGCTGATGCGCGAATCCGGCCGCCGAGAACTGGTTCGTTTGGGAGCAAACGAGAGCGCGTTCGGACCCTCGCCCAAGGCAGTAGCCGCGATGACCGCCGAACTGCCGCGGCTCTCCTGGTATGGCGATCCGGAATCGCTCGATCTGCGCGACGCCCTCGCCGAAAAACATCGTTGCGACCCGGCGCAGATCGTTGTCGGCGCCGGGATCGACGATCTGATGGGCTTGGTCGTTCGCGCGTTCGTGGCACCCGGCGAACCCGCGCTGATGGCGCGCGGAACGTATCCCACTTTTCTGTATCACGTCGTGGGTTATGGCGGCACGCCGGTTTATGCGTCCTACCGCGACGACGGCCGGCCCGACATCGAGGAACTGGCGGCCATTGCACGACGAGTCCTTCCACGTATCGTCTATCTCGCGAATCCGGATAATCCCAGCGGGCACTTCGTTTCGCGCGATGAGATGCAGCGTTTCTACGACACGTTGCCGCACGACACTCTGCTGCTTCTCGACGAAGCCTATGCCGACTTCGTGGACGAATCCGATCTCTTGCCGCCGGTGCTTGAGGACCGGCTCATCCGTCTGCGCACGTTTTCGAAAGCGTACGGAATGGCGGGAGCACGAATCGGGTATGCGCTGTCAACGCAGAGCAACATCCGCACCTTTGCGAAGATTCGGCTGCAGTACGGAATCAACCGCAACGCGCAGATCGGCGCGCTCGCGTCGCTGCAGGACGCTGGCTTTACAGAGTACGTCGTGGCCGAGACCACGCGCGCGCGAGGGGCGTATTACGATCTCGCGCGCGAGCTCGGCGCCCCTTGCATCGAGTCGCGAGCCAACTTCGTCTGCATCGGCATGGAGAGTGCGCAGCGTGCCACGCGGGTAATGAACGAGCTGCTCGTGCGCGGCGTTTGGGTACGCAAGCCCGGCATGCCGCCGCTCGATTCGTATATTCGGGTGAGCGCCGGAACCGAACCGATGCGACAAACCTTTGCGCAGGCATTACACGCCGTCTTGGAGCAGGTCGTCGTCGGACCGTGAAATATGCGATCGTGTCGGACGTTCACGCCAATCTCGAATCGCTCGAGCGGGCGCTCGCGGCAACAGAGCCTTCCGATACCCTCGTTTCGCTCGGTGACGTCGTGGGCTACGGACCCAATCCCAACGAGTGCGTGGCGATTCTGCGCGATCGTTGCCGGCACGCGGTGCTGGGCAATCACGATCTCGCCGCGCTCGAGAACTTCGGCGTCGATAGCTTCAACAGCGTCGCGCGCTCGGCCATCGTCTGGACTCAGAGCGTACTCGACGAGCCGAGCCGCACGTGGCTCAACGCGCTCCCTTACGAGCTTCGCTTCCCCGACTTCTTGCTCGTTCACGGCGCGCCCGTCCGGTATTTCGATTATGTTCTCGATAAAGCGGCCGCGACGGCGGCGTTCGAACGCACCGACGCGCCGCTCGTCTTCATCGGCCACACCCACATCGCGGAGTACTGGACGTGCGACGAGGACGGCGCCATCGGTCACAAGCACATGCAGCATGGCGGCGAGCTCGTGCTCGAAGCCGGAAAACGCTACATCGTCGACGTGGGCAGCGTCGGTCAGCCGCGCGACCTCAACCCCGATCCATCGTTCGTGCTCTTCGATTCGGAGCGGCGGCGCGTCGAATGGATCCGCTACAGCTACGCAATCGATGAGGTGGCGCGCAAGATGCGCGCGGCCGGTCTGCCCTCCTACCTTGCGGAACGATTGGCGTTGGGACGCTAGGGCAATGGTGACGACGAACGACGTTCCGTTTGATGATGGAAACTGCTTTGCGTGCGGTCCGGATAATCCCATCGGCATGCACGTGCACTTCGAACGCGCGCAGGAATCCGACGGCGTCCGCGCTCGCTGTACTTTGGGGCGACAGTACCAAGGCTGGCGCGGCATCGCTCACGGGGGTATCGTGATGGCGCTACTCGATGAGGCGATGGCACACGCTGCTGGATTTGCCGGCCATCGCGGCGTCACCGCCGCGGTCAACGTGCGCTTTCGCCGGCCCGTTCCAGTCGAAGAACCGATCGAGGTTCGCGGTCGCGTCGCTTGGCAACGGCACCGAGTGCTCGGCGTGGAGGCTAGTGTCTTCGACGCCGCCCAGAATTTGCTGGCGCAGGCCGACGGGCGTTTCGTTTCGCGCGGTAGGCTCGACGACGCCGACGACCGAGCCAATCCTTTCGCGAAATGATCGTTGAGAATCGCCGGGCACGCTTCGAATACCACATCCTCGAATCGTTCGAGGCGGGGTTGGTGTTGACCGGAACCGAGGTTAAATCGATGCGCGCCGGCGGGGTCAGTTTGAGCGAAGCCTACGCGCGATTCCGTGACGGCGAAGCGTGGCTGCTCGGAATGCATATCCCGCCGTACAAGCAAGGGAGTTTTTCAAACGAGGAGCCGACCCGGCCGCGCAAGCTGCTGCTGCACAAGGAAGAGATTGCGCGGCTGCAGAGCCGCATCGGCGAAAAAGGACTCACGATCGTACCGCTGCGGCTCTATTTCACGCGCGGCATCGCCAAAGTGCAACTCGGCGTCGCTCGCGGCAAGAAACTTTGGGACAAGCGCGCCGACGCAGCCAAGCGCGACGTCGAACGGGAAATCGCCGCACACGTCCGCCGGTCATGAGGGGCGCGCGGCCCGAACGCGACGTCGAAGCGACGATCGAGCGCAGTGGTGTGCTGCATCGAGGCGAGCACGTACTCGTCGCGTGCAGCGGCGGCCCGGATTCGGTGGCGTTAACGGCGGCCTTACATAGCGCCGCTCCACGCATGGGCGTCGACGTGTCGATCGCGCACGTCAATCACGGCGTGCGAAGCTCGGCCCGGCAAGACGAGTGCATCGTGTTGCAGCTGGCCGCGCAGTTGGGAGTGCCGCTCTGCATCATTACCCTG
>Ga0070762_10000315_pt1 | contig 19379 bp, 18 predicted proteins | sample HubBroMetageREF2_FD_66726 | JGI IMG/M metagenome (GOLD analysis project Ga0070762, IMG submission 66726) | Reference soil microbial communities from the Hubbard Brook experimental Forest, New Hampshire, USA - Hubbard Brook CCASE Soil... | ecosystem: Environmental > Terrestrial > Soil >...
CGATCCTTGCCGAAGAAGATTTCCTTGCCGACGAAGAATGTCGGACTGCCGAAGGTGCCGCGATCGACCGCCTCTTGGGTGTTCTTCAAGAGCTTGTCCTTGATGTCCTGCTCTTGCGTGCGCGCCAGCAGCCGCTCGGCATCGAAGCCTGATTCTTTGAGCGCGGCCGCGACGATGGCCGGATCGTCCATATCCTTCGGCTCCGCCCACATATGCTTGAACATTTCGTCGACATAGCGTGGCAACACACCATCGAGACCGGCGGCAATCGCGCCGCGCATGATCAACAGCGTGTTGACCGGGAAAAACGGATTCCACTTGAAGGTGGCGATGCCGTGCCGGCGGATGAACCGTTGCATTTCGAGATTCTCGTATGGCAAACGGTTCTTGATGCCGGCCAGCTTTTGCGCCGGCGAGCTGTTGTTGGTGAGCTTGAAGACGCCGCCGAGGAGGATCGGCATATACTCAAATTTAACGCCGGTGCGCTGCTCAATCTCCGGAACAACAAGATGCGCGAGATAAGCGTTCGGGCTACCGAAATCGAACAGAAACTCCACCTTGGCCATTTCACCAGACCTCCCGATACGGACGCACATCGAGCTCAAAAGTCCACGCGTCGCGCGGTTGCCGGTAGAGCTGCCAATAGGCCTCGGCGACTGAGGCCGGATTCATCAATTGATCGGGCTCGAGGTTCTCGAGCGCTTGCGGCCCGGCCTGCTGCTTGATGCGCTCGCGCACGAACGCCGTATCGACGCCGGCGTCGATGATCAAATGTGCGACATGGATGTTCTTCGGCCCCAACTCGCGTGCCATGCTTTGCGCCACCGCGCGCAGGCCGGATTTGGCGCTGGCGAATGCGGCGTAGCCGATGCCGCCGCGCACGCTCGCGGTCGCGCCGGTGAAGAAAATGAATCCTTGCCCGCGCGGCAGCATCACGCGCGCGGCCTCACGGCCGGTGAGAAATCCGGCATAGCAAGCCAATTCCCACACTTTGCGGAACACCCGTTCGGTGGTGTCGAGCAGCGGAAAATTGACATTGCCGCCGACATTGAAAATGCAAACCTCGAGCGGCGCATGGGCGTCCGCTTCGCGCAAGAAGGCGGTAATGTCGTCCTCCTTGCGGGCATCGAGACCACGCGCCACGATAGACCCGCCTGCGGCTTCGATATCGGCGACGAGCGGCGTAAGCTTGTCGGCATTACGCCGCCCTGCGAAAATGACGAAACCCTCGGCGGCAAATCGTTTGGCAATAGCTGCACCGATGAAATCCCCGGCGCCGATTACCGCCACGGTGGCGTTGCGCTTGGCCATGCCCGTCCCTCCCGGCGCGGCTCTTCACCGGAGCGGCCTCGCCTGCTCGCACATTATGCGCGCCGGACGCGGATGCGAAGGGCATCCGTTCCGCATTGCGGCCAACTTGCCAAGTGTTCGGCTTGCCGCCACCATACTGAGCAGTGTTATCAGCGATTGTGCGGGCGCAGACCGAGGCTGGATCGTGCCGGGCGAAGCGAGCCACCTCGTAGCCGAAACCGCCGCACGGATCCTTGCGGATTTCGCCGACCCGCAAACCGTCAACCGGGACACCGACGGTTCCTGGAAAACGCGGCTGTGGAATGCGCTCAACGCAGCCGGGTTGACGTTAGCCTGGGTGCCCGAAACGCTAGGCGGTTCGGGCGCAAGCATCGCCGATGGCTTCGCCATTCTCGGCGCCGCCGGGCGCGCGGCCTTAGCGGCGCCGCTTGCGGAAACATTGGCGGCTGGCTGGCTGCTAGCGCAAGGCGGTATCGAGGCGCCCGCGACGTCAATGACCGTTGCCCCTTGCCGGCCGCGCGAGCGCATCACTATCGACGCCGAAGGTGAGCTCAACGGCCGCGCTAGCGGCGTGCCGTTCGCGCGCGAAGCCGCACATATCGCCGTGTTGGTGCAGGATGGCGTTTCGGAGAGAATCGCACTCATACAGATTCAGGAGTGCTGCGTCAGCGAGGGCCGCAATGTCGCAGGCGATCCGGTCGACACGGTTCTGTTTGAAGGAGCAAAGCCTTTGCGCGTTGCGGCGGCACCGCCGGGCTTCACGCAAGATATTCTGATGCTGATGGGATCGGTAATCCGTAGCGTCGAGATCGCCGGCGCGCTGGAAACGATTTTGGCGCTGAGCGTCGCCTATGCCAACGAACGCATCGCTTTCGAACGCCCGATCGGCAAGTTTCAAGCCGTGCAGCAAAATCTCGCGCGGCTCGCGGGCGAGACCGCGGCCGCCATCGCCGTGGCCGGTTCGGCGGCTGACGCCGTCGCCGGCGCCGATCAATTCGATGACGATGTATTTCTGGAAGTCGTTTCGGCGAAAATCCGCACCGCCGAAGCTGCAGCCGAAGGCGCCGCCATTGCGCATCAGGTGTTCGGCGCGATCGGCTTTACGCAGGAGCACGTGTTGCATCGCTTTACGCTTCGCATGCTGGCCTGGCGCGACGATTTCGGCAACGAAAGCTATTGGGCGAATGAGCTCGGCAAGCGCGCCGCCTGCCGCGGCGCCGAAGAATTCTGGCCATGGGTGGCGTCCCGATGAGTACGGCATTACGGTTTGATCCCATTCGCCTGCCGCCGGAATGCGGCGCGCTCCGCAAAGAAGTGCGGGCGTTTCTGACCGAACATATCGCTGCGGGCACCTTCGATCCGCACCATGGTGGTCACGGCGAGTCGTATAATCGCGCCTTCAGCAAAAGCGTCGGCGCCAAGGGCTGGATCGGCATGACTTGGCCGAAGAAATACGGCGGCCATGAGCGCAGCCAGCTCGAGCGCTTTGTGGTGACCGAGGAATTTCGCGTCGCCAACGCGCCGAGCAACCTGCATTTCGTCGCCGACCGGCAAAGCGGACCGATTTTGCTCAAATACGCATCCGAACACATCAAGCAGGATATTCTGCCGCGCATTTGCCGCGGCGAATTGTGCTTCGCCATCGGCATGAGCGAGCCAGGCTCGGGCTCCGATCTGTTCGCCGCAAAAGCGAAAGCGACCAAAGTCGAGAACGGCTGGCGCATCAACGGCAGTAAGATTTGGACGACCAGCGCGCATGTGGCCGATTACATGCTGGCGCTGTTCCGCACTTCGCCGCCGACCAAAGAAAATCGTCGGCACGGACTAACACAATTTCTCGTCGACCTGAAAACACCGGGCATCTCGGTGCATCCGATCAATCAGATGACCGGACTGCCTGGTTTCAACGAAGTGGTTTTCGCGGATGCTTTCGTCCCCGACGATCATCTCCTCGGAGAGATCGACGGCGCTTGGAAACAAGCGACCAGTGAGCTCGCCTACGAGCGGAGCGGGCCGGAGCGATTCCTCGACACATTTTACGTCATGCTCGAATTGATCCGCGCCGTGGGACCCGAGCCGGATCTGCGTAGCGCGGAAGGGCTAGGCCGGCTCGTAGCGCAACTCCACACTTTACGCCGCATGTCGGTTTCGGTGGCCGGCATGCTACAGGCCGGGAAGGAGCCGGTGGTCGAAGGCTCGATTGTCAAAGATCTCGGTACCCTTTGGGAGCAAAAACTGCCGGCGCGGGTGCGCGAGCTTGCGGCCTTCGTCGATCCGGAAATGACTAATCGCGCGACGCTCGATGAGCAGCTCGCCATTGCCACCACGATCGCGCCGAAGCTGACCATTCAAGGCGGCACGACCGAAATCTTGCGCGGCATTATCGCCCGCGGCCTCGGCTTGCGTTGAAGGGATAAGCCGTGCCCGACATCGCATCCTTGCTTTGGCCGCGCTCGGTAGCGGTCGTTGGGGCTTCGTCGGACACTCACGCCTTGCGCGGGCGGATTTTTGAAACCATTCGCGGCCAGCCATTTGCCGGGCACATTTATCCGGTGAGCCGGAGCGCCACCGTCGTGCAAGGTGAAACCGCCTATCCGTCGGTTGACGCTCTTCCGGAACGCCCGGACTTGGCGATCCTGATTGTGCCGGCGGCCTATGTCGTGGCCGAGCTCGAACGTTGCGGCCGCGCCGGAGTCAAAGCGGCTGCAATTCTGTCTTCCGGTTTCGCCGAAGCGGGCGAAAATGGCGCGCAGTTGCAGGGTGAAATCACGGCGATTGCGCAGCGCTATGACATGGCGGTGAGCGGACCCAACTCCGAAGGCTTCACCAATATCGCGGCCGCGCTTTGCGCGAACTTCAGTCCTGCTTCCGACAAGAGCGCGGGCCCGCTGACGCCGTCCCGGCCGTTGGGCGGTGGCCAAGTCTCGGTGATTTCGCAAAGCGGCGGCCTTGGCTTTGCCTGCTTCGATCGCGCCCGGCCGCGCGAGTTTTTGTTCCGCTACATCGTCACCACCGGCAACGAAGCCACGCTCGAGGTAGCGGACTTCGTCGATTACATGCTCGATGAGGGCAAAACCGACGTTTTTTTGCTGCTGATCGAGGCGATCAAGACGCCAGCAAAATTCAAGCGGGTTGCCGAAAAGGCACTGAAAGCCGGCAAACCGCTGATCGTCGGAAAAATCGGCCAAAGCGAACCCGGCCGCCGCGCGGTCATGTCTCACACCGCGGCATTGGCCGGCGCCGCGACGGCATATAGCGCGGTTTTCGAACGCTACGGCGTGATCGAAGCTCGCGATTTTGATGAGATGCTCGATTTGGCGGCGGGCTTCCTGGCCTGCAAGGGCAAGTTGCCGGTGGGAAAACGCGTCGGCATTTGCACCGCGTCCGGAGGCGCCGGCATCTGGATGGCGGACGCCTGCGCCGCGGCGGGCCTCGATGTGCCGACGCTCGATGACGCGACCCGCGCGGAGCTTAGTACTCACGTGCCGCCCTATGGCACATCGCAAAATCCGGTCGACTTCACCGCGCAGGGCGTGCAGAAGCTTGGCTACGCGGAATTCGCACGCATTGTTGCGCGTTCGCCTTCGATCGACAGCGTCATTGTCGTCATCACTGCGCGCCGTTCGGCTTTTCTGGAAGCCGATTTGCCGAAATTCAAAGAGCTGGCACGCACCACCGAAAAGCCGGTGCTGATGTGGAGCTACACGCTGCCGTCGGAGCGCACCACCGAAATTCTCAACGACATCGGCTTTCCGCTGTTCATGAGCGCGCCCGGTTGCGCGCGCACGCTGCGCAAACTGGTGGATTATCGTGCACGGCGTGAGCAGTCCGAGACCATAGTCGATACGCCGACGCCCAGGGCAACGCGCGAGGAAACCGCCGCCGCGCTTGCGAAGTCACCCGCGATCATCTGCGAATACCGAGCGCAGACGTTGCTCGCGCCTTACGGCATCGGCGGTAAAAACGCTGGGCAGATCGTGCATTCCGGCGACGAAGCCGCGGCGGCCGCGAAAGCGCTTGGCGGCCCGGTTGCACTGAAAGTGCAGTCCGCAGAGATTCCGCACAAAACCGAGGCTGGCGCGGTGATTTTGAATCTCGAAGGGCCGGAGAACGTGCGCACCGGCTATGACAGCGCGCTCGCGGCCGCGAAAGGCTTCGCCCCTACGGCGCAAATTGACGGCGTCCTGGTCCAGCCCATGGCAGCGGCGGGACGCGAGGTCATTGTCGGTATCAATCACGACTTAACCTGGGGACCGCTGCTGCTGGTCGGGCTCGGCGGCGTGCTGGCGGAGGCGCTTGGCGATGTAGCGGTCGCGCCGGCCCCACTTGATCAAGCGCAAGCGCGCGCCTTGGTCCGCCGCCTCAAGGGCGCCGATATATTCGGCTGTTATCGCGGCCAAGCACCGGCCGATATTGAGGCGCTTTCCTTGCTGATGGTGCGGCTGTCGCAGTTCGCCTATGACCATGCCGAGGAGATTTCGGCGATTGATCTCAATCCGGTGATTGTGCACGACGCCGGCGACGGCGTCACGGTGGTGGACGCGCTGATCACCAAACGCCGCGGCGGCGCGGCCGAACTTCACGACGCGGGTAGCGTGGAAACGAAGGCCGTATTGCATGACAGCGTTTAAGGACATCGGGGTCGAAAGGAGCGGCCACGTCGCATTGGTCGAGATCCGGCGGCCGCCGAATAATTTCTTCGACGCCGCGCTGATCGGCGAGATTGCCACCGCGTTCGAGAATTTGGACGCCGACGCCGGGTGCCGTGCGCTGGTTCTGGCCGCACAAGGCAAGGCGTTTTGCGCCGGCGCAAATTTCGGCGAAAGCGATAGCGAAGGCGATGAGCTTTTGAGCGGGCCGCGGCCAGGCGCCGCGCATCTTTATATCGAAGGCAACCGGCTGTTCCGCACCAAAAAGCCGATTATCGCGGCGGTTCATGGCGCCGCGGTTGGCGGCGGTTTGGGACTAGCGATGGTCGCCGACCTCCGCGTGACCTGCAAAGACGCGCGGTTCTCCGCGAACTTCACCCGGCTCGGATTTCATCCCGGATTCGGCCTGACCGTCACGCTGCCCGCTGTCATTGGCCCGACCAAGGCGGCGCTGATGTTCTATACCAGCCGCCGCGTGGCGGGCGATGAAGCGCACGCCATGGGTCTCGCCGACGTGCTGGTGGCCCAGGACAAAGTGCGCGAGGCGGCTTTGTCGCTCGCGGCCGAGATCGCCGAGAATTCGCCGCTCGGTCTAATCGCCACCCGCGCTACGCTCCGCGGCGACCTCGCCGATCGCGTGCGCGCCGCCACCGAGCATGAGCTGGCTGAGCAAAGCCGCCTGCGCAAAACCGAGGATTTCAAAGAAGGCGTTAAGGCGATGGCGGAACGCCGCCCGCCGCTTTTCACCAACAGGTAGGCCGGTTTCCTGCCGCCTCCACAATGGAGCTTCCACGTTATGTCAGTGAGGATTGAGAAAGACGGCGCAGTCTGGACCGTGATCCATGATCGGCCCGAAGCCCGCAACGCCATGGATCCCGCAAGCGCCGACGCGCTGACCAAAGCCTTTCTCGAATTCGACGCAGACAACGACGCATCGGTTGCGGTGTTTTACGGCGCCGGCGGCGCGTTTTGCGCCGGCTGGGACCTCAAATACGTCTCGACCCTGAACGCCGACCATCCGCTCGGCGAACTCGACATCCCACCTGCCGGACCACGCGGCAACGGCGGGGAAATTCCACGCGGACCGCTCGGGCCGTCCCGGCTCGAGTTGGACAAACCCGTCATTGCGGCAATCGAAGGACCGGCGGTCGCGGGCGGGATGGAACTCGGACTCTGGTGTGATTTTCGCGTGATGGCTAAGGATTCCTATTTCGGGGTGTATTGCCGCCGCTGGGGCGTGCCGCTGATCGACGGCGGCACCGTGCGGCTGCCGCGCATTGTCGGCCAGGGTCGGGCGCTGGAAATCATCCTGACCGGACGAAAAGTTCCGGCGGAAGAGTGTCTCAGCATCGGGCTGTGCGAATACCTCACGCCCAAAGGCGGAGCCCGGCAGAAGGCAGAGGAGCTCGCGCAGGAAATCGCTCGCTTTCCGCAAGTTTGCGCGCGCGCCGACCGCCGTTCCGCGATCAAGAGTCACGGCTTGCCGGTGCGCGATGCGCTTGTTCAGGAGTGGTACAACGGCCGCGAGGCGCTCATCAAAGACGGCGTCGCCGGCGCGACCCGTTTCAAGGGCGGACTAGGCCGACACGGCGATTTCCAGAAAATCCGCTAATGCTTCGGGCGGGACGGTACGGTTAACAAGCCGTTACCGAATTCGCGCGTCGCGCGCAGTTCCCTCTCGGTGCGACCGGCAGATAGCCGGCTTCGCGACGCCACGTGGATAACGCCGCCCTAACGCCGGGCCGGTTCCGTTAATCCGTTGATCGGATTCAGAAAGTCGACCTTCACATTTACTTGGTGGAGACACCTTTAAGTCATATTGCCGAGTGGCATTTTCGGCTTTTTGGGTTTTGCTGACGGTACCAGGAAAATGAGTCTCGCGTTGCGCGCTCGCCAATCCGGACACGATGCGCTGCCGGCGGAAATCTACCTTCCGCTCGTCGACTCGCTTTTTCAGGACGCGCGGACTCTCGTCACCGGCAGCATCTTCGTCACCGTTTCGATTCTTCTGACTTACTGGAAGACCGGCGAACCGGTCCTTCTGTATTGCGCGCTGGCAGTGCTCGTGGTCGGCCTCGCTCGCGCATTGGTGATGCGCGCCTATGCGCGTGCGCGCGATACCGTCAAAACGTCGGAAATCGCTCGCCGCTGGGAATTCCGCTATGCCGCCGGCGCCTCGGCGTCGGTCGCGATTCTTGGTTTCTGGTGCTACGCCGCGTTTGCCTGGACGCACGATCCGTTCGCGCATCTGGTCAGCTTCTCCATGACCATCGCATATACGATGGGCATTTTCGGGCGAAATTTCGGCAGCGCCCGTTTCGTGGTGGTGCAGATTGTATGCGCATGGGCGCCGATGACGGCGGCGCTGCTGCTGTACGGCAGCGCCTTTCACTGGGTGTTCGCCGGACTGCTGATTCCGTTCTTCCTGACACTGAAGCTGATAGCCGAAAAGCTGCGGCTTACACTGCTTGATGCCGTGATCACCTCGCGCGACATGTCGCTGCTCGCAAAACGCTTCGATACCGCGCTCAATAACATGCCGCACGGCCTGTGCATGTTCGATTCCAAGCGGCTGATCGTGGTGTCCAATCAGAAGCTGAACCAGCAGATGGGACTGGCGCTAGATTCAGAGCTGAAGGGCCTCAGCGCGCACGCGTGGGTCGAGAGCGTAGTGAAAGCGAGTTTGATTTCCGCCGCGAGCGCCGACGAGCTATTGGCGCGCCTCGACGCGCGACTATCGAACAGCGAGGACGCTCCGTTCACCGTCGGCTTGCTCAACGGCAAGACCTTGGAGTTCACCGTGCAGCCGATGGAAAACGGCGGCATGGTCGTGCTGACGGAGGACATCACCGAACGCAAGGTGGCGGAAGCCAAGATCAGTCACCTGGCGCGGTTCGACGCGCTTACCGGCCTGCCAAATCGCACGGTATTGCGCGACCGCATGGAACGCGCACTCGGCGAATGGCGCCCGGACAATATGTGCGCGATCCACTTCATCGATCTCGATCAGTTCAAGCAGGTCAACGATACTTTGGGCCATACCAGAGGCGATATGCTTCTGGAAGCGGTCGCCGAGCGCCTGCGTTCATCGATTCGCGACGCCGACGTCATCTCCCGGTTCGGCGGCGACGAGTTCGTCGTGTTGCAGGCGCCGCTGAAATCGCTCGAACAGGGTGAAGCGCTCGCCGCGCGCATTTTGAACACGCTCGGCGGCACCTACGATCTCGACGGGCATAAGGTCGTGGTCACCGCGAGCATCGGTATCGCGGCGGCCAAGACACCGCTCGATCCGGATCAGTTCCTGCGCAATGCCGACCTCGCGCTGTACCAGGCGAAGTCCGACGGACGAGGCACCTGGCGCTGGTTCGAGACCAAGATGGAATCCAACGCGCAGGCGCGAAGAAATCTGGAATTCGATTTGCGCAAGGCGCTCGAGACCGAAGCGTTCGAACTCTACTATCAGCCGCTGTTTAATCTGAAGAGCAAACGCATCGTGGCTTGCGAAGCGTTGCTGCGCTGGCCGCATCGCGATCGCGGCATGGTCTCGCCGGCGGAGTTCATTCCGGTCGCGGAAGAAATGGGACTGATTGTCGAGATCGGCAATCAGGTGCTTTACAAGGCTTGCCTCGAGTGCCGCCGCTGGCCCGGCGAGATCGCGGTCGCGGTCAACTTGTCGTCGATTCAGTTCGACCGCTCCAACGTGCCGGCGCTGGTTCGCGAAACGCTCGCGGCGACGAACCTCGCGGCGCCCCGGCTCGAGCTCGAAATAACGGAATCGACCCTGTTGCAGAATACCAAGCGAACTCGCGCCGACCTCAAGCAACTCGCCGAGCTTGGCGTGAAAATCTCGCTCGACGATTTCGGCACCGCGTATTCGAGCCTCAGCTATTTGCACAGCTTCCCGCTGCATAAGGTGAAAATCGATCAGTCCTTCTTGCAGGGCCTGGGCGACGACGAGCGCCGCGTGACATTGTTGCGCGGAATAACCCGGCTGAGCGCACAACTTGGGCTACGTGTGGTCGTTGAAGGCGTCGAGACCCAGGACCAACTTGAATTCCTTGCCGCCGAAGACAGCATCGACGAAGTGCAGGGATACCTGCTCGGCAGGCCGATGCCGGCGGCTGAGTTGCGCAAGCTCCTCTATGCGACCTACGTCGCGCCGGCGGGATCTTGGCCGGCGCCACGCGAAGAGGCCGCCGCGTAATATTTGAAGTGTGAAACACCCGCTATCGCCGCGCACGACCAATCGACATTTTCTGATTTGGATTGCGCGATTAGTTGAAGCTTGAAGGTTTGTTGGTCGCTCGCTGCGCAAAAAATTTGCATGTCACATATGCCGGGCGGTTAACCCTAATGGCCTTGCAAAATTGCAATCGCATTAACAAACTGTTAACCTCCAACTTATCGGTGATGGCGGCTCCCTGAAGTGAGAGCGGGTATGGGTCCTGTAGCGGCGAGTGCTCATAAGGCGCAATCACCTCTCGTACATCATGCCAGACCGGAGAATGCGTTTTCTGACAGCGTGTCCCGGCTGTTGGACCGGATGGATGTAAGGCTCGCTGAATCCGGCGAAGATCGGGAAGCCATCTCGCGGCTGCGCTATCAGGCCTATTTGCGCGAGGGCGCGATCTCGCCGAATGCCACGGGCACATTTTCCGACCCTTACGACGAGATCGGCAAAGTCTTTCTGTTCGGTCTTTATTTTGACGGCCAGCTCGCAAGCTCGGTCCGCATTCACATTGGTTGCAGGGAATATCCGGACTTTCCCTCACTGCACGTTTTCCCCGAGGCACTTCAGCCTTTAGTCGATGATGGCAAAGTCATCGTCGATTCGACCCGCTTCGTTGCTGACGAGGCAATGTCGCGCATCCACCGCGGTTTGCCGTATGTAACGCTGCGCGCGAGTTGGCTCGCCGGCGCCTATTTCGCCGCCGACTATTCGCTCGCCGCGGTGCGCACCGAGCATCAGGCGTTTTATCGGCGGATGTTCCATCATCAGCTGATTTGCGAGCCGCGGCCTTACCCGCATTTGGCAAAGCCGATCTGCCTGATGTGGATCCATTACCCGAACGTCGCCGATGACGTTCAACGCCGGTATCCGTTTTTCCGTTCGACTTTGTTTGAGCGGCGGATGCTGTTCGAGGCGAGCGCACCGAGCGCCAAGCAACAGGCGCCGGTCGCCAATATCTCCTCGTATGTCGGGCGCACACGTCTGGCGGGCTGACCGCTGCCAGAAGCTTCGCAGCAGCAACACGACTTGGTTATCAAAGTCCCAATCGGACCCGTAGGGTTCGACCGATCGACTTTCAGGAGTATTTCCGTCCAGCCGTTATAAAAGACATCGCCCGATAGCTTTCTAATCATTGGCCGGCGATGCGTAACGAGCGTGCGACAACACTGGCGTGCGATGCCCCGGCGGGCGACGTTCCGCAATGCCCGAAGTGCCATACGCGGCTGAACTTCCGCCGCAGCGCCAATCCCGACATCGACTCCTGCGGCTTCGAAAGCTATCGGCTCGATTGCCCGGAATGCGGCGCAGCGCTTGCCGGAATTATCGATCCGGCCGACGACGCGCTCCTGCTCAGCGAATGCGACGCTCCGCTCAAGGTCGTTTTCTCGCGGATTGCCGTTTAGCAGCGCACCTCCCCAAGCTTTTTCGACCCACCGCCAAGGCCGTCGACGACCACTGCAATTTGGGCGGCGGAAACATGCGGCATATAACCAAGCTCGAGCCGGCATGCGGATCGGGTCAATATGTCGAAGCGTATCGATAAGTCATGGCTGGTTTTCACCAGCATAGAGAACTTCGAGCACGACCGATGCGTCGACCTTTTCTCGCGTCCTGACGGCACCCACGGCTTTGAGGAATTTCGACGCGATGCGGAAGACCGAGGCGAATGGACGCCGGTCGCGTTCTATTCAGGTTCGGTTTATGCGTCACGGGAAGCCGCGCTTACAGCCGCGCTGCGGTCCGTCACGTGGCTGGATGACGCCATCAAGCACAGCCCATCCGCTCAACGATTGCTATCGCCGGATTCAAACTGAGACGCTCCCAATCGCCACGCCGCGCTCAAGCGGCGCGCGCGAACCGGTCGCGATTATGCGGCGCTGAAAAATCCAACTCAGGCCCGAGCGGCACGATGCGCGTCGGGTTAATGGCCGTCATGCTCATGTAGTAATGCCGCTTGATGTGATCCATGTTCACGGTCTCGGCCACTCCCGGCATCTGATAAAGCTCGCGCACGTAATTCGACAAATTCGGATAGTCGACAATGCGGCGCAGATTGCATTTGAAGTGGCTGTAATACACGGCGTCAAAACGAACGAGCGTCGTAAACAACCGCCAATCGGCCTCGGTCAGGCGCGCGCCGACGAGATAGCGCTGGCGCGATAAAATGTCTTCGATCCAGTCGAGCGCCGCGAATACGGCACGCGCGCCTTCTTCGTAGACGTCCTGCACGGTCGCGAAGCCGGCGCGGTAGACGCCAATATTGACGTCTTTGTAAACCCGCGCATTGACCCGGTCGATGTCGCCGCGCAGCTCCGCGGGATAATAATCGGCGCGATCGTTGGTCAACGCCGCGAACGTGGAGTTGAACATGCGAATGATCTCGGGCGATTCGTTGTTGACAATGGTGCGCTGCTCTTTGTCCCAGAGCACCGGCACGGAGACGCGGCCGGTATAGCGGGGATCGGCAAGTAGATAGATCTCGCCGAGCGTCTTCTTGCCATTGACGGTGTCGGCGACGGCGCCGTCGCCGAATTGCCAACCGGCGTCGCCCATCACCGGATCGACCACTGACATCGAGATCACGCTTTCGAGATCTTTCAGTTTGCGGAAAATCACGGTGCGATGCGCGTACGGGCAGGCGAGCGAGACGTAAAGGTGATAGCGCCCGCGCTCGGCGGCAAAGCCGCCGTGTCCGGACGGTCCGGCGCTGCCATCCGGCGTCACCCAGTTGCGAAACACCGGCTCGGCCGGCACGAAGCGCCCGCCGCCGCCGGCGGTATTGTACCACTCGGTGTGCCACACACCGTCGACGAATACCCCATGCGCCATTGGCCTTCTCCGGTCCGAGGTCAACGCTTATCAATCTGGTCGGGCCGACGGTCCAAGCGTAGCCCGTCACGCGCGCGGCCTGTAGGATGAATTGTGTCGGTTCATAAGGGTGAAAGCCAGTGAAAGCGGTGTTTATTGAAAAATTCGGCGGCGCGGAGGTTCTGCAGTATGGCGACCAGCCTGATCCGGTCGCCGCCGCGGGCGAAGTGGTGGTCAGCGTGGTTGCAGCCAGCGTCAACGCCGCCGACTGGAAGGTGCGCGCCGGCGAGTATTCGCAAGCGACGTTTCCGCTGATCCTCGGACGGGACTTTTCCGGTCTGATCGCCGGGCTCGGTCCCGGTGTCGACGATTTGAAAGTCGGCGATCCGGTGTTCGGCGTGCTCGATGCCGGCAAGGAAGGTGCTTACGCCGAGAAGGTCGCGATCAAAGCCTCGATCGTCGCCAAAAAGCCCGCGGCGCTTTCCGATGTCGACGCGGCCGCGCTGGCGCTGACCGGGCTCACCGCTATTCGCAGCATCGAGGACACGCTCAAGCTTAAGCGCGGCGAAAAAATCCTCATTCAAGGTGGCGCCGGCGGCGTCGCGAGCCTCGCGATCCAGCTCGCCAAGCACATCGGCGCCCACGTCGTCACCACCACCAGTACGGCAAATATCGACTATGTCGGCGGCTTGGGCGCCGACGAGGTCATCGATTACAGCACCACCGATTTCACCCGCGCAGTCGCGAACTGCGACGCGGTGTTCGATACGGTCGGCGGCGACGTGGCGATAAAATCGTTTGCCGTGCTCAAGCCGGGCGGCCGCGCCGCGTTCATCGCTTCCGGCTGGAAGGCGCCGCAGCCAACGCGTGACGATGTGACGTCATTGCGGCCGAATGTCGTGCGGGCGCGAGCACCGCTCGAGCGCATCGGTCAATTGGTCGCCGCCGGCGCCGTGCGGCCGCCCGAAGTCAAAATCTTCCGCTTGTCGCAAGCGCAAGAAGCGCAGCGCTTGAGCGAGTCGCGCCACTTTCGCGGTAAGCTCGTCTTTCAGGTCCGATAAGAAAAAGGCCGCGAGGACAAATCCTCGCGGCCTTTGACTGCGGTGCGCGGTCTTATTCCATATGGCCGCCGGCTCTGCGGCAGGCCTTTTTGAATTTCTTCCGCTTCTTGCCGTGCAGCTCTTTGGCGTTCGCCTGATCGATACAGGATTTGGCGATCGCGGCTTTTTCGGAAGCGCTCATGGCCGGCGCCGTCGTCGCTGGCGGCTGGCTTGCAGCGGGCGGCGATCCGGCGGCCGGGGGCGGGTCTTCCGCCCAGGCAGCGCCCGCTCCCAGCGCAAACACCAATAATGCTGCGGCGACGACAGACGATCGGGTCATGGGTTGTTCTCCTTGGTCTTTGGATGAAATGGGAATCCGGTGAAGGAAACGCATCTTAGCTCACGGCGCGGCGCTAGGCGATAGATCATGCCGGTTCTTCTGTGGGCGGCTGCGCCGCCAAGCTTACTTCAAGGCTTGCTTGATGTGCTCCAGCAGGCGGCGCTGAAATTCATCGCGCTCGGTTCGGAATGGAATTTCAAAGCGCGCCGTGGCGCTCTCGGTCAGCATGAGATTATAAGGCGCGCCTTCGGTATCGCCGGAAAGACGGAAATCCGTCCGATAGCAAACGATAGGCTTGCCCTTGGCGAAGGCGTACCCGCATTCCCAGGCCGTGCCGCTGTCCGGATCGGGACCGTCCATGCAGGCGACGATCATATCGGCCTGGTCGATGGCTGCCACGTCCATCTCGAAGATCGCGCGCGCCGTTTTGCTTCGCGGCTCGTGCTCTTGTGGCAGCCAAACATCGAAGCCTTGGCTTTCGAGGAAGCGCGCCAATTCGTCATTGAAACCCTGTTCGGCAAACGAAAAGAGCGGGCCCGCGAGATAGAGCTTGGTCATTCTGTTCTCCCGTGGCGGCATCCTGCCCCGCGACCGCGCGAAGTAAAAGAATCGCGTTTTGTTTTCTTACCCGCAGCAACGTGAACCGTGCGCATTTTTGCTGCAATGCGGAACGAAAAGCACACTGCTTTGTGATCGCGATTCCCGTCAACATTTGCATTCCGCCTTAGCAACGCCGCGGCGGCAATGGCACACTTGATCTCACCTTGGGCGCCTTGCGGCCAAGGCCGCAGGCGAGGCCCGTCGTGACCAAATAGACGAGGTGCGCCATGACCTATTCGCACATTGTTTCGGGTGACGGCAGAACCACCGCGTTGCCGGTGGTGCGGCACATCACGCCATCGGATTTGTGGGACTCATTAAAGCGCGGTGCCGACGACTTCGCCGCCATGCCGAGCCACGCTCTTTTCCTGTGCGTCATCTATCCCATTATCGGCATCGTTCTGGTCGCGATCACTTTCGGTCATGCGGCTCTGCCGCTCGCCTTTCCGATCGCCGCGGGTTTTGCGCTGATCGGACCGATCGCCGCCATCGGCCTCTATGAATTGAGCCGCCGGCGCGAAGCCGGGCTCGATAGTTCGGCAAGCCACGCCTTCGACGTGCTGCATTCGCCCTCGCTCGGCGCCATTGTGGTGTTGAGCCTGATGCTGATGGCGATCTTCCTGGTGTGGCTGTCGGTAGCGCAGGCGATCTATGTCGCCAATTTCGGTTATCACGCGCCGGCATCGGCCGCGCAATTCATCGCCGACGTATTGACCACGCGCGCCGGCTGGACGCTGATTGTCGTCGGCTGCGCCGTCGGCTTTGTGTTTGCCGTTGTCGCTCTCACGCTCGGTGCGATCTCGTTCCCGCTGCTGCTTGACCGCGATGTCGGCGCCGCCGTCGCGCTGTTGACGTCGATCCGCGTCGTTGCCGCCAATCCGTTCACTATGGCGCTGTGGGGCTTCATTGTCGCTGCGCTGCTGATTGTCGGCTCGATCCCGTTCTTTCTCGGGCTAACGGTGGTGCTGCCGCTCCTTGGTCACGCCACTTGGCACCTTTATCGCAAGGCGGTCGAGCCGGATCCTAATCCGCATCCGGATTATCAGCCGCAGCAACGGCCGCCCCGCTATGCGGCGGATTTTCCCGCGGCTTTGTTTCCAACGCGGCGTTAGTTTCGTCGTTCGATCTCGCCGGTTTTCACTGAACGCTGGAGGAGCGTCGCCATGCCATTGTTTATACCTCGCGTTGCTGCGCTCAGCGCAGCGGCGGTTTTAGTCTTCGCGGCCACGCCGGCGCCGGCACAGCTTCTTGAGCACAAGGATTTGACGGCGGCCATGGCCATAACCATTGCGCAGACCGCCATTGAGACCTGCAAGGCCAACGGCTACGCCGTGTCGGCGAGCGTCGTCGGGCGAAACGGCGAGATTATTGTGCAGGTGCGCGGCGACAACGCGTCGCCGCACACCGTGGAAAACGCTTTCCGCAAGGCCTACACCGCGCGCACTTTGCGCGCGCCCTCGGGCGCGCTGGTCGAGCGGATCAAGACCGACGCCGTGGTCGGCAACCTCCTTCACCTGACAAACATCATTGCGCTGCCGGGCGCGCTGCCCATTAAAGTCGGCGAAGAAACCATCGGCGCCGCCGGCGTTTCCGGCGCGCCGGGCGGCGACAAAGACGAGGCCTGTGTAAAGGCCGGCATCGACAAAGTGGCGGACCAGCTAAAGTAGCGGCGGCGCACGGACCTTCGCCGCAATGGACGCTGAGTTCGTCCGCGAATTGTTCGCCCGCTTCGGTGCGGTGTCGGTGAACCGAATGTTCGGCGGCGCCGGCATCTGGTCCGGCGGGCTGATGTTCGCCCTTGAATTCGACGGCGTCATCTATTTGCGCGTCGACGACGCAAGCATCGGCGATTTTGAGCGTGAGGGCTCGAAACCGTTCGTCTATCCCCGCGCCAAGACGCCGGGAAAGGTCGGCCGCCCGTCGCGCGCGTTTTGGCGTTTGCCGGAGCGGCTTTACGACGACCCAGACGAGCTTGCGATTTGGGCGCAGCGCGCGGTTGCGATCGCCGAACGAAGAAAACTCAAGCCGCGCAAGCCGACGACGCAGCTGCGGACAAAGCGGGCCGCGGCAAGAAACAAAAGCCGCCGCTAAAGCGGCGGGTCGGGTTCGCTTGCGCGCCGAAACGCAAGGCTCTCCTCTTCCAGGTCGAGCTCGCGTTCGATGCGGCGGCGCGCTTCGTCGGTGATCTTTCCCTCCTGCAGCAGCCGGTAGATGTATTTGCGCTCGGCGCCGATCAAATCCGCGCGTAACTCGGCAGCCTCTGCGTAGGCCTTGAGCCCGTCGCCGGAGTTTTCCGGCACTTGGCCGACGTGGTGGTGATGGCGAGCGCGCAGGATCGCCAGCACGTCGGGGTCGGCTTCACCGGTTGCGGCGAGCGTGTCCAGGCGGCCTTGCGCCACTTTCAGGGCTTCAAGCCGTGCGGCAATTTCAGCGTCTTGCTCGCGCCGGCGCTCGTCCTCCGCATCGTGCGGCAGCGCCAGCGCGCGAACGACCGCCGGAAGCGTAAGCCCTTGTCCGACCAACGTCGCGATAATGACGCCGAAGGTGATGAACAGGATGAGGTCGCGATCCGGGAATGAGGCGGCGGTGAGCGTGGTCAGCGGCAGCGCAAGCGCCGCGGCCAGCGAAACCACGCCGCGCACGCCGAGAAATCCCAGTAGGAACGCCCATTGCCACGGCGGCGCCGGATCGCGCCGCGCCAGCGACGGGATCAGCCAGCGCGGCAGATAGACCGACGGAAACGCCCAGATGAAGCGCGCGGCCACGATCACCACAAGCACGATCAGGATGGCGAAAGGCACGTCGCGCATCGCCACCAGATCGGTGCGGTCGAGCACGGTGCGGATCTGCATCCCAGTGGCAAGGAAGACGAACCCTTCGAGCAAATAAACCAGCAAGTCCCAGAAGAAGATGCCCTGCAGGCGGGTCGCGGCCGGAATGAGCAGCGGCCCGTTCCAGCTCACGAACAGGCCGGCGGCGACTGTCGCCAGCACGCCCGAGCCGCCGAGCTGCGACGGCGCCAGGAAGGCAATGTACGGCATCATGAGCGACATCGTAATTTCGACGCGCGGGTCGTGCGCCCAGCGGCGCAGCCGCAAGCTGGCCCAACCAACGGCGATGCCCCAAGCGATTTCGCCGACGACAATGACCGCGAACTCGCCGGCCGCTTGCGGCAGCGAGAACACGCCGGCGCTCACCGCGGCAACGGCAAAACGATAGAGAATGAGCGCGGTGGCGTCATTGGCCAAACCCTCGCCTTCGAGCACGACGATCAGCCGGCGCGGCAGGCCGACGCGGCGCGCGATAGCCAGCGGCGCCACCGCGTCCGGCGGCGAAACAATGGCGCCGAGCACGAACCCAACGGCGAGCGGCATGTGCAACACGTAATGCGCAACTACCGCGACCGCGCAGGTGGTGAAGATGACGCAGCCGAACGCGAACAGCGAAATGGGGCGCAGGTTGAAGCGGAACTCGCGCCAGCTCATGGCGACACCGGCCGAATAGATCAGCGGCGGCAGGATACCGAGCAAGACCAGTTCCGGCGCCAGTTCCAGCCGCGGCAGTCCGGGGATAAGCGCCAGCACGATGCCGGCAATAACCAGCAGGATGGAAGGCGCGGTGTTGAGCCGCCGCGCGACGACCGCGACGACCACCAGCACGGCGAGAAACAGCAGAACGGTTTCGATCAGCGCGGCCATTGGCTTAACGATGCCCGATATCGGCGCAGCGTCAAGCAGAGTTACTTACGGCGCCCTGCCCGCGCCGAAATGTTCGCTGCGACAGCGGCGCTAATCAGCGCCTTCAACGCCTTGTCGTTGATTTTCTCGCCCTCGCGAATGTCGATGGCGCGGCGCACGTTGCCTTCGAGGCTCGAGTTGAACAGTTTCGACGGATCCGCCAATGCGGCGCCCCGGGCGAAGGTCAGCTTCACCACGGCCTTGTAGGTCTCGCCGGTGCAGATAATGCCGTCGTGCTCCCACACCGGAACCCCGCGCCACTTCCACTCTTCCACCACTTCGGGATCTGCCGCCTTGATAAGCGCGCGGACCTGCGCCAGCGTCTCGCCGCGCCAATCGCCGAGCTCCTTGATTCGCCCATCGATCTGGCGAGACGGTGAGCCGGCCGGCTTTGCTTCTTTTGCGCCGCTTTTCTTCTGCGTTTTTGCCGCCGGTTTCTTCATGGCTGTCTCGTTCACCGTCGTTTCATATCCCGCCGGTGCGCGTTGTAACACGTAGCGCCGAGACGCCGAAGACGTAACGAAAGCGGCGGACGAAGCCGAGGAACTAGGCGCTCTTGCGCGTGAAGGCGCCGGAAATCAAATCGCCGTCGAAATCGACCGGCGCTTTGCCGCTGGCGGCGTACCAGTAGACCGCCGCGGAATAGATCGCCGCCAGCGCGGC
>Ga0070762_10000316_pt1 | contig 19377 bp, 13 predicted proteins | sample HubBroMetageREF2_FD_66726 | JGI IMG/M metagenome (GOLD analysis project Ga0070762, IMG submission 66726) | Reference soil microbial communities from the Hubbard Brook experimental Forest, New Hampshire, USA - Hubbard Brook CCASE Soil... | ecosystem: Environmental > Terrestrial > Soil >...
GCCTCCGCTTTGCCGGTTCCAGCGACGGCCATGGAATCGGGAACATTCAGGCGAAACGTGCCGGTGTAACGATTTGCTGGAAAATTGGTGAGCGGGAACCAGCGCGCAGGCAGCAGCAGATAGGCCCAATCTTTGTTGATGGAGGCCAGGCGGACATTAGGAACGGGGCTATTTTCTTCGTTAGCGAGAAGGCCACCATAGGCAAACGTCAGGGTGATGCTTTTTCCCTGTGCAACGGGCTGGGGCAAAGTGACGGTGATGAACAGCGGATTGTCATTATCGCGCTGAAAATTGAGGGCGCGGCCGTCGGATCCCTTAACTTCGCGTACATCTAAATTCTGGTGCAGCTCGACACGCACGTTGGTGGAAACTTCTTGAGCTCGAAACTCGATTTTGGCGATGGAGTTGATGGATTGCCCGGCGGTGTCCAGGTAAGCGGAAACGTCGTACTTCTCGGCAAGAAAGCTGGGCGGACGCGGCGCCTGTGCCTGGAGTGGGGGTGCGCACCAAGCGGCCAAGAGAAACAATATGGCGATTGCAGAGAAACCTGGGGTCTTGAAACGTCGCGTCATTGAAGCCCTTTCAGAGAACGCACCGTGAGCTACATATAGGATAACAATGCCTTATGAAGCGTTGCCAGCGACTTGGGCAAGGAGGGCGGTTATCTGGTCGGCGGCGCGCTCGACGGCCCCCGGGGGCCCCAGCTTTTCGCGAATCTCACGTAGGCCTTTACGGAGGAGGTCACGTTCGTTGGGATCGTTGAGCAGAAGAAGGGTCTTACTGGCGACCTTGTCGGGCGTGAAATTGTCTTGCACCAACTCGGGAACGACTTCTCTGCCCGCAATCAGGTTGACCATTGCGAAGAATGGTGTGCGAACTAAGGGCTTGGCGAGAGTGGCGGTCATCGGGGAGACACGGTAGACCACGACCATGGGTACATCGAGCAAGGCAGCTTCGACGGTTGCGGTGCCGCTGGAAACTATCGCCGCATCGGCGGCCGCTAGCGCGTTATAAGTCTCACCTTCTACGATTCGCAGAGTCAGGCGATTTGACCAGCCGTCGCGCAGAGCCGCTACATCGCTGCCGTGCGCGGCCGCTACCACTAACTGTACTGGCTTTTTTGCGTGGATGCGGACAGCCGCTTCTTGCAGCACTGGCAAGTGATGGGCGATTTCGCCGGCGCGACTTCCTGGCAATACAGTGACAATCGGGCGATTGGCATCCAGGCCGTGGGCGGCGGAAAAATGCTGGCGATCTTGGGTCGCTTGCACTGCTCCCACGAGAGGATGGCCGATGAAAGTTGTTGGGACTCCCGCGCTGCGAAAAAAATCTTCCTCAAAGGGAAAGATGCACAAGGCTTTCACAAAGCGGCGACGCACCAAATTAGCGCGCCAGGGACGCCAGGCCCAAAACTGCGGGCAGATGTAGTACACGTTTCGAATTCCGCGAGGCTTCAACTTGCGTGCCAAGCGTAGATGGAAGCCTGGAAAGTCGGTGAGGATCGCCAGTGCGGGTTGACGCTTTTCGGCTTCGCTCACCATGCGCTCCATGGCGCGACGCAGGGAGGGAAGATGCTTCAAGATTTCGGTGATCCCGACGACGGCGACTTCGGAATAGTCGGTGATGATTTCGACGCCGGCGGCGCGCATTTGCGGGCCACCCATGCCAAAGATCTGCACGTCGAGGCGTTCATGCAGCGCCTTGGCGAGGTGCGCGGCATGCATGTCGCCAGACGCTTCGCCGGCGGATAGAAGGATCGAGATCGGTGGCATCAGTGATCGAAGATTAATCGCTCGCCGGCAGCGGAGCCGAGAAAGGGGGAGCGCCCGAGGGGCGGTCCGCTGGAAGAGTTTCGCCGAGTTCCTGTTCTTTATATTGCAACTGATACAGACGATAGTAAATTCCGCGCTGCGCCAAAAGTTCCTGATGAGCGCCTTGCTCACGCAAACGGCCTTTGTGGAAGACGAGGATGCGGTCGGCGTGTTGCACAGTGCTCAGGCGATGCGCGATGACTAAAGCCGTTCTGCCGGACAAGAGACGTTCGACGGCATCACGAATGAGAAGTTCGGTCTTGGTGTCCACGCTGGAAGTCGCTTCATCCAGGATGAGGAAACGCGGATTGTGGGCCAGTGCGCGCGCGAAGCTGATGAGTTGGCGCTGTCCCACGGATAAAGTCGATCCGCGTTCGTTGACTTCAGTTTGCACGCCTTCTGGAAGCGATTGGACGTAATCGCCCAAGCCGATCTGATCGAGGGCGCGTTCCACTGCTTCGCGGGAGATTCCCGTAGTGCCGAGGCGCACGTTGGATTCGATGCTGCCGGTGAACAGGAACGGATCTTGCAACACGATGCCAAACTGTTTTCGAAGGTCCTGCAGATCGAGGAGGCGGATGTCTTTGCCGTCGAGCAGGATTTGCCCGCGCTGTATGTCGTAGAAACGCAGCAAAAGGGAGATTAGCGTGGTCTTGCCTGCGCCAGTGTGCCCTACGATTGCGAACGATTGGCCGGGCCGGATACGGAAGGACACATCGCGTAATACCCAATCTTCGTCATTGGGTTCTTCGACGTTGCGATAGCTGAACCAGACATTACGGAATTCGATTTCGCCGCGTGGCGATTCCAGCTTAATGGCATTGGGACTGCTTTCGATGCTGAAGGGCTCGTCGAGCAGCTTGAAAATGCGTTCGGAAGCGGCCATGGCGGACTGGAGAATGTTGAATTTTTCGCTCAAGTCCTGGATGGGGCGGAAGAAACGCTGCGCGAACATGGTAAAGGCGATCAGTACGCCAAGCGTGATCCCGCTGGAGAGCACTCGGTTACCGCCAGCCCAGTAGATAAGGGCGATGGTGGCGAAGCTTAGGAATTCGACCGCGGGATAAAACAGGGCGTACGCGAGAATGGCGTCGCGCCATGCCAGCATGTTGTCTTTGTTGCGCCGGGAGAATTCTTCGCGCGCTTTCTGCTCGCGGTTGAAGAGTTGAACGACGGCCATGCCGGAGATGTATTCCTGTAAGAAGGAATTGATGCGGGCGATGGCAGTACGAATGCGGCGATTGGCGTCGCGCACAAATTTGCGGAAGACCATAGTCACGAGCAGGATGAAAGGGAGCACCGCAAGCGCGTCTACCGCTAGTTTGCTGTCGATCTTAAAGAGCAGGCCAGCCATGACGACGAGGAGGAAAAAATCGTTGATCATGGTGACCACGCCAGCGGCAAACAAATCGTTTAGAGCATCGACGTCAGTGGTCACGCGGGTCATCAATCTTCCAACCGGGTTGCGGTCGAAGTAGCTCATTGGCAGGCGCTGCAGGTGGCCGAAAATTTCGGTGCGCATGTCGTACATGGTCTGCTGTCCGACACGCTGCATGATGCGAATCTGCACGTATTGCGCCAGAAAATCGAAAATCAGCACCGCCAGGTAAACCACGCTAACAAAAATTACGCCGCGCCAGGCCTCCGACATGGGAATGAGCTGGTTCATTCCAGGTACGAGATATTTGTCGATGGTTCGCTGAAAGAGAAGCGGCGGCGCGAGCTCGAGAGGCGTGACTACTGCCACTAAGGCCAAGGCAAACGCCACCCGCCACCGGTACGGGCGCATGTACTCCAGCAGCCGCCTCATCAGGTGCGAGTCGTATGCTTTACCTAGCGCCTCTTCTTCGTGGATGTTGCTCATGCCTGTTCTAGCTCTTCTTCCAACAATTGTTTCTGATACAAGTCGGCGTAATATCCACCACGCGCCAGCAAATCGTCATGCGTGCCGTGCTCGAGAATTTGCCCATCCTTGAGCACCACGATCTGGTCGGCGTCGCGCACAGTGGATGTCCTATGAGCAATCAAGATGGTGGTTCTGCCGCGCATTACATCGCGCAGTCGGCTGAGGATTTTTTCTTCGGTCTGGGTGTCTACAGCGGACAGGGAATCGTCCAGAACCAGAATTCGCGGATCACGAACGACAGCGCGAGCGATGGCGGAACGTTGCTTCTGTCCGCCAGAGAGGGTAATGCCGCGTTCTCCGACCACAGTTTCGTATTGATTGGCGAAGTCGGTCACGTCGCCTTCAAGGTTGGCAATTTCCGCGGCGCGGCGCACTTCTTCCGGGTCGTGTTTCTCCACGCCGAAAGCGATGTTGCCCCCTACCGTCTCGGTGAAAAGGTAGGTGTCCTGCGGGACGAATCCGATGGCGCGCCGCAAAGTCTCGAGCGGCCATTCGCGGATGCTGCGGCCATCAATCAGAATTTCCCCTTCGGGCGCCTCCCACAAGCGGGCGATCAAGGCGGCCAGAGTGGTTTTGCCGGACCCCGTGGGCCCGACAATTGCCAATGTGGAGCCGGCGGGAATTTTGAGATTGATATTTTTCAATACCGGCTTGGCGATACTCGCGGCGGTTCCGTTTGATCCGGAATGCATGTTGGCCGTCGGGTACGTAAAGGTAAGATTGCGAAACTCAATTTCGCCAGAGACCGGGGCGCCTTTGGGCAATTTCGCGAAGTGGTCATCGATCTGGGGAGTTGCTTGCAAAATATAGTTCAAGCGGCCCATGGAAGCGGCGCCACGTTGGAAAATATTGGTGACCCAGCCGAGTGCGATCATCGGCCAAACCAGTTGATTCAGGTAGGTGTTGAAAGTAATCAGCGCACCCAGCGACATGCGTCCATGCAGCACGCGATAGCCGCCCGCAAACAACACGATTAGAAATGTGGTGCCGATCAGCGAAGAAAGCGAGGGCATGAACATGCTCCACATGCGAATCAGGAGTACGTTCTTGGCGACATATTCACGATTGGGCTCGTCGAAGCTACGAATTTCTGCTTCTTCCTGAGCATAGGCGCGGATCACGCGCACGCCAGAAAGATTCTCTTGAACTTTCGCCGACAAGGTGGCCAGTGCTGCCTGGATTTTTTCGTAGAGTTCGTGGATCACTGTGCCGAAGTGCCGAACAGCGAGCGCGACCACCGGCACCGGCAAAAGCACCCATAACGTCAGCGACGGGGAGAGAATAGCCATCACGCCGATGGCCAAAACCATGGTGACGATGGTGGTGCCGCTGTACATGATTCCCGGGCCCAATACCATGCGCACTGCATTCAAATCGTTGGTGGCGCGAGACATCAATTCGCCGGTGCGATTGCGCACGTAGAATTCCGGCTCCATCACCAGCAGTTTATTTAAAAGATCGCTGCGGATGTCGAATTCGATATCGCGCGAAATTCCAATCAGCACCCAGCGGGTAATAAACGACAAAATGCCTTTCAGCCCGATGCACACTACGAGGATCAGGCAGTAGATTCCGAGGGTGTGGCGGCTGTGTGGTTCGTAATACGGCACTAACTTGCTGAGCCAATTGAAAATGGAAACGTCTTGCGCGCCGTGGGTGGTACGTTCGAAAGGGCGCGCGCTTCCGGCCAGAGTGTCGGTGATGATACCGGCGGTGAGCGGCACGAGATTGCCGATCAATCCCATCACCGCAAGAGTGATCATCCCAAGCGCAATGGCGCCTTTGTATTTGGCTAAATAGGGCAGCAATCCGCGCAAGTTCTTCCACGAGGAATTCGCGGGTCCGCTAGCGCGCAGGGCTGCTGCCGATGTGCTCATCGCACTGTTGACCTCGGATTATCCAGGGTGGATGCCTCGGACAAAAAGTGCTGGTAGGAAGGGTCCATGGACTGATACCGATTCGTTTTCGGATTGATACCTACGGCGATGGGCAAGGTGCGTTCGCTGGAGCCGGATTTAAGCGGCGTGAAATATAAAGTAAGACCCTTTTCAGGGCTTTGTTCGTATTGCAATTTCCAGCCGGTGACGGCTTGCAGCGGTGTAAGCCCCAGAAAACCTTTTTGATTTTTCAAGTGCTCATCGGCTCGGAGGACTTCGGACCATTTCCCGTCTTCCGACTTTTCGGCGATAACGGCGCGAGTCACCACGGTGCCGGCGACAACGCTCTTCGGCGTGTTGGGTACCACGTTTGCGGCCAGAACTTGCTGCTTGCCGTTCTTGGCCAAGTCGCCAAACAGGAGAACTTCACTGTCGCTGCCCAACATGGTTTTGGCGGCGTCTTGATATTCATCGGGAATCGCAGGCGCCGTTGGAGGAGTGGCCTTCTTTTCGGCATCAGCGGCGGCCTTGGGCGAATTGCTGTCGCAGGAAGTGAGTGCGAGTCCAACTGCTAGGGCTGAAAGGCAGAACGCCAGGCTACTTTTCCAGCGCTTCTCGTGAAGAACTTCGTACAGGGAGCGAAGCATTCGAATCCTTTCTGAAATAGACGCGCGGAAAGTCTGGGCGTAACCTGAAATCTGGTTGGCTGGCGGCCTGATGTCCGATCATAGACTTGGCGCCGCCAGCGTGATTTCGACCACTTGCCCGGGGCTGCCATTCTTCTCGACGGTGCACAAAACTTCCATAACTTGAGGCACGTCGGCGCCCGCCCAATCAAACGCGTAATACCACAATTCTAACGGTTGGCCGTCCTTCGTGCTAGGACTCCGCGAATCCGGCTGTCCATAAAGTTCAGCCACCTTGTTGGCAGCGTCCCCGATCCGCAAGCCATTCCCGGTTCTCCAGGCAGCAGGCGGTACACTCTTACAGTCCAGCATGGCTCCCTTGGTCTCGACGGCGCTGGCGCGAATCACCTGAATTTTGCCGTCGGCGTCGACGTCCATGGTCAGTGTCTGCAAGTTGCAGCCGCTGACCCAAGAGAGTTGGGTGTTCTGGCTATCTGTTGATGCGATTGGTTTCCGGTATAGCTGAATGGCCTTACCTCGGGTGTCACGCCCCGGCCGCAACCCCGCCAGGGTCAACTCATTCATTCGATGCGCGCCGGCCTTTTTTGTAGCGGGCTTCGAGGTTTGGGCACTAAGCATCGTCGCCGCGGCGAACGCCAAACAGACCGTTGACGTTAGCGCTGCGCTATTTCTGACCCAGGATCGCATCCAGCCGCGCCTCGAAATTTTCTTCCCCTTCGCTCGACAGTTCGCTTCGCTGGACAGGCAGCGCCGCTTCTACCGCTTCAACCCACGCGAACAACTTCTGTATGTTCTCTCGCGTTTTGCGGTGATATTCCTTCAGATTCTCGCTGCTGCTCATCCAGTTGCGGAACATTCGCTCCATCGGATGATCCGAGCTGTCGAAGGGATTTGACGCGGCACCGGGAGCGAGCAGGCCGGCGTGGCCGGTAAACAAATGCTCGAAACCGAGATCCGCGATGAAATGTCCAGTGCTAGCGGCGATTCCATCGTCGTAGGCGGGACCCTGACACAGGAGTTCCAGAGGCTGCGGACTTTGTGTCCATTTCAGAGTTTCAACGTCGAAGTTCCATAGATCCCATGTGGCACTGACGATGTAAGCGGTGTCTGGATCCAGATGCTGTGCAGCCAGCGCGGCGATTTCTGCGGGCCCAAACTTTCCCTCTTTGAAGTCCCATTCAACGACGGGAGTTTCGGTGGTATCGACAGGTTGAACAATCATTTGCTGGAAGCCGGTTCCCGTTTCTGTGACCGGAGCGGTAGTAAGAAATCGCGCAAATTCCGCGATCATGGTTTGCTGCGAGAAGTCGCGTGTCCACACGCGAAGATAAGCCCGGTTAGCCATAGATGAACTGCAGAAGTATACAGGTAGGCTGGGTTTGCCGCGACTCCCCAATCGGCTAGGTATAGCTGGATTCGGGCTGATGCGGAGATGCGGGCTAGCTCTTGGGAGGCTGGGGCAAGTTGTCGAATCCGCTGGCGATCTGCTGCAGACGCTCGCGCAGTGTGTCGCCGAACTTGGCGAAGACTTCGGTGGAGGCTTCGCGCAAGCGCTCTTCCGCAGTTGCAGCAATTTTGGCGATCACGTCACGCGATTGATGATTGAGTGTCGACACGGTAGCCACCATCCAGGAGTTTGTAATGTTTTCCAGCCGCCCGCGATACTGCTCTGCCGCTTCGTTGCTGATGCTGGCGAAGCCGCTGCGCAGTTCCGCGTGCTTCGCATCACTCTCGGACTTCCAAGTTTCGAGAAGGGAACTAAAGGTAGCTTGTACTTTGCCGTTCGCCTCGTTCAAGCTTTGCTCCATGGTCTCGCCCATGGTTTTTTGAAAGCGGCGTAGAAACTCAGCTTGTTCGGAAGAAACCTGATGGCTGACGAGTTCTCGTGCCGCGTCCAGACGTTCGCGGGATTCTTCGACAGATTTATTCATCAACTCTGTGAATCCATCCAGTTCCTGACGGGCGTTTCGTTGGATTTCATCGGTAAACGCTGCGGAAGTGGTATCCGCCGCTTCGGTGAAGAGCATGCGGACGCGTTCGAATGAATCGCGCACGGTTTCTTCGAGCTGCTGGTGAGCCTGGGTCATGTAGCTGTTGCTGGCGTGGCTCAGTTCGTTCGTAAACAGGCTGGAGACTTCGCCGGCTTTTTCCCGAAGTTGCGTGCTGGCCTGCTCCACGACCTTTTCGGCCTGATGTTGCATTTGAGACTGTGCTTTTTTCTCGTACCACTCCGCGGACTTCAGCATTTCTTCAAGAGCGTGGTGCTTCAGATCGGCGGCTTTGCCTTCCAGTTCGTCGAGATTTCGCGTGGTGATGGTGTGCGCGGAATCGTTCAGCACCTGTTCCACGGTGCCGAGGTTTTCGCGGAACCGGCCCAGCGCTTCGGCGAAAGCCTCGTCCGCCGAGTTTCGAATGCGGTCCTGCTGCATCGTCAGCGCGGCATCCAATAGAGAGCGTCCGCCAGCCAGACGGTGAACTGCTTCTTCAGCCTGGGTGATGTGTGGCACGACCATGGATTGAACGTGCTGCTCGAATTTTTCCAGCGCGTCACTGTTTGCCGATTCGAAGCTGCCGCGAATTCGCGAATGAATCTCTTCGAACAGGGTTTCCGAGCGGCGATGCAATTCATTGCGATGTAGAGTGATGACATCGTCGAGCTGCGATTGGAAACCGCCAATGGCCTGTTGCTGAACGGTTTCGATGCGCGCGGCAAATTGTTCCAAGCGCTCGGCGGCCTGATTGGCGCGGGCAACAGTCTCTTCAATGTGCTCGGTATGCGACTCGAGGGATTCGCGTACGGCGGAACTTTGCTTGGCGGCTTCCTCGCGCAGTTCCGTGCGCAGTTCGTCGGTCTGCTCTTTGAGCTTGCCCACAGCGCGCTCTTCGACAGCGTGAAGCGCGCCTTCCAAAGCACTCTGCAAACGGCCTTGCGCTGTTTCTACTTCGCGCGCGAGCTGTTCACGCAAGGAATTCTGCGCTTCCGCTTGTGCAGCCGCCACACGGCCATTGATATCCTCGGCGGTCGCGCCCAGTGCTAGTTTCTGCTGGGCTAAGATCTCTTCTCGCTGCCGCGCTTCTTCTTCGGCTTTCCTTGCTGCTTCTTCCAGACGCGCATTGATCTGCGCTTCCAACTGCTCGGCTTGACCGCGAGCGCTGGCGGCCGCTTCGGTTGCGCGAGCCAATTGCTCCTCTAACGCCTTTTGCGATTCGGCATGTGCTGCTGCCACGCGTCCGTGGATATCGTCTGCGGTGGCGCCCAGAACGAGTTTCTGCTGGGCCAGAATTTCTTCGCGTTGCCGCGCTTCTTCCTCGGCTTTCCTGGCTGCTTCTTCCAGTCGTGTATTGATCTGTGCTTCCAAGTGCTCAGCTTGGGTACGAGCGCTGGCGGCCGCTTCCGTTGCGCGAGCTAATTGCTCCTCTAATACTCGCTGTGCTTCCGCCTGTGTCGCCGCGATTTTTGCTTGAAGATCTTGCACGGTGGCATTCAGGGTGTCTTGCTGGCTGCCGGTAGCGGCCTCTCGTTGGCGAACTTCTTCTTCGGCCTTTCGCGCAGCCTGCTGCAATCGAGCGGCTAGTTCCGATTCCATCTGCTCGGCTTGGGTTCGCAATTTTGCGGAGGCTTCTTCGGCCTGTGCGCAAAGCGTTTGCAGCGCGTCTTGAGCGCTGGAAAGCTGCTTTTCTTGTTGCTCGCGTTGCACGGCACCTTCGCGAGCCAAGGCCGCCGTCAGTTCATGAGTGAGCTGCTCAAGTTGCGGAGCCAACCAGCGGGGTAAATCGTTCTTGAGAGATTCAGCCGCTGCAGCCTGCGCGGTGCGTGCGCGAGTCTCGGATTCTTCCTGGATCACGCCGACGGCGTGCGCGGTTTCGCGTGAGACCTCTTCGCGAAGCTCGGTATATTTGTGATCCCACTGTTCGAAAGCCTGCCTGCGTTCGGCCGCAACCGCTTGGACGGCGGCTTCGCGGGCTGCGGCTTGAATCTGTTGCTTGGCTTCGGCGAGCAACCGCGCTACTTGCCGGGCCAGTTGCAGGGAGGCGTCGGTGGCACTGGCTGGGGCAGGGAAGACCCGCAAATTGTCGGGTCCAGCTACACCAGGCTCCGCCTCAATTAGTGGCAGAGGCATTTCGCTGGCTGCGGCCGACATGGACATGCCGGGTGTCACTTCAGCGCCGGCTGCGGCTGCGTGGGAAAGGAGTGGCTGATCTTCCGGAAACGCAAACCAGTCGTCCGGCGGAAAGGCGATGCCCCAGACATTACCAGGAACTTCCAATTCCAGAGCGACTTGGAAAAGCTGGCGAACCGTGCGCGGGCGCTGAATCCAGGCAACTTTGCCGCGCACGCGACGTGGCGGGTGGCCCGGCTCCGGGTGGGGAACTTCCAGATTTACCCACATGTTTTTCAGAACGTAATGCTTGGACTGATAGCGGCATCCGTGGCAGTTAATAATCAGGGTCGAGGTGCGTTCGGCGAAAGGGCGGCCCAACGCGTCCACACCGGTCACGACAAGAGGCACCGCCTGCACGATTCTGGTGCTGCGCCGCTTGCGTAACTCCGTGTTCGCGTTCACTGCGCCTTCGTTGGGCATATCCGCCATTTCGTCCGATAAGTTGGGCGCGATTTCCGGGCCCGGTTCGTCGTTCATATTCGACCTGACTCGCTTTTCAGCAATCTCGATGAGCTACGGCTTCTTTGCGGCTGCGCTTTCGTGGCTTGCCGGCTTATGAGAATCGGTCAGAAATTCCCAAAACTCTTTGGCGACCCAAATAGGCCCGACCAACAAGTACACCGGACCCTGAAAAAAGGCAGGGTTATTGCCCTCAATACGGTGGCCCAAAAACAGAAGAATCCATCCGGTAATAAAGCAGACTGCGCCCCATTTCCACCGAAGAAAAACGAACAAAATCAGACCGGCGAAAATCAGTGGAATTCCGATCCCGTGGAGCAGCTTATTCCACCCGGAACTGTGTTCGTGGTCATACTGAGCCATGTAGCGCTCTAACCCGGGCATAGCTGTTCTCCTGCTCTCGTTCCTAGGTGGAACCTGCAGAATTGGCGGGGACCTCAACCGTGACTAGCGGACTTTATACTGATTTTTTCAGCTTGCCTAGAGGACAAACATTCTGTACGTACTAGCGCGTTAGTTTTCCAAGTTCTATCCTCAGTTTTTCAACAAACTGCGAAAAAGCTGGAACTATGGGCCTAGTATCGCGCTTGGTATCAGCCAGATTGTCCCGGTTTCCAGCGCTTTTCCTACAAATCGCGGCGGCCTTCCATGGCCTTCAGCATGGTGACTTCATCGGCATATTCCAAGTCGGCTCCGACCGGAATACCTACGCCAATGCGGGTCACGCGCACGCCCAGGGGCTTCAAAAGCTTCGACATGTAGACAGCGGTGGCTTCGCCTTCCGCAGTTGGATTCGTGGCGATGATGATTTCTTCAACACCGCCGCCTTTGAGCCGTTCAATCAAGGTTTTAATGTGCAACTGATCTGGCCCGCGGCCTTGCAGCGGCGAGAGGGAACCGCCTAGCACGTGATACATGCCGCTGTAGGTGCGGGTCTTTTCGATGGCCATGATGTTATGCGGCTCTTCTACAACACATATGATGTTCTTGGTACGCGTTGGTCCCACGCAATAGAGACATGGGTCAGTGTCGGTGATGTTGTGGCAGGTTGTGCAGGTGCGAACTTTTTCCTTGGCGTCGCGAATGGCCTCTGCTAATGCGAGGGCGTCCTGGGCTGGTATGCGCAGCAAGTGAAACGCTAAACGCTGCGCGGTTTTCTGGCCGATACCGGGCAAGTGCTTCAACTCATCGATCAATCGTTCAATAGGAGCAGCAAAATCAGGCATGCTCCTTGTGTAGCACAAGCTCGCTTGTGCACGCAAACACGCCGGCGAATCTAGTCGGATTCCTGATAGTGAAGGTGAGGAGAATTCAGCTGATGGCACGCCCATACAGATTGTTCGAAACGTTCGTTAATTTCGCGGATCCGCATACGCTTGCAGGCAAAAGGTCTACTCGGACCTCAGCTATCCTTTTGCGTTACGCTGTCATCTAAGTTGCTAGCCCGAAGCGTAACCAAAATTTATGGCTCATCTTCTTGATGGTATCCGTTCTCCTGCGGACGTGAAGCAGCTCACGCTGACGCAACTGGAACAGCTCGCTGCGGAGATTCGCGAAGAGCTCATCACGGTGCTGGCGAAAACCGGCGGCCATTTGGGGCCGAATCTCGGCGTGGTGGAACTGACCATCGCGATGCATTACGTCTTCAACACGCCGGAAGATCATTTCCTTTTCGACGTCAGCCATCAAGCGTACGTACACAAACTTCTTACTGGACGTCGCGAACTATTTCATACCATCCGCACGCCGAGCGGCCTGAACGGATTTATGCTGCGCACTGAGAGCGAACACGATTGCTATGGCGCAGGACATGCAGGGACGGCGCTATCGGCGGCGCTAGGGATGGCGGTGGCGCGGGATAAGCAGGGTGGCAAAGAGCATGTGGTTGCACTGGCCGGAGATGCGGCGTTTACCTGCGGAATCACCTTCGAAGCGCTGAACAATGTTGCGCATCACACCAAGAAATTGTTGGTGATTCTGAATGACAACGAGTGGTCCATCGACAAGAACGTCGGGGCGATCGCTGCGTATTTCAACAAGCTGGTTACCAATCCAAATTTTGATTCGCTCCACGAACGCGCGGGGAAATTAGTTAAAAAGCTTGCCGGGTCCAGCGCGTTTCGCATGGCACAGCGGGCCGAGGCTTCTGCCAAAGGCATTTTGTGGCCGAGCCTGATTTTCGAGGAACTGGGCTTGAAGTATTACGGGCCAGTGGATGGCCACGATATTCCCACACTGATTCACACGCTGGAATTTCTGAAGCGTCAGGATCGGCCACTGCTGCTGCATGTGCTCACCACCAAAGGCAAAGGATTCGAGCCGGCGCTGCAGAGGCAGAAAAAGTTTCACGGGCTTGGGCCGTACGACCCGGAGACGGGCGAGACGCGTCCAGCGGGGCAGGCCACGTATTCGGAAGTTTTCGCGGACACTTTAACGAAGCTGGCCAACGACAATTCGAACATTGTCGCGATTACGGCGGCGATGCCTAATGGAACGGGGCTGGATCGATTTCAGGAGAAGCATCCAGACAAGTATTTTGATGTGGGGATTGCAGAAGAGCACGCGGTGCTCTTCGCGGCGGGCCTGGCTGCTAAGGGAATGAAGCCGTTTGTTGCGATTTATTCCACGTTTTTGCAGCGTGCTTTTGATCCGGTTGTTCATGACGTGTGTCTTCAGAATCTGCCGGTGGTTTTTTGTATGGATCGCGGCAGCCTGTCTGGCGACGATGGTCCGACGCATCACGGACTTTTTGACATCAGTTACCTACGCGGGATTCCTAATATTGTGCACATGGTTCCGAAGGATGAAGACGAGTTAGCGGACATGTTGTACACGGCGATGCTGCATGATGGACCGATTGCGATTCGTTATCCGCGCGGCGCGGTTCGCGGAGTTCCGATCAAAGCGGCGCCGGCGATGCTTCCCATCGGAAAGGCCGAAATTTTGCAGCGCTCCGAGAACGATCGCGTCGCTATTTTCTCTTTGGGTGCGATGCTTCCGATGGCGGAAGAAATCGCAGAGGAATTGGAAAAAGAAGGCATCAATGCGGCGGTCATCAATGCGCGGTTCGCCAAGCCGCTTGATTCAGCCATGATCGAATACTTTGCCGGCAAAGTGGACGTGCTGCTCACCCTTGAAGATCACGCGTTGATGGGCGGGTTCGGCAGTGCGGTGTTGGAAGAACTCAGTAATTTGCGAATCGCTACACCCGTCGAAAGAATTGGCTGGCCTGACCAGTTCATCGAGCACGGCAAGCCCGACGACCTGCGCGCAAGATATGGGCTTACAGCAGGAGCCGCGCTTGAGAAATTGCGGTCGCACCTGCAACTCGCTGCGCCGGTTAAAGCCGCAAGCTCCCGAGGCAAGACTCCTATCCCGTTTCGTTCCCGCTAAGCCCCTCCCCAGCGTTTACCAAGCCGTTTACCAACCGCGGTGGTTGGTGCCTATCATCGAAATTTACGATTAGATAAGTTGGAGTTTTGCATTCTTAGGATGTACCATCCGGAGCAGGAGACTTCCGTGCCCAAATCGCGTTTTAGCCTCTACATAATCGTTATTGCTCTGTTAGCCGTATCGCTGTCTTGCAGGCCTCTTGCCGCCGATAACGCTCCTGAGATTGTCGATAGTCAGGCTTTCTTCCTCGCCTACATCGCTCCCCCGGCTGTCCCGGAAGCCAGTAAGTTTGCTAGGTCGGTAGACAAGCTGCTCTCGCAAATGTCGCTGAAGGAAAAGGTCGGTCAGATGACGCAGCTTGGCATCGGCATGATTACTGACGGCCAAGATAAAGATGTACGGATCAATCCGGATAAATTGCACAAGGCGATTGCGGAGTACGGTGCCGGGTCGATCCTGAACGTCAAAGAGCAGGCGCTCACGCCGGAACGCTGGCACGAGATTCTGAGGGCGATTCAGGTCGAAGCAAAAAAATCTCACCTGCAAATACCCGTGTTGTACGGCATCGATACCATTCATGGCACGAATTATGTGGATGGTGGCACACTTTTCCCGCAGCCTCTGGGCATGGCCGCGACGTGGAATCCTGAGTTGATGTTGCGGGGAAGTGAAATTGCTGCCGCGGAAACGCGCAAGGCTGGCATCCCCTGGACGTTCTCGCCGGTGCTCGATTCCGGAAGGCAACCTCTTTGGCCCCGTTTGTGGGAAACTTTTGGGGAAGACACTTATCTTGCCAGCGTGATGGGTGTAGCCACGGTGCGGGGATATGAAGGCTCGGACATTTCGAGTCCCTTTCACGTTGCTGCTTCGTTGAAACACTACGTTGGATACAGCTTTCCGAGTACTGGCGGCGATCGAAGTCCCGCACTGATTCCAGAAATCACTCTGCGCGAATATTTCCTGCCGGCGTTTGCGGCTGCGGTGAAAGCTGGCGCGCACACGGTGATGGTGAATTCGAGCGAAGTGAATGGCATTCCGGGGCACGTCAATTCGTATTTGCTGAAAAATGTTTTGCGCGATGAGCTGGGATTTCAGGGTGTTGTGGTTTCCGATTGGATGGACATCGAGAAACTGGTTTCCGAGCACCACGTGGCAGCAAATGAAAAGGAAGCGACCCGCATCAGCATCCTTGCTGGAGTTGATATGAGCATGGTGCCGGAAGACTACCGTTTCAGCGACGCGCTGCTGCAGTTGGTGAACGAGGGCAAGGTGACTGTGGCGCGAATTGACGAAGCGGTGCGACGCATCCTGACGCTGAAATACGAGTTGGGTTTGTTTGACGAGCCGCTGCGTGGAGTGAATTCCAAGACGGTGCTCGCATCTCCCGAATCGCGCAAAGCCGCCTTGGAAGCGGCGCACGAATCGATAACGCTCTTGAAGAACGATAATCGTACGCTGCCGCTGGCGAAGACAGCTCATGTTCTTGTTACTGGACCGAATGCCGATTCGCTGATTCCGCTCAACAACGGTTGGAGCTACACCTGGCAAGGCGACAAAGCATCGTTCTATCCGACGGACTATTTGACGATTCGAAAAGCGATCGAAGAGAAAATCGGCGCTGCAAATATCACTTATGTTCCGTTTGCATGGACCGATAAGGATGCGGGCTTCTCGAAAGCCTCCGCAGCCGCAGCGAATGCCGATGCCATCGTGCTCTGCCTGGGTGAATGGGCCTACGCGGAAACTCCGGGCAACATTCGCGACTTGTCTCTCCCTGAAGAACAGATTCAACTCGCGGAGAAAATGCTTGCTGCCAAAAAGCCGGTGATTCTTGTTTTGACGGAAGGGCGCCCTCGTATCATTCGCCCGATCGTTAAACCGTCTAGCGCCATCCTGTTGGCATACAATCCGGGAAACGAAGGCGGACAGGCGATTGCCGACGTGCTGTTTGGCGATGCGAATCCTAGCGGCAAGTTGCCGATTACTTATCCGCGCTACCCAAACCGGCTATTCACTTACGATCACAAAGTGTTCGAAGGTGAAGATGGGCCGGTAGGCGATTCTGAAGACGCGCCGCAATTCGAATTTGGCTATGGGCTAAGCTATACGAATTTCACGTATTCGGATTTACAGGTGACGGCAAAGGACGGGCAGAAAATTGAAGTCGCCGTTTCGGTGAAAAATAGCGGGGATCGCGCGGGGAAAGAAGTTGTGCAGGTGTACGTCAACGAACGCTACGCCAGCATCACACCACCATTAAGACGCCTGAAACGTTTTGCGAAAGCGAGCTTGCAACCGGGCGAGACGCATCGCTTCAGCTTCGAACTTGGGCGGGATGATCTTTCTTTCATCGGTGTAGACAACAAGCGCGTTGTGGAACCAGGCATTTTCGATATTCACATTGCTAAGCTTACACAATCGTTTGAATTGAAGTGAAGCGCTGCGCGGATTGTTGGATTTTGCGTTAGTTACACCGACAGATGATATTGCACTTTCTCGGGATGGGCTGCGCTCTTAGCTGGCTGACGGCGGCGGAGCTTGCGATACACCTCCAGCTATTGGCGCCGCTGTAGCGAGGAGAATTGCGGAAAGGGAGTTTTGAACTAGAACAAACCTGGGATTTTCAATCCGGGGATGCCCGGAATACCGCCGGCGAGATTCTTCATCTGGCTCGCGAGCTCATCGTCCACGCGTCGCGACGCTTCGTTGATGGCGGCGCGAATTAAATCTTGCAACATTTCCTGATCTTTCCCGGCGAAGACTTCCGGCTCGATCTTTACGTCGAGAACTTGCTTCTGGCCGTTCATCTTCACGGTGACCATTCCGCCGCCAGCCGATGCTTCCACGGCTACGGAATTCACCTGGCGCTGCAGATCTTCCTGCACCTGCCGCAGCCTCGATAACATTTGTTGGAGTGCGCTGACTTCCATGTTCATCGAAAGCCCCACTTTCCAGTGCGACTTACTCCTCACTTTGCCGCCGCACTTCGGAAATTCTTCCCCCGAAGCGCTGCAGCATGGACTTCACCATCGGGTCGTTTTCAAACTGCGCACGCATTTCCTGCGTGGTGGAGGCGGCGCGTGCCGCGTTTTCGGCATTTGTCGCTCCAGTTTCGAGTCTAGCACAGACGCGCACCGGTCGCCCTAGTACCTTGCTCGAAGCATTACGAATCTTTTCCATCGTGTCGCGTCCTTCGATCAATCCCGCGAAGGTGCTCTTCTCAGATGGAAAATAAATGCGCAATTCGCTTCCGTCAAGTTCCCAACGCGATGTGTGCTCCAGCAATTCGCCAATAAATTTCTGCTGAGCTTGAATTGCCGATTTGATCGCGCTGACTTGCGCGGCGTCAATTCCCGCTGCGGCGACTTCCGATTTGATTTGCTTTGCAACCGCTGGGGGCTGCTCAGGCGAGTTCATTGCCGGGGCTGCGGCACTTGCTGCTCCGCTCACTCCGAAACCACTTGTGCTCGTTGCCGCAGGTTTTGCTGCGAAGCTTGGCGTCGCGTTCACGAACGGAGATGGAGACGCATCGGAAATTATTGGCGCGGAGCGTGCGAATGCGGGGCTGCTAACGGGTTGCGCGGAAGCCAAGGATCGCGCGGGAATCGATGGAACAGTAGCGCTCGCAACTGCAGTCTTTGCCGAGCCGCCACCGGAGCCACCATCTTTGCGGGCTCGCGCTTCAGACAATACTTCTTCCAGGGGAGCCAGTCGGGCCGCATTCACCAGTCGCAACAATCCCATTTCCAAATGGACACGCGGATCTGGTTTGCGTCTCAAGTCATCATCGGTCTGCAATAGGATTTGAAAAAAACGCGTCAGATCCTCTTCACTGAACAGTTCTGCCGCTTTCGCCAGCCCGGGTCGTTGATCAGGGGTGGCTGCCAGCAGATCTGAATCCGCGCCGCACACACGCGCAATCAAAAGGTTGCGCATGTGCCGGATGGCTTCACGGCAAAAATGTTGCAGATTGCGGCCTTCCTTCTGGAAGGTATGAACAAGCCCGAGTGCTCGTTCGGCGGACTGTTCCGCAATCGCTTGCACCAACTCGTGCAGGGCATCGTCTGGCACGACGCCAAGTAGTTCCCGCACAGCTTTGTCGCGAATGTCGTCCCCGCAATAGGCGCGAGCCTGCTCCAGCAGCGAAAGGGCATCGCGCATGCTGCCTTCCGCCATGCGCGCCAGCACCGACAGCGCGCCATCTTCAATTTCTAAACTCTCTTGATCGGCGATGTGTTTCAGCCGGCTGGTAATCTCATTGAAAGTCAGTGCGCGAAAATGAAAATGCTGCGAACGCGACCGGATCGTATCGACAAGATTCTCTGGCTCGGTCGTAGCCATCACGAAAATTACCCGATCCGGCGGTTCTTCGAGCGTCTTCAGTAGCGCATTCGAAGCTTCGCCGGTAAGCATGTGCGCTTCGTCGAGGATCACTACCTTGCTGCGCGAAGCCGCCGGCGCGTAGCGGACCATCTCTCGCAGTTCGCGAATCTGATCGATGCCTCGATTGGATGCCGCGTCGATTTCAATAACGTCCAGCGAAGTTCCTGCGGCGATTTCTTTACAGGCATCGCACTCTCCGCAGGGAGTGGCCGTCGGTCCGTTAACGCAGTTCAATGCCTTGGCCAAAATGCGCGCGGCGGTGGTTTTTCCCACGCCACGTGCGCCAGAGAAGATGTAGGCGTGAGCGACGCGATCATTCTTGATCGCATTGGCCAAAGTTTCCGTTACGTGGGCTTGACCGACAAGGTCAGCAAAAGTTTGCGGACGCCATTTTCGTGCGATGACTTGATAGGCCATAGGTGTATTGCATTTTCGGCGCGTGCAACGGAAAAGTCAAAAGCTCTCTGAATGCTGCGTGTTGAATTTCGGTAAAGCGCGGAAGAAGGCAAAACTAATATGAGACGATGATGAATTTTTGATTTAGGGATTTCACGAGAAACCGATATTTGAGTCTGGCGGAGGAGCTAACTGAACGCTGATATCTGATTGCGGATGTCGTCTTCGTCCAAATCGAGGAACTTCGGGATCTCCGCGGCACACTCGGTTGACCCGGTACCGTTGCTCCCTTCCGGGCCTGGCGGGGTTCGCGGGACCTCGTTGCACAGAGCCCGAAGTTCC
>Ga0070762_10000317_pt1 | contig 19357 bp, 18 predicted proteins | sample HubBroMetageREF2_FD_66726 | JGI IMG/M metagenome (GOLD analysis project Ga0070762, IMG submission 66726) | Reference soil microbial communities from the Hubbard Brook experimental Forest, New Hampshire, USA - Hubbard Brook CCASE Soil... | ecosystem: Environmental > Terrestrial > Soil >...
CAGAATTTGCGCCCCGGCCTGCGAGGCGAGGTAGTGGCTGGTGGCGACGATGCCGCGGTCCGTCATCACCACCGAGCGGCCGTAAGCGCGGTCTTGACCGGAAAGCTCCATAGTCAGGGATAACACTAGCAGGAGAAGAAAAATCGGCCGCAGCATGCGCACCTCAAATCATTTCAAGATTTCACCTGCGCGTAGCGAAGGATCTCTACATTTGCTTGCAGCATCGAGGCCTAAACATGACGAAGCCATGCCCGAAGTTCAACGCTAGGTTCCCAAGGTGATCTTCAATTTGCGCGATTTCTCTTCAACGCTGTTGGCCAGAGTTTCTTTGAGAGTATCCAGCTTCCTGGCCAGGGATTCGCTCGCGAGCCCCAGAATTTGCGCCGCGAGAATTCCAGCATTGGTGGCTCCGGCTTTTCCGATCGCCACTGTAGCGACCGGAATCCCAGCGGGCATCTGCACGGTCGCGAGCAGTGAATCCATCCCGTTCAGCGCGGTGGAAGGAATGGGAACACCAATCACCGGCAGGGTGGTATGCGCGGCGATCACTCCGGCCAGGTGCGCCGCTCCACCGGCTCCCGCGATGATCACGCGAATGCCGCGGTCTGCGGCTTTACGTGCAAAGTCTGCCGTGCGATCCGGAGAGCGGTGCGCCGAGGTCACATCAATTTCGTAGGCGATTCCGAAATCCTCGAGCGTCTTCGCCGCCTCACGCATGATATCGAGATCGGAATCACTCCCCATCACGATCGAAACCAGTGGCTTGCTCATGTATCTCCCTTTAGTTTCGCATTGTCAACCTGAGCAATGCGAAGGATCTGCTTCTCGTCCGGAGCGCGCAAATTTTCTTCTACGCTCAGACCGGTAAGCTATTTCTTCAACGCCCGCGCGGCAATATCCTTGCGATAGTACGCGCCTCCGAAGCTGATCTTGCCGACCGCCTCATACGCGCTCTTCACAGCCGCCTCAAGACTGACCGCTCGAGCCGTAACCCCCAGCACTCGCCCACCGGCGGTAAAGTATGCATCGTCATGCTTCGTTGTACCCGCATGAAACACCTTCACGCCCGCGACGGTTTCCGCGTCCTCAATCCCGCTGATTTTTTTCCCCACTTCGAATGTGCCCGGATAACCTCCCGAAGCCACCACTACGCAAACCGAAGCGTCCGTGGACCAGTGGAAGTTGCCATCGCTGACCCGGCCATCGATCGAAGCTTCCAGCGCCTCCAGCAAATCACTTTCCAGGCGTATCAGAATCGGCTGAGTCTCGGGATCGCCGAAGCGGCAGTTGAACTCAAGCACCATCGGTCCGCGGGCCGTCATCATCAGGCCGCAGTAAAGGACGCCCTTGTATTCCGCACCTTCTGCTTTCATGCCCGTAACTACGGGACGCGCGACATGCTGCAACAGCCAATTCTGCATCTGGGCGTCCACCATGGCTTGCGTGGAGTAAGCGCCCATGCCGCCAGTGTTCGCGCCCGTATCGCCCTCGCCTACGCGCTTGTGATCCTGCGCGGCAGCCAGCGCAGCCACGCGCTCACCATCACTCAGCACCAAAAAAGAAAGTTCCTCACCTTTCAGACACTCCTCGAGCACCACGCGCGCCCCAGCTTCGCCGAGCATCTTCCCACTGAGCATCTCTGCCGCAACCGCAGAAGCCTCTTCTTTGCTCTTGCAGATCACCACGCCCTTGCCGGCGGCCAATCCGTCCGCCTTCACTACCACCGGCATATGGAAATGCGGCAAGGCCTCGCCGACATCCTGCGGGCTATCGCAAATAGCATAGTGCGCCGTCGGGATGTGATGGCGCTGCATAAACTCTTTCGCAAAACTCTTGCTGGATTCGAGCCGTGCCGCGCTCTGCGTAGGACCAAAGATGCGATATCCGCGACGTGTGAACTCGTCCACCACGCCCAGTTGCAGCGGCAACTCCGGTCCTACGACCGTCAGATCGGGCTTGATCTGCGCCGCCAGCACGAGCAGGGACTCGACACTTTTTACGTCGACGGGCAGACATTCCCCTTCGGCGGCGATACCCGCGTTCCCCGGCGCGCAATAGACCTGCGAAACCCGCGCGGACTGGCGCAGTTTCCAAACGAGCGAGTGCTCGCGTCCGCCACTTCCGATGACAAGGATCTTCATAGCTCAGGACAAACAAGGGTAGGGAACTGGGCAGATGATGTCAAACCGATGAGCGAACTTACAGAGTATGCAGATATGCCAGCAGATCGTTAATCTGTTGTTGATTGAGAACCTGCGCATATCCCGGCATCTTGTTCCGCCCCAGCCGAACAATGTCCATGACCCGGTCGTCATTCGCTGGCATGCCGCTCATGGGCAGATATTGTCGCTGGAATACGCCTTGCATGCTAGGGCCCTGACGTCCCCGCGAAGAGTAAGGCGCATGGCACCGGTCGCAATAGTTGTCGTAGATCCGGCGCCCGGCGATTTGCTGCGGATTGAGTCCGAGTTCGGTGTCACTCTTGCGCCGTTGAACATCGCAGCCGGTCAACGCCAACAGACTGACCACAGAGACACAGAGACGCAGAGCAACCAATTTTAACTTTCGGTGTTGTCGAGAAATAGGAATGCGAGATCCTTCCATTTGTCGGTTAAACACAAAAACAAAACGCTACAATAATAAAGCAACGCCATGACTGGTGCGGGAATCGAGTGACAGCAAAACGAGTAAATGTGAAACGAGTGTACGAAGAACCGGCCCGCGCCGATGGGACGCGGGTTCTGGTGGACCGCCTCTGGCCTCGCGGCCTGAGCAAGGCTCGTGCGGCGGTGGACAAGTGGCTGCGCGATCTGGCCCCGTCCGACGCGTTGCGCAAATGGTTCCATGCGCGCCCCGATGGCTGGACGATCTTTCGTAAGCGTTATCTCAAAGAACTAGCGCGCCCAGAATCCGCGGAGGCGCTCGGAGAACTGTATCGCCTGGCCAATCAGCGGAAGAGGTTGACTTTACTTTTCGCCTCACGGAACGAAGAGCGCAACAATGCGACAGTCCTGAAAGACTTACTGGAAGGAATGCGCAAACCCCCGACTGGCACCGGCCCCGGCGGAGTCCGGGCAGTCCGTGATCGTCAATCGAAACGAATGCCAAGATGAAAAAGCAATTGGCAATTGGCGCTTAGCACTTAGTCCAGAGACATTCTGGATAGGCTGCTGGGTCTCTGAATCGTAACTGATAACTGCCAGGTGCTATTTTTTTCCATCATTCACAATCGCTTCCACAACACTGTCGATGGTATCGAGAACACGCTTGTTAGGCAGGTTGAAATTGTTGGAAAGGATGGAAAACGCGACCTGCTGGCCGCGCGCATTGGTTGCATAGCCGGACAGCGCCTTTACCCCGCCGAGTGAACCAGTCTTGGCAGAAACATGGGTTCGAGGATCGATATTCGCGAAGCGATCCGCTAGCGATCCGTCGATTCCGGCGACGGGCAGCGTGTCCCGGAAACTCGCTCCCCACGATTGACTGGACGCGTAGCGCAACAACTGAGCCACCGCGTGGGGCGTGACCAGGTTCTGACGGGAGAGGCCCGAACCATCGTAAAAAACATATTGGTCGGCAGGGATACCTGCCTGGTTCAGAAAACCATGCAACACTTCAAGCCCGCCTTCGACCGTTCCCGTCGCGCCTTTTTCTCGCCCCAACAGACGCAGCAGGATTTCTGCGTGCAGATTCTGGCTGACCTTGTTGATCACGCGCACATCATCGATTAAAGGCTTGGACTGATAGCTGGCAAGAACCAGCGGCTGGTTCGGCAACGAGCGCGAAGATTCATCACCGCCGCGGGCAGGAGCTGTAGCCGTAACCGTCAACGTGGAAAGACTCGCCAATTCCGTGTGTCGCGTGCTTTGTTTGCCGTAAACGACAATGCCGCGCTTCTCCAGCAGTTGATGGAACAGCGCCGCGGCGAATTCAGCGGGATCTTCAATAGCCAGAGCTTCGTTCGCACCGGCATCATCGAGCGGCACATTGCCCCACAACACTAGCGATGTCGATCCGGGTTCGCGGTTGATGAAAATCTTTCGCCCTGTGCCGGCGGGCGTAGTGATGATGCGATTGTCGATGTGATAATAATCTGCGAAGGGCGTGATGCTAACGAAAGCGTGCTCCCCGGGGCGGTCCGCGGGCAGAATATTTACGAACACGACATTGTCGTTGATCGTGAGCGCGGACACCGGAGCGCCATCGGCCAGGACCAGGTCATCCTGACTCCAGCCCTCTCCGTAGCGCTCGAAGGCGAAATAGGAATCGTCGGCGATGATGTTGCCGTCGACATATTTCACGCCCTTCTGGACTAGCCCATCCGCGAGTTGTTCGAGCACCTGAATGGGATGATCATTGCGTACCGTTTTTAAGGCGTAGGGCAATTCGCGGCCGGAAAGATTGGGATCGCCGCGGCCGACCAGCACCAGATCGCCGGTGAGACGTCCGTACTTGTCGAGAATTCCGCTGGTCTCGACCGTAGTACGCGAAGTGTAATCTGGCCCAATCAGCGCCAGAGCGGCTGCGGTAGTAAACAGCTTGGTATTGGAGGCAGGAGTGAAAAGCTTGTCGGCGTTCTGCGCGTAAATGATTTTTCCATTGTCGAGCGAAACTACTTCGATGCCCCAAAATCCACGAACCATATCGGGGGCGGACAGGATGGTTTCAATGCGTTTGGCAACTGGATCGTGCGACGCGGCGAGGAGTTGCGTAGCCAGTAGCAGACAAGAAGCAACCGCGAAATGGCGGTGTTTTCGAGGCATACGACAGGTCGATTGTAGCACTGGGCTATTGGAGGTCTATCACTTAACAGTTAGCAGTCAGCACTTCGCAGTTGGCATTCAACGCGATCAGAGTGACGCGTGAATTCCCGAAAATCTCTTTAGGAGTCCAAGGGTTAACTGCTAAGTACCTTGCTGGGTTTAGAATCGGGCGCATGCGTCCGGTGTTTGAGTGGAATATAGGATCGCGTTCCCTGCTCTTGGGAAAGCGAACGCTCGTGATGGGCGTTATCAACGTCACACCTGATTCATTTTCCGATGGAGGGCTACACTTCGATCGCGATAGCGCAGTGGAGTGCGGGTTGCGCTTGCTGGAGGATGGCGCCGACATCTTGGATGTCGGAGGGGAATCAACGCGGCCGGGTGCCGCTGTTTTGCCCTCAAGCGAAGCCATCGGCGGCGAAACTGCACGATCGCAGCCGAAAAAACATTCCGTCAGCGAGCAAGAAGAATTGCAGCGCGTGATTCCCGTGATCGTGGCGCTCAAGCAGAAGCGCCCAGACGCAATGATCTCGGTAGATACCTACAAAGCAAATGTGGCGCACGGGGCAGTGGAGGCTGGAGCCGAGATCGTAAACGACGTCAGCGGATTTCGTTGGGACCCACAGATGGTGAAGACGCTAGCCGGATTGAAATGCGGGGCCGTGCTCATGCACATGCGCGGGCGTCCCGAAGAATGGCGCACTTTGCCGCCGGTTTCCGATATCGTGACTCTGGTGAAACGCGAACTGCGGGCATGGGCCGATGCCGCGCAAATCGCGGGTGTGAAGCGGGAGCGAATCGTCCTCGATCCGGGGTTTGGTTTCGGCAAGAGCTTCCAGGAAAACTATCCGCTTCTGAAGCGCTTCGACGAGTTGCACGAGTTGCGGTATCCGCTGCTGGCGGGAGTATCACGCAAATCGTTTATCGGACGTGCCCTGGCGCGGAATGGAAACGATGCGCCAGTGAGCGATCGACTCTATGGGACGCTCGCGGCCGAGACTGCGGTCATCCTGAAGGGAGCGCACATTGTTCGCACTCATGATGTGCGCGCTTGCTCTGACGCGGTACGGATCGCGGATGTCGTGGTGAGCTAGAGGGAAACTAGGCCTCCGCTGTTATAATAAAAAATTGCGCTCATGACGAAGAAGCGTTTAGTACGTTCGACCACGGTGCTTTGCGTCCGACGGGATGGCCATGTTGTCATGGCTGGCGACGGGCAAGTCACGCTTGGCGAAGGCGTAATCAAACATACCGCCAAGAAAATCCGCCGTTTATATCAGGATAAGATTCTGGCCGGATTCGCGGGTTCTACTGCCGATGCTTTTTCCCTTTTTAGCCGTTTCGAGGCGAAGCTGGAACAGTATCATGGAAATATCGGTCGCGGAGCTGTCGAACTGGCGAAGGATTGGCGGACGGACAAGTTCTTGCGCCATTTGGAAGCTCTGCTGCTGGTTTCCGACAAGGAACAGACGTTCCTCTTGAGCGGACAGGGCGACGTTATCGAGCCCGATGGGGGCATTGCCGCCATTGGCAGCGGTGGGCCGTATGCCCAAGCAGCAGCACAGGCGTTGGCTGCTCACACGCAATTGTCGGCTCACCAGATTGCGGAAGAGGCGATGAAGATCGCCGGCAACATGTGTATTTATACGAACGACAAAGTGACAATTGAGGAGTTGTGACGGATCCGGAATGCCTGAGGACGGCGGCAGGGAGAGGTATAGGGCGAACGGCCGGGAAGAGTTTCAGGCTTTGGCTGCCATCGCTCTGGTCGAGAGCTGTTGTTGCAATTCGGGTGACCCCTTTGTGGTTAGGCCGCAAACGCCACAGCGCAGCACGCAGTTGTTCCCGAGCGGGATTACGGGGATGAAGAACAGCGTGAACCATCTCCGCGACGCAACGACGTTTTGCATAGTCAGGCGTGCGCATTTGGAACATGGGCGCTCAATTTGCCCGAGTGACTTTGCCTTGCTTCTCGTGCCAAACAGAAAGAACATAGGCAACTCCTCTCTAGAAAGCCCGCGGCGCCCGGGCCCGATTAGGGCACACTGTAGCATTTGAACGGCTAGAAATGCAGGGTACGGCGGTATCAGTACCTAAGAAACGAATCTCGCGAAATTTATGGCCATCTACTTACCCGGAACCGTGGACGAAGAACAAATTGCTCTCGACGAGCTTACGCCGCGTGAGATCGTGGCTGAGCTGGACAAGCACGTCGTCGGACAAAAAGACGCAAAGCGCGCGGTAGCGATCGCGCTGCGCAATCGCATGCGCCGGCAGAAGTTGACGCCCGAGCTTGCCGAAGAAGTGATCCCTAAAAACATCATCATGATCGGGCCCACCGGCGTGGGTAAAACCGAAATCGCCCGGCGTCTGGCCAAGCTTGCCAACTCACCATTCCTGAAAGTAGAAGCGTCGAAGTTCACCGAAGTGGGGTATGTCGGTCGGGATGTCGAGTCCATGATTCGCGATCTGGTTGAGATCGCGATTGAAATGGTGCGTGAGGAAAAACTCGAAGACGTCTCGGACAAAGCCGAACTCAATGCCGAGGAACGTTTGCTTGACATTCTTCTCCCGCCGCCCGCTCCGGCTCGACCCGCCGAATCTCCGCAGGCTGGGTTCATCCTCGAAGGAACCACATCGTCTTCTTCAAGCGAATCGCAAAGCCGCACCCGCGAAAAGCTTCGCCAGCAATTGCGCGAAGGCAAGCTCGATGAACGCACGGTAGAAATCGACGTGCGCGAACGCGCGTTTCCATCTTTCGAAATTATCTCCAATCAGGGCGTCGAGGAGATGGATGTGAACATAAAGGACATGCTGCCCAACATCTTCGGCCAGCGCACGAAAAAGCGGAAGATGAAAGTCAATGAGGCTTTCGAATACTTGATTCAGGAAGAAGAGCAGCGGCTGATCGATATGGATCAGGTCACTCGCACCGCTATCGATCGCGTGGAAGATTCAGGCATCATCTTCCTCGACGAGATCGATAAAATCGCCGGCCGCGAAAGCGGGCATGGACCTGACGTTTCGCGCGAGGGTGTGCAACGCGACATTCTGCCCATCGTGGAAGGAACCACTGTCAACACGCGCTATGGCATGGTCCGCACCGACCACATTCTGTTTGTCGCCGCGGGAGCTTTCCACGTCTCCAAACCGAGCGACCTGATCCCAGAGTTGCAAGGCCGGTTTCCGATCCGCGTCGAATTGCAGTCGCTCACCATGGAAGACTTCATCCGGATTCTGACTGAGCCCAAGTCGTCGCTGGTAAAGCAATATACTGCGCTGCTCGAAACCGAAAATGTGAAGCTGGAATTCACCAAGGATGCGCTCGAAGAGGTTGCCCGTTTTGCGTTCCGAGTAAACGAAGGCACAGAAAACATCGGAGCGCGCCGCCTGCATACCATCATGGAACGGGTGCTGGACGAGATCAGCTTCGACGCACCGGATAAAAAGGGTGAGCACTTCAAAGTCGATGCAGACTATGTGCGCCACATGCTGGCCGACATTGTGAAGGATCAGGATCTGTCGCGCTACATCTTGTAGGGGACTCCGCCGCGAGGTTCCGAATGCGCAAGAATTGTTCGATCGCTGTGCTGGCAGTAATTCTGCTTTCTTTCTCATTTAATGCTTTCGCTCAGAATTCCCAGACGGATGTCACGTCCGCGGTTGAGCAGGTTCTGCATCGGCAGCAGGAAGCCTGGAACCGCCGTGATCTCGAAACCTTCATGGCCGGTTACTGGAACTCTCCAGATTTGACGTTCTTCTCGGGAGCACAAAAAACATCCGGGTGGCAGTCGACCGGAGAGCGGTATCGCAATAAGTACCAAAGCGAAGGCAAGGAGATGGGACAACTCGAGTTCTCCGACCTGAACATTCAGGAGCTCGCTCCGGATGCAGCTTTTGCGCGCGGGGCCTGGCATTTGACCATGTCAGACGGTAAAATGCCGCACGGTCTGTTCACCCTGGTCTTCCGCAAGTTTCCCGACGGGTGGAAAATCGTGCACGATCACACATCGGCGGCCGACCGCTAGCCAGACACCATGCGACTTCACCTTGGTAATCACTAAGCCTCTTCCGTGATTTGTGATCTGGCTTTATGCTGTTTAAGACATCATCACCGTTGACTGCGTAGTTTCTTTCCAAGAAGTCATGATTCCGACTCGTCTCTATACCATGATCCTGGGTAGCGCGGGCGCCATATTGGCGGCGTATCTCCTGCTGCGTCGCAAGCCTAAGGGGCACGATGAGGTCGAACGCGAGCGGCGGGTGTGGCTCGACCGCGTCGGCCGGATTACAGACGGCACCGTCATCGATGTTCAGGAGATGCAGCCCGAAGGACGCAAGCCCGCCACTTTCCTGATCTTTCAATACGACGTGGCTGGCGTATCCTACGAAGCCTCACAGGACGTAACCTACTTACGGCAGCTCATCAACCTTCACTCCTGCCGCCTCGGCCTGCCCACGTCCGTGCGTTACGATCCGCAGAATCCAGGGAATTCCATCGTGGTTTCCGAGCGCTGGATGGGGTTGAGGCAGTAGAGCCGCTTTCATCTGTCAGCCCCGGACAGGTGCTTCCGAATTGAGGATGCTAATTGCTAGAGTTTAGAACTGAGAGCTAAAGGCTGAGAACTAGTGTTCTAGCTTCCCGCGGCGAATCCGCCGCCTTGGGCCACGGTGAGGCGCAGGAATTTGTGGGGATTGACTGGAGTGTCATTGATACGGACTTCGTAGTGCAGGTGTGGGCCGGTACTGCGACCGCTCAACCCGACGTATCCGATGGTATCGCCCCGGCGCACGTACTGTCCGGGAACAACCGCGTAGCTGGCGAGGTGCCCGTACCGGGTCGTGATTCCGTGGCCGTGGTCAAGCGCGATAGCCCGTCCATATCCGCCCATGAAGTCGGCTAACGTGACCACGCCGTCCGCCGGAGCTATGACGGGCTGCCCGTAGGATGCCGATATATCAACTCCACGGTGAAACGCACCCTCGCCGTTGAAGGGATCAATTCTTTCTCCGAACGAACCCGTGATCGGACCCTCCACCGGCCAAAGATTGGGAGCAGAATTGGCCCGAAGCCAGTCCGCTGTGGTCACGTTGCGCGTAAGGCCGAGAGAGATCCCGGTCGCGGCCGCACCACTCAGCGCCGTATCTTTCAGAGCATAAAGCCGATCCAGGGAGGAACTCACTTCTGCGTCTTGCACGTGATCTGAAGATTCTGATTCAAGGACGGGATCTGATTTCAAACCATAAAGGGAAGAAACTTCGCTGGCCAACGAGCCGAGCGATGCCACTTGAATATCTCTTTCCTGGGCTACCTGCTCCAGGCGCGAATAACGGCTTTTAAGAGCGTCTTTCTGGGTGCGCAGCTCATTAAAGCGCGAAACCTTTAAAAGCATTCGCATGTAGGAACTGGCTATTCCGGTAAGGCTCAGGACGCCGATCGCCGCTCCCACAACTAATACATACAAATAGTGAACGGGGATGGGAATCTTACGAAGTTGCCCGTCCTCGCCACGGGCTACGAAAAGTATGTAGAAACGCTTACGCAATATTTTCCTTTCGTTCAGTAATCCCATCGAACGATTGCTGCAGGTTCGCCGTCCTTTTTGATCCTACTACCCGAACCGGCTGCGACGGCACCTTCCCTATTTTGGGAATTAGGCCAGTAAAATCATTCTGTCCTACCAGAGCCAGGGTCGGCCCGAAGCCTGTGCGCCTGCAATCCTAACCGCATGCAGCACTTAGCTCAGCCAGAGTTTTGGAGTCAGCTTCGCAACGGTACCAAAGTAGGTTCTTCCTGTCAACGACCCGAAGCACAGCCCAAGGTTACGGAAGGCACTGGGGAAAGCGGTACTTTGGCAAGTGACCAGCTGCTAAGTTCTCCAAACACAAAGAGCGATACAAAGAACGATGCGGCGGTACGCGGCGTTGCAACAAGGCCTGCAATGCACGGCCGCCAGCCGCAGATATCAATTTTGATGGATTGAAGCCAGCCCTGGGTTGCTCCCAAAACGTCGCATTCCACGACTTGATTTCGCCGTCCAAGCCTTGCCGCTTTGTGCGCTTCCCGCCGGAGACAGCCGCATGGGCCCTTACGCGAGTGCGGCCGCCAAAGTGGGGGGTGTGATTCTATGGCTGCGCCGTTCGCTGAGCCGCTCTTTAAGTTGGTCGGTAAATTGTCTTGCCTGCTCATCGGACAGCTGCAACTGACCATCGAGAATCAACGTCAGACGGCCTGCGCCCGCGTCCTGAAATTGAGCTTTCCGAATAATTGCGGACTCTTGCGCGGGCGGGCGGCATCGCGGTCTTGAAATTCGCGCCTCTCTCCACTATCGAAAGAAACAATGCTGTGACTTGGTCGCGCAAGGTGACACCGAGCGGTTCGGAGAGCAGCAACTCGCGGAGAAATCCGTCACCCGCAACCCGACTAATTTCAGAGACGAGATGCAATCCGGAGATCGAATCGACGCTCGCTTCGACGGAAGGAGTTAGCTTCACCTCAATCGCGCCGTCGCCAGTGGACAGTTCTGTAGGGCTTTCCCATCCTTGAACCGGTGGGCAGATCCAGCGCTCATAGTGCAAGTGGACCACTACAAGGCTCGCTGGCGCCCTGCGGAATGAGCGTTCCTTCTCGAATCACAACGCGCTCGCCACAACGGGGAGAGTGGTTTAGCTGGGTGCGGAGAACGTCTGTGATGTTTTGCTGCAGCTCGGAGAAGTCGGCCGTGTACTTGAGACCAAAGAGGTTGTGGCCGTCTGCGGCCGGAGTGCTGGATATGACCCCTGCAGCCGCGATTGCGATGGACTGGCCAGCGACGTCAATCGAAGTCGTCACCGGAGGAAGCCTCAGTGTGAGGTCTTGGCCAGAATCAGGAAGAATGATGCCCATCTCGCCGGCGAGGGCGACTTGCTCGTTTTGGAAGCTGGTGAGCGCTTTATCGAGGCCTGTGCCGGCAGTGGCGATCAAGTCGCTCTCTACTTTCGGGAGCTCAAGGATTCGATCGAACGCCTTTATCTGCTCGTCGAGATCAATATCCGCTTTTGCCAACCTTTCGGTGAGGTCTTTCAGTCCCGCCTTCTGCACCGGAGAAAACGAGGCCAAGAAATTCTGGTTGCCGGCGCGAGCTTCTTTAATGCTGCGGTCCAATGGCGTGGCACGATCGGATGTAGCTGTGGAAGCGACGACCTTCTGCATAAGGTCTCGAAAGACGTGCAGTTGTGTGCTCGCGTCCTGGGAATATTGCATTATCTTGATGAACGCGGCGCTTTGATCGGCGGTCGCCTGGACCGCCATAAACTGTTCAAAATTTTTGAGGTCGTCTTTGCTGCTGGTTCCTTCGGGAGTGTCAGGGCAGTCATGCACGCAGATGAGGGGCCTCCCATGAACCGTGCCCGGCGTGTTGCGTCCAAAGCTGCCGCCGCCCCGCTGGGACAGAACTGCGCAAGGCGCGGTCAGCAGGACAAACGCGACGACCGGCACGGCTAACTTGGGAACCGACGCACCACAAAAGGGGCAGATACACCAGGAAGGCGAATTCCTTCTTGGAACATGAGCCAGATCTGCACAAATCTTTACAATTGGAATGTTCACTATGACTTACGAAGAAAAGAATTGTGATGCAGGCAGCTTCAAATTGGTAACTTGGATGCGAAGGACCGACGGAACGGGCCGCGAGACCACGAGCGCCATGTGCTTGACTATGCTTTGATAGAACGGTCCACTGCTTCCAGACTGAAGAACATGGAAGTGCATTTCAAACCTGGGACCGAATCCCGCCTTCGTGAACTGGCTTCCCAGAGCGGCCGTCCGACCGATGATTTGGTAGAAGACCCGATGGCCCCGTATCTGGTGGAAGTGGCCGAGGTGCGCTCTCTGCTCGATACCCGCTACGACGACATCAAAAGCGGGCGCGTGAAGACCGTGGATGGCGAAGCTTTCTTTCAGAGCCTGCGGCAGCGCGAGGACGATTTAATCAAACAGCGCCCTTCGAAATGAGTTTCGCGGGCGAGGGTGCCCGCGCCACACAACCCTTTATAAAGCTACTTGATGCTGATGGTCAGCACTTGCGCCCCGGCGACCACGTAGTCAAGCGGGCCAGTGGCGGCTTCGTTTACTGAGGACTCACTGGAGACGACCATGTCCTGGGTACCGCGCATGCCATCCATCACATTCATGATGGAGAGCGGGAGCGTGGGCATGACCTTGTCGGCGATCATGGCTTCCGGATCGGCTTCGAGCAGCGAAACGTAGACCCGATTGTTCACGTGTTCTTTATTGAGGAACGCGATCGTCGCCGCGAGATCGAGTTTGCGTCCCAGCAACGGCGAGCCGCGCCGGAGGTGGTCGAGCGTGTCGCCATCGCTGACCAGGATGCGTAGCGGTCCTTTGGAAGTCGAGGTCGGGATGTGAATCGGAATGTGTTGTACCACGCCTTCGCCACGATAAGGCCGCAGCATGGCTTCAATGGTGATGTCGTCGCCGGGGCGGGCTTCGGTGATATCTGTTCGGGCGCTTTCGAGGCGGGCCCAGCGGCGTTCGCGAACCACGTTGAAATCAAGCTGCACGCCGTGTATGGCGGGCACGGTGTAGGGATTGTCGAAGATGCGGCTAAAGCGGTCGCCAAGCGAAATGGCGGCCAGCATCGCACCTGGTTGTCCACCATCGGCGGCGGCGAACATGTCTTGCATCGAGACGTCGGGGTATCCGTCGACGCTGATGCGTCCATTCATGCGGTAGGTGGTTTCTTCGCCGTATTCGTTTACGCCATGCAGCGCATTGAACACCGTGGCCATCATTGCGATCGGGCTTAGGCGGGCGTTGTTCAGGACTTCGTAGTGGAACTGTTTGTCGGCGGACTCGCCGTGGATGGTGAGCGTGACCGGAATCATTTCCGGCTTCTTGCCGAACTCTCCGAGAATACCGTTGTGGCGATCTTGTACGAAGGAGCCCACGGTTTCGGTAGCATTCACGATTTTGAAGGCATTGAGAGGCGAGGGCAGAGTGGCGAGCACGGTTGCCTTGGTCATGGGCAGGTCGACCATGCCGAATTGCATCAGGGGATGGCCGCAGGCCAGCAGATGTTGTGCGTCCATGTAAGTGACAGTGCAAGTCGCAGCGATGTTCATGTCGCCTTGAACCAGGATGGCACTTACCGCAGAGCCGGGTTCCATGGGCTCAGGTTGCTTGGCGTCGCTGACCGAACCCGCGCCCATGACGGGGACGATTCCCGCAGATGAGAATTGCGAAGCGAAACGCTGCACCGTGTCTTCGGAGAATCCGTTAAAGACCAGCGGGGTTTCGATGGGCTTCAAATAATTCGTGAAGCCTGCATGTTCTGACGGAGGACTTGAAACGCCTGGGCTCGCAGTCTTGCTCGGCGAATGGGCTGTTGATGTGGCTTCGATGGGCGCGGAAGCCGGATTTCGATCGAGCGCGCTGATCTCAAGCATCTCAGCGATCGGAGTAACGCCGGCGATCGGTTCTTTCGAGAATTCGCCGATACGAAAAGCGAGCGCACCTGCCAACTTGCCATCCAAATACACTGGGCTGCCGCTCATGCCTGCGACTACACCGGTGTATTCCGCCTTAGCGCCGCCAAGACGAACCAGGATGACATCGCCCTTGGGACCGTCGGCGTTCTTGAGAATGCCGAGAACTTCAACCTCCATGGGTTCCGGCTTCGTGCCCTGAAACACGGTGTAAGCCACGCCTTTCATGCCGGCGTGGATCTGCTCAATCGAAATGGTTTCGACAGGCTTTGGAATTTGAGCTTGGATTACGGAAGACAGTGAAAAGCTGAAAACAAACAGGGCGAGAATCGCTCGTCTTAGTACAGGTCGACCCACAGTTTCACCCACAAATTCCCCGAGAACCGCCAACTGGTCCTCAAACCACAGAATCATACTTCGCGCTTTGTACGCGATTTGCCGGGAAGAAGAGGGTAAGGCAAAGCCGAGCAAAACATCCCAATCGCGAAGCTCTGCGTCTATACTAGCATAAGGTTTTCCGAGGACTTAAAATGATTTCACACCCAATTGGGCAGACTTGCCGGCGGTTCGGCGGTGATTCTGGCCGTGTTTCGGTCCGGAGATTTTGGTGTATCTCGTTGCTGATTCTGGTCTTGGTAAGCTTTGCGGGGTTGGCTGTGGCGCAAGATCAGGGGTCTTCCGCACCTTCCAAAGGCCAGACGGAGCCGCCTGATGCCGCTGGGGGTCCGCAAAGCGACGTCGGTCCCTACGCCATTCCCAAGAAAAAGGACGAGCCCCCACCTCCTCCTCCGCCCGATAAGCCCAAAAAGATTGAGGGCATGCCGGATTACTCCATTCGCGTAGATGTCCCGGTGGTGGAAGTGCCGGTGATGGTCACGACGAAAGATGGGGAGTTTATCTCTAACCTGAAACAGGAGAACTTCCGTATTTCTGAAGACGGCACATCGCAGAAGATCAGCAACTTCACGATTTCGGAAGCGCCGATCACGGCCGTTCTGTTGGTTGAGTTCGCCGCCGGGGATTATTTTTTCATGGGTGACATTCTGCACGCGTCCTACTCGTTCGTGAGCACTTTGAAGAAGGACGATTGGCTGGCGGTGATTTCCTATGATATGCGGGATTACATCTTGGCGGACTTCACGCAGGACAAGCAACAGGCGTACGGGGCGCTGAACCAGTTACGAATTCCGGGCTTCACGGAGACCAATCTGTTCGACGCGCTTTATGACACGCTGGACCGGGTGGACCGGATTCAAGGTCACAAGTACATCATTCTGGTGACGACCGGCGTCGATACTTTCAGCAAGTTGAATCTGGATCAGATTACCAAGAAGATCAAAGCTACAAAGGATGTGACGATTTTCCCAATCAGCGTGGGATGGCAGGTTCGGGAATATTTCGAAGCGCGCGGCATGTCGGCGCCTCACGGAGCTGGCATCCCGGTTGGCCAAATGGATTATCTCCAGGCCGACAACGAGATGAATACCTTTGCCCGCTTAACTGGAGGACGCGCTTACTTTCCGCGGTTTCAGGCCGAGTTCCCCGAGATTTTTCATCAGATTGGCGGGGATATCCGTAATCAGTACAGCATTGCTTATCATCCCACCAATCCCAAGCTCGACGGCACTTATCGCAAGCTGAAAGTCGACGTCGTCGCGCCCGATGGAGGCGCCCTGAAGATTAAAGATCAGAAGGGGAAAGACCTGAAATATCTAGTGATCGCGCGCGAAGGCTATACAGCGAAGCATACGGTAGAGTGAGCCTTAGTGCAGGTGAACCAGGTGGTCCAGCAGGAACATAAGTCCGACTCCCAGAAAAACAACTAATGCCATTCTCGCTCCCGGTTCGCGGTTGACTTCCGGGATAAGGTCGGACGCCGCTACATAAATCGTCACTCCCGCTGCTAGGGGCAATCCATAGCTGACCTGGTGCTTGAAAAGGGCCATGGTCAGTACTCCGGCGAAGGTCGCTGCACCCAGCAGCATCGAAGCACCCCACGCCACACTGCGGCTTTGGCCGCTCGCCAGCATGACCGAAGTGATCGTGAACCCCTCGGGAATCTTGTGCAGGAAAATCGCCAGAAAAATGATCCAGCCCAGCCAACTGGAGACGAGAAAGCCGGCGGTAATTGCGATGCCGTCGAAAAACGTGTGAATGGTCAAGCCGAGAAGAATCGAATATCCCTTGTGAGCGTGAACAAATTCATCTTTGTGGGTTTCCTCTCCGAAATGAAAGTGAGGCGTAACCGTGTGCTCGAAGAAATGAATGATCAGATAACCCACGAGAACCAGGAACGCCGCGCTCTTGCCGTTTAGTTCCAATGCTGCAGGGAATACTTCGACGATGGCGGTGGCCAGCATGAATCCCGCGCCGAGAGCGATAAAATATCTGAGATAAGAGCGGTCCCAGTTCTTCTGCACGATAATGGCGCCGCCGAACACGTTGGCTGCAGCGGCGGTAAGCCCCAAAAGAAGGCTGAGAACTATGGGATTCATTGCCGGAGGATAATATCAGTTCTCGGTTCCCGGTTCCCCTTATCTAACCGCTGTGCCTGATGTGCATCACATCTCCATCCTGCACGATGTAATCTTTCCCTTCCAGACGCAGTGTGCCGCGGGCGCGAGCGTCGGCTTCTGATCCGGCATCGAGCAGTTGGTCCCAGCGGATGGTTTCGGCGCGGATGAAATGTTTCTGCAAATCGGAATGGATCGCACCCGCCGCATCCTGCGCGCGAGTATTTACGGGTATCGTCCAAGCGCGGCATTCGTCTTCGCCAGCAGTGAAGAACGAAATGAGCCCGAGTAGCGTGTAGGTAGTGCGGATCAAACGAACCAGGCCGCTCTCGGTCAGGCCATAACTTGATAGGAATTCGGCGGCATCGGCGTCACTCATTTCCGCGAGTTCTGCCTCGACTTTACCGCAGATGGCGGCCGCACCTGCATTCGGGCGAGATGCGACTTCCGACAATTTGTATTTGCTGACGGCGGCTTCGAGATCTTTCCCGAGTTGCGTGCTTTCGTTCACGTTCAGCACGTAGAGAATTGGTTTCTCGCTGAGGAACATAAAGCCACGAAGTCGCTTCTTGTCTTCGGGGGTCATTTCCATTTCGCGCAGCGGGCGCTCCGATCCTAGATGAGCGTTGGCGCGCTTGAGCAGATCAAATTCTTTTTCGAGATCCGCAGTACGCATCTTCTTCAGATCTTTTTCCAGGCGCTCCAGCCGTTTTTCGATCTGGCCCAGGTCGCTGACCATGAGGTCAAACTCGACGTTCTTGATATCGCGCAGCGGATCGATGCCGCCAACGTGCGGGATTGCGGGATCGTCAAACGCTCGAAGGACGTGAGCGAGTGCGTCCACTCCGCGCAAGTGAGCAAGATAGGCGGTTTCTTTAAGGGCGTCCTGGCCGATAGCGCCGACGTCCACGTACTCCACCGAAGCGTGGGTCAATTTTTTGGGATTGTAGAGTGCGGCCAGGCGGTCGAGGCGGTCGTCGGGTACCTTGGCCACCCCGAGATGCGCTTCGCGAGGATTCGCGTACGCCTGCTCGGACAGACGCGCCTTGGTCAACATGCCGAAGAGAGAAGTCTTGCCTACTTGAGGAAGGCCAATAATGCCAGTTTTCATAAGGAAGCTTCTAGTTGCTAGCTTCTAGCCAGCCTTGTGAGGATAAATGATGAGCGACGTTCCAAAAAATCGATTGAAGCAGATGCGCATTGAAAGCTAGGAGCCAGTAGCTAGAAGTGTACCTGTCAAATACACAACCACCAGCCCGAACAGAAATACTCCGCCCTCGACTCGCGTAGACCACACATGCAAGTTGTCGAACTGCATCCGGGCCGGGTTGTCGGAAGGAACCGAGTCAATTTCGCCGATGGACGCTCGCAACGTGTCCATGCGGGGAATGATGCCGAATTGTGAGATCAGGGTCAGCACAAGCATCAGGCAGACGAGCGCATGACGAGCGGCAAACACATGCGGTGAGCCCTTGGTCAATTGGCTGTAAAGAATCGAACTGGCCAAGAAGATAATGCCGGAAACAATGCCCATCCAGTGCAACGCGCCAAGAGATCGTCCGACCAACGTTCCCGCCAGATGCCGAATGGGCAATACCGAAAAAGCTGTAGGCGCCAGAACGAAAGCGAAAAAGATCAGCCCGCCCAGCCAAACAATCAGCGAAAGAAGCATGAGATAACGCAGAAATGACATTGAGGGATTATAGCTTTCGCGACCGTTCCTACGGCTGCACTAAAACAAATTCCGGCGAACTTCGCTTATGGTCGGTTTCCTGTCGCGGTGCGCGTCTCGGCGTCCGCAGCGTGTTAGCATTCTCTTGAGTCAAGCTCTCCGCCCGGACCATGACGCTTCGCATCCAGTTTGTTGCATTGCGTTTCATCTTTCTTACTGTCGTGCTCCTGCTCTGCCGCGCCCCGCTTGCGCCGGCACGCTCCGACGAGTCCCACTGGCTCCGCGTCAATTCCAGCCACTTTTCCCTGGTTACTGATGCGGATGACGTCAAGGGACACGCCGTGGCCGCGCGATTCGAGCAAATGCGTGCCGTCTTCGGTCAACTGCTGGCGAGAAGCCGGATCAACATGTCGGAACCGGTCGATATTATCGCCCTCAAAAACGATGAGGAATACAGCAAAGTTGTGCCCACGCGCCAGGGGCAGGGAATTGGCGCTGGCTTTTTCATCCCCGGCGAGGACCGCAATTACTTCGTGCTGAACCTGTCGAAAGAAGAGAGTTGGCGAGCGATATCGCGCGATTTTGCACTGGTCTTCCTGAACTGTAATTACCCGCCTACGCAGCCTTGGTTCGACCAAGGCTTCGCGGAATACTTCTCCAGCCTGCGCTTCGAGAACAAGCAGGCGCAGATTGGCGGAGATCCAGAATCGTTTATTGAACTGCTGAACACAACGGCATGGCTTGCGATTCCTGACTTATTCAAGGCCTCCGGTGCGATGCCTGCTGGTCAGGAAAGCTCGCGCCACGCCTTGTTCTATGCAGAGTCCTGGATCGTGATGCATTACCTGCTTAGCCAGAATAAACTTCCGGAGACTGGTGCTTACTTCGACTTGGTCGAGAACCAGCATGTCTCGGTCGAGGAA
>Ga0070762_10000319_pt1 | contig 19323 bp, 27 predicted proteins | sample HubBroMetageREF2_FD_66726 | JGI IMG/M metagenome (GOLD analysis project Ga0070762, IMG submission 66726) | Reference soil microbial communities from the Hubbard Brook experimental Forest, New Hampshire, USA - Hubbard Brook CCASE Soil... | ecosystem: Environmental > Terrestrial > Soil >...
GGGGATGCGTTCTTCCCGCAGGGACGAAACGTCACGCAGTATCAGATCGGCGATGACTTTTCGAAGACCTTGGGCAATCACACTCTGAAAGTGGGAACCAAGTTCCTGCGCTACGACGTGAGCGATCAAGACTTCGGAACATTCACCAGCGGCCTGGTGACACCGAATTCGGTTGCGGCATTCTTTAATGGCGGCGTGGACCCGGCGACCGGCACCAGTTCGGTCCTCGAGCAGAGCTTCCCCACAGCTCTGTCGCAGCCGATTGCTCTTTACACTCTGGCTTTCTACGGGGAGGACGACTGGAAGATAAAGTCGAACCTCACGCTCACCTTTGCTCTGCGGGCCGAACACGAGTCCAACCCCGTCTGCCAGACCAATTGCTTTAACCGCCTGAACCAACCGTTTCTTATGGCCGACAATAACGTAAACACACCGTACAGCACCGATGTGTTGCAGGGACTGCACCAGGAACTGCAAGGTCTGAGCTCGATTCTCTGGCAACCTCGCTTCGGTTTCGCGTGGTCACCGTTTGGCTCGCACAGCACTGTGGTTCGCGGAGGAATCGGACTTTTCAACGACGCCTTCCCCGCCGTGTTCACTGACAACTTTGCTTCCAACGCGCCCGGAGTCAACTCGTTCTTCGTGCAGGGGAGCAACATCGCGCCCGGCGAAACCCTGAATGGCGGCAACATATTCGCCCAGGCAGCCGCCAACAATGTTGGGTTGATCAACGGTTTCAAGAATAACCAGACGCTCGCACAAATCCAGGCGAATGTTCCAAACTTCGCCCCACCCAGTCTGTTTAGCGCCAACAAAACTACCAAGATTGCCCAATTCCAGAAATGGAGCTTGGAAATCCAGCAGGCGATCGGCAAGAACAGTTCCTTCGACGTCGCCTACAACGGAAACCACAGCATCCACGACCTGGTGGATCGCAACGGCGTAAACGGATTCTGCAGTCCCGGCGCCGCCGGCACCGCTTGCGCCACCGTTCCGGCGTTCACCGGGCTTCCGGCTGCTCCGTTCGACCCGCGGTTCGGCACGGTGAGCTTGCTCGACACCGGCGGCATTTCAAACTACGAAGGCGTCACTTTTTCGTTCAAGCACAACATCAATGGCGGTTGGGGCAAAGGTGTATTCCAGGCCAACTACACCTACAGCCATGCCTTTGACGATGTGTCCAATGCCGGAAATCCGAACGTCTTCTTCTCCTTGACGTCCATTACCTCCGCCATCAACCCGTTCAACACCCAACAGAACTACGGACCCTCCGACTACGATGTCCGCCACTATTTCAGCTCGAGCTACGTGTGGGAATTGCCCCTTCGTCGCGCTTTGTTTGGCCATGGCTGGGCTCCACTCGTGGACGGCTGGCAAGTGTCCGGTACAATTTTCGTCCGCAGCGGTCTTCCCTACTCCGTGGTGGATGGTGGGCTCGACGGTCTTCTGGCCGCGCAGGGGTATGCCGGTGCAGTGCTGCCCCAGTTCCTCGGCGGACCAATGGCTAGCTGCGGAGAAGGCGCAGCAACCGGTGTGATGCCCTGCCTTACCACGGCGCAGTTCGTTCCTTCGACGACGGAGGCGAACTTTATCGGCGGTCTGCGCAACAAGTTCCGGGGACCCGGTTACTGGAATACCGATTTCACAGCCCAGAAGCAGACGCCAATTCCTCACTGGGAAAAGGGTCAATTCGGGCTGGCCTTTCAGTTCTTCAATCTGTTCAACCACCCGAATTTCGCTCAACCCAACAACGATTTGACTGGAGCGCTCGGATCCATCTCCTCGACTGTCAGCGAACCGACCAGCATTCTCGGTTCGGGGCTCGGCGGAGACGCTTCGGTCCGCATCATTCAAATAAAAGCATCTGTAACGTTTTAGTTTTGGCCACGGCGGAACTGCGGCCCGTTCTCAGCAGCGGGCCGCAGACGCCCCGGATCATGAACTTGCTGGCGTGTAGTTAAGGTGAGCCGCGTAGGCGTGGCCGCCAGTGCATTGCAATCCTGCGGGAGGTCTTTGTGCCAATTGCGCGACTCTTTGAGATTCATGAACAACCGTGGTTCCCACAATTTCTGCGGGAGCAATTCGTGGACTCGCTGCAGATGATTTTGGAAGTGACGAACACGTATCAGCCAATCGCGTCACTGCTGCGGAAACGGCTGGAAGAGTGTGGTTCCGAGCGCGTCGTGGATTTATGCTCCGGGGCGGGCGGACCGTGGCCCTGCCTGGTGCGCGATTTTGAAACGCACGGTGCGGTGGCGCCGGAAATTCTGCTGACGGACAAGTATCCGAGCACAACAAAACTGCAGGATGTGGAATCTGCAGTTGCGAATCGCATTCATTTTCTCAGCGACTCGATTGATGCAACGCGGATCCCGAAATATCTGCGGGGATTCAGGACCCTATTTAACTCCTTCCACCATTTGAATCCCGTCGAGGCGCGCGGCCTGCTGCAGGATAGCGTCAGCAGGCGACAGGCCATCGGTGTGTTTGAGGCGCCGGCGCGCCACACGCTGACGTTGCTATCTCTATTGTTGATTCCCGTCGCCACATGGCTATTCGTGCCGTTTCGGCGTCCCTTTCGTTGGTCGCGCCTCGTTTGGACATATTTGATTCCGGTGATTCCGTTCGTTCTTCTCTTCGACGGTGTGATTTCCTGCTTGCGGGCGTACTCGGTCGGCGAACTGCATGAGATGACTCGCGGAATTGAATCCAGCGGATACCGCTGGGAGATCGGAGAAAAGGCTGGAGGGTTGTTGCCCGTCCGGATCACGTACTTAATTGGCTACCCGCAGAATCTATCCGCCGACGCAGCCGATTGAACTCCGCGATGCGAACGACCGTACGAAAGAACGCTTGCTCCTTCGTGGACATTCTGCGAGTGAAAAACTGCCACGTGGAACTCGAGACCGCGGCAAGCGAATGCACGGTGACAGAATTGAACCGGAAGACGATGCGGCAGCACGACGAAAGGGGCAGCAGTATGCCTCGGACTTTGAGCGAAGCCGAAATGTGTTCGATCGTAGAGACCGGAGGCGGAAGATATGTCGGGGTAATGAACGAGATTCCCGGGAAAGTGGAATCCATTGTGCTATTCACTTCACGACAAACAAGATCAACACTGGCCCTGCCGAGTTCGCGCCTGAGCGTCGAAGCGGTACGCGAGCAGCTGGCCAAATCCGATGCGGCCTTCAACGACGCAGCTTCGAAATGACCAATGTTTTCGGCGCCGCGTCATCCTCCAGGCTTCGACTCAACTCAATGTCGGCCCGCACTTTCCGCAGAGTTCGGTGTTTGCCTCGCTCATTTCGACCCTCCAGCATCGTGGTGACGCTCGGATTCGACAACTGTGCTCCGCGCTCGCTCTCTGTTCAGGCCCCGCAACGCTGAGAGCGCATTTCCCATCGCCACTCTTTCATCGCGCGGGATATTGCCATTAAGCGGGACTGCACGCCCATTGATGGCATCTTCCGCAGCCATCACGTAAGCCTGCAGTTTCTCTTTCTCAGATTCAAGAACGGTAGTTCGGTATAGCACCCGCCAACGCTTGTCGTCCATAGTGGACTACCAAGGGGTCGCAGATGAGTTCGAACCAGAGGAGTGAGCGACGCCGTCTAATGTCGCAAGGAGCCGTAGGTCGTGGGTGGTGCGGCAGGATGCTAGTGAGACACCTCGACCGTACTCGTTTCTACGCGAGATAGCCAACAAATAGACGGTGCAGTGGGAACGAGCGTGCGCCGTCGAAGCAGAGAGTGATTGACCAAAACAACGTGCGCACGAAGCACAAATATCTTAGTATCAATCCAATGCGCCCGTAGCTCAGTTGGAAAGAGCGTCTGCCTTCTAAGCAGAGGGTCGGGGGTTCGAATCCCTCCGGGCGCGCCATCCTTCATTTGTACGGTCCGGAGAGATCCTTTACACAACGTACCTAAGACATGGGTAACACTTTTCGACCGAAGGGATTTTCCAGCGATTCTGTCAGCGATCTCCAATCCGTTCTCAACAAACTACTCACTTTTCACGATCCGGAGCAACTTCACCCCCGCAACACTGAATCGCTCTTGACAAACCATAGCCTATGAGCTATATTCCTTCCATGGAATGGGAAGTCGAATTTACAGACGAGTTTTCTAACTGGTGGGATGGTCTGAGCGAGGCTGAACAGGTGGACGTGAACGCCAAAGTGATCTTACTTCAGAAGATCGACCCCAGTCTTCCTCGCCCGCATGCCGATCTTATTCACTCTTCTCGTCATCCGAACATGAAAGAGCTTCGGGTACAACATTCGGGTAGACCGTATCGGGTGCTCGTTGCTTTTGACCCGCGCCGATGCGCAATCCTGTTGATCGGTGGTGATAAGACTGGAAATGATCGTTGGTATGATGTGTTTGTTCCGATGGCGGATGCACTTTACGACAAGCATATTGAAACGATCAAAAGCGAGGAAAAATAGCAATGGCAAAGAACTTCAAAGAACTTCAAGCAAAAATGCCTCGCGAAGCGCGCGTTCGCAGCGAAGAAGCCGCCAAGAAAATGATCTCAGAAATGGGCCTTGCTGAGCTCCGTGAGGCCATGGACCTGACTCAGGAATCCCTGGCAGACACTCTTCACGTCCGACAAGCTTCCATCTCCAAAATGGAAAGACGCTCGGACATGTACATCAGCACCCTGAGCAAAATCATCGAAGCAATGGGTGGAGAACTCCAGATCATCGCCAACATGCCGAATGGGAGAGTGCAAATTCGCCAATTCACCAAAATTCGGAAAGGTCAGCTTGAATCCATTTCCAATAAGAGCCGTACTGAGGTCCGCTAAGTCCCCTGGCCCAAGGGAATACGACGCCGCAGCGCTGCGAGGAAGGCCGCCAAATCATGTAATGCGTGGAATCGAGCAATGGGACTCAAGCTGTGGCAAACAGGCCATAAAATCGCGGAGAAAAGTTCTAAACTCGTCCCCTTGGGCGCGCCACTTCCAAAGGGGGTCCAGCCCGGAGACATGGGTTACACAACGTACCTAAGACATTGGTAACACTTTTGGGCCGAAGGGATTTTCGAGCGGTTCGAGCACTCGCTTAATCCCAATGATTATCACCGCCAGTCCGCCGCCTATTGTTCCCGGAGAGATCTTTTTGGCACGTGGATTAGCAATTTGCTAAGATTCTGATGTGCAGGTTATCGGCAAACATCTGATAGAAGCTGCGCAAAAGAAGCATTCGAACTGGAAAGGCTCTCTTGGTTCTTGGGTCAGGATCGTGGAGGGAGTGGAGCCGCCCTGGAGCAACTCGCCCGCAGTCAGGCGGACGCGCAAAGATGCGGATCCGGTTGGAGACTGCGTCGTGTTCGATATCAAGAACAATGAAGCCAGGTTGATATCCTACATTGATTACAAAATGGGAACGGTTACGGTATTGGCCGTGTTGACCGACAAGGAGTACGACAAAGGAGGGTGGAAAAGTGCCTACAACTGCTGAACGGCTGCCAGCTAAATATCTTGTCAAAGAAGAGGCTCCTCGGACCATTTCTTCGCCCGAGCAACACCAAGCCTACATTTCCCGCCTTCTCGAGCTGCAACGCAAAGCGCATCGCAGTACAGAAGAAACAGAAACTGCCAAACTACTCGTGGTGGTGATCGCCGACTACGAAGCGAAGCATTTCGTGGTCGAAAAGGCCTCAGGCGTCGAGGTGTTGCGAGAATTAATGGCGGCCAACGGCCTCAGGCAGAAAGACTTGGCAGACGACTTGGGCGGCGAGAGTATTGTGTCCCTAATCCTGCAAGAGAAAAGACAACTCAACCGGCAGCAGATGGAAAAGCTCAGCTACCGCTTTCACGTTTCTCCTGCGGTATTTTTCTAAAGTTGGCAGGCGAATAGCAATGACAGCCACCTCGGTGCCCCGAAACCGGCTACGGGCTCAATCCGACAGGGAATTCGATCTGTGGCAAGCGTGCCACGAATTCGCCGAGAAAAGTTCTTAAATCGTCCCCTTGGGCGCGCCAGCATACTTCCCGTGGATATCGGAATGCTCGCAGAGCGGTACTCGTTCTCTGGACGCCTCAGTGGACGCCCACAAACGGATTCTCGATGAGAATGCCAGCAATCATTTGTCCAGCGTTTAAATCTTCAGACAGAATCCGAGTTGCGCCGTTTTTTGAAGCAGCTGAAACAATCAGGGCATCCCAGAAACCGATTCGCGATTCGTCCTCGATCCGAAATGCAGAGGCAATTTCAGTAGCACTGGTTTCCGTACACCAGATCGCATAGCTGCTCACCACAAGGCGTGCCAGATCCTTTGACAAGGGAGGGGAGATCTTCCGTGTGACGTTGACATAGAATTCCTGGAGTACCTGCACGCTAAGAAGGCCCGTTCGCTCACGCCAAAGGTTACGGAGAACTGTCTTTGCAATTTCGTGCTTCGCACCTGCATCTGTGTCATGCGCATAGATCAAGACATTCGTATCGATGAACGTCTTAGCGTTCATGGAGTTCATCTCGACCAATTTGGATTATGCCACCCAGGTGAAAGCCCTGATCGAGCAAGGTCATTGCCTGCCGCTCGGCGCGTTCATAGGCTTCTTCCTCGCCTACAAGTTGCTCGATCTGATGAGCCAGGAGGCCGCTGATGGAAGTTGAACGCCGAGCGGCGCAGATCTTGGCCTTCTGAATTGTTTGTCGGTCAAGGCTGATCGTCACATTTTGCTTCTCGTTTCTCTTAGAGCTCGCCATTTGACTCCCTTCGTTACACGTACAGTACGTGTAACACGTATTTTACGTGTAGTCAAGCTGGTCTAGGTGGAAGGGCACGTGTCGAAATCGACTCCGCTAAAACTCCGATTCGGTTGCAGCTTCAATCCAGCGGGCAACTTGACCCGCACGAAACACGCCGCGAAATCGTGGAGGAAAGTTCTAAAATCGTCCCCTTGGGCGCGCCACTCTAATCAGGGTCCGACGCGGACGATCCAACCCGAATTCCGTCGATAGACGTGAACATGTATGCACAAATGTGCATACACTTGCCTGTGAGCTATGAATGGGATCCGGCGAAGGCTCGGGCAAACTTCGAAAAGGACGGAATTTATTTCGCCGACGCCGCTACAGCACTGGAAGACGACTTCGCGTCAAGTGCGTGATCCCTTCTCAGAGGACGAAGAGCGTTGAATCACTCTTGGCAAGGATGCTGCTGGCCGTCTACTCGTTGTGCTTTACACGTGGCGAGAGGACCATGCCCGCTTGATTTCAGCACGTCCAGCTACACCCCGAGAAAAGAATCAATATGAGGAACACCATGAAGCATGAATACGATTTCAGCAAAGCCAAACGTGGCCCTGTTGTTGCCGTTCCGAAGGGCAAGACGCGCATCACCATCCGTCTCGATGATGAAATCCTAGCTTGGTTCCGGGATCAGGTCGAACGCGCAGGAGGCGGCTACTACCAAAGCGTCATCAACGAGGTGCTGCGACAACATATACAGCAAGCTCGTGAACCTCTTGAGAAGATCATCCGGCGTGTAATTCGTGAAGAGCTAGGCCGAGCCTCCTAATTCCGCCGCGAACTTGTAGCCTTTCGGTAGTTTTTTCAGGAAGGGTTTGAGACGCGCCAGAAATTCATCGCCACTCTTGAACGCATTCTTGTTGAAATATCCGAACTGGAACAGCAACGGCCCGAGTTTGTCGCCCATCAAATCCATCGTTTCGAGAAAGTATTTCAGGTCGTCGTCGCAATCCTGCAAAATCTTTTCGTGGGTAATTAACTGCGGAACCTTGGCGGCGAGAATGAATCCCTGGGGCGTCTCACGCTCCCAGCCATTCACCGTGGTCGCTGAGGGTGTAGGGTAGAACGTGGAGTCAACTTCAACCGTGTCAAATTTCGTCGCGTAGTAGGTCAGAAAATCGGCGGGCTTCATTCCCTCGGGATAGAAGGAGCCTTCCCAGCCAGCAGCCGTGAATGCGGATGTTCCCAAGTGGATGTTGCTCATCGCCGAAATGATAGCATCGAACTTCCTACCGAAAGTCTGACTGTCCTAGCTGCGATGTCTAAGGGTTTCCCCCGAGACGCTATGCAGTGTTCGCTGTATTAACAGGCCCGTTACGTCTCTGTAGGGTGTCTTGCATTGGACATGGCTCAGTCATCGAGCCTAGCCATGCGCACGTCGCGCAAGTACTGATTGCCGATGATAACGAGGTAGCCCGCCTCACGGAATTACTCGACGGCCCGTTCCGAGGTCTCAGCGAGTCATTATAATGTCGAAGCGGATTCTAGTGGCGGATGACAGCGACACCGTTCGCAGGGTCCTTCGTACATATCTCACTCAGCAAGACCTCGATGTCTGCGGCGAGGCAGCCGATGGCGAAGATACCATCGAACAAGCCAGGAAACTCAAACCCGATTTGATTCTCATGGATGCGGCGATGCCTCGGACCAATGGCATCGTTGCAGCATCCGTCCTGAAAGAGATGATGCCAAACGTCCTGATAGTTCTATTCACCATGTACAGCGAGGCGATTGCCAGAGCATTTCCTGACAAAGGGCTTGCTGTTGACGGCATAGTTGCTAAAGCGGATGGCATGAGCAAACTGGCAGACTGTGTTCACAACTTGCTCCGTTCGTAGAGGTTCATGGTGCTGTGATGATTCCAGAGGAAATCACGCCTCCCGATTCCTCGGCTGAGAGTGAAGGGAGCCAACCGAACGACACGCCGCAGGAAGACCCTGATACGACCAGAGGCGAAGCATTCAAGCGAATGTTCCCGGAGGTTCGCTGAAAACCTCCCGAGCCTCCCAAGATGCCTTCTGAGTAAACGCCATTTCTTGAATGGAACGCCGCCGCGTGTTTCGCGAGCAACTCGCTTAAAATTATTCGCTCGAAAGTTCGACCGCATTGCGTTTGCTAGGTAGGTGCCACTCCAGGCGAAACTTTTCGATGAGGCCTGCTTCAAGTCCAACTGCGAGGCTCACTGGTAAATTCGGCGACTTCAACTTATCCACGGGCGTCGCCGCTTCCTTGGAAGCGGGAAACGGTGTGATAGACTTTCGGCGACCGAATCCGCTAAGGAGTTTCGATAAGATGCCCTCTTCGCCGTACGTCCTTGCCTTGAGAGACAAAATCGGCCACGAGCTGCTGATGCTTCAATCGGTGTCGGTAATGCTCTTCGACAACGGACGACTCATGCTAGCGCAGCACAGGGATACGGGTCGTTGGGTGACTATCGGTGGCGCGATTGAGCCAGACGAGACTCCGGCAGACGCAGCCGTCCGTGAGTGCTGGGAGGAAACGGGATTACTAGTCGAACCGACCGAAGTGCTGGGAGTTTACGGCGGCCCAGAATTCCGCATCCTGTATCCGAACAGCGATGTGGCTTCCTACACCGTCACGGTGTTTGAAGCGCGGCGAATTGAGGGGGAACCGCGTCCTGACGGAGTGGAAGTCGTCGCACTTCGGTTCGTCTCGCGCGACGAAGCCGCGGCGCTGCCAATGTCTGTGGGAACCAGAGTGATGGTCGCGCGGGCCTTTGAGCAGAGGCTGAAACCTTTTTTTGCTCCCGCGACTTGGCAGCCGCCGCAATCGCGACCCGTAGCGACTTCAGATTAGTTCCAACGATTTGGCCTACACATTAACCGTAGCCCTGCAGTACGGGAACTTTGTGCACCTCCAAACCCTTCCTCGCCGACCATGTCTCATGACCATAGTTGAGGTGCGACGCGGAAATTTCCTGGCAGACAAAATCGAGGGAGCAGTTTGACCTACTGTTCTGGCTTGCCTCTGCCCGAGCGATGGCTTCGGACGACAAGCCACACAGAATCTGGTTCTCCCTGAGGTCAACGCCTTGTTTGCAAAATCACTCAGCGGTTTGAGTTCCTTGCACTTCGGGCATTCCTTCAAATCGGCGCGATGCCAACGATTACAGAGTGAAGAGATTCAATGGCGGAGTTGCCCGGTCTCGCCTTGGTCTGCAGTTCGTACAGGCGGTCGCTTAATGTTTGGACCGGATTTTTGCCCACACTGAAGCGATTAATGCGGAGGAACCTGAAGCCATAGCGTCAAGCGAGGTTATTCAGATTCCGGACATGCGCAATGTTGTGCACAGCTTGTTCGAGACCGAGCCTTCTGCTTCTGAGACGACAGGTGTCGGCCAAGGAGCCAAACGGTGAAGAAAATAGATTCCGCGCCAAAAAGTAGCGGAATTGTGGTTCCACCAGCACTGATAGAAAGCATGATCTCTTGGAACAGAGTGGGAACGCATGAAGCAAAGCGGCAGCCCGGATGCAACGGCAAAGGCACGACTTGGAATCTCCGCCCGACTCCTTCTAAGCAGAGGGTTGGGGGTTCGAATCCCTCCGGGCGCGCCGCTCAGCTCGATGGGTACGAGGAGTTGCCTTCCGCTCGGTTAGAGCTCTTGCTCGACAATTTAAGAAACGCCTTTCCACGCCCTTGAATTGAGCTCCCTCGCTGACAGCCGCTGGCGGAGGCTCGCAGTTGATGAAGGTTTCACCAAAGACGGCGCACGCCATAGCTTTCGAAGGATACTTCATTACGTATGACTGGCATATTTTCTGCCTGGGCCTGAGCAATGAGCATTCGATCGAATGGATCCTTGTGAGGTCCAGGCAGGAGTCCGGCGCGAATGGCATGATCTGCAGAAATGGCTGGTAGTTGAAATCCTTCGCGTTCCATTACCCCAGAGAAATCCGCCGCCAGGTCACTAGCAGTCGGGAGTTTTCCCAGCCTGACCTTGATCGCAATTTCCCAAGCCGAGACCGCACTTACTATCAGGGTGTTCTTGGTTTCTGCGATCGTCTTTCGATCGGCCCGCGTTAGCGCAGGGTCATCGGAGAGCCGCCAAAGCAAAGCATGCGTATCGAGGATCGCTCGCAACTAGACTACTCCCAGCCTGAGAGTTCGTGCAACGGGAGAGGCTCAAAAAACTCTGGTCCAACTTGCAATTTGCCTTTCAACGACCCTGGCTGGCGCTTACCCTTTACCTCTCCGACCGGAACGAGCCGCGCTACGGGTTTTGACGCACGCGCAATGATCACTTCCTCGCCCTCGGAAGCTTGCTCAATTAACCGAGAAAGGTCTGTCTTGGCTTGGTGAATAGTGACGACACTCATCGCAGCTCCTTAGCTAACCTGTGTTAGCTGATCGGAGGTCCTTGCGCAACCCTCGTTGGCGTCCTGTCGACGACTTCGAAGTGGCTAGGGGCTCGATCCGGGGAAATCGTTCTGCGGCAAAGAAGCGGTAAGACCGTCGAGAAAAGTTCTAAAATCGTCCCCTTGGGCGCGCCAGTTTCCTCTGGGTCCAATCCGCGCGTCTATCCGAATCTCGGAAACCAGATGATCTCCTAGAGTTCGATGATGTGGTCGTTGATCCATTTAAGTATTTGAGCGAATCGGAATTCTCCGCTGGACATCGAACGCATCACGAATTCGAAAGCAGAGATAGGATCGACGGCCAAGTCGAATCCATTAACAAGAAGAAACGTGTGTGCGGCCGCAAAGGCTACGCGCTTGTTTCCGTCGAGAAACGGGTGGTCGTTCGCCAGAGATTCCATGAGAGCCGCCGATTCCTCGGCCACGCTGTTGTAATAGCCAGTCTGAGGTCGGAATACCGCGGATTCCAGCAGACCTCTGTCTCGAATACCATCGATCCCACCGTACTGATCGATTTGCTGTTTGTGGATTGTGAGAACTTCGGCGACGGTGAGGTATATACGCTCTGGCACTTAACTCACTTCGCCAGCTTCTCATAAAGTTCTCGGAACTTCTGGTTCGAGCGGCGGTACGCATCCATTACTTCCGGCCGTACTAAGTGTTGGGAAGGAACGACGTTGTGGATGTAGTGTTCGATAGCCTTCTCCAGAAGATGTCGCTGGGACTGCCCGTTTTCCCTGGCGATGGCCACGAGTTCCTTGTACAGCTTGGCGTCGATCGCCGGACCAATCTTGACAGTTTCCTTAGCCATCTCGAACTGACCCTCTGAAAATGATTTTAGGGAAATCTTGACATGATTGCAAGATAAATCTAGATAAAACTAGATCGGTTGTCGGCTCAAACAGTAGGGGTCAGTTTGTGGCAATGCCGCCAGAAAGTCGCCGAGAAAAGTTCTAAAACCGTCCCCTTGGGCGCGCCAGTTTCCTCTTTGTCCGTCATTGGATTACTGAAGTCCCTCGCACCACTACTGTTTCTAACTTTGGTCCAATGGCGGCCAAATAGGCCTTTGCAACTTCCTGATCGCTGCTCGCTGCGAGGCGGGCACCACGTAGGTGACGCCAGAAGGAAACCGTTAGAAATACCAGAGACGAGCACGGACCCTTGCTTCGCGCGGAAGCTTCAAACGCTATTTCATTGCAGAATCCTGAAACGACTCGGGCGGGTCGAGTGAGCATTGTCTCCAAAATTCAGCGGGGGCAAGCGATCCGTCTGCTAGTCCCTTAATGCTGGCGATCGTGGCGGCGATTTGTCCGCCGTCGGCTGAATCGAACACGATTACCACGCCATCCACCGCGGCAGTTGGTGATTTCAGTTCGCGGTACGTTTTTTCGAAGAGCGCTCGGGCCATCGTGAGTTTCTCCCTGGCCGTGGAAGTGGCGTTGGGCGAAGCCGGCTCGAGCCAGATCACGTGAACTTTCTTGCCGGCGAGCGGCGCCCACTTGCCGCCGAAAGCCCTCGTCTCGTCCTTGCTGATATTAAAAAGATTTGCGGTGGCGGGCGCCGCGTCGCTGGAGTCAGCGGCACTGTCCCTATACTCCGCAGGCAAATCCAGCTGCGTGCGGCGAATCCAACCGCGCGAGGAGCCGGAAATCTGCACGTGCACCCACGCGCTCTGCAGCTCGAGCACCTGAAATTCGTCTTCGGCATCAGCGGAAAAAAGCACCGGCGACCCCTCGGCGGGTTTTGACAGCACGTGCGTGCCAGCCTTCTTCACGGTCGCCAGGTCGGCGGGCCGCACCTGATTGTGAAGAATGTCTTCAAAATTCTTAATATCAGTCGAAAGTTCCTGCGCCCGCTTCTCGACTGCGGCACGCTGCAACTTCAATGATTCGACGCTTTCACCCGACGGCAAAGGTGGTGTCGCGGCCTCCTCCGGTTGTCGCGGCGCAGCCGCAAAGTCTCGCGCTACTGCGCTCTTGTTTGACGTCGATTCTTCAGCGTCGAGAGGCGCTGGATTGAGCCGGACTTGCGGGCGCAGGCCGCCACTGCTGACCGGCGGCGCTGGAGCAACATTCGATTTTATCGCAGGGGCAGCCGTAGCAGAACCGGTGGACTTCGGGACGGAAGCCGGGCCTAAAGCCTCCTGAATCTGGTCCAGGAAGTCATTCTCGATGTGACCGTTGGAAACCAGCACGCGATAGCCGGAGCGTCCCGGCGTGGGATCGTTGTACCACGCGGTGATCTTGGCGCTGGCACGGACGGTGGCGCCGGCCGCAGGCGTGGCCACCACCTGAAAGCTGCATTCGTAGTAGCCGCGCTCGTAGCGATCAGTCGGCAGGTCGCTCGCTTCGACGAAGCCGTCAACCGTCGGCAGGCGGCCACTGGACGAAGGCCGCAAATTGCGCACCACGCGCTCGACGTCGGTAGCAGTACTGGTAAACGTTCGTTCGTAAGGAAAAGCCTGCGCGCCGGCAAGCGCAGCTACAATTATGAAGGCTAGCAGCAGAGATCCAAAATGTGCCGCGGCACCTAGAGTTTTCTTCACGGGATCGGTTCCACCTGGTCGTGCCGCAGCCATCCGCGATGTCCGTCCACGGTTTCGACGCCATACCAATACGGCGTGATGATCTCGATAAGCACGTCTGAATTGGCCGGCACGGACTGCAGCGTCGCGGCATGTTGGAAGGGAGCTGATTTCAAGTTGGCCTGGGCCTTTACGCGCAGTTCGGCTTTGTGCTGCAACTCATTCAGCCGCACTTGCAGGCTCTGGACGGAGTTTTCGGCGTCCCTCAGGTGCGTCGTCTCCGCGTCGCGTTCCTTTACATTGGATTGCGCGGCGAGTTGCAGCTGCCGCCGCTGCAGCAGGTCCGCTGTTTGCCGTTCTTCGCGTTGAATGCGCACGATGTGGCTCTGGATCTCCGCGAATTCACTGGTTTCCACGGTGGTGTCCGACGTGTGCACTCTCTTTGATCCGTCTTCCACGAATATCGCGTCAATCTGCACGTGGGTGCGATCGGGAGCAACGCCCAGAACGATGTAGCGGACGGTAATGGTTCCAATGTCTGTGCTGTTTTTGAAATGCGTCGGTGAAAGCGCCTTCGTGCGCACCTTATAAAACGCGTGCCCTGGTCCAGTCCACGCTCCGTAGTATGTCGAACCAGTCGCCGCCTCCGCTTCGGTGAGTTGGTCTTCCCGGGAATAGACTTGCGTGCCGTGTAGGACCGTGTCCTGCGTCACCAGTTCCACGGCCTTCAGCACATCTGCTTCCGATGCCTTCAGATCAATCGCAAAGCCCTCCGGCAAGTCCGATTTCTGGTCGTGGCGCGCAGCGGTCGACGGCCTCGCGGCAACCGAGCAGAGGAGTGCCAGAGCAATGAAGGCGAAACCGGGGCAAGTCAGCCAATAAGTTGATGGAACGAGCCGTTGCGGCCGCCGGCGGTCGCGGGCGCCGGCGTTCATTGCCGGCGATAACGGCGCCATCGCAGCTTTCTCCCTGTTCTCACTCTTCATTCATTTCCCCTGTGCCCCGCCGGAAGCTCCAAAAACGCGAAACCTGCCCCTGCGCCTTCGGACGGCCGTTCCCGGATCCGGGTTGCCCTGAACCGGGGCCCGGAAGCCGCTGAAGCGTACAGGGCAAAATACACCAAAAGGGAGGGAAAGAACAAAGTGTTAAGTTTTGTTAATTTTTGTCTTGCATTCTCAATTCAGCGGGAGTATTTTCCGGGACGTTTGGCGAGTTTGCGCCTTTGCCGCGCTCGCCAATGGAGGAAGAACGAAAGTTCCTCGCATTCGTGCATACGAGACTCATCTCCGTCTTCATTTCACCCGCTCGCCGGCTGAGCCCGTCACGCCATCGCCGCTGGCAAGCCAATCGCGAATCACATCGAAGCTATCCCGCCATTTGCAACAGGAGGGTGTATGTCTAAGAAGTTTCCAGAGGGTGCAAATCCTATGAATACGAAATGGTCGCGATGGAAGACGATTTTGACCTGCGCATTTCTGCTGATAGCGATCGCCGTGTGCGATGTGCGGAACGCGAGCGCGCTGCCTACGGGCAAGGTAATGGCGATCCCGGCGTTCGCGCGCAAATATGGCCTGCCTTGTTCGGCGTGTCATACGGCGTGGCCCGAACTGAATAACTTCGGACAAGTGTTCCGCGACAACGGCTATCAATTGATGAACGACCGCGACTCTCCGATTTGGCAGAATCCCTCGTACTTTCCGATCTCATTCCGCATCACCCCGAGCTGGCATCGTGAAACCACCACGAATCAGGCATTCGACACCGGAAACGGTACGTTCACACAGGCTGGATTCGATCTCTCCGGGATGGACCTCTGGTCAGCCGGCACAATCTACAAGAACATTTCCTTCGTGCTGCTGCCGTCTTCGGACCCGACGGCGGTGTGGCACTTTGAAGCCGCGTTCATTCGGTTCGATAACTTGCACGGCAGCCCGTGGCTGAACCTGAGATTCGGCCGGTTCGAAATGGATAACATGATCTCGGAGAAGCGCTTCCTGTTCCTATCGGATAATGGGGGCCTCTACCAGATTTATCACTTCAATGTCCCGGGCAGTACCAACAACTTCGGCTACGGAGACAATCAGATCGGCATCGAATTGGCAGGCCATTCGGCCAACAGTTACACGCGCTATTCCGTCGCCTTGCTGAGCAGCAACGAAGGAGGTGTGAACTTTACCACCGACGTGGTGCCGGGTGCGCCGCCCTCCAACCGCAGCTACGACGTGAACCTGGCCTTCAGTCAGGCTTTTAATGCTCCCGGGCCCCCGGGAGAAAGCGGATTTGGTCAGGAACGTATCGGCGCATTTGCCTACATCGGCCAGCGGCCAACCGGCTTCCAAACGCTAAATGGTCAACCACTGGTGGGCATCGATAACAAGCCGTTCTATCGCATCGGATTTGCCGCCGATTTGTCGTACAAGAACCTGGAACTGCTCCCCTTATTTATGTACGGGCACGACAACCCCTATCTCGGCACCTTAGTTCCTTCGACGCAAGCGCTGCCCGCGGGCGCCGAGGCTCCCACCTTCTACGGCGGGTTCCTGGAAGCGCACTATTACTTCAATCCGCAAAACGTGGCCTTGGCGCGTTTCGAGCAGATCAATGTCGGACAGCAGGCGTTTAACAACCTCGCCGACGGCAGCAGCAGCAATGGCAACATCACCGCACTCACCTTTGGTTATCGCTGGTATCCGATCATGTTCAGCCGCGGGGGATTGGCGCTCGACGCGGAATTCTCACGCGTGAGGACGATCGGACAGGAGCCGCTGGGCGGCATTGGGACCGGCTCTGTAACGGATCCGACGGCGGCAACCTGGAGCAACAGCATTTATCTCGGGTTCGATTTCGACTTCTAAGGGAGAGACCAGCAATGACACTCAAAAAATTCGCGGTGACATTCGCGCTGGGCTCCGTGGTTCTGCTTACGGCCGGCGCAACGGATAGCACGGCGCAATCGCATGTGAATTCACCTGATCCTCTGCTTGGCGCGCCCAGCGTCGCGACGGAGACCAGCAATATTAACGGTATAACCGGGCACGCCGAATCCGGCAAGCATCTCTACCGGCGCTTCTGCATCGGATGCCACGGGCCCGACGGCAACGGCCAAGGCATGAACGCGCAATGGATTGATCCGCAGCCACGCGATTTCACCGAGGCGACGTTCAAGTGCCGCTCGACGCCCACCGGCACGCTACCGACCGACGAGGATCTCTACAATGCCGTCACCCGCGGCTTCGTCACCACGGCGATGCCGTCCTGGCGGCCGCTCAGTCCGCAGCAGCGCGCCGACTTGGTCGCTTTCATCAAGACCTGGTCGCCCCGCTGGGCCAGGGAAAAGCCCGGAGCCTCTCTGAATATCCCGCCGGAAACACCTATCACTATCGAAAGCATCCTGCACGGCCGCGAACTATACCAGAAGCTGGAATGCTGGAAATGCCACGGGCCGGAAGGTCACGCGGACGGCCCATCGGCAGCGACGCTGACCGACAGCAAGGGTAATCCTATCAAGCCGTTCAATTTTTCCACGGGCGAGCGCTTCATGTGCGGCGATACCAACCGCGATTTGTACCGGATCTTCATGACCGGCCTCGACGGATCGCCGATGCCTTCTTTTGCGGATGTGATCCAGCCGAACGACGCATGGGACTTGGTGCATTTCCTGCGCACCCTGCAGGTGGCGCTCCCGAACCAGGAGCTCACGCTGTGGCAAAGTTATAGAGCAGCTCACGGAAAGGATCTGAAACCAATCGGTCCAGATTCCGCGGGCGGAGCACAGTAATTTCATACAAGAAGGAGGGACTGATTCGATGCGAATGAGATTTTTTGCAGCGTTAGCACTGACCGTCGCGATGGGCAGCGCCATGATGGTTTTCGCCACACCGCCGGCCGGATCCGGCACCATCACCGGCAAGGTGACCTACACCGGAACGCCGCCGAAAATGCGGCCGATTGATATGTCCAAGGAGCCTTCGTGCGCCAAGCAGCACGCTACTCCCGTGTTGACGCAAAACGTCGCAAGTGGGCCCGGAAATACCCTGCAATGGGTAGTCGTTTACATTTCCGCAGGTGATGAAGGCACCAACACTCCCTCTCAGGGCGTGCGCTACGACCAGAAGGGCTGTGAATATTTGCCGCACGTGCTGCCCATGCTGGCCGGCCAGGAACTCCAGATTTTCAATGACGATCAAACCTCGCACAACATTCATCCGCTGGCCAAGACGAATCAGGAATGGAATAAATCGCAGCCTCCTGGCTCGCCGCCCATCGTTACCAAGTGGGACAAGCCGGAGTTCATTTCCGTAAAGTGCAACATCCATCCGTGGATGCACGGCTACTTCGTGGTGTTGAAGACTTCGCACTACGCGGTGACCGGTGAAGATGGAAGTTTCAGCATCACCGGACTGCCTCCAGGAAAGTACACCGTGACGGCTTGGCAGGAACAATACAGCGCGAAATCGCAGGATGTCACCATCGCCGGATCCGAGACCAAGACTGCGAATTTCGTTTTCACCGCCACTCCGTATTGAGCGGTAAGGATCAACGTTAGCAGGCGTCCGCATCCGTGAATCCGTAGCGGCGCTACGGGTGTTGGTGGAGGCGGCAGGTTCTGATCGCGGCGAATCGAGGCGATTCAATTATGGGGAAATTGTTCGCAGCAGTGCTGACGGTGATCACGCTGGTTTCAGCGTCGTTCTTCATCCTGCATACCTGGTGGATGCCCGTGGACATCTCGGTGCACGGGCCGGCGCTCGATAAGCAGTTTGGTGAAACGCTGCTCGGCACAGGAATCGGTTTTGTGGTCGCGCAGCTTAGCCTGGCTTTTTTTGTCTGGCAATCCAGCGGAAGAAATGACGGCCGCAAGACCCGCCAATTTCCCGGCGGCGCCAGAATCATGGTGACCACGGCGGTGATCCTGGTAGGGTTCGAGATCCTGGCACTCTCCTTTGTGGGACAAAAAGCCTGGGCCGCGGTGAATCTGGACCCGGCTCCCCCGAACGCGATGCACATTGACGTCCAGGCCGAGCAATTTGCTTTTTACTTCCGCTACGCTGGTCCCGACGGTCAATTCGGCGGAGTGCATCCCGATAAAATCAGCGATGCCGACGGAAATTACTTCGGCTTGGATCCTGCCAACGACGTCGCCGCGCGTGACGACATCGTGGTCGGTTCTCTGACCATCCCGGTGAACCAGCCGATTTTGCTCACCATGCATTCCAAGGATGTGGGGCATTCCTTCTACGTTCGCGAGCTGCGCATCCAGCAGGATTTTGTTCCTGGCCTGATGATCCCAGTGCACTTCACCGCCACGCAGACCGGGAAGTTTGAAATTGTTTGCACGCAACTGTGCGGGTTGGGCCACTACAACATGAAGGCGTACCTCAATGTGGTGACGCAAGAGGAATACGACCAGTGGCTGAAGTCCCAGGTAGGGCAATAGTGAATCGGCCGGCGCCAAAGCGCGCATACGTCTTCGGAGCCCGGCTTTTCCTGTGAGGCAGGCACATGCATGACACGTTGAAGCCAACCGCGGAGCATCATCACAGCCCGCCGCAAGGCTTCCTTTGGACGCACGTATTCAGCCTCGACCATAAAGTGATCGGCAAGCAATATTATTTCCTCTCGCTCGCCGCGGTGCTCATCGGCATGGTCTTGTCCTGGCT
>Ga0070762_10000322_pt1 | contig 19259 bp, 19 predicted proteins | sample HubBroMetageREF2_FD_66726 | JGI IMG/M metagenome (GOLD analysis project Ga0070762, IMG submission 66726) | Reference soil microbial communities from the Hubbard Brook experimental Forest, New Hampshire, USA - Hubbard Brook CCASE Soil... | ecosystem: Environmental > Terrestrial > Soil >...
TCCCGTACAGATACCCGGCGCGGTCCCTGATCAAGGAAGCTGCGGGCATGGCGCCGTCCCCATTCTGGTCTGTGAAGGTATGGACAATAAAGTAGCCGCCGGCGTGCGCTATGCTCAGCGACGCAAGTAGTGCAGCCGCTGTTCCAGCAGTCAGGAGACGTTTGCGGCGCGCGGCATTGCCTCCCATTTCTTCCATTCTCTTCGGTTCCGACCAGCGGCTAGAGAACCCTCAATTAAGACGGCGAGATAAAATAAGACGGCGAGATAAAAACGCCTCAGTTCAGGTGAATCCCGCAATCTGGCTCGTCGCCCGGTCGCAGCAGCAGCGCCCGCCCGCAGAATCGGCAGTAAACGATTTGCGCTTCACCGTCAGGGAATCGGTCTTGAGGGCCACCCCTCGCAACGTACTCGTCGCTGAACTCCATAAGGCGTCAGGATAGCACCGCGTCAAGTGCTGCTTGCGGAGTAACCTAGCCGCGAATCTGGCGGAGAGGGAGGGAGTCGAACCCTCGAGAGGCTCATCACCTCTGCTCGCTTTCCAAGCGAGTGCATTCAGCCGCTCTGCCACCTCTCCAGGCTGCCTCGCTGGATTGGGGCGCCGAGGAGCGAACTCCTCGGTCGCGTATGAGGCTCACGCTGGTTCGGCACGGGCCGACGGAATGGAACGCGCTTCGGCGCTTCCAAGGAAGGACGGATATGCCGTTGTCGGCGCAAGGGCGCGCTGCGGCGCGGGCAATCGCGGAGACGTTGCACTCGGAGCCGTTCGACCGGATCTATTCGAGCGATCTCGTGCGTGCGGCGGAGACGGCGCGGATCCTGGGCGAATCTCGCGGCGCCGAGATTACATTTGACGACCGCCTGCGAGAGTTCGATTTTGGGCACTGGGAAGGCCTGACCTGGGACGAAATCGTCGCAGCCAACCCGCACCTGGCCGGCCTCGGTTCGACGGCAGTGAAGCTTTACGCGCCCGAAAACGGCGAATCGTTCTCACAGGTCCGCGAGCGCGTAGCGTCGTTCCTCGACGACCTTACGCGGCAGAATCGTCGAGCTGCCGCCGTCGTTACGCACGCCGGTGTCCTGCACTCCATGTTTTCGGTGCTCGGCCTCGCGCCACCGGAGCGCTTTACGCCGGGCGGCATCACCCGAATCGCAATCGAGGGAGGCGGAGCCTCGGTACTATCGCTCGACGATCGGCGGCATCTCGATGACGCGAGTTGATCCTCGAGCGACGGTGCTCTTAGCCGTCGCGATACTAGCGGTTGCACCAGCGCCCGCTCATTCGCCTCGGCATGCCGTCGTCGGCCACTTCAACGTGCCTGGACCGAGCACGCGACGCCTTTCCAGCTCCGGCGCGAACGTCGTTACAAATCCTGGTTTCGAGAGCAGCAATGTCGACGCCGGCTGGCATCATTGCGGCGACGTCCGCGCGTATGTGACACGCGAGCACCCGTTTAGCGGCTCTTACGACGAGTATTCCGGAACGGCGAATGGCCGGAGCGAACCCACGGGAAACTCCGGGGTCTGCCAAGAGGTGACGATTCCTCAGGGCGGCGTTCTTACCGCGAAGCTCTTTCAGCTTTCCAACGAGGCCGACACGACGTTTGCATTTCAGGAGGCGGACCTGCTCGACAACCGCGGGAGCGTCGTTGTGAATCTCTACAAATCCGTCAACAACAACCCGTCTTGGGTCAGCGGCATGTGGAATCTCGGCGCTTTTGCCGGACGAACCTACTGGCTCTACTTTGGGGTGCACGGTGACGGCGATTCGAGTCACTCCACCCAACAGTTCCTGGACGACGTGCGCCTGGCCGGCAGCGGTTCCGCGGTTCGCAAATAGGGAGTCGGCGCCTCACGCCGCGAAGAAGAGGATCATGCAGTCGCGCAAGATGCTGTGGATCGGTTTGGGAGTCGGGGTAGCGGGCGTAGCCGCGGCGCTGGCTATTGTGGTCTATCGCTTAACAGTCCATGAGACGCGCGAGGATCCAACGACGCAGCGCATCCAACACCTGATCGACGAAGCGAATTCGTTGCTCAAGGCGCTTGACGAGCAGCGACATAGCGCCTAGCCTGAGGGCCGGCGCCGAACTCGAGATCGAATTTACGGATGTTCTGGCCAACGGGCAAGGTGTCGGTCGAGCGTCCGGCATCGTTGTTTTTTGCTTTGGACCGTTGCCCGGCGAGCGGGCCCGCGTTCGCATCGAGACGGTCAAACAGCGCTACGCGGTCGCCGAAATCCTCGAGTTGCTGGTCGAGTCGCCCAAGCGAGTGCTCCCGTTCTGCCCGGTCTTCGGAGCCTGCGGGGGCTGTCAGCTCCAGCATCTTGCCTACGACGCGCAACTGACCTGGAAGCGCGACGTCGTGCGCAATGCCCTGCAGCGCATCGGTGGCTTCACGGACGTTGAAGTGAGCGAAACGATCGGCATGGACGAGCCGCGCGCCTATCGGAACAAGATGTCGGTCGTCGTCGATCATCGTTCGAAGCCGCCGGCCTTGGGGTTTTACCGGCAACGCTCTCACGAGGTCGTTCCGATCGATGCCTGCCCGATCGTTACGACGCCGCTCGACGCCGTACTCGCGGCTTTGGTCAAGAATCGGGCGAGTGCAACGTTCGCCCCAATGCTTCGCGGCGCGCGACACCTCGTGGCGCGTGCGGCTCGCGCAACCGGTCAGGTCGTGCTCACGGTGACGACTGACGCCGCAATCGCATGGCCGCAACGCGACGCGCGTGCCGTTCGTGGCGAACTGCCTGGGGTAGCAGGCCTCGGCAACTCGTACGGCCTTTCCAGCGAAAACGCCGTCCTGGGGCGTCACTACCAGTTGCTCGACGGCCAAGGCGAAATCGAAGAGACGGTGGGCGGGGTGCGGTACCGGATCTCCGCCGCCTCGTTCTTTCAAATCAACGTCCAGATACTCGAGCGAATCTTCGGCTTTATCGAACCGTGGCTCAAACGGCCCAGCAGCATCGTCGATCTCTACTGCGGATCGGGAACCTTTGCGCTCTACTTTGCACGGCACGGCTGGAGCGTTACGGGCATCGAAGAGAATCGGCACGCGATCGCCGAAGCCGAAGCGAACGCGCGCCTCAACGATCTTGGAGCGCGTGCTCGGTTCGAGGCCGGCCGAGTCGAGCAGATGGCCGGCGTCCCACGGGTGGCTCGCATTTTACAAGAGGCGGACGTCGTTTTTCTGGATCCACCGCGTAAAGGTTGCGACGACGTCGTCCTAAGCGCGATCGCGCAGGCGCGCGTGCGCAACGTTTGGTACCTTTCTTGCGACGCGGCCACGCTCGCACGGGATTTAAAGTTCCTGGCATCCAAGGGCTACCGCCTCGGCGTGGTACAGCCCTTCGATATGTTTCCACAAACCGGGCACGTCGAGACGCTGGTCCAGTTGGAGCATTTTGAGATTGACACCCGACACGATTGATATCCGGTACGTCGCCGCATTGGCGCGCATTGCGTTGAGCGACGACGAGATCGAGCGTTTTTCAAAGGAGCTTGGCGAGCTGCTCGGGCACGTCCGCGCGCTCCAAGAGCTGGATACTGCCAGCGTTCCCGCCACGGCGCAAGTCGTCGAATCGCGTAACGTCCTGCGCGAGGATGTCGAGCGGCCGTGCCTCGATCGCGAGGTCGTCCTCGATGGTGCGCCGCAACGGCAGGGCGCGTTCTTTCGCGTACCGCGCATCATCGCCGAATGAACGCTGCCGAAATCGCGCGCGACGTCAGCGCCGGACGCGTCAGTGCCGCCGAGATCACCGCGGCCACGCTGGCACAGGTGCAAGCCGTCGACGGCGACGTTGGCGCGTATCTTACCGTGCTCGGCCAAATCGCGCGCTCCTCCGCCGCGCGCGTCGACGAGCGCATTGCGGCCGGAGAACGCCTCGCACTCGCCGGCGTGCCGATCGCGCTCAAAGACAACATGTGCCTGGAAGGTTCGCGGACGACGTGCGGCAGCAAGATATTGGAACACTGGATCGCGCCGTACACGGCTACGGCCGTTGCGCGGCTACTCGAAGCCGGCGCCATTCCGATTGGGAAGGCCAACTGCGACGAGTTTGCGATGGGCAGCTCGTGCGAAAACTCGGCGCTGGGCGTTACGCGCAATCCCTACGACCTGACTCGCGTCCCCGGCGGATCCAGCGGCGGCTCGGCCGCGGCGGTCGCCGCCGGCGAAGCGGCCATCGGATTGGGAAGCGACACGGGCGGTTCGATTCGAGAGCCGGCCGCGTTCTGCAACTTAGTGGGATTCAAACCGACCTACGGGCGTGTTTCACGCTATGGTTTGATCGCTTTTGCTTCCAGCCTCGATCAAATCGGGCCGCTCGCGCGAACCGTCGAGGACGCCGCTCTCGCCTACGACATCATGGCGGGTTACGATCCGATGGACGCGACGTCGCTCGATCGGCCGGTAGAACGCACGGCGGACTCATTGCGCGCCGATCTCTCGGGACTGCGCGTCGGCATCGTGCGGGAGTTCGATACCAAGGCCCTGGGCGAACGTTCCGACGCGCTTTACCGCGAGGCGTATCGCGACTTGGAGCGTCTCGGAGCCGAGCTGGTCGAAGTCTCGCTGCCGACGGCGGATTACGGACTGGCGACGTACTATCTGATTGCGCCGGCGGAGTGTTCGTCGAATCTTGCACGTTTCGACGGCGTCCGGTATGGATTGCGAGTCGAAGGCGCCGACGTTCGAGCGATGTACGACAACACCCGCGCCGCCGGCTTCGGACCTGAAGTCAAACGCCGTATCCTGATCGGAACGCACGCGCTCTCGAGCGGCTACTATGACGCCTATTACGTCCGCGCCCAAAAGGCGCGCACGTTGATCGCGCGCGATTTCGAACGTGCCTTTGCGCAGTGCGATCTCATCGCGTGCCCCGCGGCGAGCTGCCCGGCTTTTGAGTTCGCCGCGAAGAGCGATCCGTACAGCATGTATTTGATGGACTACTACACGATTCCAATGTCGCTGGCCGGCCTGCCGGCACTCTCGGTTCCGTGTGGTTGGGCGACGCCCGAAGGCGCAAACCTCCCGCTCCCCATCGGGCTGCAGCTCTGCGCCCCGCTCTTCGGCGAGAGACTACTGCTCGGTGCCGCTGCGGCGTACGAACGCGCGACGAATCACGCGCTCGCGCACCCCGCGCAGATCGGGCCGGTGCGAGCGTGAATCCCAAGTACGAGGCGGTCATCGGGATCGAGTGTCACGTCGAGCTCAAGACGACGACCAAGATGTTCTGCGGATGCCGCAACGAGTTCGGCGGGGAGCCGAACACCAAGACCTGTCCCGTGTGTTTGGGCATGCCCGGAGCATTGCCGGTGCCCAACGCGAAAGCGATCGAGCAAATCGTGCGAACCGGCCTGGCCTTTGGCGCCGAGATCCCGGCCTTTTCGAAGTTCGATCGCAAGAACTACTTCTATCCGGATATGCCCAAAGATTACCAGATCTCGCAGTACGACATGCCGTTAACCATCGGCGGCATCGTTAAGTACTGGCTCGAGGACGGCACGATAAAGCAGTGCCGCCTGACGCGGATTCATTTGGAAGAGGACACAGGAAAATCCACGCACGCGGGCTCCGGCGACGGTCGCATCGCAGGCAGCTCCTATTCGCTCCTCGACTTCAATCGCGCGGGCGTTCCGCTGATGGAGTGCGTCTCCGAACCGGAGCTGCATAGCGCTCGCGACGCCGTCGCATATTTGGAATCGCTGCGCAGGACGCTGCTCGCTCTCGAGGTCAGCGACGTCAAGATGGAGGAAGGCTCGTTGCGCTGCGATGCAAACGTCTCGGTGCGCCCGGCCGGCACGACGCAGCTTGGTACGAAGAGCGAGATCAAAAACATGAACTCGTTTCGTTCCGTCGAGCGCGCGATCGCCAGCGAAATCGAGCGTCAGGTCGAGATCCTCAATTCCGGCGGGCGTGTCGTGCAAGAGACTCGCGGCTGGGACGAGCTGCACGGCGTCACGCATTCGATGCGCAGCAAGGAAGAGGCGCACGATTATCGTTATTTCCCCGATCCGGATCTCGTGCCGCTCGCGATCGCGCGCGACGATGTCGAGCGTTGGAAAATGGGGCTTCCCACGCTGCCGTGTCAGCGCTTCGAACGCTATACCGCGGAGTACGGGCTGAGCGTCAACGCCGCCGCGCAGCTCATCGATAATATCGCGCTCGCGAACTATTTCGACGAGGTCGTGGCGCGCACCGAAAACCCGCAGCAGTCCAGCAACTTCGTGCTCGGCGAACTCTCCCGGCTAGCTAACGAGACCGACGTTGCCGTCGGCGACTCAAAGGTAACCGTCGAACATCTTGCCGAGCTCGTCGCGTTGGTGCAGAGCAAGCGGATCAACTCCAAGATCGCCAAGGAGCTGCTGGTTCGCATGTGGGACGGCGGCGGGTCGCCCAACGCGATCGTGGAGCGTGAAGGTCTGGCGCAGACCACCGATCCCTCCGCGGTCGAGCATTTCGTGGACGAAGTGCTCGCTGCCAACGAGCGAGTCGTCGCCGACTATAAAGCGGGCAAGACGAACGTGCTCGGTTTTCTCGTCGGTCAAGTGATGAAGGCGTCGCGTGGGAAGGCCGACCCCGCGCTGGCGAACGAACTGGTAAAGAAGAAGCTCTCATCCTAGCTCGCAGCCTCCAATGACCATCGCCGATTCCCGGACGCTCGATGCGCTCGATTTTGCAAGCGTGCGCGATCGCGTCGTCGGCGCAACGCGCACACAGCGCGGCCGCGGCTTAGCAAACGATCTGCTGCCGGAATCCAATTTCGACGTTGTGCGCCGCGAACAGCTGCGCACAGAGGCGATGCGCTCGCTGGCCGCCGGCGCCGACGTCACGATCATGCCGGCCGCCGAAACGGCGGTCTCGACCGAGGCGGCGAAGGTCGGGCAAACGCTGGGCCCCAGCGACCTCCGGGCGATCGGCGATACGCTTGCGGCTGCGGCTGCGGCGTATAAAGCGGTGCGCGAGCATCCGGATCTAATGGCGGTCGTTGCGCCGTACACGCCGCTGCGCGAGCTGCAGCATGCGCTCACCGACGCCATTGACGAACGCGGCACGGTGCTCGATCGGGCCTCGCCGGGCCTGCGTCGCATTCGGCGCAGTCTCGTTGCGGCGCAGTCGGAGGCGCGCGACCGCATCAGCGCGATTCTCAACGGTGCGAAGTACGCTAAAGTAATTCAAGATCGGGTCGTCACGATTCGCGACGGGCGCTTCGTGATACCGATTAAGGCCGAGTTCGCCGGCGCGATGCCGAGCATCGTTCACGACACCAGTTCGAGCGGACAGACGCTCTTTGTCGAGCCGCTCGCCGCGCTCGAGAGCAACAATCGCGTCCGCACACTGCAAATCGAAGAAGAGCGCGAGGTGCAACGCATCTTGCAGGCGTTGTCGGCGGACGTCGGCCGATCTGCCGCCGAGATCGACGCCAACGTCGAGGTCTTGGCCGCGCTCGATGTGCTTGCCGCAAAGGCGCACCTCGCGAGTGCGAGCCATGCCATTATGCCGGAGTTGAGCGACGAACCGACCGTCGCGATCGCCGGCGGTCGGCATCCGTTACTCGACGAGCGAGCCGTTCCCCAGTCGTTGACCCTCGGCGAGGAAACTCGCCTGCTCGTGATTAGCGGGCCGAACATGGGCGGCAAGACCGTTGCCTTGAAGATGACGGGGCTCTTCGTCGTGATGGTGTATTGCGGCATGCAGGTTCCGGCCGCCGCCGGCACCTGCATCGGGCGCTTCGAGCGCGTCGTTGTCGACATCGGCGACGAACAATCGCTCGTCGCTAATACCTCGACGTTCTCGGCGCATCTGCAACGGATGCGCGAGGTGATGGACGGTGCGAACTCGCGTACCCTGGCCATCGTTGATGAAATAGGCGGCGGCACCGAGCCGACGGCCGGTGTCGCGCTTGCCATCGCCATGCTGGAGTGGCTGCTCGCCAGCGGCGCGCGGGCGATCATTTCGACGCACTCCACGGAGCTCAAACTCTTCGCCCACGCTACGCCGGGCGTTGCAAATGCCAGCGTGCGCTTCGATCCGGCGACGTTTAAGCCGACCTTCGAGCTCGACCTCGGCGCGCCAGGGCAGTCGCTGGCATTCCCGCTCGCGGCGCGGCTCGGCATCTCGGCGGAGATCGTCGAGCGAGCGACGGCGCTGATGGAAGACCGCGAACGCGACTACGAAGCGGCGCTGGCCGAGCTTGCCCTGCGCAATAGCGAGTTGCGCGAGGAGCGCCTGCGATTCGAACGCGAGCGCCGCGACGTCGCCGGGGAACGCGAGCTCGTGGCGCGCGATCGCGCGGGCCTCGATGCCGAGCGCCGCCGGTTTGGCAGCGGCGCCGAAGAACGCCTGCAGCAGGCACTTCGCGATTTCGTGAGGGAGCTGCAGCGGCGGTCGGCCGAATTGGGTTCCGACCAAACGCGGACTCGAAAGGCGCGAGTAACGCCCTCGCAGACGGCGCTGCTGGGGCAGACGATCGAGGCAATCCATCGCGACCTTGGAATTCGGCCGGAAGAAGAGCGTGCGTCCAACGAGCGAACGTACGCGCCCGGCGATCGGGTTCGCATTCTTTCCGTGAATCAGGAGGGCGTCGTTGCTGAAGACTGGGATGAGAGGCTGCTCGTTTCGATCGGTTCCATGAAAATGATGGTCGATAAGAGCGACGTTCGGCGCGAGGAGGAAGCAGCGAAACGCGTCCGCACTGCCGCCGGTGGAACCGATGCGCGCATGGCGGCCGCGGGCCGCACGTCGGCGGCGCTAGACGTGCGCGGGAAGCGCTACGCCGAAGCGGAGCCGCTGGTCGAACGCTGGATCGACGATGCGCTTCTAGCGGGAAACTCACCGCTGCGATTGATTCATGGTAAAGGCACGGGCTTGCTGGGACGCGGCTTACAGGAGCATTTGCGCTCGCATCCGGCCGTGACGAGCATTCGTTACGGTAGCGAAGAGGAAGGCTCGACCGGCGTTACGATCGTCGAGCTGCGGTCGTGAACGCCGGCGCCATGGATCTGCTCGACGGCTTCGATCACGTCGAAACGATAACCGAGTTCGCGCAACGGCTTGCACTCGGGCGTCCGTTGCGCGTTAAGCTTGGAATCGACCCAACGAGCGCTGATCTGCACCTTGGCCACATGGTCGTGCTGCATCCGCTGCAGCGCTTCGCGCAAGCGGGGCATCGCGTCACGTTGATTATCGGCGATTTTACCGCGCGCATTGGCGACCCCAGCGGCCGCAACGTCACGCGGCCGCAGCTTTCACAAGACGAGATCGAAGCCAACATGCAGACGTATACGGAGCAGGCCGGCAAGGTTGTCGATCTCGACCGAATCGAGATCCGCTACAACTCCGAATGGCTGGACAAACTAAATTTCACCGATATGGTGAAGCTCTTGGCGAAGACGACCGTGGCGCAGATGCTCGAGCGCAACGATTTTAGGCAACGTTACGACGCAGGTGCGCCGATCTCGTTGCACGAGCTGCTCTATCCGGTCGCTCAAGCGTACGATTCGGTGGCGATCGAAGCCGACGTCGAACTCGGGGGGACCGATCAGCTCTTCAACTTATTGCTGGGGCGCCAGTTTCAGCGCGAGTTCGAGCAGCGGCCGCAGATTTGCGCGACCGTACCGTTGCTCGTCGGGCTCGACGGAGAGAAGAAGATGAGCAAGTCGCTCGGCAACTCCATCGGCGTCGACGAGCCGCCGGCCGAGCAGTTCGGGAAGCTTATGAAGATTTCCGACGAGTTACTTCCGGTCTACGCGCGTCTCGCGGCATTTCGCCCGGAGCTGGAGTCGCGGCAGTTAGCGGACGAGTTGGCCGCGGGGCGCCTCAACCCGATGGAAGAGAAGAAGCGACTCGCTGCCGAGATCGTCGCGCGCTATCACGGCACCGAGGCTGCCGCGGCTGCCCGCGAGTTTTTCGAGCGGACGGTTCAGCGCAAAGAAATTCCCACCGAGGATCTCGACCAAATCGAGCTCGGCGATTGCAAGCGCGTGTCAGAGGTGCTCGTGAAAGCCGGCTTTGCGCAGAGCCGCCGCGAAGCCGAGCGACTGATTGCCGGAAATGCGGTCAAAGTAGACGGCGAGCCGGTGCGAGATCAAAACCAACAATGGACCGCGCACGGCGTCGCGGTTCTCTCAGTAGGCTCCCGCCGCTTCATCCGCGTCCTCCCGACCACTTCACGGCGATAAGGAGAAGATTGTTCCCTTGTCGCGCACACCGCCGTAATAGGTCGTGCCATAGAGCCTACCCTTGACGTTGATAAGGGCCGCCTGCGGGTTTGCACCGTCAGTCGGGTAACCTGCGAAGCTGTAAAGCACGGTTTCCTCGCCGGACGGCGTGATCGCGAAGACCGTTCCGCAGCCGTAACCCGAACAGCTGTTACTGCCCCCGTACTCGGTCGTGCCGTAGAGCGTACCATTGACGTTGAGGAGGCCCGCATACGGGTTGGCGCCGTCGGAGCCGCCTTTGAAGCTATAGAGTACCGTTTCGGTACCGGACGTTGTGGTCGAGAAGACCGTTCCTTCGTTGTTGGCGCCTCCGCCGGCGGTAGTACCGTAGAGCGTGCCCTTGACATTGATGAGGCCCGCATGCGGCCCGGCGCCGTCCGAGCCGCCTTTGAAGCTGTAGAGCACGGTTTCCGCACCCGACGTTGTGATCGAGAAAACCGTTCCGGGACCGTTTGCCCCGGCAGCGGTCGTGCCGTAGAATGTGCCCTTAACGTCGGTGAGGCCGGCAAAAGGCTCTTGGCCGTCTCCCGAACCGCCAAAGCTGTGTAGCACGGTTTCTTTCGAACCGGACGTCGTGATCGCGAAGACCGATCCGTAAGCGGTCGCGCCGCCGTATACGGTCGTACCATAGAGCGTGCCTTTGAGATTGATGAGGCCAGCATGCGGGTAAGCGCCGTCTCCCGAGCCCACGAAACTATGGAGCACGCTTTCGGCGCCGGACGTTGTGATTGAAAATACCGTTCCTCCGCGTCCCCCAACATAGGTTGTGCCGTAGAGCGTGTCGTTCACGTTGAGGAGAGCCGCGAAAGGCTTCGCGCCGTCTCCCGAGCCCCCCGCGAAACTATGAAGCACGGTTTCCGCGCCGGACGGCGTGATCGAGAAGACCGTTCCGCAACCGGGACGGCACCCCGAGCCGCCGCCCGCCCTGGAAGTAGTACCGTAGAGCGTGCCGTTGACGGTGGCGAGGCCCGCAGCCGGGTATGCGCCGTCTCCCGTCCCGCCTTTGAAGCTGTAGAGCACGCCGTACGCGGGGCGGACGCGCGTTCGCTCCGCCGAGAGCCCGGCAGCCTGCGGTCCGACCAACGCCGGCGTCGACGAAGCGAGATCACTCCTGCCTCCGCCGCACGCGGTTAAAAGCGTTGCACTAAGGCACGCTCCGAGGACATTGCGTAGAGGTTTCATGGCGTCTCCTATTTCTCCGAGTTCATTGGGCGGGCAATAAGGAACCGTCTAGTCCAGAAAATGCTCAAAACGATAGCTAATCCCTATCCAAGAGTTCTCGGAGTTCTTCTGATGTAAAGACATAGCGAGTCTTGCAGTACTCGCAGATTGCTTCGGTGAGATCTCGCTCGCGCGTTAGCTCGAGGAGTTCGTCGGCTCCGAGGCCGAGCAAAACCGATTCGACCTTGGCGCGACTGCAGCGACAAGCGAAGCGGACGTCGATGGAGCGGTACGAACGAAGATCGGTCTCGCCGGTTAACGCGCGTAAGAGTCCTGCGGCATCGGCGCCATCGGCAATGAGTTGCGTTACGGGCGGCATCGTCAGCGCGCGTTGCTCCAGTGCCGAGAGTGCTCGTTCGTCGGCGCCCGGCAGCACTCGAGCTAGAATGCCTCCGGCTGCGACGATGCCGTTGGGATTTGCGAGCACGCCAAGCGCGACGACGCTGGGAGTCTGTTCGGATTGTCCGAGGTAGTGGGCAAGGTCTTCGGCGATCTCGCCCGAGGCCAGCGGTACGACGCCGATATAGGGTTGGCCGGCGTCGCTCGAGCGCGTGACGTGCAACGATCCTTCGCCGATTGCTGCGGCGACGTTGAACTTTCCGCGTGCATCGATGGGAAGGTCGACCCGCGCGTTACGCGCGTATCCTCGCGCTCCGATGGTCTGTTCGTCGAGCAGCCAGCTATCGGCCGCCACCGTTCCGAGCGGACCATTGCCCGCGATCTGCAGCGAAATTCGCTCGTTCCCTTTCAAGTTCGTCGCCGCAAAGAGTGCCGCCCCAGTTGTAAGGCGTCCCACCGCGGCAGTTGCGGTCGGCCACAGGTCGTGCCGATCGCGAATCTCGGCGACGAGTTCGGTAGTGATTGCAGCGGCCACCGTGATTGCGGCGCCGGCGGCCGACGCCGCCACGATCGTGTCGGGCATGAGCGCCTCTGGCTCAAAGGCTCGAGGTTTTCCTTCACGAACCCACGACGATGCGCGTTTTGGTGCTGCACGGCCCCAATCTCAATTTGCTCGGCGAACGGGAGCCTGAAATCTATGGGCGGCAGACACTCGACGAACTCAACGAGACGATCGCGCGCGAAGCGTCCGCCGCCGGAGTCGAGGTGCGTTGCGAGCAGTACAACGGCGAAGGACAGATCGTCGACGCGCTCCACGCCGCCCGCAAAACATACGCCGGCGTCGTGTTTAATCCGGGCGCTTACGCGCATTACTCCTATGCGATTGCCGATGCGGTGGCAGCGATCGGCATCCCCGTCGTTGAAGTACACTTGTCGAACATCGCCGGTCGTGAAACATTTCGCCGCACCAGCGTCACGGCGGCCGCTTGCCGAGGGGTCGTCAGCGGCCTCGGAGCCGCGGGCTATCACCTGGCCTTGCGCGCGCTGATCGAAATTCTCGGCGCTTAATCGCCGGTGTAAGGGGAGGAAGCGACCCCATCGCTGCGTATATCCCCCCGAGTAGGAGATGCGACGTTGACGAAAGCCGATGTGATTGACGCCGTCGCCGAAGAAGCCGAGCTCTCCAGGCGCCGGGCCGGTGAAATACTTGATCTGATCCTCAACGAAATCAAAGGGGCGTTGCAAAAGGGCGACCGCGTTGCGCTCAATCCATTCGGAAGCTTTGTCGTTCGGGCGCGCCGAGCTCGCGAAGGGCGTAATCCGAAAACCGGTGAGAAGATAACGATTTCGGCTCGCAAGGTGCCGGTCTTTGTTGCCGGAACATCGCTCAAAGACGCCGTCGGCGGCGGCCGGTCGCGTGCGAAGCGAGAGAAAAAGGTCAGCGGGCTGTAGCGAAGCTTGGTTATCGCGCTAGTCTGGGGGACTAGAGATCGCTGGTTCGAATCCAGTCAGCCCGAGATTTCCTTGCCGCACACGTCGAGGCGCACATGCTGGATCTTGGGCTCGCTATTGGCCACCACCTCATCGTCTTCGCGCTCTTCGGGATTCTTGCCGCCGAGCTTGTTTTAGTGCGGCGTGGGATAAGTCTCGATGTGATTGCCCGGATCGCGCGCGTCGACATCTGGTACGGCGTGCTCGCCGCCGCCATCGTGATCGTCGGCTTTTGCCGAGCGATTTTCGCCGCTAAGGGCTGGGCGTACTATTCCCACAACGCATTCTTCTGGGCCAAAATAGGGACGTTCGTCCTGGTGGCAGTCTTATCGGTGCCGCCGACGATCCAGTTCATCAAGTGGCAGCGCGCCGGTGAAGCGCCCAGCGGCTCGGATGTGGGTCGCGTGCAAAAATACCTGTACGCGGAGCTCGTGCTCTTTGCGTTCTTGCCGATCTTTGCAGCAGCGATGGCGCGCGGCTATGGCGAATTCTAAGGAGTATGAGAATCGGCACGCTAGAAATGAAGATCGCCCGCGTCGAGGGGTTCCAAGTGCGGGTCCGTACGTCGGACGGGCGCGATATTCGCTCGGACCGAGAAGGTATGCCGTCCTGGCCCTATGAGAAAGCGGCGCGCGACCGCTGGTCCGTCGCACGCTGGAAGCAGGATCGCTTCGTCAGCCTGTATCCCGGTTTTGGCGTCGACGTGCTCGACGGCGACGGCACCGTGGTGGAGTTCGGCCAGACGTTACTCGAGACGGTCCGCGAGAGCTATGATTAGGCAGCCGCGCCATGTAAATCAGGCGCTCGCGACGAAGCGCAGTCGACGAAGCTAACGATCGGAGTACTCATGAAGACACCACCGTATCTGGTTGCGGCCCTGCTTGGTACCGCGGTAGCCCTGAGTGCCTGCGGGGGCGCTTCGAATGCCGTTCCCTCCGGAAACGCCGCACGAACGACCGCTCGCCATCGCAGCACTGCGTATCCGATAACCCACATCATCCTTATGGTCCAAGAGAACCGGACGTTCAACGATTTGTTCGCAACGTTTCCCGGCGCGGATGGAACGACCACGGGCTTGGAACTCACCGGTAAAGGAAAGAAAGCAAAACAGGTCCCGATTAACTTAACCGAAGTCAACCTCGCCGACAAAAAGGACCTCAACCACCTCTACAACTCCTACAAAATTGCTTACGACCACGGAAAGATGGACAGCTTCAATCGCATCAAATTCTCCACGACGGGGCAAAACGAGGGAGCACTGCCGTACCAGTACGTCAACCCCGCTCAAGTCCAGCCATACTGGACGATCGCGACCGATTACGCCCTGGCGGACCATCTCTTCCAAACGCAAGGCAGCGGAAGTTTCACCGCGCATCAAGACCTGATCCGCGGCGGCACCGAGATCGACTCGACGGAAAGCCTCATCGACGATCCAACGTCCTCCTCGGCCTGGGGCTGCACCTCGCCGCCCGGAACGAAAACCTCGAAGATCACAACGAGCCTCCACGTAGAGGCGCGAGAAGGGCCGTTCCCGTGCACGAACCAGTTCCCGTCGTCGGGGAGCTCCTACAAAACGTTGGCGGATCTGTTCGATAGTGCCAGCGTTTCTTGGAAATATTACGCCCCGCCGCCGACGGATTTCACGACCGGCGCGCTATGGAACGCGTTTCTCGTCATCTATCCGGTCTGGAGCAATAAGAGCGAGTGGAGCGAACACATCTCGAGTCCTCCGACCAATGTTTTTACTGATATCACGAACGGCACGCTGCCCGCGATGTCTTGGGTAATTCCCGACGCGATGAACTCCGATCACCCGGGATATAAGTCCGATAAGGGGCCGTCGTGGGTGGCAAGCGTCGTCGACGCCGTCGGCGCGAGCTCGTATTGGAACTCGACCGCAGTCATCGTCGTGTGGGACGATTGGGGCGGCTTTTACGATTCGGTTGCGCCGTCGCCCCTCGATAATCAAGGCGGCCCCGGCTTTCGCGTAGGGATGCTCGTCGCGTCACCTTACGTACCGCCCAATGAGATCTCGCATACGGTCTACGGTTTCGGAAGCATCATCAAGTTCATCGAGGAGACTTGGAACCTCCCGAGCCTCGGAACGACGGACCAAAGCTCAACGAGCATCGTGAATATGTTCGATTTCACGCAAAAGGCGCGTAAGTTCAAGGTGATTCCCTCGAAGTACGCGCGCTCGTTCTTCCTGCATCAGAAGCCCTCCGGCCTCCCGGTCGATACGGAGTAGCGCGGCAGTGCAGTTGCGCGCCGCCGCCATCTCGTTTGCATTCCTCGCGATGAGCGCGGCGATCCTCGCATGCAGCGGCGGCTCGCGCGGCACGATGCCCGTGTTGCCTTCGGAGGACCGCGCGGCAAGCTCGCCGTCAACGAAAATAAAGCACGTCATCATCGTCATCCAGGAGAATCGTAGCTTCGACAATTTCTTCGCCACGTTTCCGGGAGCGGACGGCACGACGACGGGACAGGCCGCAACGATGCCCGGTTCGATTGCCAACAGTTGTCCCGTGCCGATCACAAAGCCGACGACGATTCCGTTGACGGAGGTCGATCTTCTCGGTAAGGGATTCCCTCCGTCCTACGGCTATTCGCCGAATCAAGATCTCGATCACATCTACTCCGGCTTCCTGCTCGACCACGATCAAGGAAAAATGGACGGCTTCGATCTCGAAGGCAGCGGCGCGCGAGGAAGCGGCACGCCGGCGTGCACGTACCCATACCAGTACGTCAATCCAAAAGCTATCGCTCCGTACTGGGACATGGCGCAGCAGTACGTGCTTGCAGACCATACGTTTCAAACGCAAGGCAGCGGAAGCTTTACGTCGCACCAGGATCTGATCGCCGGCGGGACGGGGCTCTCGAGTACCGAAGCGCTCATCGACACGCCATCGTATTTTCCGTGGGGCTGCGACGGGAATCCGCAGCATTTGGTCACGGCCGTTATCAAACGGGGCGGTAAGGTTTACGAATACGGCGGCCCATTTCCGTGCCTCACTTATTCGACGATGCGCGACCTGCTCGACGCAAAGTCCGTCTCGTGGAAGTTCTATGCGGTAAAGGTCTACCCGTACACGAACTGCCCCAAATGCCAAGGTGCCGGAATCTGGAGCGCGTTCGACGCGATCAAAGCCGTGCGCTACAGCTCCGAATGGAAAGACAACATCTCGAGCCCCCCGACCAATATTTTAAGCGACATCTCGAAGAAGAAGCTGCCGGCCGTGTCGTGGATCACCCCCAACGGGGTTGACTCTGATCATCCTGCCACCGGGAGCGACACGGGCCCTTCATGGGTCGCATCGATCGTCAACGCCGTCGGGCAGAGCTCGTATTGGAGTTCCACCGCCGTCGTGATTTTGTGGGACGATTGGGGCGGTTTCTACGACCACGTCGCGCCGCCGGAGCCGCGCGACTGGCAGGGCGGCCCGGGCTTCCGAGTCCCGATGTTGATCGTTTCGCCCTATGTCAAGCCGCATGTGGAGCACACGCAGTACGAGTTCGGCAGCGTTCTGCGCTTCATTGAAGAGAACTGGAGTCTCGGCTCGCTTGGAAAGAACGACGCGCACTCGACGAGCATCGGTAACGCGTTCGATTTCACGATGAAGCCGCGCGCCTTTAAGGTTATTCCGTCCAAGTATCCGAGCGTGTTTTTCTTGCGGCGTCCGCCGTCGGGCTTACCGCCCGACACGGAGTAAACCCAGTACGATGCCCAAAGCCGTGCAACTCTCAGCTTACGGCGGAATCGATCAACTAAAAATCGTCGAGGCTCCGAAGCCCCAGCCAAAGGCCGGCGAAGTGGTCGTGCGCGTCGTCGCCGCCGGCACGAATCCCGGTGAGATCTCGATTCGCGAAGGACTCCTCAAAGATATGTTTCCGATGGATTTTCCGTTCGGCCAAGGAGCGGATTTTTCGGGACGTATCGATTCGGCCGGTGCCGGAGTCACCGAGTTTGCAGCCGGAGACGAGGTCCTCGGCTGGTCTGAAGAACGGTCGGCGCAGGCCGAGTACGTCGTGGGCAATCCGTCGCAACTCATTGCCAAGCCGCCGGCACTCGATTGGTTCCGCGCCGGCAGCCTTTTCGTCGTCGCGTCGACCGCGGTCGGCGCCGTGCGCGCGGTTGCGCTGCGGCCGGGAGACGTGGTAGCGATCAGCAATGCGGCGGGGGGCGTCGGCTCACTCGCGGTCCAGCTCGCTCGGCGAGCGGGCGCGCGCGTGATCGGTATTGCAAGCGACGCGAGCAAAAAGTTCTTGGCTGCGGTCGGCGTCGAACACGTCGCGTACGGTGACGGGCTCGCCGAGCGGCTGCGCGCGCTTGCGCCGAAGGGAATCGACGCATTCCTCGACCTCTTCGGAGGCGGTTACGTCGAAATGGCGCTCGCGCTCGGCATAGCGCCCGAGCGCATCGATACGATCATTGATTTTGCCGCCGCGGAGAAGCACGGCGTGAAGACCGACGGTTCGTCGGCAGGGGCGAGCCGCGAGACGCTTGCATCCGTCGCGAACCTCATCGCGTGGGGCGAGATCGTTATGCCGCTTGCCGCGCTCTATCCCTTGGCGCTGGTCAAGGACGCGTATGTCGAGCTCGCACGTCGCAAAGCCCTCGGAAAGATCGTGCTCGCCGTCGACGCACCGGTATCGAAAGCGCTCCATCCGACATAGGCGAAGCCCCTATTGCCAGGCGAAGATCCGTCTCCAATCATCTTTCATACTGATGATATGCCAGCCGTTTGCCTTGGCTTTGTCGTAGAGCGTCTGAGTAAAGGCCCCGACTTTGGAGTTGGGCAATCCTTGGGCGGGCCCGTAGGCGAACTCGCGGGTCGCGTCGTCGTGGAGCACGAGCAGCATCGCGGTCGCGCCTCCGCGGGCTTGCGTGCACTCGAGCATTGCCGCGTCCCCTTCGGTGTTCCCGAACGCGATCTTCGGCGCACGTCCGGCGAAGAGGTAGATGTCCTCAGCCTTGCCCGAGAAATTGTCGTTTAGCACGAGTTTTGGAGCCAGCGTCATCCTTCCATTCGCGCCGTCGAATTGCGTTCCGACGGCCGTACCGATGATATCCTGGGGCGGAATTCCGTAGGTCTTTTCAGCGTAGGCTCGCACGAATGCCTGAGTGCCGCCGGTGACGATGTACGTCCGATAACCATTGGCGCGCAGATGGCGCATGGCTTCGAGCATCGGAAGATAGATGAGGTCGGTATAGGGCCGCTGCCAGCGACGATCCTTCGCCTTCATAATCCAGGCCTTCACTGCGGCGTTAAAATCGCTGACGCTCACGCCCGTATGAGTCGCGACGATGAGTTTCTCCCAATCGGCTTTTGTAAACGACGCGATGGCGGACGTGTTTGCGGGCTCACGCGCCAACTCGACGGCGCGGTCCAGCGAAAACAACACCTCGCCCGCTTTGCGGCTCCGTCGTTCCGCGACGGAAGAGGATCGACTGCGCTTAGCCCTTCGACTGCGCTCAGGGTGACATGGGGGTGAAGAACCGTGGCGAGCGACGCGGCGCCCGCAGCAAAAAGCACGCTGCGCCGAGAGAGAGCTTGGGGGTAGCGCACAGTATCCATTCGGAGTCTCCTATTGTGGGGTTGCCGGAGCGTTTTTTCGCATCTGCTCGAGAAGCAGGCCAAGGTAATCGGCTTCGCCGGAAGCCTCGTGTCGGTTGTAAGCGGCGGAATCGAAGAGCCAATCGGGGAGCATCGCCGGCAAACCGATCTCGTCATTTTGAACGTCAAACAGGTACGAGATCGGCGGATTGTCGTAGGTCCACACTGCGCGCGTGACCACCCAGCACCCGACCACCGACCTGAAATAGACGGTGATATCGCTGGGACTCACCGGGGCTTGGGGAAACGGCCGGTACGTTCCGACGAAGTGCGCCTTGAGAAGGTCGAGCGTTTCAACGTCGATCCAAAGATCGCGCAGGTTATGTTTGCGCGGTTCCTCCACTGGCCGCAGCTGCAAATGATAGGCGGCGCGCCC
>Ga0070762_10000328_pt1 | contig 19140 bp, 19 predicted proteins | sample HubBroMetageREF2_FD_66726 | JGI IMG/M metagenome (GOLD analysis project Ga0070762, IMG submission 66726) | Reference soil microbial communities from the Hubbard Brook experimental Forest, New Hampshire, USA - Hubbard Brook CCASE Soil... | ecosystem: Environmental > Terrestrial > Soil >...
AGCGTCCGATTCGTCACGATGACTCGAGCGGCGCCCTCTTGGCGCAATCGCTTTACCGCTGCGCGCCCCATCTTGCCCGCGCCGACGACGAGAACGGACTTGCCTTGCAACGTACCGAGTCGAACGCACGCCGCTTCGACCGCCGCGGTAGCGATTGAGACCGACTCACTTCCAATGTGCGTTTTCGCGCGAGCGATTTTGCCGGCCGCGATTGCCTCACGGAAGAGACGATGCAGCGTTCTGCCCAGAGAGTCGGCACGGGTCGCGGCGACGTACGCCTCTTTGACCTGCCCCAGAATTTCGGCTTCGCCGATGAGCATCGAGTCGAGACCGGTGCAGACGCGGAAAAGGTGTTCGACCGCCTGGTGACCCAGCCGAGTGTAAAGATAGGATTCGATATCGTAGCCGGTTGTGCCGTGGCGAAAGTTGGTCAAAAATGATTTTATCTGTCCCACGCCGCTCTCGTAGTCGGAGAGCTCGGCATAGATCTCGAGCCTTCCGCAGGTTTGCAACATGACGGCTTCGGTAACCGCCTCGTAGTCGCGGAGGGCGACTAAGGCTTCGGCCATCCGCGATGCCGGAAAGGCATGTCGCTCCCGAACCTCTAGGGGGGCCGTGTGATGCGAGAGGCCGATACAGGTCAGGGGCATGAAGCAATCCTACGGCTCCGACGCGCCGCCCGACAAGTGCATCGCTCGCAACGGGCCGTCATCCGTCGCCCCCAACTCCGCCAGCACCGACTCCGAGGCGGCAATCGTGCGGTCGATCTCTGCTGTGGTGTGCGCCGCGCAAAGAAAGTTCGACTCAAAGGGCGATGGCGCGAAGTAGACGCCGCGCTCGAGCATGGCGCCAAAGTACTTTGCAAAGAGGCGTCGGTCGGTGGCTTGGGCTCCGCGCAAGTCGCTCACCTCGTCGCCGGTGAAGAAGATCGAAAACATCCCCCCCGCGCAGTTGACGAAGCTTGGCAAGCCATGCCGGTCAAAGCCGGCCTTCAACCCCGCAGTCAAGCGGAGTCCCAGTGTTTCGAGGCGCTCGTAGAGGCTGTGGTCCGTTGCGACAACCCCGAGCGTGGCGATGCCCGCCGCCATGGCGATCGGGTTGCCCGAGAGCGTTCCCGCTTGGTAAACGGGCCCGTCGGGGGCGAGCTGGGCCATGATCTCCAATCTGCCGCCAAACGCCCCGACGGGCAAGCCGCCTCCGATCACCTTGCCAAGGGTCGTCAGGTCGGGACGGACGCCTTCGCGCGCTTGAGCGCCGCCGCGAGCCACCCGGAAACCGGTCATCACTTCGTCAAAAATCAGCACCGCGCCGTGCTGAGTGCAGAGCTCGCGAAGCTCGAGCAGATATCCGGGCCGCGGCAAAATCAGCCCCATATTTCCGGGATATGGCTCGACGATCAGCGCCGCGATCGCCTCCGCATTCTTTTCGAACGCCTCTTCGACGGCGACGAGATCGTTAAACGGCAACACAATCGTATCCGCAGCGACGCCTTCGGTGACGCCCGCCGAGTCGGGCACGCCTGCAGTTAGTGCGCCGGAGCCGGCTGCAATCAGGAACGAGTCGCCGTGACCGTGATAGCAGCCCGCAAACTTCACGATCTTCGAACGCCCGGTGTAGCCGCGGGCCAGCCGAACGGCGCTCAATGTCGCTTCGGTCCCGCTGGAAACGAAGCGTATGCGTTCGATCGACGGCATCATCGAAACGATCAGCTCCGCGAGCTGACTCTCCGACTCGGTCGGCGTTCCGAACGAAGTACCCCGCGAAGCGGCGTTGACGATCGCCCGGGTAACGGCGGGATGAGTGTGGCCAAGGAGCAAGGCGCCCCACGACATCAGGTAATCGAGATACTCGTGACCGTCCACATCGTAGAGCATGGCTCCGGCGCCGCTTTTCATGAAGATGGGAGAGAGGCCAACCGAACCAAGCGCGCGGACCGGAGAGTTCACGCCGCCGGCAATGACGTTGCGGGCGCGCGCAAATTCGGCAATCGAACGTTCGAGCTTCATGCTCCGTCCATTCTGCGCCCCAGGTCGGAGCGCGTGTTCACGTTGCGAAAGTAGCGGCTCTGCATCGGCACGAAGCGAGTTGCAACGGCGGCGATCAGATCGCGCATTGCACTACGGCTTGCGCGGCGCAGTCTCAGGCCTTCGCGGAGAAGCGCCAAGCGGTCGTAGAGGCCGGCAAGCGGTTCGATGACGCCGTCGTGCTCGGGGACCGCAGCTTCATCGCCCGGCATCCACGCAGCAGCCAAACGTTCGAGCACGCTGGGCTCGAGTTGCGGCTGATCCGCCGCAACGGCAAAGATGCGATCGGCCGCAATGAATGGGCAAGCGGAGAGCAGCGCATGCAGCGGACCGCGCGGGGGCCAGCGGTCGATCAACATCGGCGCGCAAAGTGCTGCGTCGACCGACGGTGCAAAGCTTCCCTTTCCGGCTACGTAGACGGGCCACGGGCCGTGGGTCAGCTTCGCAAAGACTCTCGCGATCATGGGCTGGCCCTCGATGTCATGCTCGAGTTTTCCTGGAAAGCGCGTCGCAGAGCCGCCGGCCAGGAGCAGGATCGCATCAGCCATGACGCCGTGCGTAGGTTTTGGCGAAATACGTGATGACGATGTCGGCGCCGGCTCGCACGAAGGATGTCAACGTCTCGTCGATGGCCCGATCGCCGTCGAGCCAGCCGTTGCCGATTGCCGCTTGAAGCATCGCGTACTCGCCGCTGACGTTGTAAACGGCAATCGGCACGTCGAACCGGTCGCGTGTGGCCCGAACGATGTCGAGGTAAGGCAGCCCCGGCTTGATCATCACGATGTCGGCGCCCTCCGCAATGTCCAGCGCGATCTCTCGCAGCGCTTCGCGAGAGTTGGGCACGTCCATCTGATAGCCACGGCGATCTCCTTGCCGCGGCACCGAACCCGCCGCATCCCGAAACGGCCCGTAGAACGCCGATGCATACTTTGCGCTATATGCCATGATGGCGACGCTCGTGGAGCCGTGGCCGTCGAGCGCCGAACGAATCGCCTTAACGCGGCCGTCCATCATATCGGATGGAGCGACGACGTCGGCCCCCGCATCCGCGTACGTCAGAGCGATGCGGCAGAGCAGTTCCAACGTCGCATCGTTGTCGACGCCGCCCTCCGAATCGAGAATTCCGCAGTGGCCGTGGTCGGTATACTCGCAGCCGCAGAGGTCGGCCATCACCAGCATGTTCGGCAGCTCCACTTTGACGTCGCGAATCGCTCGCTGGACGATTCCGTTGCGGTCGTAACTGCTCGACGCAACGGCGTCTTTGTATGCCGGAATGCCGAAGAGAAGAACGCTTTTTATGCCTAACGCAAAAAGCTCGCGTGCCTCGGCTACCGCGGCGTCGAGCGTAAGCCGCGAGATTCCGGGCATCGACTCGATCGGGCCCGCGTCTTCGTCGCGTTCCACAACGAAGAGCGGCTGGACGAGATGCTCGATCCCGATGCGATGCTCGGCAACGAGCTCGCGCATGACCTGGCTGTGGCGCAGACGCCGTGGCCGCACGGCAATCACGGGCCGCTCACGTAGCCGGCGACACTGCGCGCGGCCAGCTCGGCGGCGAGCGCCGCTCCCAGGGCCTGGGCTTCTTGCACCGTCGCAACGCCGCGTTCGATGCGATGACGGAGAACGACGCCAGGCTCGGTTTCCACCGCGGCGTCAACCACCATGCCCACTGCGCCGAGACGCGCGTGGATTCCGATCGGCGCGCTACAGCCCGCGTGCATTGCCGCAAGCGCCGCGCGTTCGCAGATGACGCAGAGTTCGCTGACGCGATCGTTTGCAGCCGCTCGCAAGGCGTTCGTCAACCAATCCTCGCCGGCGCGAGTCTCTACGGCGAGCGCGCCTTGACCCACGGCGGGCACGACGCGATCGACTTCAAACGCCACGACGTGGGTGGCGCGTTCTCCCAATCGATTTAACCCGGCCATCGCCAGCACGATTGCATCGTAGCGGCCGTCGCGCAACTTCGCAAGTCGAGTGCCGACGTTACCCCGCAGTGTTTCGTACCGTAGATCGGGACGGAGTGCCGCGAGCTGTGCGCGCCGCCTCGGGCTGGACGTTCCGACGACCGATCCTTGCGGGAGGCTTTCGAAATCGCGATAGCGCTCGCTGCAAAAAGCGTCCCGCGCATCTTCTCGGTGGGAGATGGCCGCGATTTGCAAGTCATCGGGAAGCGTGCTGGGGAGATCTTTACACGAATGAACGGCATAATCGGCACGCCGTTCGCGCAGCGCGTTCTCCAGCTCGGTGATGAAGACGTTGACGCTGCCCAGGCGATCGATGGGGTGCTCTCTATCACGATCGCCGCTCGTCGTGATGCCCAGCATAATTGTGGCGATCCCGCTTTCGGCCAGACGCCCCGCGATCGTGCGGCTCTGAATCATCGCGAGGGGGCTGCGCCGGGAAGCGCAGACGACGGCCGTGTCCGGCATCGCGGCGAGCTCCGCAATCGGCCGCTCCGCGAGCGTGCGTAAGATGGCGGTGCCCTCCGCTGGGGGGAAGGCGTCCTTGACGTGAGCGCGCATGCGTCGCAGCACTTGCAGCGCGTCGCCGTACTCCGGTCCGAACTGTTCGGATAGCTCGCGCAGGACGCGTCTCGAGAAAGCCGGCGAGCTTCCCGCGGAGTCGGCGCTGATCGTCAGATCGCCGACGTGAAACGTCGCCGGCATCGTAAAGTCTCCTCGATCCGCGGTGGACGCATCGCAAACGAGTATGTGCGCCGCACGGGCGTCGGCAACGACGCGCGCGTTGACTGCATCGTCGTCGGTTGCAGCGACGACGAGCGTCGCCCCTGCGAGGTCGCTGCGTTCGTAGCCTCGCTGCGCGCACGTTCCCGCGTTCGCGCCTAAGAACTCGCGCAAACGATCGCCGATCCGATACGCTACGACCGAGATTTGAAATCCGGCCTCGGCAAGCGATTCGGCCTTTCGAGCCGCAACGATTCCTCCGCCGATTATAACCGCTCGGCCGCCGTTTGGCCGCAATGAGATCGTTAACATGGAGACATAAAAGACTTCAGCGCCCGGCAGCCAAAAACCGCCTTTCGTCATGAAGAGAACCGCGGACGGAGCCGTTCGAGCCGCCGCCGTGGGTGCGGTCGTTGCAGCCCTCATAACCCTTCCGGGTTTGGGCGTCGGCACTCTCTGGGACAATAGCGAAACGGCGTATGGCGAGGTTGCCAAAGAAATTCTTCTCACGCATGACTGGGTGGTCATGCACCTCAACAGCGTGCCGTATTTCGTCCAGCCGCCGTTATATTTTTGGTTCGGCGCCCTTTTCTCGCTGCTGGCCGGCCCAACGCCGCTGGCGCTGCGACTTCCATCGGCCCTGGCGACGGTCGTGCTCTCCGCCTTCACCGGCTATGCCGTCGCGCGCCAAGCGGGATCCCGCGTCGGCATTTATGCGGCCGTCATTCTTTCGACGTGCTTGATGCAAGCGGTGATCGGCCGGCTGGCGATCATGGACGCGCTGCTCGACCTGGCGGTTGCGATGACGATCTTCTGGTGGTTTCGAGGTCTCGAGAGCGGACGCGACCGGTATGCGATTCTTGGCTGGATCGCCGCGGGATTCGGGTTCTTGGCAAAAGGGCTGGTTGCACCGGTCGTTGCGCTGTTGGTCGTCGTGCCGTTCTTCTTTTGGAATCGGCGCTTCGAACCGACATATGCGCCGTCGGCGCGAGCCTGGGTCGTGGGGCTTCTCGCTTTTTTTGCGATAGCTGCTCCGTGGCCGGTCGCCCTGGTGCTGCACTATCACTTCTTTCCGCTTCAAAAGCTCATTGGAGAGTACACCATCGGCCGTTACACCGGCGTCGTCGAGAATCAAGCCGGGCCGTTTTGGTACTACGTGCCCGTCATCATCCTGGGCTTCTTTCCGTGGATTGCGTTCCTCCCGATGGCGATTGCCAACGGTATTCGAAGGCTGCACCCGGCGCAGTCGCAGGATCCGGGATCTTCGCGTCTGGTGCGCCTCGCATTTGCGTGGATCGTGATGCCGGTGCTCTTTTTCAGCTTCGCTCGAACGAAGCTTCCAAATTATATCGCGCTCGAGCTTCCCGCTCTCGCATTGATCACCGCGCTCTACTTCGAATCGGTCGTGCGCCGCGGCGGTACGCGTTCGGCAGTTTACTCCGCCGCGACCGTGCCGGTCACGATCGGCGCGTTGGCCGTTGCGATCTCGCTCTTCACTGCCAACAATCGCTTGACCGCCGAAATAGCGATCGCGCTGCCCCCGTTGCTGGCGATGGCGGCGGCGATTTTCGCCGGCTCGTTGTTGACCGCGCTGCTGGTCGCGCGGCGCAGCAGCGTGGGCGCGGCACCGTACGCGCTGGCATTCGCTGCGATCGTCGCGACCGACGTGCTCGCCGTGACGGTCTTACCGCACGCCGAAGCATTTAAGCCGGTGCCGCGACTGGCCTCGGTCATCGAGCGAGAGCAGCATCCAGGCGATGTCGTAGCCATTCAAAACGTTTCGGGTGGCAATGCGTTGCTTTTCTATACGCGTCCGGTCGTTCGCGTGCTGGCACCGCCGAGCGATGGAGATCCGCCGACCGATGGCGTCGATCCTCGTACCATTCTCTGTGCGGCATCCCGCGCATGGGTGATCGTTCCCGCGGCGAGCGTGCCGACGGATCCCACGTATGGCCGTGCGCGCCGCCTCGTTACCGTCGACCGCAAAGCGGCTCTCTTACTCTACGAGGGCCCGCCCTGCCGCTAGGCAGGCAGATTTAGCCCAACTCGCTGTCGGCTCGGGGTTCGATTGCCATAGCAAACTTCACCCCTCGACTCCCAGATTTGGACTAAAACTGACCCTGCCTGTTACGTTGGCCTAAGGCTTGTAACTTGATACTTGTGCTTCGGTTACGGCCGATGCGTGATTGCTCCCGAGGCCGCCGCGAATGTATGTTATGACGTCGGCGATGTCTTTAGTAGAAAGCTGACCTTTCCACGCCGGCATCTGTCCGTTGTAACTCATTCCGGCTACGGATATCTGACCGTGCAGGCCGCCGGTCACGATTCCAACGACCTTATTTGGATCGCCTGCGACGACCGGATTGTTGACAAGCGGAGGAAATGCGCCCGGCATGCCCTGGCCCTGTGCTCCGTGGCAGCTGGCGCAGTTGGCAGCAAAAACTTTTGCACCATTGGCGTTCGTTGCGCCACCGGCGCCCGCGTTCGACGCCGAAGCGGCTCCCGGCGCGCCGGAAGTCGAAGTCGTCGCAGCCTCCGCCTCGCTCAACACGAGCGACTCCGGCGGTGATGGCGGCGCTGCAGCCTGTTTGGCCATCGTCGTCACTTGGGCGAAGATCGACAGTCCGACGATCGTGCAAACGACGATCGCGGTGATCCACAATATGCCCGAGCGCGCGGCGAAACTTCGCGTTCGGCTGCGGTCCAGCCACGGAAGCAAGAGAACCACCACGAGGAAGAGCGTCGGCACGACGATCGTGGCGATTAACTCCGTGCCGATTGTCAATGGACCAAAATGGAACTCCGGCGGCACGAGTGCGAGTAGGCCGAAGAGCGATAAGAAATACCAAGCAGGATACGGCACGAAGAACTTGGTCGGATCGGCCTTCGCGTCGAGATACGGCGGAAACGCGAACGCGAGAAAGCAGATGATGACGAAGACGATGAACGAGAACGCGCCGTCCATAAACATTTGATCTGGCCAGAACCGCCCGACTTTGAGCGTGCGCGGGTCTTCGACAACCGGGCCGGCCGAGCCGTTGTGGCGGAAGATCGCCAAATGCGCGCCGACGAGTAACACAAGTACGGCCGGCATCAACCAGACGTGAAGCCCGAAGAAGCGGTTGATCGTGGCGGTGCCCATCGCACCGCCACCCTGCGCGATGTGCTGGATAACGGGGCCAAGTCCCGGAGCGAGGCCGGTTATGTTGAGTGAGACCTGCGACGCGAAGTAGGCATCCATGTCCCACGGCAACAGATAGCCCGTGAGGCCGAGTACCAAGGTGACGAGCAGCAAGAGCACGCCGACGACCCATTGGAGCTCGCGCGGCGATTTGTAGGCGCCCCAAATCAGCACTTGCAGCAGATGCAAGAAGACCAGGGCGATCATCGCCGAGGAGCCCCAATAGTGGACGGAAAGCAAAAAGTGCGTGTAGGGGTTGAGATAAATCGCGCGCGTCGATTCCCATGCGGTCGCTGCGGACGGCGCGTAGAAGAAAGTTAAAAAGATGCCGGTCGTGATCTGCACGATCATCGCGAAGAGCGTCGCGCTTCCGAAAACGTACCAATAGCTAGCGCCGCCGGGCACGTCCTCGGTGAGAAAGTCTTTCGTCATCGAGACGAAGCCGGTTCGTTTTTCGATCCAGTTCAGCATCAGCGATTCCCTATGCCTGATAGGAGACGACGATACGTTGCGGTGTGTTGGACTGATAGACGATCCACGTTACCTCGGCCGCGCCGTTCTGTTCGCGAAACGGCAATGGGTCCAAGCCGCGTGGCGCGGGGCCTGCGATGTGCGTTCCGTCGAACGTATATTGCGATCCGTGGCAGGGGCACATAAACCGGTTCTGCGCGTCGCTCCAGTTGTAGTAGCAGCCCAAATGCGGGCAGATCGGGCTGAAGATCACGAAGCCCATCGTGACGGCGTCGTACGACACGTCCGCGGCTCCGCCCGGACCGTTGAAAATGTCGGGTCGCGCAGCTTTGAACTTTGCGGGATCGATCTTAATGCCCCAAACGTACTCGGGGGCGCTCTGCTCGGGCAGATAGCCGTCTTTGTACTTGAGCGTGAACGTCAGCTTGACCGGCTTATCGGTCGCCTTCTGCAGGGCGTCGAGCTCCTGCGTGCTCAGGGGCGCCCAGCTTCCGCTCGAGGCGTTCTTGGGCGGCAACAGCGACCCCACGATTGGTACGGCCAGCACGACTCCGACGATCCCGCCGATGGTCAGGGTCGCGTTGGCCATGAAGGTCCGGCGGCTGACTTCCTCGGCGCTTTGGGCCACAGCGTCGCTGCCCGCGCCGGCATTCGAGTCAGACAAAGTAGCTTCTCCCCAAGGGTGCAGGTACGGGTGGCAGGCTCATTTGGCGACATTGTAACCTCTGCCTGCAGCAGCCCGCCAGGACTTCGATCACACCTTGTAGCTGTGCAATCCCGATATCCAGATGTTCACCCCGAGATAGCAGAAAATGATCGAAGCGAAGCCGATGACGCTGACCCAGTTCGTGCGCAGCCCCCGCCACGCGTGGCGAGTGTGCAAATGCATGTATGCGAGATAGACGATCCAGGAGAACAAGGCCGCCGTCTCCTTGGGATCCCACTGCCAATAGGCGCCCCAGGCCTCGTGGGCCCACATCGCGCCGGTGATGATCCCGATGGAGATCAGCGGCAGACCGATCGCGACGGCGCGATAGACGATCGCGTCGAGCTGCGGCAGGCTCGGAAAAGACGCCAGCCAGCGTGCGGTCGAGCCCGTGCCCGAGCGCGCCGCGTAGTACTTCAAGAGATAGATGCACGAGAAGACGAAGGCGACCAAGAACGCGGCGTACGACGAAACGACGATCGGCACGTGAATCTTGGCCCAGTAGGACTGCAGCGATGGAACTGGCGGCATCGTTCCTTCGTACCAGGTGACCCCGTAGGCGAGAAATATCGCTGCGAGCGCCAGCACGAAGCCGCCCGCGAACCAGAGCCGGTAGCGAAACGCAAAGCCGATGTAGATAGCCACCGACATCGCCGAGAAGAGCGAGAGCGATCCGTACAGGTTGAGCAACGGCCAGACGTGAGTCGTTTCGAAACGCACGGCTAGCTGGACGAACTGCGCGGCGCATCCGAGGATCGCCAGCGGAACGCCGGCTTTGCGGAACGACTCGTCTTGCGAAAAGAAATAGATCACCAGCGCGAGCGCGCCCAGCGTGTACGCGCCCAACGCGACGCCGATGAGGATTTCGTCCCAGGGAAGGTTCATGAATGATCCGCTTTCAACGCTACCACCAATCGGGCGAACTCGCTCTCGAAAACGTCGTAGCCCTTCACCGTGGTTGCCGCCAGGCCGACGCTCGAGCGCTGGGCGCCAATGTCGTCGACGCGTACGTACAGCCGGGCCGGGACGAAGTAGAAGGAGATAATCAGGCCCGTCAACAGCACGAATGCGCCGATCCCGACGAGCGGCACCCCGGGATCGTGACGATACTGAAATCCACTGTACATCACGTACTTCTGCGGCTCGAGTCCCCACCCGCCTCCGAGATCGATCCGGGAACCAAGCGCTACCAGCGCCTCCCCGAGAGGCGCGCCGGCTTGCGAGACTCCCAACACGACCGCGGGATTGTTGACGCGGGGATCGGCCGTGGGCATCCCGGTTTGCTTGTCCACGGTCGGGGCGAAACGCTCGTACAGAACGCTGCGCTGCGTTCCCGGAAGATCCAACGTATCGCCCTCGAGCAGCGTGCGGCCGGAGAGTGCCGCGTCGCGCCGTCCGTCGTGCGTTACCGAAAAACGCATGCCAAAACCGTAGCTGGCTTGGTAGTAGAGCGTGTCGTCGATCTCGATCGGATGGTTGACGCGCACCGTCATGCGGGCGGGGATTCCGTTCTTGCCGCTTGCCGTTACGTGCGAAACATAATCGATCGGCTGGTAAACCATTCCGCTCTTGGTTTGCGTTGGCGCGATGCGATAGGCGAAATCGTCGAGCCGGATGACCGCGCCGGTATTGGGGATCTGCGAGGTTTGGCCATCGAGGAGCGCGATTTCGCCCGAAAAGCCGCGGGCCCAATAGAGCGTCGTGCCCGCCGCGAGAATCACAAAGCCCGCATGCGCGATCAGCACGCCTCGCCGCGCCCAATTATGTTTATCGGCAAAGCTCCACTCGATGCCGCCAAAGATTCGCTCCCGAATGCGCCAGCCCCGAGCGGCGAAGAATTCGGCGAGCCGGCTCCGCACGCTGTCGGCATCACCGGCGGTTTCGAAGCACGCGTGGAGCGGAATGCTCTCAATCTTGACCGGGCGTAACGCGGGGAGCCGTGCCGGAACGACTCGCTTGAACGTACAGACCGCCAGGGATGTGAGTATCAAGCCGATGATGCCGACGTACCACGGCGAGTGGTAGACGTTGTCGAGACTCAGGCGCAAGATCGCACGGGCGATAGGAGCCGCGTACGATTCGAAATAAACGCTCGGATCTCGCCCTTGGTCGATGAGGACACCGAACAGCGTGAGCACTCCCCACACGACGAAAAGCGAAACGGCGAAGAGTACGTTCCCAAAGGTCCGTACGAAATCGGCGTAGAGCGCCCGAGCCGCGGTCACGACTTTTTCCAGTGTCGTTGGAGCGGTACGATCACCCAAATCGAGAGCTCGTAGAGCACGTACATCGGTATGGCCAACAGCGCCATCGTAACGGGGTTGCCGTCGGGCGCGGCAAGGCCGCCGGCGATAAAGAATCCGAAAATCGCGTGGCGGCGGTAACGCATGAGCGACGAGGCGCTCACGATGCCCAGACGCGCCAGCCCGATGAGAATGATCGGCGTTTGAAAGATGATTGCGAAGAGCGCCAGCAGGACGATGACGAAATTCAGCGTCGAAGCGACGCCAAAGGTCGGCGTCGCTACGGCATCAGTGATTTGCAACAGCGCCGCAATGACGCGCGGAATCACGACAAAGTGCGCGAACGATAGCCCGAGCGCGGCCAGCAACACCGACGGTACGACGAATGAATAGACCATGCGGCGAGTGCGCGGATGCACCGCCGGCACGACGAACAGCCAGAGCTGCGTCAGCAGCACCGGCAGGCCGACGACGATTCCTCCCACGACCGAGAACTTAAGCTCGGTAAAAATGACGTCCGCCGGCCCGAACGCGTGAAGCTGCAATCCTCCGAAGTAGTGCCGCATCATCGCGCGAATGACGAACTGCGAGGGCCAGAAGAGCACGACGGCGATCGCGCCGACGGTTGCCATCGAGATCAGGAGACGATTACGGAGCTCCCGTAGGTGCTCCGTAATCGGCATCTCCTTTTGATCCCACATCGTATCTACGCCCTTCACCACAGTAGTGTCATCCCGAGCCCTTCGACTGCGCTTAGGACGGGCTCCGTCGAAGGGCCTTGGCTACGAACTGGGCGTACCTTTGCCGGGCGTCGGCGGCGGAATGCCTTCACCGGAGAACGAGCCGGCCTCGACATTATCCATGACGTCGGCGTGCGCGGTCTCGGTGCGTAAGCGCGCCTCCTCGCGAGCCTTTGCCGCCGCCTCGTCGGCCTCGACTTGGCCCATCAGAAACTCTTTCTTTGCCTGTCCGGCACTTCGCGCGAGCTTCGGAAGTTTATCGGCTCCAAAAAGAAGCGCTCCGATGACGAGGATGCCGATGATGATCGGCGCGTCGATGATAGCGAGAAGCGGATGTAAACTCATGTCGATGATCCCTTTCGCCCCTAGTATAGGAGGGCGTCGGTAAGCTGTGCCAGTTCTCTTTTCGCCGGACTCGGCGCGATCGGCTCCAGCGCCTGCTTGGCGCGCTCGACAAAGAGAGCGATCTGCGAGCGGGTAGCGCGCAGGCCACCCTCGCGTTCGATCCCGAGCACGACCGAAGGAATGGCGTCGTTCCCGCCTTCCTCGTAGAAGCTTCGCACCTGTGCCCGAAAGTCGCCGTCGCCCGATGCCAGTGCGGCGATGAGCGGAATCGTCGTCTTACGTTCGACCAGATCGTTCGCGGCAGGCTTGCCGAGTGATCGTTCGTCTGCCGTCATATCGAGAAGGTCGTCCTTCATCTGGAACGCGATGCCGAGCGCTTCGCCGAATTCGCGCAGCGCCGCAATATCGCTCGCGCTACCGCCGCCCATGATCGCTCCGCACTGGGCGGAAGCGGCAAAGAGCGAGGCGGTTTTTTTGCGGGCGATCTCGACGTACGTTTCGAGCGGAAGGTCGAGATTCCCCAGCGCCTGCAGCTGCAGAACCTCGCCGTCGCAGATTTCGGCGAGCGTTGCGGAGAGGACGTGCGGCACGGGGTGGGGATAGTTGAGCGTCACGTTTTTGAAAATCCACGCGAAGAGATAATCTCCAGCCAAGACGCTCACGCGATTGCCGTAATCCACCGCCGTGGCGTTGACCCCGCGCCTGGTTTGCGCGTTGTCCACAACGTCGTCGTGAATCAGCGTCGCGACGTGAATGAGTTCCATGTACGCCGCCAGATGAAGATGGTCGACGGGCTTCCCGCCGCAGGCCGCCGCCGCGAGCAGCGTGACGCGGGGACGCAATCGCTTTCCCCCCGCGCAGAGCATTCGTTTGACCGCCTCGGTGATGACTGGGTTGTCGGTCGAGAACCGCTCGCGAAAGAAACGCTCGACGAGCGCTTCCAAATCTCCGTCGGTGCTCGGCGAAGAGTGGGCGAGATTCATGGCCGCCGCCCGTAGTGAATGGCGATGGTGCCTCCCACGAGCGGCAAATAGCCGGCATCCGCAAACCCGGCACGCGTAAACCGGTCGCGCAGCTCCGGCGCGTTGGGATGGTGAATCAAAGAGTTTGGAAGGTAACGGTACGCCTCACGAGAGCCGCCGATGATTCCTCCCAGGACCGGCACGACGCCGTAAAAATAGAGATCGAAAAATTGCTTGAAGCGCTTGTTCGGCGCTTTGCTGACGTCGAGGTTCACGAAGCGCGCGCCCGGCCGCAGAACTCGAAAAACCTCTCGAAGCGTTGCGTCGACGTCCACGACGTTGCGCAGCGAAAAGCCCATAGTCGCGCCGTCGAACGCTTGGTCGGGGAAGGACATTGCCATGACGTCGCCTTCCACGAACCGCGCGTTTTCTCGTGTGACTCGCTGGGCGCGCACCTGCGCACGATCCAGCATCGGGCGGCAGAAGTCGATTCCAGTGACGTCCAGCGTCGGATCGCTGCGCAGCAGGCCGAAGACCAAATCGCCCGTTCCACAGCAAAGGTCGAGGATTCGCGCATGCGAAGGCGGTGCGAGCAGCTTGATAGCCCGGCGGCGCCAGCGCTCGTCGAGACCTCCGGTCATCATTCGATTCGCGAGGTCGTAGCGCGGCGCGATGCGAGCGAACATTTCGCGAACGAAGGCGCCCTTCGACTCCACGCCGCCACGCTCGGCGTCGCTGGGGGCAAGCTCCTTGGTCGTGAAGTTCATTGCAGATACGGCTGCTTCCAAGTGATGCGCCGCTCTCCCCCTGGGGGAGTAGTGACCGGCCACTAGCTATCGTCCGCCTGCGTCGTGATGGTCTGCGCCATGGCGGAGTTGAGTTCGACCTCACAAGTTTGCCAGGGACTGCGCGACGCCCATCGGATCGATCTTCAGGCATATACCGTATGGGGTCCGGTCTTGAAGGCCCTCACAGCTGCGGCGCACCGCGGGGCCGAGGTGACCGTTCACCTCGAGGGCGAGCCATTTAACAGCCCCCATTTGGCGAAGGAAAACCGGAACGTCGCCGCCCAGCTTCGTGCAGCCGGCGCCACGGTGACGCTGGGGCATCCGCTTCATGCGAAGGTGCTGGCAGTGGACGGCACGCTGTATCTGGACGATAAGAACTGGCATCCCGGCGATCTCGTCTTGAAGGTCGACGACCCGGCCGAGGTCGCGAAGATTCCGATGATCAAGCACGAGGCGCTCGCGTGCGAAGGCCGGCTGATCGACGGCGCGTCCAGCGCCGATCGCGTGATCGTCGAAAGCGAATCGTTCGGCTGCTGCAACAAAGTTTACAGCGAACTTCGCCAAGCCGCCCTCGGCGGCGCGGCTCCGAGGCTGCTCGTGTCGGCGCGCGACCTGTCAGGAAACGCGCGCGAACGCGAGGTTATCGAAACGCTGGTTCGAGATGGCGTTATGGCACGGATCTGCGACGACTCGGAGAAGCTCGCCGTAGCCGGGACTGCCGCGTGGCTAGGCTCGGCCAACGCGACGATTGCGGCACCCGGTTCGGATAGCACCGACTGGGGCCTCAGTACGCGTAATCCGGAAATTGTTGCGGCGGTTCGCGCCCGGCTCGAAGATCAGTGGGAGACGGCCAAACCCTTCAGATACCAAAAAGCTTGAACGCGTTGGCGTCGGTTGCACGGACGACTTCGTCGAGTGGGAGCCCGAGGAGCTCCGCGAGCTTGGCGGCGGTATGCGTCACGTATGCCGGCTCGTTGCGTTTGCCGCGCTTGGGCACCGGTGCCAAGTAGGGGCAATCGGTTTCGAGGACGAGCGCGCCGATGCCGACGTCGCGCACTGCGTCGCGTACGGACTCCGCCTTCGGAAACGTCAGGACGCCGCCGATGCCCAGAAAGAGACCGAACTCGTCGCACAAGACCCGAGCTTGAGCGGGGGTGCCGGTAAAACAGTGCACGACCCCGCGCATCGCCGGCTTCCATTCTTCGCGTAAGATCCGCGTGAACTCGTCGAACGCATCGCGCTGGTGAAATATCGCGGGGCTCGCGCTGTCGCGCGCGATGCGAAGCTGTTCGCCAAAGACGCTTACTTGAACGTCGCGAGGGCTGCGATCGTAATGATAATCCAGCCCGATCTCGCCGAGCGCGACGACGCCGTCTTCCCGCAAGAGCGGGGCCAGCTCGCGGGCGAGGTCCCGCGGCGCGGTCGCGGCATTATGCGGATGAATCCCTACCGCCGCGACGAGGCCGTAGTGGCGTGCGACCTCGACGGCCGTGCGGCTGTCGGTTAAATCCTCAGCAACGGTAAGCATCGCCCGAACCCCAGCCTCGCGCGCACGCTCGATGACTTCCGCGCGATCGTCGTCGAAGGCGCGATCGTGCAAGTGACAGTGCGTATCGATCACGCTAGTGCGGGCAGCTCGACGCGCGGAAAGAGGGGCGCAGCCAATGACGTCTGCACGATCGGCGAGAGGCCACCCCACGCACGCAGGGACGACGACCAATCCTCGTCGATCTCGCCGGGGGTGCCGAGCTGCTGCCACATCTCACTCGTGCGCTCGGGCATAAAGGGATGGAGCAGGATCGCAATCCAGCGCAGTCCCTCACAGAGATCGTAGAGCACGGCGTCGAGCTCAGCCGTCCGCCCCTCCTTATGGAGCGTCCACGGCTTGCGCTCGTCGATCGCGCGGTTCAGTGCCGTAACCAGCTCCCAAACTCCCTCGAGCGCCTCGCGAAAGCGCAGGTCGAGAATACGCTCCCGAACGAGCATCGGCAACGGCGCGAAGCGGCGGGCGAGCTCCGCGTCCGAGCCGCCGGACGGATCCGGCACGATGCCGTCCCGATAGCGTTGCAGCATCGAAAGCGTGCGCTGCAGGAGATTGCCGAGATCGTTGGCGAGATCGCTGTTGTACCGTTGCGCGATCTTCTCTTCCGAATAGGAAAAATCGCTTCCGAAGGGCGCCTCTCGTAAGAGGAAATAGCGTAGCGAATCCGCGCCGAAACGTTGCGCCAGCGCGAACGGATCGACGGCATTTCCGGCGCTCTTGCCCATCTTCTGCCCGTCCACCGTAATCCAACCGTGCGCGAAGACGAGGTTGGGAGCACTTTCCCCAAGGGCCCATAAGATCGCCGGCCAGATGATCGTATGAAAGCGAGCGATCTCTTTACCGACCAGCTGCGTTTGTGCGGGCCACCACGTTTTGAAACGCCCGTCGTCGTCACCCCAGCCGATCGCCGTGATGTAGTTGAGCAATGCGTCCAGCCAGACGTATATCACGCCGCCGCCGTCGATGGGAACGCCCCAATCGAAACTGGTTCGCGAGATCGACAGATCGTCGAGGCCCTCGTTGAGAATCGACATCATTTCGTTATAGACGCTGCGCGGCTGAACCCACTGTGGGTACGCAAGGAAATGTTCCCGCAACCGATCCCGATAGGCGGAGAGCCGAAAGAACCAATCGTCTTCCGATATCCACTGCACCTCGCGGCCGCACGTGGGACACCGGCCGTCGGCCAGTTTCGATTCGAGCCAAAACGTCTCGTCGTTGACGCAGTACCAGCCCTCGTACTTACCGGGATACACGTCGCCGCTGGCCCGCAATCGTTCGAAGACGCGCCGAACCTTTTCGACGTGGCGGGTTTCTGTCGTTCGAATGAAATCGTCGTAGCGCACGTGGTACGCGGCAAACAGCTCTTTCCAACGGGGCACCAGCTCGTCGCACCATTCCTGCGGCGTCTTGCCGGCAGCCGCCGCCGCGTTGGCGACTTTTTGGCCGTGCTCGTCGGTCCCCGTCAAGAAGAACGTTGGACGAAACGTGCGTGCGGTACGCGCCAATACGTCCGCTACGATCGTCGTGTAAGCGTGCCCGATATGCGGGTTTCCACTGATGTAGTAGATCGGCGTCGTGACGTAATAGGGGCGTTCCATAGGCTTCATTGCTGTTTTAGCGCTGCTTTCTGGGCGGCCTTCCGCGCCGCGGCGGCTGCGTAGAGCCTGCGTCGGTCACCGAAGCCCTGCGCCGCCAGCTCCTTTGCAACGTCGCCGACTCGTTGACCGCTTGCGAGCAGGGCGTCGATGGCATTGCTCACCTCTTCGCGCCCGCCGCGCACGACGGTAGCAATCTGGTATGGCGCGACCGCAAAGGCCACTTCACCACGCGGCGGATCGGGGATTTGTGCGGCCACGGACTCGGGAGTTCCCCAATAATGCGCTTCGTGAAGCTTGGTATATTCCCGGACGACGAAAACTTGCGCGTCGGCGGCTACTGCGGCGAGATCGGCGAGGGTAGCGCGAATCCGTTGCGCCGATTCGTACCAGATGGAAGTTGCGTTCGACTGCAATGCGGCGGCAAACCGCGCGCGTCGTGCCGAGCCGGCGCGCGGTGGAAATCCCTCGAACGCGAAACGGCGCAGCGAAAAACCCGACAAGAGTGCGACGCTCGTGGCGGCGGAGGGGCCCGGCAGAACGTCGATCGGCACGCCGGCCAGACGCGCTGCGGCGACCAGGTCGCTTCCGGGATCCGAGATTCCCGGCATCCCGGCATCGGTAGTGACGGCGACGATCCCAGTGCGCGCTCGTTCGAGAATTCCCGGCGTCACGCGCGCGGCATTCTGTTCGCGATAGCTCCAAAGCTCTCGGACCTCGATTTCCAGAGCTCGCAGCAACCTGCGCGCGACGCGCGTATCTTCGGCGACGACGATCTCTGCCTGGAGCAAAACGTCGATCGCTCTTAGCGTGACGTCTCGCAGGTTCCCCAGTGGTGTCGGTACGAAGATCAGCGGCATGGCATTACAGTTCGACGCAGAGCACCTTCCTCCGGGCGCGAAGCTCGAGCTTTATATTTCTCCGAGTTGTCCGTATTGCAAGAGCGCCATGGCCTACTACGATTCACATGGAACCGCATACGAGCGCTACGACGCGCAAAACGATCGCAAAGCGCGCGAGCGAATGTTGGCCTATAGCGCCGGCGATCCCACCGTTCCCGTCATCGTCGTCGATGGCGCGTATTTGCAATCCGGGTGGGGCTCGCCGCTGCGAGGTTGAACGGTGCACTGACGTGCCGGTCGGCACGATCGCTTCTTCGAACGTTGCTACGAATGGAGAGTTTCAAGCATGAACGATAACTCGGCTACGACTACCAGTTTCATCGCGGCGATGATTATGGTGTACGGCATCGTCATCGTTGCGCTCGTCGTCTTCACGATCTGGATCTATTGGCGAATCTTCGCCAAAGCGGGATTCAACGGCGCCCTGTCGCTGCTCAACTTGGTTCCGGGAGTCGGCCAGCTCATCTGTATGGTGATTTTGGCGTTCGGCCGTTGGCCGATCGAAGACGAGCTCGCGGCCTTGCGCCGAGGGGGACCGCCTACTGGTGCCATCCCTCCAGGAACGGCGGTCATGCCGGCGCCCTAGGAGAGCCAGGTTTCGACGTCGTCGGCTTGTGAGGGTAAGGCGGCGGAGAGATTTTCGGCGCCTTGGCTCGTGACGGCGATGTCGTCTTCGATTCGAATCCCAATGCCGCGAAAGCGCTCCGGAACGGTTCCGTCATCGGGCTGAAAGTAAAGTCCGGGCTCGACGGTGAGCACCATGCCCTCCCGCAAGCGCCCGTAACGATACTCTTCTTCTCGGGCGTTCGCGCAATCGTGAACGTCGAGGCCGAGCATGTGGCTGACCCCGTGAAGCGTGTAGCGGCGATGCAGCAAGCGATCGGGATCGAGCGCTTCGTCGAGGGAGACCTTGAGAATGCCGAGATCGATCAGGCCTTGCGCGAGTATGCGTG
>Ga0070762_10000329_pt1 | contig 19080 bp, 17 predicted proteins | sample HubBroMetageREF2_FD_66726 | JGI IMG/M metagenome (GOLD analysis project Ga0070762, IMG submission 66726) | Reference soil microbial communities from the Hubbard Brook experimental Forest, New Hampshire, USA - Hubbard Brook CCASE Soil... | ecosystem: Environmental > Terrestrial > Soil >...
CCGCCGGTCGCGGAGCGGCGTCCGTTTGATGTGGTTTCGCCCAATGGCAACCGACGCGACGACTACTACTGGCTGCGGGACGACACGCGAAAATCCAAGGAGGTCTTAAGCTATTTGGAGGCGGAAAACGCGTACCGGGATGCGTACATGGCGCCGAGTGCCCAGTTGACGCAGAAGCTCTTTGACGAATTAGTCGCACGCCAAAAGCCGGACGATGCGTCGGTGCCCGTGTTGGACCGCGGCTATTTTTACTATTCGCGTTTTGTGCCGGGTCTCGATTATGCGGTGTATGCGCGACGCAAAGGGGCGATGAGGGCGCCGGAGGAAGTGCTGCTGGACGGCAATGCCATGGCCCAGGGTCACAGTTTCTTTCAGATCGGGGACACCGAGGTCAGCCCGGACGGAACGCTCCTGGGCTACACGGAAGATGATGTGGGTCGGCGTCAGTTCACGCTGCACATCAAGAACCTCAAGACCGGGGAGACCTTAAGCGACCGGGTCGAGAATGTGCAGCCAGAATTCGTCTGGGCCGCCGACAATCGCACCTTGGTCTATGTCGAGAAGGATCCGGTGACGCTGCTGTCGGTCCGGGTGCGTAAACACCCGTTGGGCGCGACTCAGCCCGATCCCCTGGTCTATGAGGAGAAGGATCACAGCTATTACATGGGGGTGCGCAAGAGCCGCTCCGAGAAGTTCGTATTTATCGATCTTCGGAGCACTCAGCAGACCGAGGTGCGGTACGCGGATGCAGCGGATCCTCAATTACGGTTCACGCCGGTGTTACCGCGCGAAGCGGACCTCGAGTACCACGTCGATCACTTAGGATCGAATTTCATCATTCGCACCAATTGGCGCGCGCCGAATTTTCGCATCATGAGTGCACCGATTGCGACGAGCACCGATAAAGGAACGTGGTCGGACCTGATTGCCCCGTCGGACGATACCTTCATCCAGGATTTTGAGGTCTCCAAGGACTATTTGGCGATTAACGAGCGCTCAGGCGGCTTGCTCAAGATGCGGGTGAAGACTTGGCGGCCTGGCAAGGACATGCTTATTGCATCCGATGAGCCGAGTTACGCCGCATCGCTGGTGCACACCCCGGGACTCGATAGTTCGACCGTACGGTACGTGTTCAGCTCTTTGAAGACCCCGCGCACGACCTATGACTACGATATGAGGTCCGACAAAAAGGAGCTCAAAAAGACCGAGCCGGTGCTGGGGGGATTTAACGCAGCGAACTACCGCACGGAATTCCTCTGGGTTCCGGCGCGGGACGGCAAGAAGATTCCTGTATCGCTGGTGATGCGAAAAAACACGCCTCTCGATGGGACGGCGCCGCTGTATCAATATGGCTACGGATCCTATGGGGCCTCGACCGATCCGGTGTTTCGCTCCAGCTGGATCAGTCTTCTCGATCGCGGATTCGTGATGGCGATCGCCCACGTGCGGGGCGGTCAGGAACTCGGTCGGGCGTGGTTCGAAGACGGCAGGTTGCTCAATAAAAAACACTCGTTCACGGACTTCATCGATGTCACGGAGCGCCTGGTTGCACTCAAGTACGCAGCCAAGAACAAGGCATTTGCCTCGGGCGGCAGTGCCGGGGGATTGCTGGTCGGCGCGGTGTCCAACATGGCGCCGCAGGACTACCGCGGCATCATCGCGGCGGTACCTTTTGTGGATGTGGTTACCACCATGCTGGATGAAAGCATTCCGTTGACCAGCAATGAATTCGATCAGTGGGGAAATCCGAAAGAGAAGAAATACTACGATTACATGCTGTCGTATTCGCCGTATGACAATGTGAGCGCGCAGCATTATCCCGCAATGCTGGTGCTGACGAGTCTGTGGGACTCGCAAGTTCAATATTTCGAGCCGACCAAGTGGGTGGCGCGGCTGCGGGCAACCAAGACCGATCATGAGCCGCTGGTGTTCAGCGTCAACATGGCCGGGGGTCACGGCGGCAAGTCAGGACGTTTTGAACGGTTCCATGACACGGCGCTCGAATACGCGTTTATTCTGCGTCAGCTGGGAATCACGGAGTAGCCGGAAAGAACCCGGACCGCACCGGAGGTTGTTACTGCTCGAGCACTCCGGACATGACTTGCACAACGAATCCGCCGATGTGAACGGCGGTGACGGTACCATCGCGCTTTTCCGTACGCCCTTTGAGCAGGCTGGGTCGGCCCATCTCAACGCCTTGTTCGATGCGCCACGACATCTCTGCATCGAGTTCAGGTCGCAGTGCCGCCAGTAGGGAGATGGTCGCGGCGGCGGCGCTGCCGGTGGCGGGATCCTCGACGATGCCGTCGAGCGGCGAAAACATGCGGGCGTGTAGTTGTTGCGGCGTGGCGCCTCGGCTGTAGCAGTAGATGGCGTCGGTGCCGAGCGGCGGCAGCACTCGTTCATGCGTCAGGGCATTGGGCTTGGCGCGCCGCAATGCGTCTCGCGTTGCGATCTCGGTCACCAAGAACGGCAATCCGACTGAGAGCACCTGAGGTGGATGGTTTGCGAGGTTGATGTCAGCCGCGGTGAGGGACAGACACTCGGCGATGTCGCCCGCGCTGACCTTCGATCCCAGTGCTAGGGATTCAGGTGCGGCGAACTCTGCGCCAACCACGGCGTTCGATTGTCGAATGAGTCGGATCGGCACGAGCCCCGCGGCTTCCTCGAATATCAATCGATCGAGCGGAGGGCCGCCGTTCGCTTCGCGTTCGCGATCCCATTCGCGCGCAAACACGACGGCGGTGCCGACATTGGGGTGTCCTGCGAAAGGGACTTCGGTTCGCGGAGTAAAAATGCGGACGTGAGCGGTGTGATCGGCAGCCCGCGGCGGTAACACAAAGGTGGTTTCGGCATAGTTGAACTCGGTGGCAATCGCCTGCATTTGGGGCTTTTTAAGGCCCTGCGCATCCAGAACGACGGCCAGCGGGTTGCCGCCGAAGACTCGATCGGTGAAGACATCGACGGTCACGTAGCGACGTTGCATGACAGCTCAAAACTCTGGGGGCTTAATCCGTTGCCGGCGCTTATCCTATCGCAACTGCTAACTGTCGTTGCTTTATGACAGGATCGGGGTCGCTAGGAGACATCGACCAACTCTTGGAAACGAGCCGCATGCAGCGATATCCTGACGGGATGACGACTACAGCGCCGCCTTTTCAACTCCGACCGGGTCGCCCGGATGACGCGTTGCCGATCCTTGAAGCGCAACGCTCTGCGATCAGGCAAACCGCTGCCTCCGCGTACAGTCCGGCGATCATCGATGAATGGGCTCCCGCCGTTATCGTCCGCGAGCGTGTGGAGTCGTTCCAGCGCTGGATCGAGCGCGGCGAGGAATCAATTGTGGTTGCTATGGAACCTGCTGGGCAGATCATCGGCTTCGGCTCAATCGTTCCGGCCAATTCAGAGTTGCGCGCCGTCTACGTAGCTGCAGCATATGGTGGCCAGGGGGTAGGTCGTGCGCTCCTAGCGCGGCTCGAAGAGTTGGCTCGAGACGCTGGGCTGGCCGAACTGCGCATGGATGCCTCGATTAACGCCGTCCGATTCTACGAAGCGAACGGCTTCATTTCACTCGAACGTGGCGAGCACGTCATGCACTCTGGCGGCAGCATGGCCTGTGTACGCATGCGGAAGGCCCTCCTTTTATGAGCTGCTGTTCGATGACTTACCGGGACGCTCGTGCAGCGTCTCGCCTGCTTTGAGCATTTGAACGAACTTCAACAATCGCCTCTCACGAGTCTCGGGCTTTTTTGCGTTGTGCAGCCGATAGAGAATGGAATAGCGGTTCTTGCTGTCGAGCGATTCGAAGAACTTTCTCGCAATCGGACAAGCCGCCAATGCCGCCTTTAGATCATCAGGTACGATGATCGTACTCTGGGGTGCATACGCGGCAGACCAGCGTCCGTCGGTCATTGCGGCTTTCATTTGCTCAAATCCTGCCGGCCTGAGCTTACCTTGGGCTCGCAAGCGCTCGACCGCAGCGCAGTTGACCTGTGACCACTTGCTTCTGGGACCCCGGGGAGTGAAACGCTGGCACCACCATCCATCTGCGCTGGACTTGGTTTGGCCGTCGATCCAGCCAAAACAAAGAGCGGTCTCGAGTGCTTGTGCGTGGGTAATCGAGGGCCGTTCGTTCTCCTTCTTGGCAAACTCCAACCACAGGCCTCGTGACCCCGCATGGTGTTTTTCGAGCCAGCTGTGCCAGGCTGCCGTGGTCGCGAACCGCTTTTTCACAAGCACCTTCGTATCGGTCATGGGTTGCGAATCGCTGTCGTCATTAAAATTCGGATTTGTCGAATTCCGCTCCGGCGGTTCGTCGTTCTCCAGAGAGCTGCATAAACCAAGGAGCCTACATGATTGTCGTCTACGGTGAGGGGAGAGGATTTCGAGTCGTCTGGCTGCTGGAGGAGATGGGGCTCGCTTACCGGCTTAGGCCGGTGGACCTGCTGGCGGGGGTGGAGAAGGACCCGGATTTTTTGGCGATCAATCCCGGGGGCTTCATACCTGCGATACAGGACGGCGCCGTCACAATGGTCGAGTCGATTGCGATCCTGGAGTATCTGATCGCTCGCTATGGGCCAACGCCGCTCGCGCCGGAGTCGCACGATGCCGCCTTCCCCAACTACCAACAATTCCTTCATCTCGGGGAAGCCGGCCTCGCAGTTCCCATTAACTACGTCAGCAGCGCCCGCAATTTTGCGCCCGCGGCCGATCGGCAGAACTGGAGCGCCCGCGACGCGATGGAAACGTTTCAGAGCCGGTTGAAGTTGGTGACCCGACAGCTCCAGCACTCGCCCTATCTTGCCGGTCACAGGTTCACGGCAGCGGATATTTCGGTCACCTACGCCTTGATGTTGGCTCGAAGGAATGGGGGAGTCGAGCTCGGTGAGGCAGAACAGGCCTATATGGTCCGCACCAGCGGGCGTGAAGCCTACCAGCGCGCTCTGCAATCTTGTCAGTCTACAAAGGCATGGCTCGCTCGCGGATCCGGCGTGTAATTGCTTGCGACGCAGCACCCGACAGACTTGGCCTCGTCTCGCTGTTGACTGCCGCACAATGGGATTGAGGCAGCGGCCCGTCATCCGATGCAGCCGAGGCCGGTGAGTATCTTCGCGCCAAACTTCTGCCAGTACTGGTCGGCGAGGGCACGCGCCCCTGCAGTCACAGTCGGGGAATTAAGGACGGCAGTCGCCGATCTGATCATCGGTACGTCGATGTTGACGGCCTCGTAACCTTGTAGCTGCAGTGCTGCATTAATCAGCTGCCAAGCCCTCACCTCATCGGGATCGATTTGGCTGGCCTGCAGCTGTGGCCCGATTGCAAGAATCGCATCGATGCTGCCTTGCTGGGCCGCCAACCGGGCGTCTGCGATCGCGGCAGGGACATCCTGAGCAATGTATTTGCAGCCAGTAAATTCGCACCTGGCAAGCTGGTCTTGCGCAGCGGGAATGGTTAGCGCGGCGGCCCTTAACATGTCCTCCGGATGATCAGACGGTTCACCGCCATAAATAATCCCGGGCGCATCGCCATTGCTCACGCCGACGAGAGAGAACTGAGCCCAGGGATAGCCGGCGAGAGCCGCGGTGCGCAGATGTGCGTCGCCGAGACTCTTAATATCGGTGCCCCCAAACATCCACAGAGAATATTCGCTCGCTGGATCGCCGCGTGCGGCGGCTGCAGTCACCCAGGTATCGATCTCGCTCTTGTCGAGAGACTGCTGGCAGCTATTCACCAGCTGTTGCTTGAACGTTTTGCGATCCTCGAGAACGGCGCGAAACCAATCGCTATCCCCAGGCGGCAAGGAGTTGATCTCAAGTAGCTGCGAAGCTTGAAAATCGCTTTGTAGACTGTTGCTTGCGAATCCACAGGTGAAGTGCGCGAGGTAATCCAGCTGGTTGGCGGCTGAGGCGTCACCAGCCTGCGCCTGCGACCTGAGCTGCGAGAAGGCACCAGCGATGTCCCCATTGGAGAAACGCTCGATGATGCCGGGGCTGGCACCTATTGGAGCGAGGTTCGCGCCGAATCCGCAACGTCGGCTATTTCTCGCGGCGACTGCCGGGGCAGGCCGCGACCACAATGCCTTTCCCGACTCGGGCTTGATGGGGTCGTGAGAAGCGAGCGGATCACGTGCCGCAGCAACAATAGAGTCCCCGGTCTTGCTGAGCGCTTCCGACACGGGCGGGGAGCGCGAGGAGGAATGTCGCCATACCATGGCACCTCCCGCCAACAACAAGATGATGCCTAAAGCGACAGCGCGCCACGTTCTAGCCACCGGAGTGCTCCGAGGAACTGATTGCCACCACCGGCAGAATACGTTCATAGCGGATGCGTGAGTTGCACTAGTCAACATCGTCGATGATGCCGCGCTCGATCAACGCCGTGCGTGTTTCACCAAGCCCTTGGACGCGGATGGCCTGCATTCCAAAGCGCTTCGCAGCCTCGACATTGAGAATGTTGTCGTCGAGAAAAAGTACCTGCTCCGGTCTGCAGCTGAGCGAGTCCACGACCTCCTGAAAGGCCTCGACGTCTGGCTTGATTCGCCCGGTCAGATGCGACACGAAGTGGTGGTCAAAGGCGGCACCGAGTCCTAAGTCGTCGACCACTCGCGCCCAGTGCAAGGCGTTGCTGTTGGACAGCAATGCACGCTGATATGAACTCGGTATCTGCGCCAGCATCTCGAGCGTCCCGGGGTAGAGCCCGGTCACCCACCCTTTGAATGAATCCAGGAACTCGTGCGGCGGCACAGGAAGGCGGAACTCCGCTGTGACGGCGGCGGCAAATTCCGCGGCCCCAATCCGGCCTCTCTCGAACTCTCGCACCGGCGTCGAATGAAGCCACATGCGCCACATCTCATCGCTCGTGGCATTCTCACCCATCCACCCGAGCATGGTTTTTACGCCGCTGAGCTGAACAAGCACACCTCCGACGTCGAAAAGTAGTACGCGAGGGTCTGCCGCCCTACTGGTCATAGACATAGCCGGCCTACGGCGCCGACTGCAGACGGCGCCATACGCCCGGACTCAGGCGAACCGCCGCCGTGAACGTGCGAGTGAAGTGGCTCTGGTCCCCGAAGCCGCACGCGAGTGCGACGTCCGATAAGGACAGTTTGGAATTTGGTAGTAATTCCTTGGCGCGCTGCACGCGGCGATTAAGAAGCCACCGATGGGGAGGAACCCCGGTCGACTGGCGAAAGGCGCGAGCCAAGTGGCGTATTGACAGGCCACACTCTTCCGCCACTTGGCCAAGTGGAACCTGCACGCTCAAATTCTCGCTCAGCAGTGCTTCAGCACGCTTCAACTGCCAGGGCGCGAGGGCGCCGCGAGCCCCCGCGGCTTGTCCGCGAAGCATCAGGTTCTCTCGCTGCAGATCACCCCTCAGCGTATCGATTTGCTTCAGCGCGCGCCCGAGCTCAGCATTCGCCGTTCCGAGCTCTTTCGTGCGTTGTCTGACCTTCCGATCCAGCTCCCGCGCAACGCGCGTTTGCTCGCTCCGGAGCTGCGCCTGCTGCAGGCCGATGACGGCCTGATTCGCGGCTACTCCCAATACCAGCCTCTCCGTCTGCGTCGGGAAATCTTCGCGCGGTGAGCACACCAGCAGCCAGCCAATCTCAGCGCGCAACCCCAGGCTGACGAGCGCCAGAGAGAGATCTCCGTCTCGGCTCCGGCATCGAATCAAAAATGGCGACGTCCGCGTTTTGTCCCGCAGCCAGGCGTCGACCGGCACGCGGATTGCCGCAGGCAAAGCGTTCGATTTCGGCAGACGTGCAGGTCGCGCGAGCGCGATGGGTATTCCGACACCCGTGACCTTGAATTCGGCATACGCGAGCTTTAAGCGCAGCGTACCCACCAACACCTCGAGCAGCGCGCCGATGATGTGAGCGGGCTCGCCTCCGCGCGAGATTGCAGGTATAGCCGATACACTGAGTAGATCGCCGATGCAGTCTTTGAGCCGGCGGACCTCTGTACTCGCACTTTCGCTGTTGATTCTCACGTCAAAATCGTGATCCGACAACGCGCGATGCACGCCTGTTGCGCAGTTCGCGTATGAACTCCTCTGGTGGAACAAAATAGGGGTTCTCGTGAAGAGTTCCATCGATGAGGGTCATTGGATGAGTACGCAGGATATCGACGATAAATTCTCCGCTGAATTTCGTCAGATCGTACGAGCAAATGACAGGATGAACAGGGCCGGGCTGCCCGAGTCGAATTTCATTCGCCCTCGCCTCGTAAACCAGCAGCTCAGTAAGAATGGCGTCGTCGTGCAGGGCCCAGTCCATATGAGTGATGAAGCGCGTGAGCGGGAAGCCTTGCCGCGACGCCGTGAGGCGTATCTGACTGAAAAGGCCGAGCGTTCTATCTGGATCGAATCTGCCGCCCCGGAGGTGGGTGTCCGTCCATGCATGCAAGTCGAATTGGCCCTGACTATGGGCGGAGGTGAAATCGATACCTGCCGCCGCGAATCGGCTCATATGGTCCGCTCGACGCACTGGATCAATTGTGTGGACGATCTTCTCTCCCGCAGCCAATCCCTCCTTTATAAACGGAAGGAGAGCGCGGTCCTCTTCATTTGCATCGCGGAAAAAAGCGCAAACATGTGCGCGGGCGCCGAGCAACGCGCCGCATAGCTGCGGCTGCGGCTGCGGCTGCGAACAAGGGCGTGGCTGCTCAGCGATCGAGTTGGCAATCGCAGGAGCGCCGCTCGTACGCGTGGTAACGCCGGCTACATCGCTCATATCGGTACTCTGACAGTCTGTTTCAATCGATCATGACAGGCCGGGCCTGCCTGTCAACAAAGGGCCATCAACGTGCGTCCGGAACCGACAAAGAATGCCCGGAAAGTGAAATACACGGCTCGCGAGAGAGGTGAGGATCCTTGTGCACACGACAACGTATGGAGCGGCGGTAAATGGGCCTGAATGCGCGATGGGATCTGGGGCAAGAAGCCGGGCGCGACATCGCAGCGTCCCTTAACGTCTTGCTCGCCGATGCGATTGCGCTCCTGCTGAAGACCAAAGGTTGCCGCTGGCACGTTTCGGGCCCGCACTTCCAAAGCCATCAAATCATGTTCCGTGCGCTCGAGGAGCAAATTGACGCGGCCATCGATGACATCGCTGAGCGCATCAGGAGGATAGGCGCAACGGCACTGAATTCGATCGACCATGTTTGCCGCCTGCAGCGGCTTGTTGACAATGATGCCGCGGCCTTAAGCACGCTCGAGATGTTGTCGGCGCTTCTGGACGACAACCTGCAGCTTGCGGCCCATCTGCGTGAGGCTCATTGCCTGTGCGAGGGGTATGGGGATGTGGCTACCGCGAGCAACCTTGAGGAATGGATAGACGACGCAGAGGGCCGGGCGCGGTGTCTTTTTGCTGCGAGTCGGCCGGCGCAAGCCGGGGAGACGGCGACGCCTTAGGCCTGTACTTGCGACACGTCCGATTCGAAGTCCGCCCGAGTGTCCTCACGCGCCTTCATTTCCAATTGAATGTCCGATTTCGTACAAGGCGTCCGGATCGTGACAGAGTTTCTGCTTCAGCCGGGAGATTATCCGCTCAGAATGAAATGCGAGCAGTATTCACAGGAGCTGATCATGGACAAGTCTGGACCATACACATCATTCGGCAGCGGGAAGACGTCCATGAAATTCCTCACGAGAAATCTCGTTTGCTCACTGATGGCGATCGGCTTGCTGATCTCGGCGATACCCCGCGTCGCCGGCGCAGCGCAAGGAGCCTCAGCGGATGCCGCGACCGCCGGCACCAGTTCGACGCCGGCCCAGCTTGTTGATGCGCTCAATCTGGTATTTGGCAAGCAGACTGATAATCGTGCCGTGCACGCCAAGGGCATCGTGCTGCACGGCCGGTTCGTTCCCAGCCGCGCGGCCGCGGGTCTGAGCCGGGCACTGCACTTCCAGACAGATCCCGTGCCGCTGACGCTGCGCTTCTCAAATTTTGCGGGTATTCCGACCATTCCCGACAACGACGGGCTTGCCAATCCGCGCGGCTTGGCATTGAAGTTTCAGCTTCCGGACGGCACGGCGACCGACCTGGTGACACATTCTTTCAACGGCTTTCCGGCGCCGACGGCGGATGACTTCAGGCAATTCCTGATCGCTCTCGGTACCAGTGGAACGGGCGTGGCTCATCCGACGCCGGCGGATACGTACCTGGCGGCGCATCCGGTTGCGAAGACCTTTCTTGAAAGTCAGAAGCCACCGCCGGTCAGCTATGCCACGCTGTCCTATTTCGGCGTCAATACATTCAAGTTCACCAATGCGCGTGGCGTTTCTCGCTACGGCCGCTACCGCATCATTCCGCAGGCTGGCGAGCAGTTTCTGACGGCCGAACAGGCGAAGCAGGCGCCGCCCGGCTACCTGGCCGACGAGATTCGCCAGCGTGCCGCGCGCGCGCCGGTGCGCTTTCGGATGCTGGTGCAGCTGGCAGCCGACGGCGACAGACTTGCGGACCCCTCGATTGCGTGGCCGGAAACTCGCGCCACGATTGATGTAGGCACCATCGAGATTACCTCCGTTGCCGCCGACAGCGATGCCGAGCAACGGGAGCTGATGTTCCTGCCCACCGCGCTGCCCGCTGGTATCGAGGCGGCCGACCCGATGATCGCCGCGCGCAGCGCCGCCTATCCGGTGTCGTATACGCGCCGTCATTAGCCGGCGATTTGACCCTCAGTTGAGTGACCGCTTGGTCGGGTCGGCAAATATCGACTTGCCGGCCGAGACCGCGTGCTCCGCTATGAGAAACGCCGCGGCGTTCCAAGACTGACCCGGCATTCCTCGCGGTGCGAGAGTTTTTCCGTGAAGCCATTCAGTAAATCGCCAATTTCGAAGCGCGCACACACGCGCCAGCTTGATCAGTTCCGACTTCGCCTGTTCCATGCGCCCGTCCGCCACGAGTGCCGTTACCCAGAATCCGCCCACCATCGGCCAAATGCCTCCGTTATGGTATTGCCAGACGAAATTCTGCCGATGCCGTGCCATGTACGGGCGCCACAGCGCATTGCTTCGTTTGATGGGATGAGTGACGGCGCGCACAGGGTAAGGATCGCTCACCTGTGTCTTCGTGAGCGCATCGAGCGTTCGCGAGCTTGCGGCCTTGTCGGCGAGTCGCAGTAAAACGGCCAATACGTTGCCGAAAACATCGCCCTCTTCGCCGAAGAACGAGAAATTGACGAAGCTAAGGTACAAATCACGATTGCGCCCCTGCTGCAACACGTAGTCGTTGAGCAGGCGGGCGCGGCGATAGTCGGCGATGTCCGCCGAGAAAGGATGAAAGAGCCCGTTGAAATTCCCGCGCGTCTTCGCCGCATGCGCGATGCGAAAGAGCCGCTTCACGAAATACCACAGTGCATTCGTATAGAGAACGAAGCCGGAGCGCGGCATGATGTCGGCCCAGTCGCTGGCCTCATTTTGCTGCAGCAGATAGAAGCGTTGATGCTCCTGCGCCAAGAGCCATTGAAGGGCTAGCTTGACGTGCTTGGCGTATTTTTGCAGCAAGCCGCTGGGACTGCGGTGCCGATCCAAAAACGCCAGGGCAATCAGCCACCATAGCGTCGAATCAATACATCCCAGATACCAGAAATCAGCTTCCTGCCTTTGTACGTCGACGAATTTTGCAATTTGTCCATTCGGCGCTTGATGCTCCGCCAGGGTGTGCAGACCTGCTGCGGCTGCGCGTGCCAGAGACTGATCGCCCGACAGCACCATGCCGATTGCGCAGACGGCAGCGTCTCGCCCGAATATGGCCGTATACCCGCGCTTGTTCGCCTGCACAGTGGGTGAGGCAGCGAGGATGCCGCCGGGCGACAGATTTCGCTTTAAGAGGTCGACGGACTGAGCATGGCAGGCGTCGAGCAGCGATTGATCAGGTGGGTATCTCGTAATTCGTGTCTCCGGCACTCCGCACCTGGCATTTGGAATCCGAAAGTGCGACGCAGTATGTTACAACGCGGCCGCCGTCGTTTCTGCTAAGAAAATTCAGGTGCGCGAGCCGGCTGCGGTTCCGATGCGGCAGAATTTGGACGATCCCAATCGAGATTTGCCGAGGCGATCTTGCCTTGTGCTGACAGCAAGATTCGCCATCGAGCCGTGCCGCGCTCGCAATGCACGTCGTACTGATCCGAGCCGCCGCTCTCTACTCCGCGAAACTCGATCGATCGAATGACGCCGAGGTACTTTGCGAGGGGTCGCAACAGGGGCAATTGCTTTCTTACGAGCTGCTCCAGGTGGGAAGTGAGCTCCCCATCAGGAGGATTGCCCGCCTGGACGCCCTCGACCAAACGACGCAATGCCGCCTCGCTGCCTGGAAGTGGCTTCTGGCTTTGAATGCGCTCGCGCAATTTGGCCATCAGCTGCTCTGCAGCCGTGGCATCGATGCGCGGAGACGTAAATTCGACGCCTTGTACCCGTGCGCTGAGGCCGCTGACCACGCCTTGCGGATCGCGCAGGAACGTATATTGAAAGTAGCCGGCTCCGTGCGTTGGATAGAACTCCGTTTCACTCGTCGGGTGAAGCGCGACGGCACCCATGCTGCCCGGTATCGGCGCGTCAATGAATAGCTTTTGTCCGTCGCGCCATATTCTCGTCACTCCGTACTCACCACGCCGGTAGAAACCCGCATAGCTGTCCAGCACGGCCGGGTCGACGGTCACCCACGCGACGTCGTCATGGCATATCGAGGCGATACCGGGATCCGATTGAGTGATTTTGAGGCCTCTGATGAGGTTGCACAGATCGTCGACGGGGAGCGCCTGATCGGCCCGCAGGCGCTCGAGCGCCGCCTCCGCGATCGCCTGTCCGCGCTCGGCGTCTGCTCGTCTGCGCTTCCAAGTGTCTAGCTGCATGGCAAGGATTTGCCGCAGGGTCGGCTCCCCGGCACCGCTACAAGTCACCGCGGCGATCTGCGCGAGACTCAGGCCTGCGGTTTTCAGCAACGCGATCGTGTTGAGCTTCATCAGATCGTGAGGTCCATATTGCCGCCAGCCTCCGGCGCTTCGTCGGGGCGCAATGAGTCCGAACTCCTCATAGAGGCGCAGGGCGCGCACTGTCAGGCCTGTTCGGGAAGCGCAGTCGGCCGCGCTGAGCCATTCCGATGGATCGACACTTTCCATATTTGCCCTCCGAGCGAGCACCTTAAGGTATGACGCAACGTCTGGTGCAAGGTTTCGTTGGGAGGTCCCGCTTCGGGGCTTGCCAACGGGTACGAATGCCCGTCCGTGGCCGCTCGGACATGCGACAATCGCTGCAGCAGCGTGAGGGAACGGGCCATGATGGGCACCGGCAACGGATCGACGACGTCTACAGACGTGGTGGTGGTGGGCGCCGGCTTCGCTGGGCTTTACCTACTGCGGCAGCTGCGCAGTCAGGGAATATCCGTCCTGGTGCTCGAGTGCGCCGATGGCGTCGGTGGCACGTGGTATTGGAACCGCTATCCCGGGGCTCGTTGCGACATCATGTCCGTCGACTACTCCTACAGCTTCGACCCGGCGCTCGAGCGGGAGTGGCAGTGGTCCGAAAAGTACGCGACGCAGCCGGAGATTCTCGCCTACGCCAACCACGTGGCTGACAAGTACGACCTGCGCAAGGACATCCGCTTTGGCACTCGCGTGCAGCAGGCGAAGTGGGATGCGCAAGCGAGGCGCTGGCACGTCAGTACCGGTACGGGTGAATTGATCAGCTGCCGGTTCTTCGTGATGGCGAGTGGTTGCCTGTCACTGCCAAAGGCGATCGACATCCCTGGGGCCGACCGCTACGAAGGGGAGACCTATTATACGAACCGCTGGCCGCATGAGGGCGTGGACTTCACGGGCAAGCGGGTCGCGGTGATCGGCACCGGCTCGTCGGGGATCCAGTCCATACCAATCATCGCCGAGCAGGCTGCACAGCTGACGGTGTTCCAGCGTACGCCCAATTTCTCGAGGCCGGCACGCAACGGTCCTGCTCCGCAGGAGAAACTCGATGCTTTCAGCGCCGATCGCAGCGCTTACCGACACGCCGCCCGCTGGTCGATGATCGGGGTCCCCGGCCCGATCACCGCGTTGGGAGCATTGCAGGTGTCGGAGCAGGAGCGCCGCGCCGTCTACGAGGCGGCGTGGAGTTCAGGCGATCTCTTGCCCACGACTTTTGCCGACATGGTGACCAGCGAGGCGGCCAACGAGACCTATTGCGAGTTTCTGCGGGAAAAGATTCGCTCGATCGTCAGGGATCCCGCGACCGCAGAGGCCCTGTGCCCCAAGGACTATTACTACGGCACCAAGCGGCCGTGCCTCGACACAGGCTACTTCGAGACTTTCAATCATCCACACGTCCGACTGATAGATTTGCGCAAAACACCGATCATCACGCTTACTCGCAGGGGCATCGACACCACGAAAGAGTCGCTTGAGTTTGATGCCATTGTATTTGCGACCGGCTTCGACGCCATGACAGGCGCCATCGTGGCGGTCGATATTGTCGGCCGTGACCAGTTGTCTCTGAAGGACAAGTGGGCCGTCGGTCCGAAAACATATCTTGGGCTCATGACAGTCGGCTTCCCGAACTACTTCATGGTCACCGGGCCGGGTAGCCCGTCGGTGCTGTCGAACATGATGGTCTCAATCGAGCAACACGTGGAGTGGGTGTGCGACACCATCAATTACATGAGCCGCATCGGCGTCGAGATCATCGAGCCGACCGAGACTGCCGAGGCCGGTTGGGTCCAGCACGTGAACGACTGCGCCGATATCACTCTCTTCCCGACCGCGAACTCCTGGTACATCGGCGCCAACGTACCTGGCAAGCCGCGCATCTTTCTGCCGTACATCGGCGGTGTGGACCGATACCGAAAGGCTTGTGACGAAGCGGTGGCGCAGGGTTACCTCGGATTCCGTATGCAGGGTCCCGATCGCACGCAGTGCAACGACGGTGTGATTCGCCGCTTGCAGCCCGATGTTGCGATCATGCTCGAAGTGATCGAGAGTCTTGGCCTGCCCGCCGTCGAGTCGATGTCGGCGGAGGCCGCACGGGCATTGTTTGTTGCGCTTTCCGCCCAGCGGCCCCCCGGGCCGGCGGTGGGCGAGTGCACGGACGGCACCTTGCCCGGCAAGGCGGGGAACCTCAAGTATCGGCTTTATCGGCCGGCCACGGCCGGACCGCACTCCGTGGTGGTCTATTACCACGGTGGCGGTTGGGTGCTCGGCAGTTGCGACTCCGACGATCCGTTTTGCCGTGATCTGTGCGTTCGCTCTGACTCAATCATTGTGTCGGTCGACTACCGGCACGCGCCGGAGGCGCCGTTCCCGGCGGCGGTCGAGGATGCGTTCGCCGCGCTGCAGTGGGTCGCGGCCCAGGTCGAAACGCTGGGGGGCAAATCGGGGCCGGTGTCGGTGGCCGGCTGGAGCGCTGGGGCAAATCTCGCCACGGTGGTGTGCCGGTTGGCGCGCGATAACGGCGGTCCTGCGATCGGCGGCCAGCTACTGCTCGCTCCCGTTACCGATACAGACTTGACGAGGCGCTCGTACCAGGAGAACGGCGAAGACTACGTGCTCACTGGGGCGCTGATGCGCTGGTTCCTCGACCACTACGTTGACCCCGCCGACAGGACCGATCCGCGCGTCGCGCCGCTGCGAGCTGTCGATCTGTCAAACCTGCCGCCCGCCATCGTGGTCACCTGTGAGTTCGACCCATTGAGTGATGAGGGTGCGGCGTACGCGGCGGCGCTGGCCGCGGCCGGCTGCGATGTGCAGCACATCGCAGCACGGGGCCATACGCATACCTCGCTCACCCTGGTGGACGTCGTCATCTCGGGCGCGCCGTTTCGCCGGCGGATGGGTGAGGCACTGCGCCGATTTGGTCCGGCGGAAAAGCAATCGTCGCGGATGCAGTTGCGCGCCTGAGTACGGCGTCAGCCCGTGGCGCGGGGTGACACTCCCCGCGCCATCAGACGTGAACCTCGCGAATCATCCGGCTCCTATCATCACTCCGCGCCGCCGGTGCAGAGTTTGCCGTACAACTCTCCATCGAAGCCTGTCCCGTTGTTGACGACGGCCCCGGAGATGAAAAATACGCTGCTCTGGTTTGCGAAGATCCCCGTTCCCGAGCCTGGTCGCTCCATCTCGGTGAATGAAGCTGTCGCGGCGTCAAGCACACCCAGATCGTGGGTTACGAGTGTTCCTCTCCGCGTTTTGATGGTCAGCACGCCCGAATACGAGAGGTTCGCCGAGGGCTCGGTGGCGGGCATGCCTGCCGATGGCGCAGCATCCAACGCAAGAAACGTCGTTGCCGAATCAAGGAGGCCGGCGCCCGTAATGACCCCTTCTGTGCACTGGCCGACGGGACTGGCGCAGTTGGTCGTGGTGAAGGAACTCTGGATGCGGCCGTGCACCCATTGGCAGCCCCCTTCAGCGTAACTGCTCGTGGCGAACCCCACGCCGAATGCGAAGATCATTCCCGCGAAGGAAAAAGTCGGCAAAGCGCGTTTTAGTCTGTTCATCGTGCATTTCCTGGTTGGATTAGGGTGAACCGTAGTCTGCTCACTTCTAAATGTGCAGAGGGCACGCGAATCCCCTCATCCACCAACAAGATATTCCACATCCGGTCTTATTGGCGCGGCAGCAGTCCGCCGATGTAGGGCGGATAGTTCGCGGCGGCGCGCGCTCTGGCCGTGAAAACCTTTATTTATCGCGGCCCTGAGCGGACCCGCTGCGCAATCGCTCTGAGGCGGCCTCGATGTTGCCGACCATGAGATCGAACATCTTTTGGCGGCTCAACCCAGGCGGGATTGGGGCAAGCACCTCGACCACGATCGTTCCCGGCGGCCGCAGAAACTTACGTCGCGGCCAAAGGGCTCCTGAGTTCAAGGCAACCGGGACGCATGCGACCTCCAAGGCGGCATACAGGTGGCTGATGCCGGTTTTATAGTTCGCCGCTTGACCGATCATCGTTCTCGTTCCTTCCGGAAAAATCACCACCTGCTTGCTTTGTGTCAACGCGACGCGTGTGCCTCGAATCATGTTGTCCAGCGCACTCTTGCCGGTACCTCGCTTGACCGGGATGCAGCCGAGGCGCGCGAGAGCCCATCCGAAAAATGGTATGAACATCAGTTCGCTTTTCAATACGTAAACCGGACGATCAAAGATCGCGAACAGCGCGCAGGTATCCCAAACCGACTGATGCTTCACAGCCAAAAGGCAGCCGCCGTGCGGTAGGTTTTGTATGCCCCGAACTTCATAATTGACCCCGCAAATTGCGCGGTACATGGCCAGCCAGGAGCGCGACCAGAATCTGGTGAACGGCGGCAAGGACTTGGGCGAAATGAGCGATATGCCGGCGGCCGCCACCGCGCTGACCGCGAAAAAGCCATAGAACAAAATCGAGAATATGAGGGAACGAAGAATTAACATGGAATCGCGGGATGTAATTGGACGACAGGGCCCACCTTACATCTATCCTCGAACCTGGAGAACAGCCGTGGATGCCTTGACGCTTTTCGGCCTGTTTGCGGTCACGGCGATGTTGGTGACCTATGCGCTCGAGGGCCGGAGCCCTTGGTTCATCCTCGCCTTCGCCGCTGCCTGTGCGCTTGGATCAATTTACGGCTTTCTACAAGGCGCATGGCCCTTCGGGCTGGTCGAGGCTATCTGGGCGATCGTCGCCGTGCGACGTTGGTATCTTAAGAAGCAAAAATGATAATCCGCAGCCGTTGTTCAATCCCACGTGATCTTCAAAGGAAATCTGTATGTCGTTGACTCTCTACGCTCACCCATTCGCCTCCTATTGCTGGAAAGTGTTGATCGCCCTGTATGAAAACGGCATGCCGTTTCGCCATCGTATGGTCGACAACGCGGAAATTGTTGCCGAGCTCGGAGGACTCTGGCCGCTCAAGAAAATCCCGGTTCTTCAGGATGGCGAGGCATGCATCATAGAATCCAGCGTCATCATCGAATATCTGATGCTTCGGTACCCTGGACCAACGCGATTAATTCCAGAAGGAATCGACGCAGCCCTCAAAGTGCGCTTCATGGATCGCTTCTTTGACAACTACGTCATGACACCCATGCAGAAGTTGGTTTCGGATCGCATGAGAGGCGATGGCGAGCACGACGCTAAGGGTGTCGCGGAAGCCAGGACGATGTTGGACAGCGCCTACGCGTGGCTCGATGAGCAACTTGCACCCCAAGCGTGGGCGGTCGGCAGCCAGTTCACGATGGGAGATTGCGCCGCTGCTCCTGCGCTTTTCTATGCGGATTGGGTGCATCCAATCGGCGAGCGGTTCCCCGGCGTTTGCAGCTACCGCGCCCGACTGCTTGCTCGGCCGTCGATCGCCCGTACGGTTGATGAGGCGCGACCCTACCGCAAGTTATTCCCCCTGGGCGCTCCAGATCGCGACTAGCGGCGCCCTGAACACCGGCAAGCCCTTAAGGCCTCATCCGCGCCGCCCAGCGATACAACAAAAACACCGTCAGCGCGAACACGCCGCTCCCGATCCAGACCGCGGCATTATCGGCAAACTCATCGCCAACCAGGGCCAGCGGAAAGTCCTTACCCGAAAAGGCGACGAAGGCGGCGATGATCACGCCCACCAGACCTTCGCCGACTATCATGCCCGAGGCCAGCAGCACGCCGAGTTGCTTGGTGGCCTCGGGCTTGGAGGCGCGCTCTGCCCGGCGATCGAAGTACCAGCCCACGATCGCCCCGACGACGACCATCAGCGTGCTTTGCGTCGGCAGGTATATCCCTAAGCCCACCGCGAGAGGTGATAGGTGCGCCTTGGTGGTAAAGCGCCGCAAAATTTCGTCGGCGGCGATCACCAGCACGCCGATCACCCCACCGATCCGGATCAGGCTCCAGTCGACGTTGTGCTGAATCACTCCCTGGGCCAGCGCCGAGATCAGACCGGCCTGAGGTGCCGGCAAAGGGTGCTCATGGTGCGGCCCCGGGGCGCCGGCGAAACCATAGGCATGGTTGAGCAGATCGAGGATCGGTGGAATGATCGCCGCGCCGGCGATGACGCCGATCACCAGCGCCACCTGCTGCTTCCATGGCGTGGCATCGACGAGCTGGCCGGTCTTGAGATCTTGCAGGTTATTATTGGCG
>Ga0070762_10000330_pt1 | contig 19068 bp, 17 predicted proteins | sample HubBroMetageREF2_FD_66726 | JGI IMG/M metagenome (GOLD analysis project Ga0070762, IMG submission 66726) | Reference soil microbial communities from the Hubbard Brook experimental Forest, New Hampshire, USA - Hubbard Brook CCASE Soil... | ecosystem: Environmental > Terrestrial > Soil >...
GCCCTCTGGTCACAAAGGTTCACGTCGAGGCGGTCAAGTTCGCCAAAGAAGGCTTCTCCCTGATTCTGATCGGACACCACGATCACGATGAAGTGATTGGAACCCTGGGCGAGGCTCCGGTTGTGACGCAGGTGGTGGGATCGCCGGAACAGGTGAAGTCACTGACCGTGCCGAATGCTGACCGCGTGGCGTACCTGACCCAGACCACTCTGAGCCTCGACGAGACTAAAGATATTATTGCCGCTCTACGCGAGAAGTTCCCGAATATCAAGGGGCCGGCGGCGCAGGACATTTGCTATGCGACTGAGAACCGACAGGTCGCGGTGAAGCACGTAGCGTCGGATGCGGATTTGCTGCTGGTGGTTGGTTCGGACAACAGCTCCAATTCGAATCGATTGGTGGAAGTTGCGCGCAACTTGGGCACCAGTTCGCATCTAATCGATAGCTTCCAAAATATTCGCCCGGAGTGGTTGGAAGGCGTGAAAACGATTGCCCTGACCGCGGGCGCCTCAGCTCCGGAATGCCTGGTGGAAGAGGTGGTGAAGTTCCTCGGCAGCAAGGGTTTTGGCAACGTGCAGGAAGTGGAAGTGATGCCCGAGAACGTGCGCTTTGGCTTGCCTCCGGAGATTGTGGAAGCGATTGCTAGCGCCCCCAGTTAATGCGGAGTAAAGAATTCAATATGGACGAGACTCCCTCCTCGTTTTCGGCCTCGAGCGCGCCGGAGTTGCGCTTTGGAAAAATAGATGATCTGGCCGGCCGGGTCGCCGCTGCCGTCGATGGCGCACGTAAATTCCTATTCTCCCAACAACACAAAGAAGGCTACTGGTGCGGCGAGTTAGTCGCTGATACCACACTGGAATCCGATTACATTCTGCTGCATACCCTGCTCGGCACGGGCGATCCCGAGCGCTTTCAGAAATGCTGCAACTGGATCCTCCAGCATCAAAACGAAGATGGTGGCTGGGGCATCTACGTCGACGCCCCGTCAAATATCTCTGCCAGCGTAAAAGCTTACTTTGCGCTGAAGCTTAGCGGCTACAAACCAGATCACCCCGCTTTGGTGCGGGCGCGCAAGCGAATTCTTGACATGGGCGGAGTCACCGAGGTCAACACTTTCACCAAGATCTATTTGTGTTTCCTTGGGCAGTACGATTACGACGCGGTGCCGGCGATTCCTCCGGAAATCGTGCTGTTTCCCAAGTGGTTCTGGTTCAACATTTACGAAATTTCTTCGTGGTCGCGCGCGATTCTGGTGCCGCTTTCGATTTGCTATGCGAAGAAGCCACTCAAGAAGATTCCCGATGAACAAGGAGTCGACGAACTGTTCGTTGGCGGGCGCGACAAGTCGCGCATGCGGCTGCACTGGAGCGATAAGCTTATCTCGTGGCGCAACTTCTTTCTGGTGGCCGACCGGATGACGCACTGGTTTGAGATGGTACACGTCCGTCCGTTGCGCTGGCTGGCGCTTAAGCGGGCGGAACAATGGATGCTCGAACGCTTCGAAATGAGCGATGGTTTGGGCGCGATTTATCCGTCGATGCTGAACGCCATTATCGCGCTGCGCTGCTTGGGATACTCGTTCGACGATCCGCAATTCATCCGCGCCATGGACGAACTCGAGAAGCTCGGAATCGAGGAAGGCGATACTTTCCGGATGCAGCCTTGCATGTCTCCGGTGTGGGACACAGCTTACGCCCTGTTCGCAATGAGTGAGGCGGGCGTTCCAGCCAACGATCCTCGGATGATCAAGTGCGCCGACTGGGTTCTGCAGAAGCAGGTTCGCACGGTCGGCGATTGGAAAGTGAAGAACAAGAAAGGGCAACCCGGAGGCTGGTATTTCGAATTCAATAACGAGTTTTATCCCGATGTGGATGACAGCGCCATGGTTTGCCTCGCTCTGGCTCAAGTCGAACACCCCAATGGGCGCTATCAGCGCGAGTCGGTGCAGCGGGCCATCGACTGGATTTTCTCCATGCAGTGCAAGAGCGGAGGGTGGGGGTCGTTCGACAAAGACAACACTCGGATGGTGTTCGAGCACATTCCGTTTGCCGACCACAACGCCATGCTCGATCCGCCGACTGTCGACATCACCGGAAGGATTTTGGAAATGCTGGCCTCGTATGGATACGGCCAGAATGATCCGCGGGTGAAGAAGGCGCTCAAGTTCATTCGCGAAGAGCAGGAACCGGATGGCTCGTGGTTCGGACGCTGGGGCGTGAACTACATTTATGGCACCATGCAAGTGCTGCGCGGCCTCGAAGCCATAGGCATCGACCATCACGAGCCGTATGTGCAGCAGGGCGCGGAGTGGTTGCGTATGGTGCAGAATCCGGACGGAGGCTGGGGCGAAACTTGCGGTTCATACGACGATCCCAGCACGAGGGGCGTAGGTCCGAGCACGCCTTCGCAGACCGCGTGGGCGGTAATGGGCCTGCTTGCGGCGAATGATACGCGCAGTGATTCGGTGGCGCGGGGAATTGCGTATCTGCTTCGAACGCAAAAGAAGAATGGGGCATGGGATGAGCCACAGACCACGGGCACGGGATTTCCACGAGTGTTCTATCTGGTTTATACGCTGTACCGGCAATATTTCCCGCTGATCGCGCTGACGACTTACGCCAAGGCGATGGCGGGGGCCGGGCAGGGAACTGGCGTACGGCGAATTGGTTAGTTTGTTTTTACGACGCGGACACAGAAATCGACAGTTGGAGAGAGGACGAATGGGAGTACCAATTTCTCAGATGTGGACGACGGCGACTTACGTCCTCAAGCAGAAAATCAAGGGACGCAAGCAGTATCCGCTGGTGCTGATGCTGGAGCCGCTGTTCCGCTGCAATCTGGCGTGTGCTGGTTGTGGAAAGATTCAATATCCCGCGCATGTACTCAAGTCGCAGCTTACGCCCGAGGAATGTTTCCGCGCGGTCGATGAGTGCGGGGCTCCAACAGTTTCGATTCCGGGCGGAGAGCCTCTGTTGCATCCGCAGATTGGCGAAATTGTGGAAGGGCTAGTGGCTCGCAGGAAATATATTTATCTGTGCACCAATGCGCTGCTGCTTAAAGAGAAACTCCATTTGTTCAAACCCAGTAAGTATCTGACTTTTTCCGTCCACATGGATGGACAGCGCGAGCACCACGATTTTTCAGTTTGCCTGGACGGCGGATACGACAAGGCAATCGAAGGGATCAAAGCCGCGCTGGACGGCGGTTTCCGGGTAACCACGAATACCACTTTGTTTGACGGAGCCGATCCCAAGAGCGTGCGTGCCTTCTTCGATGAAATGATGGAATTGGGCGTTGAGGGCATGATGCTTTCGCCGGCCTACTCTTACGACAAGGCGCCCGACCAGCAGCATTTCTTGGGGCGGGCGCGCACGCGTAGATTATTCCGCGCCATGCTTTCCAATCGCAGTAAGAAGTGGCGCTTCAATCAGTCGGCGTTGTTTCTCGAATTCCTGATGGGCAAACGCGAGTACGCCTGCACACCGTGGGGTATGCCGACCTTCAACGTGTTCGGATGGCAGAAGCCCTGCTATCTCTTGCAGGACGGTTACGCCGACAGCTTTGCCGAACTGCTGGAGACGACGGCGTGGGAGAATTACGGGACGGAGTCAGGCAATCCGAAGTGCGCGAATTGCATGGTGCATAGCGGATATGAGGCCTCCGCGGTGAACGAATTATTTGGATCGGTGCACGGCATGTGGCAGGAAGTGAAGGCGCGCATGTTTGGCGGATATGAAGACGCTTCTGCACTCAGACTACTGGATGAGCCTGCCAAGCCAGTGCATGCCTTCAATCCGCTGGTGCAAATCGTTGCTCCAGCAGGCGAGGAGACGCGGGTTTGAGCGGCCGGGAATCCGGACACGGGCTATCGGCTTCCGTGGATCCGGATTTATTGGAGGTCGCGCCAGGAACGGCTCACGAAAAGCTCGAGGGTTCTGTTCCGTCGCTGACGAACGAAGAAGAGCTTCGCAACGCGCTTGAGCAGGCATTCGATTATCGCGGCGATGTTTCGATCACACGGAAAGACGGCGCCAAAATTGAAGGCTACATTTTTGATCGAAGCAGCGGGACCGGGCTCGCCGACAGCTTCGTGCGCTTGCTCCCGAAAGATGGTTCTCCCAAGATAAAGATTCCCTACCTAGAGATTGCCGGCGTGGCCTTTAGCGGCCGGGACATGGCTGCGGGGAAGACTTGGGAAAACTGGGTGCGCCATTACTGGGAAAAGAAGGCGGCAGGCGAGAAGGATATCTCGCTGCAGCCGGAGAAGCTCGAGTAGAAACAGTTGTCAGTTCTCGGTTCCCAGTTCTCAGGCCGAGTGGTCGCTGACAGCTCCTCATGAAAGCTTTCGTCACTGGCGCAACCGGGTTCGTGGGCAGTCACGTGGCCCGAGCATTGTCCGAGCAGGGCGCTGACCTGCGACTCCTGATTCGTCCGACCAGCGATTTGAGGAATGTCGAGGGGTTGAATACGGATCGTGTTGTCGGCGATCTGCGCGATCCGTCGTCTTTTGAGAAGGCGATGGCAGGCTGTGACGTGGTGTTTCATGTTGCCGCCGACTACCGGCTTTGGGTTCGCGATCCGGAGCAGATGTACCGCGCGAACGTGGAAGGAACGCGGGCGATTCTCGAAGCCGCGAGGAAGAATCGTATACGGCGCGTGGTGTACACGTCGAGCGTCGCGACTATGGGATTCACTTCGAACGGGCATCCGGCAGACGAGAATTCTCCGGTTTCGCTCGACGGCATGATTGGTCACTACAAGCGGTCGAAATTTATGGCCGAGGAAGTGGCGCTGGCGGCGGGACGCAACGGGATGGACGTGGTCGTGGTCAATCCCAGCACGCCGATTGGCGAGCAGGACGTCAAGCCCACTCCCACGGGACGGATTGTCGTGGACTTCCTGAAAAAGAAGTTTCCTGCATATGTCGATACAGGTCTGAATCTGGTCGATGTTACGGAATGCGCGCACGGCCATATCGCTGCGCTCGAGAAGGGAATAAGCGGCGAGCGCTACATTCTGGGCGGAGAGAATCTGACGTTGAAACAGATTCTCGACAAGCTGGCGGCGATTACTGGATTGCCGTCGCCCAGAGTGAAAGTTCCTTACGTGCTGGCGCTGGCGACTGGCGTCGTGGATGAGATTGTGACGGGACGCATCCTAGGCCAAGAGCCGAGGGCCACGATTGACGCAGTCCGCATGGGACGAAAGAAAATGTTTGTGTCGTGCGCGAAGGCCGAACGCGAGTTGGGATGGAAGATGGTTTCGGTCGATGGCGCGCTGCGGCGGGCAGCGGAATGGTTTCAAGCGAACGGATATGCGACGGGAGATTGAAGATGCCAGCCCCAATCAAAGTCGCCCTTGTTGCAGCGCTCGATCGCGAGGTGCGCCCGCTGGTCAAGAACTGGCGCAGAGTCGAGCGCGAACACGAGGGCCGGCATTTCGAGTTTTTTGAGAGCGGGCAAGCCGTACTGGTGGTTGGTGGCATCGGTGCAGGGGCTGCTCGCCGGGCGACCGAGGCTGCAATCGCGCTGCATCAGCCCGAGCTTGTGATGTCGGTAGGCTTCGCGGGGGCGCTTGATCCGGGACTGAGAGTGGGCGAGATTTTCGAGCCCAGTCGGGTCATTGACGCCAGCGACGGTAGCAACGTAGAGACAGGCGCGGGGCGAGGCACATTGGTGAGCGTGGCCAGCATTGCTGGGGTGGAGCAAAAGAGGAAGTTGGCCCAATCCTACAGTGCCGGCGCAGTTGATATGGAAGCGGCTGCGGTAGCCCGCGGCGCGCAGGCGCGAGGTCTGCGGTTCATGGCTGTGAAAGCAATTTCCGATGATAGCGATTTCGCCATGCCAGAGATGGACGGCTTTGTCGGCGGGAACGGCGAATTTCGGACTGGAAAGTTCGCCGTCTTCACTGTACTGCGTCCGTGGCTTTGGTTGCGCGTAATCCGGCTCTCTAAAAACAGCGCGAAAGCGTCCAGGGCGCTCTGCGCGGAACTCGACCGCTACATCGAGGAACCGAAGAAAATGGAAGTTTTGCAGGCAGACATGCATCCAATATCGAAGGCAAGTAACTAGTTCATGGCCATCGCGGGACAATTTACGATTGCGGAAACCAAGCGCTCGATCCCGGCCACCATGCGTGCAGCTGTTTATCGCGGCGTGAACGATGTTCGCGTGGAAACCGTGCCGGTGCCGAAGATCGGCGCGGGCGAGTTGCTGGTCCGGGTGCACACCTGCGGTATTTGTGGAACGGATCTCAAGAAAATTTCAAGCGGTTCGCACTCAGCGCCACGCATCTTCGGACACGAGACATCGGGCGTGGTTGCAGCAGTGGGGCAGGGAGTGAGCCGGTTTCAGCCGGGCGATCGCGTCGTGGTATTCCACCATATTCCGTGCGGCGAGTGCTACTACTGCCGCCACAAAACTTTTGCGCAGTGCGAGACTTACAAGAAGGTTGGCTGCACGGCTGGCTTCGAGCCGTCGGGTGGCGGTTTCGCCGAGTATGTTCGCGTAATGGGTTGGATCGTGAATCATGGCACGGTCCACATTCCTCAGGGAGTTTCATTCGAGCAGGCATGTTTTGTCGAACCGGTGAACACGTGCATGAAAGGGATTGAGACCCTGCAACTTGTGCCCGGCGACAGTGTTCTCATTATTGGACAAGGGCCAATCGGGATCATCTTGGCTAGTTTGGCCAAGCGGTCAGGGGCTACGGTAGTAACTTCCGATTTGTATCCCGGGAGGCTTACAATATCTACAAAGTACGGTTTAACCAATTTGATTGACGCTTCGCGTACTGACACGGTGAGAACGGTGCGGGAGCAGACAGAAGGCAGGGGCGCCGATGCAGCGATTGTTGCAGTAGGTGGAAATGCCTTGATTCGGACCGCCGTGGATGCAGTTCGTCCTGGTGGCCGTGTTTTGCTGTTTGCGCAAACAGTGCGCGGCGAGGCTACGATTGATCCAGCTGCGATCTGCGTGGACGAGAAAAAGTTGTTGGGTTCGTACAGCGCGTCGGTTGAACTTCAGCAGGAGTCAGTACGTTTCGTGATGAGCCGCGAGATGGATTTGGAAGGTTTGATCAGTCACCGCTTTTCTTTGTCGAACAGTGCGGAAGCATTGCAGCTGGCGGCCCATCCGCAGCCGGATTCGATGAAGCTTGTGATTCAAGCGGGCAGTTCGTGGGAAGGAAGTACAGAGTGAACGGAAAGATGACAGCGGCCGTCCTCTACGGTAAAGAGGACGTGAAGATCGAGCGGGTTCCCATCCCTCGCGTGGGTGATGGTGAAGTGTTGGTGAAAGTGCAGGTCGCCCTGACTTGTGGGACCGACCTGAAAGTGTACCAGCGCGGTTATCACGCGCGCATGATCGTACCTCCCGCGTTGTTTGGCCATGAGCTGGCGGGAGTGATCGAAGAAGTTGGCCCAGGAGTGCGCGCTTTCAAGAAGGGGATGCGGGTCGTGGCATTGAACTCCGCGCCCTGCCAGATGTGCTTCTATTGCTCGAAACATCAAGCCAATCTTTGCGAAGATCTGTTGTTCAATAACGGGGCTTATGCGGAATACATTCGCATCCCGCGGCGCATCGTCGAGATCAACATGCTGGCCATTCCACCAGATGTGAGCTACGAAGAAGCCGCCATGGTTGAGCCGTTAGCCTGCGTGCTTCGCGGCCTGCATGAAACCGGCGTAGAGATTGGCGATACGGTCACCGTGGTCGGGGGCGGTCCCATCGGGTTGATGTTCGTGCAAGTGGCCAAAGCCGTGGGTTGCAATGTGATTTCCGTGGTCAAGCGCGATGCTCAAGTGCAGGCTGCGAAGCATATGGGCGCCCATGAAGTGGTGCAGATCACTAAAGTGAAGGACCCCGTCGAAGCGGTTCGCAGACTTTCGCCGGAAAACCGAGGCAGCGACGTAGTCATCGAGGCGGTGGGGCGTCCCGATGCCTGGGAGATGGCCATCGACATGGTGCGCAAAGGCGGGACGGTGAATTTTTTTGGCGGCTGCGCTAGTGGCACAAAAGTGCAACTCGACACCAACCGGCTGCACTACTCGGAGGTCACGCTGAAAGCGACCTTCCATCACACGCCGGAAACTGTGCGCCGGGCCTTCGCTCTGATTGCCGAGAAGAAAATCCGTTCGACCGACTACATCACAGGCGAAGCGCCGCTTTCCTCGCTGAAGCAGGTTTTCCATCACATGCTGAACCGCAACGGCGATATCAAGACCGCGATCATCCCCGGGCATTGAGGCGAGATTCCGCGGGGACGGAACTGATCATGTCATCCATTGCCAGCGACTCCCGGAGCGTTTCCTCCGCTTTGCGGGGGTGGGGCAGTCTTCCGCGCGAGTACGCCATTCCAGAAGAAGCTCCGAGCCAAGCCGAGGCTCAAGAGTACTGTCGTCGTCTGGCTCGCACCCACTATGAGAATTTTTCGGTTGCGAGCTGGTTTCTTCCGGAACGGCTGCGGCAGGATTTTTTCAATGTCTACTCCTATTGCCGGATTTCCGATGACTTGGGTGATGAGGTCGGCGATCCCGATGCTTCGCTGCAATTACTGGATCAGTGGGAAGCCGAGCTTGATGCGTGCTACGCCGGGAGCCCGCGGCATCCGGTGTTCGTAGCATTAGCGGAAACGGTTCGCAAGTGCGAGATTCCCAAACAAACTTTTGTCGATCTGCTGACCGCGTTTCGTCAGGATCAAAGCGTCTCGCGCTATTCCACATTTGAGGACGTTCTCGGCTATTGTCGTTATTCGGCAAATCCCGTTGGGCATCTGGTACTGTACGTCTGCGGCTACCGGGATGCGGAGCGTCAGGCGCTTTCAGATTTCACCTGCACTGCACTGCAACTGGCGAATTTCTGGCAGGATGTGAGCCCGGATTATGCCAACGGGCGAATCTATCTGCCTCTCGAAGACCTTCGCCGTTTTTGTGTCACCGAAGATGACATTGCAGCGCAGCGCAATACATCAGCCTTCTGCGAAATGATGCGCTTTGAAGTGGCCCGTGCCCGCGATTGGTTCCGCCGCGGTCTGCCGCTAATAGGGCAGGTGGACGGGGACCTGGCCGTTGATATTGAATTGTTCAGCCGGGGCGGGCAAGAGATTCTGAACGCCATCGAGGCTCAGGGATGCAACGTTCTGGGCCGGCGTCCGTCGATTTCAAAATCGCGCAAACTGGCGCTGGTGGCGGGCGTGGCTTGGAGAAAGTTGTGGGAAAAAAGGGTATGAGTACGGCGGTGCAGCCCGCTCCCACACCGTTCGCGCCCACCGAATCGCAACTGGCGGTTGCGTACTCCGTGTGCCGGCACATTACGCGTGCGTCGGCGAAGAATTTTTACTACGCATTTTTGGTGCTGCCACGTGCAAAACGTCAGGCCCTGTGTGCCGTTTACGCGTTCATGCGACGTTGCGACGACATTGCCGACGATGAATCGATGTCCCAATACGACCGGAGGCAGAAACTGAGCGCGTGGCTGGACGCGTTTCACCATGCCCAATCCGGCCAGCCCACCGACGAACCCGTGCTGCTGGCTCTCACCGATGCACAGCGTCGCTACAACATTCGGGTTGGATTGCTCGATCAGTTGGCCTATGGCACCGCCATGGATGTCGAAGGAGGCCTGCCAGCCAATGAGATGCCTGCAGCCGGATTGCCCATTCCGCTTGCACTGAGCGTTCACTACCGAACTTTTGACGACCTCTATCAATACTGTTATCGAGTGGCTTCGGTCGTCGGATTGGTTTGTATCCATGTGTTCGGGTATCGCGACCCGGCTGCCGAACCGCTGGCTGAGCGTCTGGGAATAGCATTCCAGCTCACTAACATTATTCGGGACGTAAAAGAAGATGCTCGCATGGGGCGTGTTTATCTGCCGGAAGAGGATCTGGACAAATTCGGCATCTCAATTTCGGCGCTGGACTCTGTCTCCGATCCATCACTGTTCCGCCCGCTTCTGGCCATGGAAGCTGATCGCGCTCGCGAGTATTACCGCGCGGGAGAAGAACTGATTCCTCTTGTCGAAGAGGATAGCCAGCCGGCGCTGTGGGTGCTGATGACCATCTATCAGCGTCTGCTCGACAAGATTGCGCTGCGGCAATACGACGTATTCACTGGCAATGAGAAGGTCAGCCTCACGGTGCGCGAGAAGCTCGGCGTTCTGGTTAAGGGCTTCCTGAAACGCTTGTCCTGATGAGCGCGCGCCCGGTACAAAACTCCCGAGTAGCTGTGGTGGGAGGTGGATTGGCGGGACTGGCCGCCGGTTGCGCACTTGCCAGCAGCGGCTTTCGCGTGACCCTGTTCGAACGCCGGCCTTACCTGGGCGGGCGGGCTTCTTCGTACCAGCATCCCGGCACCGGCGAAGTAGTGGATAACTGCCAGCACGTGCTGCTCGGCTGCTGCACCAACCTCATCCAGTTCTATGAACGGCTGGGGGTCGAAAACAAGATTCGCTGGTACGACCGGTTAACTTTCCTCGAGCCGGGCGGACGCACCTCTGTAATTTCGCCATCGACGCTGCCTGCGCCGTTTCATAACGCACCTGCTTTCCTACGCGCTCCCTGTTTGGACTTGTCCGACAAGCTTGCCATCGGCATGGCCATGGCGGCACTGGCATCCACTACACCGCGAGACGATGGCGAGACTTTCCTGGCATGGCTGCGCCGCCACGCGCAGACCAAGCAGGCCATCGAGCGATTTTGGAAGCCGGTGCTGGTCAGCGCATTGAACGAAGATCTGGATCGCATGTCCGTGCCATATGCGGCGCAAGTGGTGCGCGAATCGTTTCTAAAATCGGCTGCGGCCGGGCGCATGGGCGTTCCGACCGTGCCTTTATCCGAGCTGTATAGGGTGGCCGGTGATTACATCGCTGCCCACGGCGGCGACGTCCGTTGCCGCTCGAACGTTGATTCTTTCCTCACCGAGGCCGACCGCGTGAAACTGTTGGCTTCCGGCGAAGGAACTGGCTTTGATTATGTGATATTCGCCGTTCCTTTCGACGTGTTGTCGCGAATACTGCCGCAAACCTCGGCTGCTGAGCCGTTGCGACGGGACCTCGCGCGATTTGAGACTTCGCCCATCACCGGGATTCATCTGTGGTTCGACCGCCAGATCACGGATCTCGATCATGCCGTTTTGTTGGACCGAACCATTCAGTGGATGTTCCACAAATCGAAGCTGCTCGGACGAAATCAGGATGCGAACGGCAGCTATGTGGAGCTGGTCGTGAGCTCATCCAAGACGCTGGTCGAAAAGTCACGCGCGGAAATCATCGAATTAGCGCTGGGCGAGTTGCGCGAGTTTTTCCCTGGCGCAAGGGACGCTAATCTTGTGAAATCGACCGTAATCAAGGAAGTTCACGCCACCTATTCGCCGCTGCCCGGAGTAGATGCCTATCGGCCTGGTCCGGAGACGGCTTGGCCAAGAATCTTTCTCGCCGGAGACTGGACCGCGACCGGATGGCCGGCCACCATGGAAGGCGCGGTGCGCAGCGGATACCTGGCTGCGGAATCTGTGGCCCGGACCGCGGGGATTCAGGATGCGTCGTTCCTGGTGCCGAACCTGCCTTTGTCCGGATTCATGCGCCTGTTTCGATAGCGGCTTGGCGGCGACTTCCGAGCTTCCCGCTGAACTTCGTCTTTGACTGCACCTTTTTCGGTGCAGCATTTCTCTGAAAAAAAACTCTCAATTCCCCGCAAAATCTAGAAAACACACGATCGGAATTTTTCTTGCCTCCTAGATCTATGGTTCTTAAGGTAGTTAGAGGCAAAATATTCCAAACATTGGAGTTACAAGTGTTCGCCCTAGATGGTTGTCGGTTTCCTGATTTGTTAAAGAACTTATATTATCTTATAGATAATATTTGTCTATTTATATTATCGCAATTCGAAAAGTGGGGCAAGAGGAAAGTGGCGGGTGCGGGCTGATTCCCAAATCGGGAATCACTTGGGGTCATCTTGATATGGGATGTTAAGCGACTCAGTGGGAGTATATGGGTTGCCCGTCACTGTGATAAACCAACTTGATGACCTATTTCTCAGGGTGGTTGATCGCCTTGTGCTTTGGAGTCTTTATTTTGTACACGGCTATTAAAGCCATTCGCTTAAAGCATGGTGAAAAGCGGCGATTCGGAGTCCGATTCTTCTTACTCGTCGCCTTCGCCGTTTTTGTTCTCGTCTTCCGGCGCGGGTTTGCTACACGCAGCGGCCGTGTCGTTTGGCCGCAAACCATAACCACCAACATTCTTGCCGACGTTGCGACGATTGGCGGCTTGATCTTATTCGTTCAATCTCATCGCGCGCTCGGACGGAATTGGAGTCTTGACGTTGTCGTCCAGGAAAAGCACGAACTCATCGAAAACGGGCCTTATGGTTACATTCGCCACCCGTTATACAGCGGCGTTCTCCTGATGTTCATGGGCATGGCTTTGTACTGTGGTCGGACGGGTTGCATTATCCTCTTCGTGTATTGCGTCTTTGGCGTTTATTTCAAGTCGCAAATGGAAGAACGTCTTCTGGCAAGAACTTTCCCTGCATATTCCGAATACAAACGGCGTACCAAAGCCCTAATTCCTTTCATCTGGTAGTTGGCGATAGTTGCGAACGCCCGTCTGTCTCGCGGTGCCAATCTGATCGAGGCCCCTAGGAATACAGCTTCCACTTTGTGCGGGTGTAGGCGATGCGGAAACCTCTACGCTCGGCGTTGCGCTGGGAATCGCTGCCGGGGATGGCGACCATCATGGCCAGATCGCATCCCTGATCGAACGCGTAGCGCATACGTTCATTGAGGAGCGTGGTTTGCAGGCCACGCCGCCGCAGCTCTGGTACGGTTGACGCTCCGCCAAACAACGCAACTTTGTCATGGATGCCCAGCACACCGGCGGCGCCGGGTTTGCCGTCAAGCTCGGCAAGAAAACACGGACTCCCGTCGCGCGCGGCAAAGATAGCGCCAAGCTGCAACAGCGTTTCTCGAAGTTCCGGAAGTTCGTGCGCCCATCCCTTTGTGCTTACATCAATCCAAACCTGGGCTTCGTCTGGCCCGATGACGCGCACAGTGACATGGCTGTCGTGCTCGGCTGTGGGCCGTTCGACCGGCCGGTAAAGGACATTGCAGATCTCGACCGGCCGGTAGTTGCGCGAACAAAGCAAGTCGAGTGCAGCGCCTCCGGCGAACGGGCTTACTTCATGCAGCACAGGCGCACTGCGATCGAGAAAGAAGCGCTCCACTGTGTCGAGCGTGGCTCGCGTTAGTTCCTCGAAAATGCCGAGCCCGAAAGTCTGTGTGACTGGGGAATCGACGCCATTGAAGGCTGCGTAGGCCCCGGCACACTCGATCCATTCAGCGCCGCTGTCCGGGTACAGACGACGTTGTGCCTCGGCAAACTCGACGCAGGCACGGCCTTCTGTCCGCTCGAGACGTCTCGAAAGTGCGAGGTCAGAAAACGTCATTGAGTGTGATCATGGTACACGGCGAGGGCGAACAATGTGTGATCCGGCTAAAGGTTTGTGACCGACCGCGATCGACGTCACGCGGCGAGGAGAACCACGCCGCCGGCCACAAGGAATGCGGCCAGCCAGCGGCGGTGGTCGACCCGTTCGTGCAGGAACAGTTTGGCCGCGACTGCGTTAGTTATGAAAGTCAGGGAGGCCGACGCGGGTGCGATCAGGCTCACGTCGCCCCAGGACAGTCCGAACAGCAGACTGTAGAAGGCCGTCGTCATGGCAAGAACACCGAGCAGGAAGTTTGGATTGCCCAGCATTCTTGAAACCACCGTCCAAAGGCCACTGCGCCGCCAGAGTTCACCCACGTCTCCTACCTGCTTCATAGCGCGCGACAGCAGAACATCGCCGATGGTGGAAGTCAATACGATGGCCGTAATCGCACTCCACGCGTAGGCTTGCTTCATTGCTGTTGCCTCGCTGAGGTCGGCTCACATGCTGCTTCGTGAGATTTCGCCGGATGGTGGGTCAGCGCCGGTCCTTGGGTAACGAATCCCACACCGGCTGAGATCAACAGAACCCCAATCCAACGCGAGGTCGTAACCGTCTCGTGCAGAAAAAACTTCGCGATCAGCGTGAGCAGGACGTATCCCAGCGAAGTTGCGGGCAGAACGTAGGTAAGATCGGCCCAGGAAAGGGCGGTCATGTAGGAAGCGAAGAATCCCAGCAAGAGCAAAATGCCCACAGCGACGGAGGGATTGGTCACGGCCAGGATTAAATCAGAAAAATGATTCAGGGATATGCCACCCACTTGCTTCATCCCGCGGGAGAGCATCGAGTCGCCGATAGAGGCACACAGGCTCACACCGGCAAGCACCAGATACTTGCGAGAGGTCACACGGTCGTTTCCTGAGCAGGCTTAACCAAGTCTGAAGCTCCTTCCTTTGTGGGCCCGCGCGGGCGAGGACGCCCGCGCCTACGCTAAGCCTTTGCTGGGGCGACTGTGGCAGCCGAATCGTCTTTCTCGCGTTTGTCCTTCACCCACTTATGGCGCATGGCGCGGACCTTGAGGAAAGTTTTCGCTTCTTTGTAAAGGCGTTTGCGGTCTACGCTGTTGAAAGCAGCCTTTCGCAGAATGCGGAATACCGCCTTAGGACGGAAATAATATTCGTCGTAAAAGCGATGCACCGCCTCGAGAATGTCGTCGGCCGGCAAGCCGGGATACTGAATGTGGGCGAGTTGGTGACCGCCTTCGTCCACCATCTTGTTGTCGCCGACCATGAAGCCGTTCTTCACTGCATAGTCGTAGAGTTCCGTCCCCGGATAGGCATGGGCCACGGAAACCTGAATGGTCTCGACATCCAGTTCCTTGGCGAACGCGATGGTCGTGTTAATGGTGTCGTGAGTCTCCCCGGGCAGGCCGAGGATAAAGTCACCGTGAACCACCAAGCCTAGTTTGTGACAATCCTTGGTGAACTGGCGTGCGCGTTCGATAGTTGCGCCCTTCTTGATGTTCTTCAGAATTTGCTGATCGCCAGATTCATATCCTACGATCAGGAGACGGCAACCGGCTTCTTTCATAGCCTTCAAGGTCTCATAGTCCGTCGTGACACGGCTGGTGCAGGACCAGGTGAGCTTCAGAGGTTTCAGTTTGGTGCAAAGTTCTATGGTTCGCGCCTTCTGAATGTTGAAGGTGTCGTCGTCAAAGAAAAACTCTCGAACATTCGGCCAATAATCTTTGGCGGCGGCCATCTCACGAGCCACGTCATCGGTGGAGCGTTTGCGCCACGGGTGACCGCTCAGAGTCTGCGGCCAAAGGCAAAACGTGCATTGGGCGGGGCAGCCACGAGTGGTGTAAAGAGAAACGTAGGGGTAGAGCAGGAACGGAACATTGTATTTCGTGATATCTAAGTCACGGCGATAGATTTCGGTGACATGGGGCAGGGAATCGAGATCCTGGACCTCCGGGCGGTCCGGAGTATGCACGACGGATCCGTTTTTCAAGTACGAGATGCCCAAGATTTCGTCCAGTGACTTGCCGTGAGCGAACTCGTAAACCGCGTAGTCAAACTCCTTGCGCACTACGAAATCGATCTCAGCACAATCCTTAAGCGACCGTTCCGGCAACACGGTCACATGCGGTCCGACAAATGCAATCTTGATTTTGGGATTGATCTCGCGAATCTTCTTTGCCAGCCGAATGTCACCTGGAAAACCGGGAGTGCTGGTAAACAGCACAAGGAACGCATAATCGCGGGCAATGTTGATGGTCTCTTCCGCCGACACGTGATGCGAAGGGGCATCGAGCAGGCGCGCGCCTTCAAGCATTCCGGCAGGGTAAGCCAGCCAGACCGGGTACCAATACGACTCAATTTCGCGAGTAGCCGGCCAACGTGAGCCAGCTCCTCCGTCGAAATTCTCAAACGACGGCGGATTCAGAAACAAGGTTTTTAATGGCATATATGTGTGTATCCAATACTAACATTTCAGGGCGCCTTGCGGGTGCGCCAGGTACACTTCCAGTACCCTCCGCAGCGGCCCCGGCCGATCATGCAATCTCTTATAAGTATATGCAAAACCAGTCTAATAGAACGCTAGAGCTCAAGCAAAGTGCCTCTGGGCGAACAGATAGGCGGAAGGAACAGCCCAAACCCGCTCGCGGTCCGACGAAGACGAACATAAGGAAGAAGAAATCGGCCCTCAGGGGTTCAGTACGATTTTGCCGAACATCTGACTCTTTTCCATATATTCGTGCGCCGCACGGGCTTCTTGCAAAGGGAAGGTGCGGTCGACGATGGGTTTCAAGCGTCCGGCGAAGACGTGGCTCAGGACATCGTACAGCTCACCCATCGTGCCCATGTAAGAGCCGAGCAAGTTGAGCTGGCGTGAGAAGAGAAACCGGAGGTCGAATGCGGCGTTGAAGCCCGTGGTCGCGCCGCAAGTGACGATGGTTCCTCCCGGCTTGAGTGATTTCATGCTTTCGTCCCAGGTTGCGGTGCCGACGTGTTCGACCACAATGTCCACGCCTTCTTTGTTGGTGATCTTTCGCACTTCTTGAGAGATCTTCTGGGTGTAGTGGTTGATGCCGTAATCCGCGCCCAGCGCCCGCCCTTTTTCCAGCTTCTTTTCGTCTCCTGCCGTGGTGATGACACGGGCGTGGAACAGCTTGGCAATCTGAATAGCTGCGATGCCGACGCCGGAGCCAGCGCCCAGCACAAGTACGGTCTGACCAAGACGAATTCCGGCGCGACCGACCAGCATGTGCCATGCAGTGAGGAAAACTAATGGAACGCTGGCGGCTTGGTTGAAATCCAGACTCTCTGGGATCGGAATTACGTTCACAGGCGGGACGGCGATCAATTCGCAGTTGCCGCCGTCTACGCCGTTGCCGAGCGCAGTGAACTCCCGGCACTGATTCTGAAGCCCGGCCACGCACTTTGCACAATGATTGCAGAAATGCATGGGCGCGAGTACCACGCGCTGGCCGGTTTTGAATCCACTGACATACTCGCCGACTTCAACGATCTCACCCGCGATGTCGCTGCCCAGAATGTGCGGCAGGTTCACGCCTGGCAAGCCCTTGCGCACCCAAATGTCGAGGTGATTCAAGGCGCAGGCTCTGATCCTGACTAGAACCTGGTCCTTGCGCGGCTGCGCGTTGGGAATGTCTTCGTAACGAAGAACTTCCGGACCGCCGAATTTGTGGATGCGACTGGCCTTCATGAATCTTAACTTAAAAGCTACCATAAATCCGCGGACGATTTCCTGATGCACAAAAGCCTCGAGAGTGATGACCCGAGGCTTTTGCTTTCCAGCGGTTTTATCTGATGGGGTTTACTTTGGCCCCAGCGAGCAGTCGTTGTTCACGTTCTGAATGTAAATCCCGTTGCTGCCCAGTCGGTCGTCCTCGAAGGCGATTGCGGAAAGACCAGTCGCGGTCACAATATCGGCGTCGGGTCTTCCCTTGTTCGACATCGGAGTGGATACCGGGAACTGCGAGCAGTCGACTTTGCCGTCGTCTAAAAGACGAGTGGCCTGAATCGATGCGTTCCCAAAGCCCACCATGTCGATCCAAAACGCCAACATCCCGCCACCAACTTGCACGTTGGTGGGGAGAATCTCCTGATCTGATCCCAGAGGCACAACCACCAGCCCGGTTTGTCCCCAGCGACGTGCGCCCTTGGGTCCGAACTTTTGCGCATAGATCCCATTCAACACTTGGTTCGAATCTTCTTCGGTCCAGACCAGAAATACCTCATCGGTCGCGGCCCTATAAGAAGCAGCGGGATCCACTCGAACCTGCGAGGTGTCGGTTGATGCCAGCGCACCATTGTGCGGGAAAGCCTCAGTGCCACTCGCCAAAATATGCTGGGTAAAACATTGCAGAGTCGGCGAACTGGTATACCAACTGAAAACCGCGCCGCCCTGTCCGTCCGGCACAAAGTAAGGGAAGTTGCCGAACTGCAACGAGCCGGTATCAAAGAGCGTCACGTGATTCTTGCCCCATAGCAACGTTCCCGTGGCGGATACCTTGTTGGCGAGGAGCTGGTTGTCGCTACCAAAACCCTGGTTGCGAACCCACGAAACAATGACCGACCCGTTGTCTGCGGCATGCAGATCGGCGAGCGAGTAGTTGTAGCCGGATTTACTCAGCACCACGCCTTTGCCCCACTGCGGTTTGCCGGTGGCATCCAGTTTCTGGAGGATGGTATCGCTGTCACTGATCCAGGCAACCACTACACTGCCGTCGCTCGTACCGGCAATCTTGGGTGATGCATTGCTGTGAACGGTACCTTTCGTGAGTTGCACTCCCCACCGTCCCCACAGCGCCGTCCCGGCCGGACTCATCTTGGCCGCAGTCACCTGCTGGTTCGACCCCTCGCGTGTATCGAGAAAAGCCACGAGCGCATTGCCCTTGGTGTCGATATCCAGACCGTAGTCTTCGGTGGAACTATTGCTCAAATGAGCGACCTCGATACCGCCGTGCTTGAAGCGCTCGACACCAGCAGGACTCAGCCGCTGCAGAAAGACGCTGTAACCAATCGGCGGCGGGCTGTCCGGGTTAGCATCGAACCAACTCACATACCATCCGTGATCCGGCAACGGCTTTACTTTCGGTTGCACCTGATCGGCGCCATCAGTTGCGTTGGCCAGCGCCAGGTTCACCGACGGGTCGGACGACCACTGTGCCCACGCGTTCGAGCCAAGCACTAAAGAGAGCATAAGAACCACATACCCGATACCGTGTTTCATGAATTCCCCCTGACCACATCTGTATGACTGCTATGAACGGCCCGCCAATACTACCCAAAGCAGGCAGTTCTTACTAGAGTCTAGTGTTTCTGGTCCGATGGTCGTTCAAGCGCCCGATTGCCACATTCAGCCCGCGCCGCTAAATCACCCGAGGTTTGACTTGCCCTCCCAAAAACCCAATAATCGACCGTAGATGGATATCTACGAGGAAATCGTCAAGCTGCGGCAGGAAGGCCGGCGGGGCGCGGTCGCGACGATTGTCAATGTGCGTGGCTCCATCCCCTCATTCGAAACCGCGAAGATGCTGGTACGGGACGACGGCTCCATTGCCGGTACCATCGGCGGGGGCTGCGTGGAGGCCGAAGTCTGGCAGGCCGCGCG
>Ga0070762_10000331_pt1 | contig 19056 bp, 12 predicted proteins | sample HubBroMetageREF2_FD_66726 | JGI IMG/M metagenome (GOLD analysis project Ga0070762, IMG submission 66726) | Reference soil microbial communities from the Hubbard Brook experimental Forest, New Hampshire, USA - Hubbard Brook CCASE Soil... | ecosystem: Environmental > Terrestrial > Soil >...
TGGGAGTAAACGATATCGTGGCCGCCAGCCTGGGCAATTCCCTCACCGTCGGCGAAGACGCGTGAATAGCCTTGAATTAAATTGTTCTCCACCGTGATGCGCTGGACCTGGGAGTCCGCTTTATCCAGTCCGCCGGGTTTGTGCCCGACCCGCACGCCGCTGTCGCCGATATCGTAGAAAGCTGAATTCCGGACGGCATCGTCGGCGCCTGGCGTACCAGAAATAGCGGATGTCGAAGCGAACAAGATCCCCGAAGCCGACGTGTGCCTTACCGTCACCCCGTCGAAGATTACGTTCTGACAGCTTTCGCAATCGATAGCTTCGGGCAACGTGTCGTCTGAATTCTCGTCGTTGTTGTAGCCACCGGGCGGGGGCACAAAATTATCCACTTCAAAAGTGATTTCCTTGAACGTCACATAATTCAGGTCGGTGGCCGAGATCAGACTGCCTCCGATCGGGCTCACCGGTGAAGTCTGCGCGATAACCACTGCGTCCTTGTTGGGATTCTCGCCACTGTTGGCAAGGTAGTTCAGAGTAGACGTGGAGCGATCCAGAAACCATAACCCACCCTGCCCTACGGCCTTTGCCGCGGAAAACGCGTCTTTGACATTCTCGATGATGTAACGGTGATCCCGCCCCGGTCCAAAAAACGGAAAAACGTCGCCATTGCCTTTTGTGGGGCCGGTCAGATAGATCACGTGGCGATTCGTGTCTACGCAGCTAATCCTCATCACATCGACTGTCCACGCATCAAAAAGAATAAGTTCTACGTCGCCCACCGGATAGCTGTTTTCCGATCCGCCACATGGACTGCCAGCGGGATTGAGATTGCCCCAGTTCGTAATTGCGGTATCGTTCGGGTCATAAGCAACGCGATCGAGGCACTTCGATTCGGCGCCATTCTTCGTGGTCACGCTTGGACATCCAGAACCCTCAGGGCTGCTCGGGGAAACTTCCTGGGCCACCCTTAAATAAGTCCCGAGGTTGCACAAAGAAGAATTCACCTTTTGGCTCGGACCAGGCATGCTGGTCGAGAAACAGCTGCCCTGGTTGAGGTAGTAACCCACGCTCTTTGCGGACGAAGATTGAATTCGAGCCCGCAATCTTCGCTGACCGTTGTAGAACAGATACTCGAAAGGCCGTGTGTTTGACGGCAATTGAACCGTCCACAAGTTCCCCGATGAATGCGACCACGTCAGATTGAGTCCACCGGCCCCGATCAATTCGCCGCCACTCACGATCGGAGTTTCTCCAGGATAGTTTTCCCACGTGACCGGCGCCTGAGTTGATCCAGAATCACGGGCCGTGAAGTTCAAAGTTCCCGGATTCGTTGGACTCAGCGGAAGATAATAAGTGCCACCGCGCAGCATGACCTCGACGGGCCGCTTGGGACGGGACTTACTAAGCTCTTGAACTGCGATCTGGGCTTTCGCCACCGAAGCGAAGGGTCCGTCAGTGTTGTTGGCAGTGGGGGCGGGCAGCTTGCCACTCCATGAGTCCTTCCCATTGGGCGCGACGTAAAAATTGGCCGATGCAGGTCCCTGCGTCCAGGCCCAGGTGCCTAACAACGCACAGAACATGAAGATGCCACAAACACTCCGCCCTGATCGTTTCATTTCACGATAATTTCATTTCACGATAACAACGAGAGAACATCTCCCGCAAAAAATGCACGGAAGCGCAAGAGAACGCCAGGGCGGGTTGGGTCGCTGCCCGCCTGGCGCTCAGACTTAGTTCACTACCAATGTAACCGTGACGGTTTGCGGTGTCGTGCTGCCACCGTTCGTGCCAGCCGTTCCAGTTGCGGTTGTTTTAACTGCGTACGTACCAGCGGCCGTGCCCCCAGTTCCCCCTCCACCGCCACCACCACCGCCGCCGAGAGAGCTACCGCTGCCGCCGCCGCAACCGAGCCCCAGAATCATAGCCAGGAGCAGAAGCCCCAGAATAATGATTTTGCCGCTGCCCTTCCGCTTCTTCCAGTCGCCTGCCAGAACCAGCCCGAGTAGCCCAACTCCGCTGAGGCTGGCCAACAGGTTCGCGGTGCCGTTCGTAGAACTCATTCCCGTGGGAGCGATTAACGCACCCGTCGGACCCACCGTGCCGAGTGTAAGCGTAGTCTTGAGGGTCGAGCCACTCAGCGACGTTGGATTGAAACTACAAGTGATCCCTGCTGGCATCGGTGCTGGGCACGTGAAAGTAACCGTCCCGTCATAACCGCCGGTTGGAGTCATCGTAATCACGTACGTGCCAGGGGAACCCGGACTCACGGTCTGCGTCGTCGGATTCGCCGCGAGAGTATAACTCGGCGCCGCAGATACCACCTGACTCAGCGCGGCCGATGTATTCACCACGAAATTCCCATCGCCGCTGTATTGCGCCGTGATGCTGTGCGTCCCCGCCGCCAGGGTTGTGCCGAATGAGGCAGCACCGGAAGCGCTCAGCGCCCCCGATCCCAAGAGCGTTGTGCCGTCGTAGAAGTTCACGCTTCCCGTAGGCAGCGCAGTCACGCCCCGCACCGACGATGTCACTGTCGAACTGAAGGTTATCGCCGCGCCCGCTGCGACCGGATTGGCCGACGACTTCACCGTCACATCCGTCCCAGTTCCGTCCAACAACACCGTGACACCGGAGAAGCCTTTCTTACTTCCCGTAGTGACGACGTCGGGAACCCCGTCTCCATTGACATCCGCGAATGCAAGGTCAAAGGCGAAGCTACCCGCGGGATATTCAACCGGACTACTGAATGCTCCCTTTCCGTTCCCATACATCACTCCAACTGTCGAAAGGCTGCGGTTGGTATAGAGCAGATCCAGATTACCGTCCCGGTTGACGTCCACCAGCTTCACATAGCCCGGCCCTGGCAAGTCGAAGACCTGAGACTGCCCTGTGCTTTGAATCAGCGTTGCAGCCTGGAAAGTACCATCTCCGTTGCCCAGTGCAACGGCGATTCCCTGGTTATGAGTGCTGGTTTGGTCATCGATGGTAACTGCCAGATCAACCTTGCCATCGCCATTCATATCCCCGATCGCCGCCGCGTAAGGATTGTTCCCGACGGTCGCCGATTTACTCGTTGGAAACGTGCCATCTCCCTTGCCAAGTAGAATCAGCACAGTTGTGCCAGGAGTAGCTCCGCCGTACTGCGGGACGATCAAGTCGAGAATCTTATCTCCGTTCACGTCGGCAGTAGTTATCTCGGTTGCCAGGGTCGCGGACGTGGTGCCAGTCGAATAATTGACCACCGGAATAAATCCGCCCTTGCCATCATTGATCAATACTCCGACGCTTCCGCTTGTACCGCTGTTATTCACTACAGCAAGATCCGTCTTGCCGTCGCCGTTAAAATCACCAGCGATAATGCCCAGGGTGGTGTAGGTGCCCGTGTCGGTCGGATATGCCGACCCCACAGTGAATGTGCCTTTGCCGTCGCCGAGAAAGATCTGCACTCCGCCGTTGGCGGCATCCGTGGCCGCGATGTCCAGATTGCCGTCGCCGTTGAAATCACCCACAGCGACGAACTGGTACTGGAAGCTCGTGAGGGAACTGCCGTAGTTCACGCCTGAACTCAAGCCGCCCTTGCCGTCGGAAAGAAACACAGTAATGTTGCCTTCTGTTTGACCGAAGACGGGAAAATTACCGACCACGAAGTCCGTATGACCGTCGCCGTTAAAGTCGCCACTCGCGATTCCAACCGAGGTTTGGTAGCCGTTACCCGCGCCGGTAGCTCCGGAATAGTAATTAACCGCCGAGCGAAAGCTCCCGTCGCCGAATCCCTGCAGGTAGACAAAATTGTTCACGCCGTCGGGCACGATCACATCATTGTGGCCATCTTTATTGAAGTCAGCCACCAGAGCCGGAGGCAGCACCACCCCCGCCGTGGTCAGCATGGTTCCGCCGATAGCGTAGCCAACCGAGGCCGGTAGCACCGTGCCATCCCCTTTGCCAAGAAGAACCGTTATATCGGCCCCCTGCTGGTTCGAGGAAACGATGTCGTTTTTGCCGTCCCCATTGATGTCGCCGATGGCCACAGATGTAGTATCGATACCTCCCTGGGAGTACGCTCCCTGAGAGAAAACCCCGGTGCCGTTGGTGTTGGCGTAAACCGTAACCGTGTTGTTGTCCAAACAGTTGGCGCTCACGATGTCGGCTGCACCCGTGTGACCGCTCAAATTCCCGGCCACGTTGAAACACGAATCGTAGACACTGTCCTGTGTCGTAAGAGCCGTGGGACCCGTGAAGCCCGTCCCGGATCCGTTGTTCAAATACACCACCATCTGGTTAAGGCTGGCGGTGGAAGCAGCGCCGGCAGGACCGGCAAAATCGAGATATCCATCGTTATTGAAGTCGCCGAACGCCACTGTACCAGTGGGCGAGGCGCTGGCGTTAAGTGGGCCGGTAAACGGGATTGCGCTGGCCGCCGCGAACGTACCGCTGCCATTGTTTTTCAAGATCCAAATGTTTCCGTTGGGTGTTGCAGCATCGGCGACCACGATATCGAGTGCCGTATCCGGCTTGAAAGGAGTGATCGTCGCCCACAAAGCCGCACCACTAGTGACTGCGATCGTCCCCTGCGTACTTTCGGTGAAGGTTCCATCGCCATTGCCGAGCCAAACTTGAACCGTTGCTGGCGCTGCCTGCTGAAGAATAACCAGGTCATCTTTCCCATCTGCATTCACATCGCCCACGAAAATAGGATCGAATGTGGTGATGGTTAGCGGAGTCAAGACCGCGGCATTGAAGGTTCCATCTCCCTTACCTAACACCGCGGAAATCGAATATACCGGGGTGCCAAAATTCCCGCTATTCACGATCGTGGCGACATCACCCGCGACGCCGCTCGTGCCGAAGTTTCCGAGCACCGATGGATAAGGCGAATAGTTCCCCCCGCCCGCGGGGATCTGCGTGGCCGCGAGAAATCCGACCGTTGTCGCCGCCGGGTCGCTTAGCTTCACGGAGCGCGCGTACGCCGTCTTGGCCGACCGCGTGTTTCGCGTCGAAGTTGAAGGAACTTGGGCGTCAGACGTAAAGCTGATCAGAGACACCAGCATCAGAGAAATACAAAAAGAAACTGCTCGTTTGTTCATAATGGTTGTTGCCACTCCGTTAGTTTGTGTGCGTGCCGGTCGGCTAGCTGCTTAGGGAGAGGGCCCGGTGCCGGGTCTGGATTCTGCGGCGACTCGAGGAAAAACTTGATAGCTCGTTGCATCGGGCAAGCACAAGAGCTACGAGACACGGCTTAAAGACGCCTCGCTAATGCAAGCTTTGAGGCATTTTGCCAGATGCTCGACCTGGGGCTCAACCAGAATGTCGTAATGGTTGCCAGGGACGCTATGTACATCCAGGTTACTAACAAGACTGTTCCATGCGGCGTGAGGATCTTCCGAGCTACGCAGAGACTGTTCGTTGGCGCGTATCAGAGTTGCTCTTCCCTCGAACGGCCGCAATAGATAGCGGTCGGAGGCGGCTCGGTTGGTGTCACGCACGTCTTTGAGATGCTGCGGCAGTCGCCATGTCGTCGACAAACGCTTAATTCTCTTGCGCAGCGCCTTCGGCAAATCGTAGGTCCAATTTCGCCACGAAGGCGTCAACACCAGATGAACCAAGGACTCTGCGACTGACTTGAGATCCCCCGGATAAGTATCGAAGAGCACCAGCAATCCCGCTTCTTCACCGCGAGCCAGCAGCTGTTGCGACATTTCGTAAGCCACCAGACCGCCGAAAGAAAATCCGCCCAGAAAGTATGGGCCACGCGGCTGCACGCTGCGAATCTCGTCGAGATAATGCGACGCCATCTCTTCGATGGTGGTGTGACATGGATGCTGTCCGTCCAGGCCCTGCGATTGCAGACCGTAGAATGGAAAATCAGGCGCCATCCGCCGCCCGAGCTCATGAAATCCCACGACGTTGCCGCCCACGCCGTGGATACAGAAAAACGGTGTATGCGAGCCGGCGGGTTGAATCGGCACCAGCGAAGACCAATGACGGGACCACGCGTCGTCGCGCAGGGTCTCGGCCAACTGCTCAATCGTGGGCGCTTCAAACAGCAACGCCAAGGGTACGGTCTTGTTCAAGGTCCGGCCGATGCGATGCATCAATCTCGCAGCCAGCAGCGAGTGTCCGCCCAGCTCGAAAAAATTGTCTCGAATGCCGATCGGCTTCCTGCCCAGAACTTCTTCCCAGATTCCAACCAACTGCGACTGGAACGCGTCCGAAGCCGCCACCATTTCCTGCGAAGGAGCTACACCTTGGGGGGCGGGCAATCCGCGCCGATCCACCTTGCCGTTTGGCGTTAAGGGCATCGCCTCCAGAAGCACGCAGTCCGAGGGCACCATGTAATCCGGCAAGTGTTGCTGCAGGTAGTGGCGAAGTTCTGTCGGCGTCGGCTGCGCGTTTCGCGCAGGCACTATATATGCAATCAGGCGCTTGTCGCCAGGCGCATCCTCGCGCGCCACGATGGCTGCTTCGCCTACCAGCGGATGCTTCGCCAGCGCAGCTTCAATCTCTCCCAGCTCAACCCGAAAACCACGAATCTTGATTTGGTCGTCGCCTCGTCCCAGGAACTCGATGTCGCCCGAAGGAAGATAGCGCGCCATGTCTCCAGTCTTGTACATGCGCGCGCCGGGCTCGTTCGAGAATGGATCAGAGACAAATTTCTGCGCCGTCATCTCCGGCCGATTGTGATAGCCCCGAGACACGCAGACTCCTCCGACGTGAAGTTCGCCCGGAACGCCCACCGGCACCGGATTGAGCTGCCGATCGAGTAAGTACACGCGGCAGTTGGGCAGAGGCCGCCCGACGGGAATGTTTTCCGGGATCGCGCCGTCATCCCCAAAGCTCGGCTCAAACGCGGTTACGCAGATGCTGGCTTCCGTCGGACCATAAGTGTTGATCCAGCGCGTGCGCCCACGAATCGCCTTCAACCAGATTGCTAAGGATTTCGCTGAAGACTTCTCGCCTCCGACAATCACCAGCCGGACGCTTGGCGGAACCGGCTCTTTCAACTCTGAAAAATGATGAACCCACTCGTGCCAGTAAGCCGTCGGCAGATCGAGAATCGTGATCTTTTGTTGCTCGACCCACGCCAAAAACTCGGGCACCGCCAGCGACATTTCCTCCGTACGCAGCACCAGCGTGGCGCCGCTCAGCCAGGTCGTGTACATCTCTTCAATCGCAATGTCGAAGCTTATCGAACAGAATTGCATCATTCGATCGCTCGGCCCGATTCCGAACATCTTCGCGGCTGATGTGGTGTAGTTCACCAGGCCCGCATGCGGAAGCAGTACGCCACGGGGCTTCCCGGTTGAACCCGAAGTATAGAGAACGTAAGCAATGTCGCTCGGAGTGGCTCTGCTCTCGACATTCGTTCTCGGCTGGCGCGAAAGCGCTTGTGCGAGTTCGCTCAAGATCAGAGTCTGGCAGCTGTCCGGAACCTCGCTGTTCGCCATCCCGTTTTGCGTGATCAGCACCCGCACCTGCGCATCATTCAACATATACCTGAGGCGCTCTTGCGGATATTTGGGATCGAGCGGAAGGCACGCGCCACCAGACTTAAGCACTGCGATCAGAGCAACCGCAAAATCGAACGTGGGATCAAGCCGGATTCCAACCATCACTCCGCTGCCTACACCGCAACTTCGCAGATAGTGCGCTAGCTGGTTCGCTCGCTCGTTGAACTCGCGATAGGTCAGCTGCTTGTTTCCGAGAACAAGAGCAAGATTTCCAGGCGCGTGCTCTGCCTGAGCTTCGATCAGTTCGTGCAAGCACTTGTCGCGCGGATACTCCTGTATATTCTGATTCCACTCGACCACGATCTGACGCCGTTCCTGTTCGGTCAGAAGCGGGAGTCTTGAAACGCGCTGGTCGGGATCCTGCGCAATCGCGCCCATCAAGGTTTCCAGATTATGCAGCGTGCGGTCGATATCGGCCGCGTCGAATAACTCCTCCGCGTAAAGCAAACGCACAGCAAGGTCTTCATCGTCGTCGTCGATTGCCAAGTGTAAATCCACTGGCACATCCGGGAAGGTAAACTCGCTCGGAATTCGGGCCGGGTTCTGTTCCTGACGGGAGTGACTCTGCATGTAGGAAATAGACAATTGAAAAGTCGGAGCTTCGACGCCCAAGTCGGAGGTCACTTCTTCAACCCACTCGGCCAAGGAGGCACTTCCCTGCTCGATCGCCTCGATCATAGTGGCGTAAGTTCGGGAAAGGAGATCGCGAAACGTGGGGTCGTCAGAAAGATCGACTCGCAGCGGAAATGCAGCTTGCCCGGAAGCTAGGGTACCATCGCGTTCGCTACCGACATCTGCAAGCGCGCACCCGACGACCAGATCTTCTTGAGACGTGTAGCGCAGAAGCAACACTTGGAAAGCAGTCAGGAGTACGAGGGAAAAGGGAACGCCCTCGTTTTGCGAGATCCGCCGAAGCCCTGCTACGAGGTTCGTCCCTATCTCTCGGGACTGCGCCGCGAACTCCCCGGTGGGCGCGGCGGGCCTGGGCTTGGATGTTGGGAAGGTCAGAACCGGCGCGCCAGACAGGTAACGGCGCCAATAGGAAGAGCGGCTCTCGCTGGGAATTTCCGCTAGTCCGGCAGATGAGGCTCCGTCTCCCGCAACCTCCGCCGAGGCATATTCTGAGCGCAGCGAGTTACCGGTAATGATTTCGCTCATTGGGAAAAGTTTTTGAAGGTGGCGAGACTCGAAGAGGTCACATCTGTGATGTGAGGAAGAAAGTGTTGGCTCGTAGGCAAGAGTGGATCAGGCCGCGCCGGATCCGCGAAGGACTGCGGGGATGGTCTTGGCCAGAATCTGGAGATCCAGCCAGAGCGACCAGCCGCGCACATACTGCAAATCGAGTTCCATCCATTTGTGAAAGGGCAGTGAACTACGGCCGTTCACCTGCCACAAACAGGTAATCCCGGGACGGACGCTGAAGCGGCAACGTTGCCAGTCCTCACCCTCCTCCGTAAACAGCTCGTAATCGCGCAACTGCAGCGGACGAGGGCCAACCAGACTCATGTCACCCTTGAGAACGTTGAAGAACTGCGGCACTTCATCAATGCTGGTTTTGCGCAGAAACTTGCCAATCGGGGTGAGGCGAGGATCATTCTTGATCTTGAATACCGGGCCTGAAACTTCATTCAAATGCTCGATGTCCTGCAGCTTCTTTTCCGCGTCCTGAACCATAGTTCGAAACTTGTAAATCGCAAAGACGCGCTTATTGAAGCCAATTCTCTTCTGCACGAAGAACACCGGGCCGGGCGAAGTGAGTTTAATTAGGATGGCCGTCAGCAACAACAGAGGTGCGAGCGCGATCAACAGCATCAGAGAAAGCGTGAAGTCCAGGCCCCGTTTAATAAACGTGGGCCACCCTTTCTCCAGACCACCGCTATGAGTGATCAAGGGAGAGCCATCGAACCCCTCCGCCAAGGGCGGCCGCGTCGTCTTAAGATTGAACAGATCGGAGAGCACGTGCAGCATAATCCCTTGTTGCTCGCACATGGACGCAATCTCCGAAGCATCGTCGTGGAACGAGCGCAACGGCACCGCGATCACCACTTCATCAACCACACTTCGTCGCAGAAACTTGCGCAAGTCTTCCAGCGTGCACACCACCGACCAGCCCGTTTTCTGTAGATCTTCCGCTCCCGCCCATTCGTCGTCGGCAAAGCCCAAAATCCTGTAACCGAGTTCCGGTTTCGACTGAATCGTCCTGGCAAAATCTATCGCCCGGCGGTTTGTGCCGACAATCAGCATATTCCGCAAGTTGTGCCCGCGCTTACGCAGGTGCCGCAGATACGTGCGGATTGCAATCCTCGTCGACGCGATAAGAAAGGTGCTGCACACCCAAAAGACCGCCACAAAGACCGCGTTCACCATGCGGAAACCGATCAGCACCGATGATAAGCCCAGAGCCAGTGCCGATAACGATGTCGCCTTCACCACGTCCATGGCTTCTGCCCGGCGGGCCCACATGCGCTTGGAGTTGTACAAACCAAGCATCAGAAAAATCGTATGCCAGACCCATAACAGCAGGAAAAACACTACGAAGTTCTGTACTTTGATCCTCATCGAGAGGAATTGGGCAAAGGACACTGGCCCTTGAGCAGCGACCAAAGGCAAGGCTGCCACTCCGAACGAGCCGATCAGCAGCAGCAAATCAAGCAATCTGGTCGCGTTGGTGAGAGTACGACGTCCTACGCTGTCCATCGAGGTATCCCGTCAGAAAAAATTTGTAACACACACTTCGAACGGTTCTGGTGCACAGTCATTTCCCCACAATCACGAAACAATAGAGAGTCCCCATCGATAGACCGAGATTTTCCGCTGATTAGACGCGGTCCGCGCAAGCGAAATCTGCGTGGCCACGCTGGACGTGAGTCTTTATCGACTCTTGAGCTAAAGCTTGTTGTAGATCCGTTCAGGAATCGGGAAGGTGCGCTGGTTTAATACCGCGCCCAGAAGGCGGACTTTTGACGCTTCCAACTGCTGCATTACTTCGCGAGTTACATCCCGGCGTGTCGAATTCGCCTTCAGCACAAGTACCACGCCATCCGACAATCCACCGAAAACCACGGCGTGATTGCTGACGTTGAAAGATGCCACGTCCATCAGCACATAATTGAACTCCGTCCGCAATTCCGCAATCCGCGCCCGCATCCGGTCCGACGTCAACAGCGTCTGCGAACCTTCATTGGCCGCGCCCCCACTTAACAGCCAAAGATTGGGACGAGATAGCTGTCGCGCATACTGGCGTATGGGACCGTCTCCGGTCAGCGCATCCGCCAAGCCATAATGGTTCTCAACTCTGAACTGGCGGTGCAAAGAAGGCGCGCGCAAACTGCAGTCTACGAGGCAAATCGAGCCCGCGACTTGCGCCGCCAGAATCTCTCCCACTCGCGAGCAGATCCAACTGCATCCATCCCCCGAATCCATCCCCGTAAATACCACGTGACGCGTGCTCTTATCCGGCGTCTGGAATAATCGCTGCACCAGCTTGCTGATTTCCTCACGCGCCATCCCATCAAGTTCCAGCGTCGGAGCCCCCGCAGTCACTTCGACCGGAACCAGCGTCTCGGCCGCAGGCTCGGAGTCCGTCTGCAATATCTCCTGCGTCTTGTTCATCTGATACAGCAGTTCGAAGTTTCTACTCATGATGGGCCCTTGATTTCCCTTTCCAGATCAGTTGCCGCCGCGTTCAGAAACCGTTGAAGTTAGGGGGACTGATGGATAGAAGGTGCCGTCTGTGCCATTGCCATTGCCGCCGAAGGCCTCGAAGCTTTGTGGAACTGCGGCCAGCACCGGAACATTCAGTTCCGCAGAAACCTCCGCCGGGGTTCGGAAGGATGGGTCCAGATACTCCTGAGTGAACACCGCGCCCATGGTCACTGTGGCCGCGAGCAGCGTACCCAGAAACACGACCAGCACAGGAGAATTCGCAGGCAAACTCGGGACTACAGGCTGTTCGGCGATGGCCACGTTGACGATGCGCGTCCGGTCCAAGGCTTCGGTCATGCGCGCCTGCTCACGCTTTCGCTGATACAACAGGTAGTTCTCTTCGTCGGTTTTCACATCGCGGAGCAAATCCTGTTCGACCAGTCCTTTTTGCTCCAAATCCCGCGCCGTAGACTCGTTTTTTTCCACAATGGCCTGTTGAGCCGCGGCCTGAGCCTGCAGCCCGCTGTAATCGGCTTTGGCCTTGGCCAGCTCTTCGTTGATCCAGGCGTAAGTCGGGTTGCGGTCCGTTGTCTCTTCTTTGATCGGCTGGGATTCTTCCGTCGCGATGGAAGCCTTCGTATCCGCAATCTCTTTGTCGACTTCCTGCACCAGCGGATAGCTCGGCTGATATTTCGTAAGCAGCTCGGTGCGTTTCAGTTCCAGCGTCATCAGAGTGTTCTTCAGACCTTGGAGAACCTGGTAGTCATCCGCCGACCGCATTGCCGTCGTTAAGCGCTCAGGAGTGGTTCCGGATTGTTTCTGCAAAGTATGGATCCGCTCCTCAGTAGAGGCCATCGCCGCGCGGGTTTGTTGCAAGCTCAACCGGAATTCGCTCAATTTCTGCAGAGTAAGGTCCCTGGTCATCTGCGGAGCAACACCGTTCTCTTCACCAGAAAACGCTTTCAGTTGCGCTTCCGCGTCGCCCAGTTCTTTCTTATAACGATCAGTCTCTACGTCAAAGAATTGCACCTGCCCCGGGGGCGTATGCACGGTCACGTGCTTTTGTATGTACGCGTCGCCCAGTTCCCGCAGGACGCGCGAAGCCAACTGCGGATCCGTTGACGTGTAGGACACGCTGATTAAGTTGCTCTTCTTGATCGCTTCAATTTGTAGAGTGTCCCGCAAACGCGCCGTTCCCATCGCGATCTTTTTCTCGGGCGTGGTCGGACCAAACACATATTCCCTGATCGACTTGTGGTGATCCAGACCGCACGAGACAACCACGTGCCGCAACACGTCTTCACTCTGCAGCAGCTCGATTTCAGAGTTGAGTTCTTCCTCTGTGACTTCGTTGCGCATCACGACCGGAACACTCTGTTCCGGACTCACCACTGGATCCTGGCGCTCGCGATCCACCAGAAATTTCGTAGTGGCGCGATACTGCGCGGGCTGGAAGATTGCGACCAGCACCGCGCCCATGAATATCCCGAAAAAACAAATCATTGCAGTCCGCTTGTGCCGAAAACCAATAGCCAGAAGGTCGCGCATGGAAAGACGCGAGCTGAACCTTTCGTTTATGGCAAAGTCACGGTCGTTCATAAATAAACCTCGATTAGAATATGGGAGCGTAAGCGCCCATATTGGCGCTGGGCAGGAACGGCTTGATCTTGGAAAGACGATTCTTCGGCACGAATAACATATCGCCCGGATGCAGGAATGGATCTTCCCGCAGATTGTGCTCCGACTCCATCTTCTTCACATCAATGAGTTCGGCGGAAGTCCAGGTTTGGTCCACCTTGCGGAATAGCACTACCTGCGAATGCTTTGCAGTATCCAAAAATCCCCCCGCCATTGCGATCGCTTCCGTCAGGGTCGTATCGCTGCGCAAGTCATATTTGCCGGGACGCGCCACTTGGCCATCGGCGATGAAATAAGGTTTCTGAAAATCCTTCAACACCACCGAGATTTGCGGGTTGTTCAGGATCTTGCTATACGCAGTGCGCAATGCCTCGGTCAGTTCCGGCACCGTCTTGCCCTGCACTTTAGTATCGGCAATCCCATGCAGGGTAACGAATCCATCAGGCTGAACCGCGACCGCCTGCTGGTTGAATTCAGGGCTTAGATCAAAATTAATGTCAAACGTATCCCCAGGCTGGATCCGGTAACGCGAATCCCGTGAATGGAATTCCGGAGTGTTTCCAGAACTCGCAGCGGGCTCCGTCTGATTGACCGCGGGGGCCGCGCTGTTCGCGGACTGCGCTTGCCCCAGACACAGAACTTGGGCCGCCATCACCAACAAACTCATACCGGCGGGAAATAACCATTTCTTCATAGAAACTCCTGCTTGCCTGCAATTTTACGCCCAGACCCGCGATGGCGTGCGGCCAACTTGATTACTCTGCCTTGGCATTCTCCGGCAAACTCGACAATTGCGAGGCGCTCGCCGAAGTGATGTCGTACTGACGAATCTTGTATAACAGTCCGCGATAGCTGATGCGGAGCAACTCTGCCGCTCGCCGCCGATTCCATCCCGTCCGCTCGAGCGCCTGACTGATGGCACTGATTTCAGCGTCTGCACGAAGGCGGCGCAACTCCAACCCAGGTGGTGCAATTCCTGAGTCAGCCGCCAGGGAGGTCGGCCGCTCCGAGGAGTGCCTATCCCCGGCATCACTCGTCGCCACCGCCATTGGGTTTCTTGGACCTAATTCACTATTCATCGGAGCATCCCGTAGTATCTTTTGGTTCCCGGTGCCAATCCTCTACTTTGATTGATGCAGACGTGAGGCTGGTTTGAAGGCTCGGGAGAAAAATCTTGCGTAGTAATGGCTTTTCGGGGGAGTCAAAATCCAAGAAGGTCGGTTTACAGCTTCGCCCTCTGAGTCACATTTCGTGACCCCAAAAACCCTAGCGACCCGGTTGCGAGACCTCCCCCACCTATAGGAATTTCTGCCTCGGGCAGAACTGTCTTCAGTTGGGGGGATTTGTACGAAGCCTAACCGTGTATCTGCAACTCGTTCAGGGCTAAGTGCTTGTCGCTACGCCCTATAGTTGATACAGGCTATCCGACCCTGCAAGTTCCTGCAAGAGGTAGAATGGCCTAGTGTCTAAAGGCTCCAAACGCCGCGTCCGCAAGGGCGCGCACCGTCCCCAATCTGCAATAAAATGGCATTTTTGCGCATGGCAGTTTTCCTGCGAAGTCGACGCACGGTCCGGATAGCATTGAGCACGGAAACGGCCATCTTCCGGCCAAGCTAAAACAACCAGATAGCGGCCCGAATAACCTCCAGAACCAACGCTAAGAACCTAGATCACCTTTTCGATGCCAACCCCCACAAAGGGTTGGCTGTTAACGGAAGAGATTCCCCCTTCGGCAGGCCGGGAAAGCGGGTTTTCTCCCAGAGCTGAGCCGAAATCGGTTCTCTCGGGCAACTTTATGCGGCGTTTCCCAGCGAACCAATAAGCGAAGGATTGTATTCCGTTGCGCTTGGGTAAATTCGCTCTGCGGAGCGAACACTGGTTCCCTCAATCAGCCACCGGGATGGCGAGCGGAGCCTCATCTACTGAGGTGAATGGGGAGTAGTGGGTTCGTTAGTCCGGCTCCGCCTAGGCAGTGCGGAGAATATCGTGCGCTTCGCCGATCATGTTACGCAGCGCTTTTAGGTCATTTCGTCTCGCCATGAAAAGAGCGTCACACCCTAACACCTGGCGGCCTGCTGAAAATTTCGCTTACGAGGCCAGATGCCCTCACCGCCCTGCCTGCTGAAGCACCGTGAATTCAACTGTGATCCGTGGTAATTTCCGACTTTGCGCGACCGGATCCTGATCCAGGGACCTTCTTATGTGCTCCACGTAGACGCTGTGGCTCTTTACCAAGTTCCTGGCCGATCACTTTGCCTTCTCGATCCGGAAAATACGTCATCGGTAGAAACACAATGCCGCCGTAGCGCTTTTCAAAAGAGGATCTGTTGCCAATCACAATCGGGTAGTTGACGCTCATTTGCGAGTGGTTCGCTGTTGCAACACGAGATTCCCATTCTGGCAAACCAGCGAGCAGTTTCATTGTGTAGCCCTTCCGTTCGTGGTAGCCTAGCTCGCATGTTGGTTCGTTGTCAGGAAAATGGTCGCGCCCATCGCCTTTCTAGCCTTGCTTCCTTTGTTCTCCTGGTTCTTCTCTTAACCGGCTCGGCGCTTGCCGATTCCCAGGTGACCATGCAGTTTCTGGGTCACGGAGGCACCAGCCAGAATCCGGTTTATCCCTGGTATTTTCAAGTCAACACTGTGCCCACCACTCTTATTTGCGATTCCCTCAACAACTTAAATGTCAAAGGAGAAACCTGGCAGGCCAACGTCACCAACATCCTCAACGGTCCAACCGAGGGCCTTTTCAAGGGCAACACTCTGGTTGACTACAAGGCCGCCGCCATAATTTTCAGCGATATCCTATTCCATGGCGCCAATGCCAGCGATGCCAACTGGGCGATCTGGGCCCTGTTCACTCCTAGCGCCAAGAACAGCAAATATTTCAACGCCGATGCCCTGGCTCTCTACAATGCCGCCTTGGCCTTGGCAAACAAAATGCCGAAGAGTTTTTTCAGTAACTACGTGATTTACACTCCGATTCCGGGCACGCAATCCTGCAAGACTTGCGGCCTGCCGCAGGAATTCATTGGCTATTCTCCTGTTCCTGAGCCTGGAACGCTTTTGTTATTTGGAACTGGACTTGTCGCTTTGGCTGGGGTAATCCGAAAGAAACTCGTTCGACCTTAACTCGCTTTCCGTCTCATCCCTTCACCGTCGTCTCCCGACAACCAGGTTCTGGACACAAATACCTCAACACATTCCGTTGCCGGTCCAGACTCGAGATAAACATGGGACGGCCGTGCTTGTCACAGCGTGGCTGATCATTCAAAACCACCGGCGGATCCTCCCTGATCGGGGTTACGTAGCCCAGCGTCTCGTTGAAACAACGGTGACAGAATTTCTCCGTGCAGCGAAAAAACTCGATCGAATAGTTAACGCTGAACGGAGCCAGCAGGAATTCCATGGTCCGATAGTGCTTGTCGCATAGCGGAAGGATGTCGGTCCTCACCGGGGGATTCTAGCATCGCGCGCAAAACAAAACCGGCAGCCCGAGCCGCCGGTAGTTGATTCGTAACTGTTCCAAGTCACCAGTTCCGAACAGAAAACTCAATTGTTGTTGCTGTCGTCTCGCCGCTTCAGCGTCGGCTTATCATCGTCGCTGGTCGTCGATCCATCCTGACCCGTACTGCTGGTAGTCGATGCGCGCCGCAGACTCGGCTTGTTCGCGTCCTTCTGATCGTTCGGTTTACGCCGGTTTTCCAGCAATGCCAATCGCGATTTTACGTCGTCGAACTCCGAGGTCGTGACCGTGTACTCCTGCTTCGCTGGAAGGATCTTTTCAATTTCCTCCTGCGACTTCGCAATGCGATCTGGCGTCTGCGGATGCGAAGCAAAAGCCTTCGCCAATGTTCCCGGCTTCTTCTTCTCCATGGCTTGCAATTTCTCGAAAAACGCCACAAAAGACTGCGGATCGTACCCCGCCTTATACATATATTGAAGCCCCAAGTAGTCGGCTTCGGCTTCGAAGGAGCGCTGGAAACTCAGAAAAGTCATGGGCAGGGCGAGGCCCGCGGCTTCGTATGCGGCGTAGCCGATTCCGCCGCCGACCATGATCAGCGGGATGGTTGCGAAGTTTGCATACTGCGATCGGGTTAGTTGCCGTGTGGCATGGCGGGCGCAGACGTGTGCGATCTCGTGGGCCATCACGCCGGCGAGTTCTGCTTCTCCATCGGCGGCTAAAATGGTTGCCGAGTCTACATAGACGAATCCGCCGGGGAGCGACATGGCATTGACTACGTCAGAGTCAATAATTTTGAAGCTGAAAGGAACCTGCGCATCGGAGTTGCGAACCAGATTCTGGCCCAGACGATTCACGTATTCCGTGATAACCGGATCGCTGACAAACTTCGAAGTCGAGTCCACCATCATCGAATATTGTTTCCCCATCTTGATGTCGCTTTCGATGGAGTACCAATTTCCGAGGCCGCGCTGGCCGATTTTGCGGTTGCCGATGGCATCGACGTCATCCTGGCCCCCGTTGTGCTTTACTTTGTCGGGATCAGCGGGCTGAACCGGAGCGCTTTGAGTTCCCTGCGTACTAGAGTCGGTGGTACTGCTCTGGGCTGGCGGGGTCCCGGAAACTCCCGGGTCGCCGCTGGGAACTTGAGCTCCGGGATTGTTACCCGGAACCGGTTGGCTGCCGGGTGCGCCGGTTTGGGCAAAGATCGCAGGCGTGAAACTACAAAAGATGAACAGCGCAGCCGATAGTAGCAAGAGCTGGAACTTCATAGCCAAACTCCGTTTTTCCGCCCCGAGCGGGCCTGTGGTTCAATTATACCCCGGGAAGCAACAGCAGCTCCGCAGAATTCCCTATGAAGTTCGACGCAGAAAAAGGTAGGAAGGTTATCCGGTGCGGACCAGTTCGCTAAACTCCTAAAACTCGTCTCGCCGGAAATGCCCAGCCCCTCGAAGAGCGTAAGGCCAGGGTTGTTGGATTGGCTGAGGGCGGCGGCTAGGACTGGCCATCCAACGCTCCCGGCTCCAATCCTTGGGGTTCTTCCGCAGCTTAGAGGATTCTTACGCTGACAACGTGGAAAGCGTCGTTCTTGAAATATCCGAACACGGCTACGTGGTGGGCATGGTGACCGCTGACGGAGTCGGGATTGTCGAGGCTCACGATTTGCTTGGTGTCATCAGTCACCAGGACGACGTCGGCGCCCTTGGCAAGACATTTCTCCATGCAGTCGCCGTGACTGTCGGTGGCGCCTTTGGCGGCGCAGATGGAACAAGTAATGTATCCGTAGATCGTCTGGTCGACCGCGGAAAGCGGCAAGAGAGTAACCAGCAGAACGGCGCAAAGCTGCAGTGCTTTCCTCATTGAAATGCTTTCCTCGTACGGAAAGATCAAACCAAATATAACATAATGTCGGGCCCCATTCGCCGCGCTGTTCCTGCGCTTTTCTGCTGCAATCGTGCTTTCAGGGACTTTACTTTTCCCTCGAACATTGTTTTGAACTTGGCGCAAGATGACTGCTTGGAATAGCGCGCCGAGCGCGGCCTATCCAGTCTTATGCGATGAGTGAAACTTCTTTGCACAAAAGAAGAACTTCGCTTTCGCAGTGGCACACACAGGCATGATTTTTCTTGACATCACAGATAATGGCCGCTAATGTTCGTTGCGTTCTTCGGCCCTGTAGTTTTTAGCGACCTGCTCTCAGTCGCGAGCCGACTTTAGTGGGAAAGGGCTAGAGCGCACCCCAATTAATTTCATTCTGAAGTGGGTTGCACGGAGACGTAACCCAGCAGAAGGTTGTCGAGTGAGAGAATTGCTGCGGGGAAACGATCGAAGGCATCCGCTTCTGGATGGTTCGTTTCGACTGAAGCGCAATTTGAACCCAACACTGGAGGAGAATCAATGGTAACGAAAACACTCACACGCGCAATGGCTTGTCTGGCGTTGCTAACACTGGTTTGCGGTACCTTGCTGGCTCAGGACTCACTAAATCGCCGGCCAAGTATGGCGTCGACCCGGAACGCAGCGGCGTCGTCTATTCACAATCCGGCGGAGAAAGTACCGGCAAATTGCAAGCCGATTTATACCAACTTCGGGCCGAGCGGCGACCTTTACGACGCTAACAATGGATATTTCGTCTCGGGGATTGACAACAGCTTCAACGCACAAAAGCAGGATATCGCTCTTCCGTTCACTCCGAAAGTAAACTCGACGGTCATTCAGGTTAAGCTGCCGCTCCAGTATTACGGTTACGGATTCAACGGAGCGACGGTGTCCATCTATTCAGATGCTTCCGGTCTGCCCGGGAGTCCT
>Ga0070762_10000334_pt1 | contig 18971 bp, 21 predicted proteins | sample HubBroMetageREF2_FD_66726 | JGI IMG/M metagenome (GOLD analysis project Ga0070762, IMG submission 66726) | Reference soil microbial communities from the Hubbard Brook experimental Forest, New Hampshire, USA - Hubbard Brook CCASE Soil... | ecosystem: Environmental > Terrestrial > Soil >...
GTGCTCGTGCCGGTCCGCGTTATTTCAGAAGGCATGGGCGCATACGTGCTGTGGGTGGCAGATCGCCACCTAGTGGTCGTGCGCTACGTACCGGCGACGCCGCCGCCGAGCCCGGCTCCGCCGCCGCCGGCACCGCCGCCGCCGCCCCCGCCGCCGCCCCCGCCGCCGCCGCCGAAACCGGCCAACCTGTTCTGGGTGGCTGGCGATTATCTGATCTCACCGAAAGTCTACAATCAGTTCTCGCCAGGCAACTCGGGTACGGGCTCGTGGACAGCTCGTGGCGGCGTGGAGTTCAATGCCGGCGGTCTGCCGTTCATGGTCGAAGTGGATTACAAGAACTGGCAGTATCCGCACAACTGTGGCGCTCCGCCGACGGCCGCCTATAGCGTTGATCCGCAGTGCTATGTGACCGTCATCGGGAGCCGCGGTTCGGCCTACGTGCCGTCGTTCACAGCAGTCAATCGCGACTTCGACGTCCGTCTCGGCTTCCGGGTCTTCCAGCCGCACGTCTACATCGCGGTCGGGTATATCTGGAACTCGAACAACTTCGGTTACCCGAACATGAACGCGGTCGGCGGCGGCATCGAAAAGCTGCCGGATCCCGGACATGCGTTCAACTATTACGGCAGCGTGTTCTACTATCCCAACGTTAACGGATCGTACACCACGACCTCAACCGAGGGTCCACCGAACACGACGTATGGCCTTGGGTACAACCTCCTGAAGTATCAGGTTGGAATCTCGTGGGCGTTCGTCCCGGCAGTCGCTATCGACCTCGGCTGGGCCGGAGAGAACGGGGCCAATAAGAATAACGCTCCGATCTCATACTCGTTCAACGGGCCGTACGCCGGCCTCGGGTTCTACCTCCCCTTCTAACGGAGAGACGCTCCCTGGCGACGCCGGCTGCAATCGCAGCCGGCGTCGTTTTGCTTTGCGGCATGCATGCGTTCGGCAGCATGGGGTTGGATTGGGTTTCCGTGAGAGTTTGAGGCGGAGCCTGCATAAGGGGGTGTTTGTGAGGTTGCGGCCTTGGGAAATAGCCGATATCGTGTCTTTATTGCGGGTGGCTTCGCTTCGGCCGCCACTCGCGTACAAGCATTAAGGAGGCACTCGTGAAACGACTGAGCACCGGATTACTCGCCGCGCTATTCGTAGCGCTCGGCGGGTTAAGTGCGGTTGCGGCCCCTTCGAACGCGACGTCTGGAAACAATGGTAGCAGCGTCGCGCAGATGAGCTCACCGCCAACGGCGGATTTCGGATCCCCGCCATCCGGCCAAATTCCGATTCTTTATAACGACCATCACGTTTATAGCAGGCCCGACATCGACAAGCAGGGACGCGTCTTGTCCGCGCTCGTCCAAGGCGGAACGCTGTTGATTCCGTTGCGTTCGATGTTCGAGCAGATGGGCGCGACGGTTACTTGGGATGCGGGAAGTCAGACCGCGACCGTATCGAAACCCGGCGCCGAGGTGAAAGTCACCGTTGGGAAGCCGGAGGTCGTCATCAACGGCGAATCGCGTCCTCTCGACGTGCCGCCGATAGTCTATAAGGGCGTCGTGCTCGTGCCGGTCCGCGTTATTTCAGAAGGCATGGGCGCATACGTGCTGTGGGTGGCAGATCGCCACCTAGTGGTCGTGCGCTACTTACCGGCGACGCCGCCGCCGAGTCCGGCGCCGCCGCCGGCACCACCGCCGCCGCCGCCACCGCCCCCGCCGCCGACGCCGCGGCCGCTCGCGGGCGAGTTCTTCGTGGCCGGGGACTACATCATCTCGCCCAAGGTGTACAACGAATTTAGTCCCGGCAACACCGGCACAAGCTCGTTTGCCGTTCGCGGCGCGGGTGAGTTCAGTCTCGGCAGCATTCCGTTCATGCTCGAGGGTACGTTCGAGCGCTACCAGTATCCGCACAACTGTAACGGTAGGATACCGGGCTCGTCCGCCTACTATCCGGAATGCTACGTTACGACCATCGGAGGGCAAGGCAGCTCACCGGTTCTCGTCTCGCAGCCGCTCGACGACCAGGACGCTGAGGCGCGGTTCGCCGTGCGAGTTCTACAGCCCCGAATCTACATCGGCGTGGGCTACATGTGGCTCTCGAACAACTACGGCTATCCGAACATGAACACGTTTGGTTTTGGTGCGGAGAAGCTGCCGGATCTCAACCAGCCGCTCTCGTTCTTCGGCAACGTTTGGTACTATCCGAACGCCAAGGGGACGTACAACAATCTCTCCACCGCCAGCATTAGTCCGACCTCGTATAATCTCGCCTACAACGTTCTCAAGTATCAGGTCGGAGTCGATTACGTTATCGGGAAGAGCCCGATCTTTATCGATCTCGGCTGGATGGGCGACAATTGGAGCAACAAACAGAACGCTCCGGTCAATCGCAGCTACAATGGCCCGTTCGCCGGGTTGGGTTTCCGGATACTCTATCCCTAGCTAGCTAGCCAAGCAGCAGGAGGGGGGCTCGGTCGCATCGACCGGGCCCCTCGATTTCGCGCTCGATTTGACCGGGCCGCACCCGCTGGGGTAAGATACCTTCTTGGCGCCTTCCGGGCGCCAGCGCCCCATCACGTCGTAAATCGGGAGAGATTTTGGCTGCCAAGAAGCAAACGAAGTCGCGCAAGAAACGCGAAGTAAAGAACGTTGCGGCGGGCGTCGCGCACGTCCATGCCTCGTTTAACAATACCATCGTAACGATCAGCGATCCTCATGGCGGGGTCATCTCGTGGGCCTCCGCCGGAAACCTCGGGTTTAAGGGATCGAAGAAGTCTACGCCGTTTGCCGCTCAAATGGCGGCCGAAGCGGCGGCGCGCAAGGCGATGGAGCATGGGATGAAGTCCACCGAAGTCCTGGTTAAAGGGCCGGGCGCCGGGCGAGAGGCCGCGATTCGTTCGCTTCAAGCCGCCGGCCTCGAGATCACGATGATCAAAGACGTGACGCCGATACCGTATAACGGTTGCCGCCCGCCGAAGCGGCGCCGGGTGTAAGCGGGTGTCGCGATATACCGGGCCGGTTTGCCGGCTCTGCCGACGCGAAACCGCGGCCAGTAAAACGGGCGAAAAAATCAAGCTGTTCCTCAAGGGCGACCGCTGCCTTTCCCGCATGTGTGCAGTCGAGCGACGCGGCACGGCTCCCGGTCAGAAAACGACCGGCAACAAATCGCGGACGAAGGTTTCGGAGTACGGGCGTCAGCTTCGCGAGAAGCAGAAGATGCGCCGTTATTACGGCGTCCATGAGACGCAGTTCAGAAACTATTTCCGCGAGGCCGCGCGCGTTCCCGGCCAAACCGGGCGCACGTTCCTGCAACTGCTCGAGCGGCGACTCGATAACGTGGTTTACCGGCTGAACCTAGCGCAGAGCCGCGCGCAGGCGCGCCAGCTCGTCACGCATCGCCACTTCAGAGTCAACGGCCGTATCGTGAACATCCCGTCGTACGTCGTGCGAGCGGGCGACACGATCACAATCGCGCCGGCGAGCCTAAAGTCGCCGGTCTTTGGATCGAATCTCGAAGTGGCGCAGAGCCGGCGGCCACCTGAGTGGCTTGAATGGAACGATGAAGAGAAGATCGCCAAGGTGCTGCAAGCTCCTCCGCGCGAGCAGATCGACACGCCGGTCGACGAACAGCTCATCGTCGAGTACTACTCGCGCTAACAACACTACACCGCCGTTAGGCGTACGATCGCCCGTCATCGAAATGGCGGACGGATAACGTAAGCGGCAATAAAGGAAACAACGACTCAAATGACCATGTTGGAAACGCCGGTCGGCGCAACCATCGAAGTTCGCGAGCGCCGCGACAATTACGCCAAGTTCGTTATCGAGCCCCTCGAGCGCGGTTTTGGAATCACGCTCGGCAACGCGCTGCGGCGCGTCTTGCTCAGTTCGATTCCGGGCGCGGCGGTGACGTACATGAAGATCGACGGCGTGCTGCACGAGTTTTCGACCATCCCGGGGATGGTCGAAGATACGATTGCACTGATGCTCAATCTCAAGGGCCTGCCGGTCAAGCTCAACAGCGACGAACCCAAGGTCCTGACGCTTGCCGTGAGCGGCGCGCGTGAAGTGACCGCCGGCGACATCGTGCCCGATGCCGACGTCGAGGTTCTCGACCCAAGCTACCGGCTCGCCACGCTCTCGGCCAAAGACGCGAAGCTCACCATGGAGATCGGCGTCGAGAAGGGCCGCGGCTACGTGATGGCCGATCGTCAGCGCAACGTCGAGCACATGATCGGATTGATTCCCCTGGACTCGATCTTTTCGCCGATTCGTAAGGTCAACTTTACCGTCGACGACACGCGCGTGGGACAGAGCGTCGATTTCGACCGCCTGACTGTGGAAGTCGAGACCAATGGCTCGATCACGCCCGACGAGGCGCTTTCGACGGCCGCGACGATCATGCAGGAGCAGCTCGATCTCTTCGTTTCGTTTACCAACCGCGCGGAACCGTTACCCGAGGCGCCGCCAAACGAATGGGATATTCCGGTGGAGACGCTCAACCTCTCGGTTCGCTCGTTTAACTGTCTCAAACGCGCCGGCATTTCGAAAGTCTCCGAGTTGCTGGACTTGACCGAAGACGAAATCATGAAGATGCGCAACTTCGGCAAGAAGTCGCTCGACGAGATCAAACTGGTTCTGGCTGAGAGGGGGTTGGCGCTGCGCCAGTCGTAGCGTTGTAACAAACATGCCGCATTCCATTGCGTACAAGCGACTCTCCCGTACCGACGGTCACCGTAAGGCGCTGTTGCGAAATCTCGCGACGTCGCTCTTCAAACACGAAAAGATCGAAACGACCTCAACGAAGGCGAAGGAGATCAGCAAGATCGCCGAGCGATTGATCACGACAGCCATGGCGGGCGATCTTGCCGCTCGGCGCCAAGTCGCGGAGTTTCTTACCGAGCCCGCGGTCGTGAAGAAGCTCGTAGAGCAGATCGCCCCCGCGCTCAAAGGCCGAACCGGCGGCTACACGCGCATCACCAAGACGCGCGTTCGTCCTGGCGACGCCGCCGAACTCTCGATCATCGAGCTACTCTCCGCATCCACCTAAGACTCCCAGTGTCGCCCCGAGCCTGTCGAAGGGCGACCGCGCGGAAACCATGGACTATCTCTCGGAATCTCAGGCGCTCGATCGCGAAATCCTCGGCGTCATAAACGCTTGGCACCGGCACGGTGCCGAATTAACGCAGGGCGAGTTCGATGACCTCGCCCTGCGGCTTTTCGACTACCAGCTTCGTCACAATGCTCCCTACGCGCGTTACTGCGAACGTCTGGGTATGGCGCGCGATGCGTTTCCCGGGTCGTGGGAAGCGATCCCCGCAGTTCCCGCCCCCGCCTTCAAAGAGGCGACGCTCGCGACATTCGATGTGCGCGATGCCGCGCTGACGTTTGAAACGAGCGGCACGACCGACGGCAACCCCGGCCGGCATTACCTGGAAACGGCGGAGCTTTACGACGCCGCACTGCTAGCCGGCTTCGATCGCTTCATGCTTGCCGACAATGCCGCGCTGCGCTACTTCAACTGCGTGCCGAATCCGCGCGAGTCGCCGCATTCATCACTCGGATACATGATGAAGCGGGTGGCCGAAGCGCGCGGCGATGGAAAGACCGGCTGGTACCTGCGCGACGGCGAACTACTTTTCGAGGCGCTCAAGGGCGACCTGCGCCTGGCGATCGCCGAGAATCAACCCGTCTGCCTCGCGGCGACCGCTTTTGCGCTCGTCCATGTGCTCGACGCAATGGAAGACGAGGCGTTCCGCGTCTTGTTGCCGCCGGGCTCCCGAATCATGGAGACCGGCGGTTTCAAAGGGCGCTCGCGCACGGTATCGCGCGAGGAGCTGTACGAACGAGCCTGCCACCGCTTCGGGGTCAATGCGGAGAGGATCGTGGCCGAGTACGGGATGACGGAGCTCGCGTCACAATACTACGATCGCGTTCGCGTCGGCGCCGCGATTGTCGACCGCCGCAAGGTGTCGCCGCCGTGGTTGCGCGCGCGCATCGTCGGACCGGATCGTAAAACGCTTGCGAAGGGCGAGGTCGGCGCGATCCTCCACATCGATCTAGCGAACCGTTCGTCGTGCATCGCTGTCCAGACGGAAGACCTCGGCGCGCGATACGACGATGGTTTCGTACTCCTGGGGCGGGTCGCCGAAGCCCAACAGCGCGGGTGTTCGCTCGACGCCGAAGAGTTTCGACAACGCCGCTCGGCCTCGCCTATCCTTTAGCGGGCACTGCCATTCTCGAGCGCGCCGGCGCGTCGCGACGAGATCAAGCCGCTGTTGAGGCCGCTCGTCGAGAGGCCGCCGCAAAAGCGCGCGTTTTCGACCTTCATACACCGATCGACGACGACATCGAGGCCCGCCTGATCGGCAAGCGCGATCGCTTCCTCGTTGATGACGCCGTATTGGAACCAGATTGCCTTCGCTCTGGCGGCGATCGCATCGTTGACGACGCCGACGACTTCGCTGGGCTTGCGAAAGACATCCACGACGTCCGGCGCGCCGCACTTCTCGGCGTATGCGGCGAGCGTCGGATAGGCCGCGATGCCGTCGATCTCGGTGAGCGTCGGATTGATCGGCGCCACGTCGTACGGCGTCTGCGTTCGCAGGTACGAGAAGACCGTGTAGCTTGGACGCAACGGATTGCTCGATGCGCCGACCATCGCAACGGTCCGCACGCGCGCGAGCAGGTCGCGAATCTGGGCCGGCGTTGAAAGAATCATGCCGTGTCGCCCTTCGACAAGCTCAGCGTGACACGGCGCGAAGGCCGTTATTGAGGTCCCAGAGCAGGTCGTCGATCTCTTCTAAGCCGACGGAGAGCCGAATGCTCTCGGGCTCGACTCCGGCCAGGCGCAACTCTTCGTCCGAAAGCTGCGAATGGGTCGTCGACGCCGGATGGATTACCAGGCTCTTCGCGTCGCCGATGTTGGCGAGGTGGCTCCATAGCTCGAGCCCGTCGATGAAGCGCCGCCCGGCCTCGCGGCCGCCGCGCAGCCCGAACGTAAAGACCGAACCCATCTGCGGCTCGCGTACCCATGCAACCTCCGGGCGATTGCGAAGAAACTCGACGACCGCGCGTGCGTTGCGCACGTGACGGTCCATCCGCAGTTCCAGCGTTTCCAGACCGAGGAGCATCAGCCACGCATCCATCGGCGACATCGCAGCGCCGACGTCACGGGAGACTTCGGCGCGCGCTCGCATCAAGAACGCGTACTCGCCGAACGTTTCGGTGAAGACCTTGCCGTGGTAGCCGGGGCTCGGCGTGTCGAGCAGCGGGAAGCGGCCGTTGCCCCATGGGAACGCTCCCGATTCAATCAAGACGCCGCCGATTGCCGTGCCGTGCCCGTTGATGAACTTCGTCGCGGAGTGCAGTACGATGTCGGCGCCAAGCTCGATCGGCCGGCAGAGATACGGCGTAGCGAACGTGTTGTCGACCACCAGCGGAATGCCCGCTTCATGTGCGACCGCGGCGAAGGCGCGCAAATCTGCAACGGTGCCCGACGGATTGCCGATCGTTTCCACAAAAAGAAACTTCGTTTTCTCGCCGATTGCCGCGCGAGCCGCGTCGGGAATTTGGGCGGGGACGAACGTCGTGTCGATGCCCATGCGTTTCACCGTCACGCTGAACTGAGTCACCGTGCCGCCGTAGACGTTTTGCGCGCAGACTAAGTGGTCGCCGGCCTGCGCTAGCGAGAGGATCGTACAGAGCTGCGCGGCCAGGCCGCTGGAAAACGCGATCGCGCCCAGGCCGCCTTCGAGGCTGGCCATACGCTCCTCGAACGCAGCGACCGTCGGATTGCTGATGCGGCTGTAAATGTAGCCGTAGCTCCGCAATGCAAAAAGTTCAGCCGCCTGCTCGGTCGAGCCGAAGACGTACGCCGCCGTTTGGTAGATCGGGGCGGCACGGGAACCCGTCGTCGGATCGGGTGGCGTTCCGGCGTGAATTGCGCGCGTTGCAAAGCCAAATCTGTGCTCGTGCTGCATCTGAATCGAAGGTCTCAGAGCCTACTTCGCGCTATAATGCCCTTATCATGGGGATGACACTAACCGAAAAAATTCTCGCGCGGCATGCCGGGCTAGAGGGCGTCGAGCCGGGGCAAATCATTAACGCGAAGGTAGATCTGGTCCTGGCAAACGAGCTTTCCGCGGCCGTCGCCATCGGCGTGATGCGCGGGATCAAAGGTGCCGGCAAGGTTTTCGATCCGAGTAAGATCGCACTGGTCGCAGACCATTTCGTTCCCGCGAAGGATGCGCAGTCTGCCGGGCTTGCCCGCCTCATGAAAGAGTTCGCGGCCGAGCAGAAGGTCGAGCACTTCTTCGATGTCGGCCGGGGCGGAATCGAACACGTCGTGCTTCCGGAGGAAGGTTTGGTCGCGCCGGGGGAGCTGATCGTGGGCGGCGATTCGCATACCTGTACGTACGGTGCGTTTGGCGCCTTCGCGACGGGAATGGGTTCGACGGATATCGCCGCGGCGTTCGTCCTCGGCGAAGTGTGGCTGAAGGTTCCAGCTTCCATTAAGCTTGTCTATAGCGGCAAGCCGGGCCCATTCGTGTACGCAAAGGACATCATGCTGCGGACCGTTGGCGAGTTGGGCATCGACGGCGCGACCTATCGCGCAATCGAATATCACGGCACTACAGTCGACGACCTTTCGATCACCGGCCGCATCACCATGGCCAACATGGCGATCGAGGCGGGCGCCAAGAACGGCATCTTCCACGCCGACGCCAAGACGATCGCCTACGTGAAAGAACGCACCGATCGGCCGTTCGTGGTCGAGCGCGCCGATGCCGACGCCGTCTACGAACGCGTGATCTCCATCGACATTAGCGAGCTGGAACCGCAGGTCGCGTGTCCGCATACGCCCGATAACGTGCATCCGATCTCGGATGTCACGCGCGACGACTTGAAGATCGATCAGGTCTTCATCGGCTCGTGCACCAATGGCTACATCGACGACCTGCGCGTCGTCGCGAAGATCCTCCACGGTAAACGGATCGCCCCCAACCTTCGCGTGATCGTCAATCCGGGCTCGCAGAAAGTCTGGATGCAAGCCGCCGACGAGGGGATTCTTACGACGTTGGCTGCCGCGGGCTGTGCCGTGAATACGCCAGGCTGCGGAGCCTGTTTCGGTGGCCACATGGGCACGCTCGGAGATGGCGAACGCGCGATTTCGACGACGAATCGAAACTACGTTGGGCGCATGGGTTCGCCGAAGGCCGAGATCTATCTCGCGTCGCCGGCGACCTGCGCCGCATCGGCGCTCACCGGGCGCATCACCGACCCGCGCGTCGTCGAAGCGGTGCCGGTGTAGGAATGGAAGCGACGCTACGCGGCCACGCGCACAAGTATGGCAAGAACGTCGACACCGACGTGATCATTCCCGGAAAATACTGCAACATCATCGATCGAGCGGAGCTCGGGAAGCACGCCCTCGAAGGACTCGATCCCGAATACACCGGCAGGATGAAGGCCGGCGATATCATCGTCGCCGATACGAACTTCGGCTGCGGATCGAGTCGCGAAGTTGCGCCGATTGCCATCAAGGCTTCCGGAACGTCGGCGGTCATCGCAAAGAGCTTTGCTCGAATTTTCTATCGCAATGCACTCAACATCGGCCTTCCGATCTTTGAATCCGCGGAGGCCGTCGATGGAATCGAGTCGGGCGACGAGATCGAACTCGAGCCTGCCGGCGGGATCGTCCGCAACCTCACCAAAGGCACGACCTATCGGGCCGCGGAGTTTCCGCCGTTCATGCAGTCGCTAATCGACGCCGGCGGCCTAGTCCCATACGTCGAGCGCCGCCTGGCCGAAACCAACTAGGAAAGCAAGTTCTGATTTTTGTTCAGGTCTAGGAGGCGAGGGTCGACAAAAAGCTGAGCTTCCTACGGGGGAGTGTAGGCGCCGGGTTGCGAGATACCACCCGGCGACGGATTGACGTTCTCAATCCATTTCTCTTTGGCGCGATAGGCCGCGGTAAAGGGTAACTGGCCGCCCGCCGACGTCAGCATTCCTACCATGTCGGTCGTACCGTCCAGCCTGCCCTCCAGTAAGAGCGTCGTGCCGTTGGGCAGCGAGACGATGAGGCGTACGTCCTGCCCGTCAACTGTCCCGACGAGCGGATACTGCTTCTTCTTCGCGTCGACGTAGGTGCCGGTGAGGGCGCCCCCTTGTTGATGCAGTTGGATGTGCGTGTAATCGGTGGTCATGGGATGCTGAATCTGAACCTCCCAGACTCCGTCGAGCCCCTTCCGGCTGTTGGGCGGCGGGCTGGGCGTTGCCGTGCTCTTCGTGGCCTTGGAAGGGGAGCCAAGCGGAAAGAGCGTCGCTGCCGGCTGCGGCAGCATCGAGGAATCCGGCTGGGGAGTCATCGCAGTGGTCGAATCGATGGGCGGCGGCGTCGGCGGCGGAGTAGCGGCGATCGCTGCAATGCGGCCTTGCGGTAGGCCGCCGAAAAGAGCCAGTGCGACGATCGCGCCGCCAGCAAAAGCGATTAAGGAAGACGATTTCACGGATCTTGGCTTTGGGGGCAGCGAGCCGGGCTCCTGTGAGTTTGGCGCTTGCCCTCTCTGATATAATGCTAAAGCTGTGAAGACAAAGATTCATCCCAAATGGTATCCCGAGGCGCGGGTTCACTGTGCCTGCGGTAGCACTTTCGTGACCGGTTCGACGCTCCCGGAGATCGCGGTCGAGATATGCGCCGCGTGCCATCCGCTCTTCACCGGCCAGCAGAAATTAATCGATACGGCGGGTCGCGTCGATAAGTTCAATCAACGCTCGGCCGCCGCGCAAAAGAAGCAAGAGGAGGCCGCAGCCCGCCAGAAGACGCGCGAAGCAAAAAAGGCGGCTGCCGCACTCTAACTGGCCCAGACTGACGCGCTAACGGAGCGCCTAGCAACGATGGCTCGGCGCTTCGACGAGATCGAAGCCGAGCTCGCCAACCCCGCCGGTGGTTTCGACCAAGCGCGCTACACCGCGCTTATACGAGAGCGCGCGCAACTCGAGCCTCCGGTTCAAGCGCATCGCCAGATCTCCGAACTTCGCGCTGCGATCGGTGCCAACGAAGAGCTTGCACGATTGGAAGCGGGTGAGCTGCGAGACCTGGCGCTCGAAGAGAACCGCGCGCTGATCGATCGCACCGCTGCGCTCGAAGAGGAGCTGGCGGCCCTAATGGTGCCGCAAGATCCCGACGATTCCAAGGACGTCTTCGTGGAAATCCGCGCCGGTACCGGAGGCGACGAAGCCGCGATCTTTGCCGGTGATCTCGCGCGGATGTATATGCGCTTTGCCGAATCGGCGGGAATGAAGGTCGAGCTCGTTTCGGAGAGCTTGAGCGACGCGGGCGGCTACAAAGAGATCGTCTTTACGGTCAACGGAAATCAGCCCTATCGCGTGTTGAAGCACGAATCAGGCGTGCACCGCGTTCAGCGCGTTCCCGCCACCGAAGCGCAGGGTCGCATTCATACGAGCACCGCAACGGTCGCCGTCTTGCCGCAAGTAGAAAACGACGCGGAGGTGGAGATTAGGCCGTCCGATCTCCAGGTCGACACGTATAAAGCTTCGGGCGCCGGCGGCCAGCACGTCAATAAGACCGAGTCGGCGATTCGCATCACCCACGTGCCCACGGGAATCATCGTCGCGTCGCAGCAGGAGCGCTCTCAGACGCAAAACCGCGAAAAGGCGATGCAGATGTTGCGCGCCACGCTCTACGACCGCAAACGCCGCGAGCAAGAAGAGGCGGTCGATTCGCTGCGACGCTCGCAGGTCGGGAGCGGCGAACGCTCCGAGAAGGTTCGCACCTACAACTTTCCGCAGGATCGCGTGACCGATCACCGGATCAATCGCAGCTTCGGAAATATACGAGGGATAGTCGATGGCGATCTGGGACGGATAGCACAGGAGCTCATCGCCGATCAGCGGGCTCGACTGCTCGCAGGAGAAGCGCAGTGACGAGCGTCGCGCAAACCTTGGCCGAGGGGACGGCGCTCTTGCACGACTCCAGCACCTCGCCGCGCGCCGACGCCCTGCTCTTGTTGGCACACGTCCTGCACCGCGGGCGCGAATGGATCGTCGCTCACGGCGATGCGACGCCGTCGCGAGAAGAAGCCCAAGAATTCGAACGGCTCAGCGCGCAGCGTTCCTGGGGCGTGCCGGTCGCCTATCTGCTCGGAAGCGCCGGTTTCTATGGGCGCGAGTTCCTCGTTGACGAAAACGTCCTCGTACCGCGCCCCGAAACCGAACATCTCGTTGCGGATGCGATTGCCTTTATCGGAAACCGGTCTTACTGCGTGCTCGACGTCGGTACCGGCTCCGGTGCCATCGCGTGCACGATCGCCGCCGAAACGCAGGCGACTGTGAACGCGACCGACATCTCCCCGGCGGCTATTGAGGTCGCAAAGAAAAACGCACGACGCCTTGGCGTTGCCGGCCGCTGCAAGTTTCTTGCCGGCGATCTCACCGAACCAGTAAAAAATAGTCGATACGACGTCGTCGTCGCAAACCTGCCGTACGTTCCGACCGCCGAGATTCCCAGCAAGCCGGATCCAATCGCATACGAACCCCGCGAGGCCCTCGACGGCGGCCTCGACGGGTTAGCCCTTTATCGCAGGCTGCTCGACACGCTCGCGCCGCTGGCGAACCCAAACGCTCTGATTCTGTTGGAAGCTGCGCCGCCGACGATGGCCGACCTCGCAGGGATCGCGAAACTGGCGTTGCCGCACTCCGCTATCGCCGTGGGCCGGGATTACGCCGGACTCGACCGCTACCTACGGATCAGCCTCGCGCCTCAATAGGTCAGGAGCGTGGACGCGTAGAATAAGAACCGCCCGAGATGGCGAAGTACATATTCTTCACCGGGGGCGTTGTGAGTTCGCTCGGCAAGGGCATCACCGCGGCCTCCCTCGGACGGCTGCTCAAGGCGCGCGGTTTCAGCGTTTCGATCCAAAAGCTCGACCCGTACATCAACGTCGATGCCGGTACGATGAACCCATACCAGCACGGCGAGGTTTTTGTGACCGAAGACGGGGCGGAGACCGATCTCGACCTCGGCCACTACGAGCGCTTCATCGACGAGAACCTTCAGCGCACTAATAACGTGACGACGGGTCAGATCTACAGCTCGGTTATCGAAAAGGAGCGGCGCGGCGATTATCTGGGCGCGACGGTCCAAGTGATTCCCCACATCACCAACGAGATCAAGGCACACATCAAACGGGTCGCCGAGGCCAGTCGCGCGGACGTTTTTATCGTCGAGGTCGGCGGAACGGTCGGCGACATCGAATCCTTGCCGTTCCTGGAAGCGATTCGTCAGATGCGCTACGACGTTGGGGATGAAAACGTCATGTACGTGCATCTGACGCTGGTTCCGCATCTCGGTGCGGCCGACGAACTCAAGACCAAGCCGACGCAACACTCGGTGCGCGAGCTGCGCGGAATTGGAATCTCGCCGGACGCCATCGTTTGCCGCACGCAATCGGCACTCCCGATGCCGCTGGAGCTGAAGGAGAAGATCGCGCTCTTCTGCGACGTTCCGCCCAGCGCGGTCGTTCAGAACGGCGACGCGCGCACGATCTATCAGGTTCCGCTCAATCTCGAGGCCGAGGGTCTGGCGCAGGCTGCGATTCGCAAGCTGAACCTGCCGGCGACGCGGCCATCCCTCAACGATTGGGTTGCGATCGCGGACCGTCTGCTTCATCCTGAGCGTCACATTACGATCGCGTTGATCGGCAAATACGTCGAGCTCAAAGACGCCTACATCTCAATCAATGAGGCGCTCGCGCACGCGGGTGTCTTCTACCATGCGTCGGTCGAGATCAAGCGAATCGACTCGGAGCTGATTGAAAAAGAGGGCACCGAGGTGCTGCGAAGCGCGCACGGAGTGCTCGTGGCTCCGGGCTTCGGAGCGCGCGGTGTCAATGGAAAGCTGCGGGCCATTCACTACGTGCGCGAGCACAAGATTCCGTTTCTTGGCATCTGCTACGGCATGCAGCTCGCCTGCGTCGAGTTTGCGAGAAACGTTTGCGAGCTGCCCGAAGCCATGACGAGCGAAGTGGATGAGACGACCGTCGATCCGGTCATCGACTTCATGCCTGATCAGCGCAACTTGGAGATGTACGGTGGAACGATGCGGCTGGGCACGTACAGCTGCACGTTGCAGGAAGGGAGCCAAGCCGCGCGAGCCTACGGAACGCTCGAAATTAGCGAACGGCACCGCCACCGGTATGAGTTTAACAACCGCTACCGGCCGATCTTCGAAGAGCACGGGATGCGCTTTAGCGGTCATCACACGATCGGAAAGACGCGCCTGGTCGAAGTCGTCGAGCTCCCGCCCGAAATGCACCCCTGGTTCGTTGCGACGCAGGCCCATCCGGAGTTCAAGTCTCGGCCCAACCGGCCAGCACCGCTCTATCGCGATTTCATCGGTGCGGCGTTGGCGCATCAAGAACGGATCGATGGGCACGCGAGCCTTCGAGAGGCAGCGACCTGGACCCAGGCCTGATCACTGCCGTCGTTCTCACCCGCGACGAAGAGCGCAATCTGCCACGTGCCCTCACTAGCCTGCCTCGCGCAATCAACGTGTTCGTGCTCGACGCATACTCGCGAGATCACACCGTGCAGTTCGCGCGCGGTGCCGGCGCCGTCGTCGTGCAGCGTGAGTGGACCGATTTCGTCGATGCGCGGCGCTTCGCACTCGCGTCGGTCCAGACGCCTTGGGCGCTGATGCTCGATGCCGATGAAGCGCTCGACGACGTGCTCTGCGACGCGATCTGCGAAGCCCCCGACGATATCGACGCATATAACGTGCGCCGCACGACGTATTTCTGCGGGCACCCGATGCGCATGTGGCGCAACGAGCCGCTGTTGCGCCTCTTTCGCACCGATCGCGTGACGCTCAAAGCCAACCCGGCGGCATCGGCCGATGCGCTTTTGCACGAAGCGTGGGCCTGCGCGGGTTCCGTCGGCGAACTGCGCGGCACGCTGCTGCATTTTTCGTACCCTGACGTGGCGTCCTATCGAGCGAAATACGCCCGGTATACCTCGTTGGAGGCGCAGCAGCTGCGCGGCTCGCTTCTCGGATTTATCGGTGAGTGCGGGACGAGCGTCCTGCGCCTCGCGTGGCTGCTGTTCGCCAAAGGTGCGCTGCTCGACGGTCCGCGCGGCTGGTACGTCGCGTACCATTCAGCGATCTATCCGGCTGTAGCGATGGGGAAAGCGTTACTTCAATGAGCCCCGCGCGCGTTGGTCTCGACGCGCGATTGACCCGTCAGCTCTCGGTCGGAATGAAAACGTACGCTCGCGAGCTGGTCGCGCGTTTGCCGCGCGTCGCGCCCGAGTTTAGCTTCGTGCCGTTCGCTCGCGGGGGAAACTTCGGATGGGACGAGCAGGTGCGGTTGCCACTGGCAATTGCGCGCTCGCGCGTCGAGCTGGTCCACTTCCTCTCGCAATACGTTCCGGCGGTCGTGCCGGCGCGTTTCGTCGTGACGATTCACGACTTAATCCACTTACATTTTCCAGGGCACTTCAAGTTGAAAGTTCGGCCCTACTACGAGACGTTCGTCCGCTGGGCGTGTGCGCGCGCGGCGCGCGTAATCACCGACGACGAGCGTACCGTGGAGGATCTCGTGAGTTTCCTCGGCACGCGCCGCTCGAAGATCCGGGTGGTTCCGCTTGGGGTCGGCGAAACGTTTTCCCGCGCCGTCGCACCCCACGTCGCGCCGCGCCCTTACCTGCTCTACGTCGGGAACCATCGCCGCCACAAGGATCTCGCGACGCTCTTTACCGCGTGGTCGGCGCTCGCGCCGGATTTGAAGGTCGACCTCTACGTCACGGGTCCCGACGACTTCGGTGGCGAGCTCGAGCGCCGCAGCGACGCGACACGCGCGATCGTGGCTTTGGGAGAGATCCGAAACGACGAGCTCGCGTCTTATTACGCGGGCGCGAAGGCGCTCGTGCACCCGTCGCTGCGAGAGGGCTTCGGGTTGCCGATGCTGGAGGCGATGGCCGCGGGCTGCCCCGTCGTCGCCTGCGAAGATTCGCTACCGCGCGTGCTGGGGTCTTCGGCCCTGACGTTCAAAGCCCGAGACGCCGACGGGCTGCGAGCCCTCCTCGAGCAGATACTCACCAACCAGGGTACGCGCGAACGGTCGGTCAACCTAGGGCGCGAGGCCGCGGGCCGGCTGTCCTGGGATCGCTGTGCGCGAGCCACTGCCGACGTCTATCGAGAAGTGCTGGAGTAAGCCACTGAAAGTGAAATGGATTTTCGCATTGCTGCCGCTGTTGCTACTAGCTGCCGCAGCACCTCGCCCGATTGGGATCATCATTAACGGCAACGTACTGTCGCTCGATCCCGGACCCCGTTTCGAGCGCAATCTGCTGTACGTGCCCGTGCGCCGCACGATCGAGGCGCTCGGACTGGCATTCGATCGCTCCGGTAATCGCATCGTGACGCAAATCGGATCGAAGACCGTCGTTCTCACCATTGGCAGCCCAATCGCGCAGGTAGATAGTGGCCAGCTCGCATTGGAAGGGCCGCTGTTGGAGATCAAGGACGTCCTCTACGTTCCGTTACGTTTCTTCACCGACATTCTCGGCGCCCAGGCGCATTTCGATCGCCGCACCAACTCGGTCACGATCGTCGCCCAGCTCGTGGGACGCTCCGACCGCGGCTTGGTTCCGGTTGGAAGCGGCTTTGCGCGATTTGGCACCGTCGAAGGAGTCGACGTGCTCTCGGATCCGCCGACGCTGACGCTGGGATATAACGGCGGCATCAAGACGATCAAAATCGGTCCGAATGCGGCGATCGACATCGAGGACGTCAGCGTGGACGTGACCTCGCCCGGTGAGCTCGGCGACGTGCGGCCGGGAGACTTCGCGCGAGTCGAGATGCGCAAGGATGGCCGCGTCGAGCGCATCGTTGACGAGTTCGGCTCGAGAAACGGTCGGATCGTGGCAATTGCTGGCAATCAGTTCGTGCTCGACGACGGTCAGGTGATTTCGCCCGGCCGCACGGTGGAGATCTCGCTCAACGGAAAGGCCGCCGCCTTCGGGGATCTGCAACCCAACGATCAGGTCAGCGTACGTTATAACGTCGAGACTGACGAAGTGCGAGAGATACTCGCTAGCAGGCGAATAGCCACGGTCGCGCAGCGCGTCACGATCGACAGCATCCAGACCGACGTGACTCGTCCGTTGCGTGCGGGAGATACGATTGCGGTGACGATGCACGGAACGCCCGGCGCGGCCGCGACGTTCGACATCGGCTCCGACGTGGCGAATCAATCGATGCAACAGCGAGCGCCCGGAGTATACGATGGGAGCTACGTCATTCCGCGAGGCGCGAACTTTGACGATGACGCATTGATCGGCCGGCTCGCGTCGGGCAACGACATAGCGCACGCGGCCGCGCCCCAGACGATCTCCGCTTCGAGCACCCCGCCGGGCATTGCCGATTTTGCGCCCGGCGCCGGCTCGACGGTCAACAACAACAAGCCGGCCGTCTATGCGAGCTTCGCCGCGGATGCGGTGCCCGTGAATCCGTCGAGCGCGATGCTCTGGGTCGACGGGCGCGACGTCACGTCAGAATGCGTGCGAACCTCGCAGTTCATTCAATATCTGCCGTCATACGAATACCCCAACGGCTCGGTGCGAGTTACCGTGCGCGTCTCCGACGAAGCCGGCAATACGACGACGAAATCGTGGAGCTTCACGATCCGAGGGCATTAATGGACGACTGCATTTTCTGCAGAATCGCCGGCGGCCAGCTGCCCGCCAACATCATCTATCGCGACGACGAGGTGATCGCCGTCGAGGATCTCAATCCGCAGACACCGTCGCACGCGCTCGTGCTCCCGGTCGCGCATTACGCGACGATCGTCGATTTAACTCGGGCCGCACCGGCCCTCGCGGCCCGCTTGGTGACCGTGGCGTCGCAGTTGGGCGGCGACCGCGGCGGAGAGCGAGGGTTTCGCCTGGTGGTCAATACCGGCGAGTACGGAGGGCAAACCGTCGACCACGTGCACGTCCATGTATTGGCCGGCCGTCGAATGTCGTGGCCGCCCGGCTGAGATTTGACGCTCTGGCGGGGCTGTGTTACCCTAGCACGAGGCCCTTCGGGGCCTAATTTTTCGCGCCAACGAGCGCCGAGAGGGGGTCGTCAACAGAATGGAAGTTCGCATCGCTCCAGGCGAGACTATTGAGAGCGCGTTGCGCCGTTTCAAGAAGGCCACCCAGAAGGCCGGGATCCTCGCCGAGGCGCGCAAGCACGAGCATTACGAAAAGCCCAGCGTTCGCAAGAAGAAGAAGTCGGCTGCGGCGCGCAAGCGTCGGGCCTGACACCTCTCTAACGCGAAGTGGGAACGCTCAAGGACCGAATCTCCGCCGACCTCAAAGACGCAATGCGGGCTCGCGATCAGCTTCGGCTCGATACGCTGCGTTCGGCGCTTTCGGGGTTTACCTACAAGCGCTCTGAAGGCGGTGGCGAACTCTCCGATACCGACGAGCGCGACGTCGTTATGCGGTTAGTGAAGCAGCGCGGCGATTCGGTGACGGAGTACGAAAAGGCCGGGCGTACGGATCTTGCGGAGAAAGAGCGAGCCGAGCGGGAGATTCTGCTCGCATATTTGCCGCCGCAGCGTTCCGCCACCGAAGTGCGTGAGATCGTCCAAAGCGTCCTCGCCGAGCTGCCCCCGGAGTCGCGAAATGCCGGCGCAGTGATGAAGGTCGTGATGCCGCAACTCAAAGGCGTCGCCGACGGCAATCTCGTGCGCCAGATCGTCACCGAAGAGCTCTCCTCCTGACTGGATCGACGGCCTCAGGATGACAGGGACGTAACTTCCGCTACCTGCCCTAGGTAGCTACCGGTATGAAGGTATTACGGCTGCGGGCAGGGCTCTCGTGCGCGCTACTTCTGGGCGGTCTGGCCGGCATTGCCGGTGCTTCCTCGATCGACAGGCCCGTCGTCGTCGTTCCGATCAATGG
>Ga0070762_10000335_pt1 | contig 18946 bp, 15 predicted proteins | sample HubBroMetageREF2_FD_66726 | JGI IMG/M metagenome (GOLD analysis project Ga0070762, IMG submission 66726) | Reference soil microbial communities from the Hubbard Brook experimental Forest, New Hampshire, USA - Hubbard Brook CCASE Soil... | ecosystem: Environmental > Terrestrial > Soil >...
CGCAAAATGGCGCAAGAACACAAAATGATCGAGCCTTACGAAGACCGTCAGGTCCGTGACGGCGTGATCAGCTACGGCGTTTCATCCTATGGCTACGACATGCGCGTCGCCAATGAATTCCGTATTTTCACCAACGTGAATTCCACGATCGTGGACCCCAAGCACTTCGATCCAAAATCGTTCGTCGAATTCACGGGCGACGTCTGCATCGTCCCGCCGAATTCGTTCGCCCTCGGCCGCTCCGTCGAATATTTCCGCATTCCGCGCAACGTGCTCACGCTCTGCGTCGGCAAATCCACCTACGCGCGCTGCGGCATCATCGTCAACGTCACGCCCTTCGAGCCCGAATGGGAAGGCTTCGTCACCCTGGAGATCAGCAACACCACACCTCTGCCAGCCAAAATTTACGGCAACGAAGGTCTCTGCCAGGTAATCTTCTTCGAATCCGACGAACAGTGCGAAGTCTCCTACAAAGACAAAAAAGGCAAATACCAATCCCAGCAGGGAATCGTCCTGCCAAAAATCTAGCCGTCAAGAGTCGGCGTGCGCGGGGCTCGCCGAAGCCCCGCACATCGGCCTCAGGATTTACCGCTGACTACGGGCGAGACCTTCCCCCACTTTCCCGTGAACACGAAGGAATCCAGCGCCTTGCGTTCCCGCGGAGCCACTTCCGGCGCCTTCAAGTGATCCGGTAAGGTATGCGCCTCGCCCGGATAACCAATCGCAATCCCCGCGACCGCCTCATACCCTTCCGGAATCCCGAAAATCTCCCGCGCCTTCTCCGGCAAAATTCCCCCCATCTGGTGCACCGCCAAGCCCAGCTCCTCCGCCTGTATCGTCAATGTCGCGGAAGCCGCGCCCACGTCGTGAAACGCATGACGGTTCAATTCGCCGTTGTGATCGAATTTCAATTTCGCCACGCTCAACGCCACCACCGGAGCATTCTTTGCCCAGCTCTGGTTGAACTCGACGAAGCAATCCAGCACTCGCTTGTAATCCTCCGGATGATCCTTCGTCCCCACGATGAAATACCACGGCTGCCCGTTGTACGAAGATGCCGCCCAGCGCGCCGCCTCAAACAAACTGCGCAATTTCTGCGCCTCTATCGGCCGGTTCGCAAACGCGCGCGGGCTCCAGCGCTCGCTAATCAAAGTGTGAATCGGCGCACTGGTCGTTGCAGTCTTTTTCAGTCCACTCATATTTTCTCCTTTAGGATGGCTTCAACTGCGGCGTAGGGGCACGGCATACCGTGCCCGCCACCGCTTACAACTTTCCCACACGCTTCCTGCAACATCAGCCCTTCTTCGCCAACTTCCCGTCCACCGAATAAGCTCCAGCTCCATTCACAGACAGCACCAATAACCCGCCCATGATCGCCGCATTCTTCAAAAAGTTGATCATCTGCGTCTGCTGCTCCATCCCCTGCGCCGCCCAGAAATTGTGAAAAAAGTAAGTCACAGGTATCAGATACAAGAACAGCAGCCATGCCGCGAACCGCGTGCGGAACCCCACCAGAACCGCGAGCCCGCAGCCCAGTTCTATGGCCGCCGCAACTGCGATCGCCACGCCAGGCGCGGGCAAGTGCATCGCCGCGGCATAACCCACGACCTGCGCGTACCCACCCACTTTAAAAAAGCCGCTGATCAAGAACATCACGCTGATCAAAATCCGCCCGGCTAAAGTAGTTATATCGTTGGCTGAATTCATGCGTACATCTCCTTTCCAGATTTAATTTTTACGCCAGGTCAAACAACAGCACTTCCGATGGTTCCTTCGCTTCCACTCGCACTTCGTCTTCCTTGGTAATGGCCGCTCCATCTCCTGCTTTCAATTCCACGCCGTTCAACTTCACCGCGCCCTTCGCCAGTTGCACCCATGCATGCCGCCCAGGCTTCAGTGCATGCTTGGTTTCCTGACCCTTATCGAGCCGCGTGATAAAAAGGTCCGCATCCTGACGAATCGTCACCGGAGCTTCCGGCCCGGCCACGTGATGAAACCTCCCGCGCAAATCCTTGTCCGGAAACGCCAGCTGCTCGTAGTCCGGCTTCAGGCCCTTGCGCTCCGGCGTAATCCATATCTGCAGCAGGTGCGTCGAGTCCTTCGGCGAAGGATTGAATTCGCTATGCATCACTCCCGTCCCCGCCGTCATGTGCTGCAATTCTCCCGGACGTAGCACGGCGCCCGTGCCCATGCTGTCGCGATGCTCAATCGCTCCATCAATAATCCAGGTCAGGATTTCCATGTCGCGATGCGGATGCATCCCGAACCCCTGACCCGGCGCCACCACGTCCTCGTTCAACACGCGCAGCGAACGGAACTGCATGAATTGCGGATCGTAGTATTGGTCAAACGAAAATGAGAATCGTGAATCCAGCCACGAAAGCTGGTTGTGGCCGCGCTCCTTACTCGGTCTGATCGTTATCATGTTCCTTCTCCCTCTTCATTCTTTCTGTGCACAATTCATCGGCGCCCCGGCCCAGCTTGCGCGCGATCTTCCGCAACTGTTCCTGCTCCGCGGCGCTCAGTTTACTCATGACCTTCAACACCATTTTTGCGTGCTCTGGAAACACGCGCGTGATCAACCGCCGCCCTTTCGGCGTCAGATGGATTTGAATCATGCGGCGATCATTCACCTGCCGTTCCCGCCGCACCCATCCGTGCCGTTCCAGGTTATCCACTACGAGGGTCACGTTGCCGCCGCTGCGCAAAAGCTTCTCGCCCAGCGTGTGCTGGCACATCGGACCCAAATGCAGCAGCGCTTCCAGCACCGCAAATTGTCCCGGCGTCACGCCCAGGGTTTCCAGATGCGCGGTCGTCTTAGTCATTGTCGAATCGGACGCGCGTATCAAGTTGATGAAAGCGCTCAGGGCCCGAACCGTCTCTAAATCGCCGTGAAAGTGTGTTGGCATATTTGCTTCAAGCTCAAATCATTCAAGCTTGAACGATTGGATGCACCCCCCGCCCGCAGGATTCACGGCTAGCGTAAACCACTCAAAACTCAGGTGTTGCCGCTCTTCGTGTGCTTGAGTTTGGAACGAGCCTGCTTTTTAGGCGGGGGCATTTGAATATACGTTAGACTCTGTACTACGCTCGCCGCGCGAATCTTCTGTCAACAGCTATGGCTTCTGGGTCGGCCTCATCAAAACCTCACTAATAAAACTCTGCGGCGCCTGCGTCACCAGCATCTCCACCACATGCGCTATATCCTCTGGCTGCAACATCTTGCTGATGTCCTTCTTCCCGTGCGGCGAAAAATCCGTGGCCACGCTCCCCGGACATATCGCGCTCACCCGGATCCCATACCCCCGCAAATCCTCAGCCATGCATTCCGTCAATCCCAGCAGCCCCCATTTCGAAGCGCAATAAATTCCGCCCCCCGCAAACGCATTCTTCCCAGCCAAAGACGCAATATTGATGATGTGCCCGCCCCGCCGCGCAATCATTCCCGGCGCCACCGCCTTGCTCGCCAGGAACACCGACCTCAAATTGGTGTCTAACACACTGTCCCAGGTCGCTTCCGTGGCTTCGTGCGTTGGACCGAAATATCCGATCCCCGCGTTGTTCACCAGAATCTCCACGGGACCCAGCGCCTTCTCGCCATTTTGCACAAAGGCCAAAATTTGCTCGCCATGCGTCACATCCACTGCCGCACTGAACACGTCCGCCGCACCGGCGGCGCGCAACTCACCCGCCGCGCTCTCGAGCTTCCGTGCGTCGCGCGCGCACAAACTCAGTTTCGCTCCCAATGTTCCCAATCGGTGCGCCACCGCCAACCCAATTCCGCGGCTCGCTCCCGTAATAATCGCGACTTTTCCTTCCAGCGGTTTTCCATTATTCATATGTCCTTCTCCAACGAGGCGACAAATTTCGTCCAGTTGCCATCTTATCATTCACGTGAGAACATTCACCCAGCTGGAACTGGGACGCGAAATCTGTCCACAAGGTGGATTCACCTTGCACGCATGCGTAGGTTTCCCTATAATCCCGGTTTCGTTCAGCTCGTTATCCTTCAGGGGTTGTGAGCCTAGGCGATACCGTTTATCCGTACCAATACTGGTCCAGGAGGCAGGGAAGAGATGATCCGAATGCGCTTCGCTACGAAGGGAATTCTATTCACTGCTCTCGTTCTATTTTGTATCGCTGCGCGACCGGTTGCGGTCCGTGGCCAGCAAGCGGATCAGGCAAAACCCCCCTCTTACACCATTCCGGAGTACAACGCTTTCCAGGCCGCTAATGCCGAGAAGGATTCTCAGGCAAGGCTCAAATTGCTCGATGACTTCGCCGCAAAATTCCCGAACTCGACGCTGAATCAGTACGCCTACGCACTGTATTACCAGACGTATCTTCAACTGAAGAATTATCCCAAGACGATTGAATACATCGACAAACTCACCGGCATGGGCGATGCGGCCGATCTCGGCGCGCGACTATCGGCATTTTCCAATCGCGTCCAGGTGTTTCCGTTCGTGTTTAACCCCAAGGCGCCCGACGCACACGATCAGCTCGTCAAGGAACGAGACGCGGCAAAGCAAGGCGCGGATCTCCTGCAGAAATATCCTAAACCCGCGGATTCAAAATTAACCGACGATCAGTTTGCAGAGCAGAAAAAGCCGGGAATCGCGCTTTTTGACGCCGCCGCGGGATTTGCCGACTTGCAGCTGAAGGACTTCCCTGCGTCGATCGACGCCTTCAAAACCGCGCTTACCGACGATCCTAAGGATGCCGTCAGCGCCTATCGTCTCGGCGTTGCCTACCTTTCCGAGGCGCCGCCGCAAGCGCTGGACGGTTTTTGGTATTTGGCGCGATCGATCAATCTAAAAATACAAGGCGATGCGCAGATCAAGGATTATTTGCGGAAGCAAATCATAAACTATGAACAGCCGCAGTGCGAGAGCCTGGCGGATCAGCAATTGAACGAGTTGCTGACTCTCGCGGGCACCACCGGCGATCGCCCAGCCAGCTATAGCATTCCATCCGTTGCCGATCTACAGAAAATCGCAGGAGCCAGCACGATGCTGACCGTTTTCAGTGACCTGGGTGCGGGCGGCGACAAGGCGAAACTCACTTGGCTGGCTCTCTGCGGCGCGCAATTTCCCAGCGTAGCCGGCAAGATTATTGAGATCAAGCAGGGCGATGGATTTATCGACTTCATGGTCTTCTTCAGCGCGAGCGAAGAAGAAATGCAGAAAGCAACCACCGCAAATATGGACGTAAAGGTCTGGACCGCCGCTCCTCCTGCCGGAACGCCCAACGCAACACAGGTAGTTCCCCAGCCTGATGTCGCTCGTTTGGCCAAGGATGACGGGATACTATTCGCCGGCGCAATCGTGGCCTACGATCCGTCGCCCTTGATGCTGCATTGGGATCAAGTGAAGGTAGATCCCTCGGTAATTCCGGAAAAGGCCGAAGCCGGTAAGCATCGCAAGCCGGCGCCCAAGCAATAGTTAATTCCAACAAGCTTCCACAACAAAGAATGGCCGGAGCGAAAACGCCCCGGCCATTTTTATTTTTATGCAGATGCGCGTAAGCTACGATCGCGGGAACGATTACCCCCGCTTATGCCCCGCATGATCCAACTTATACTCTCCCACCTTTCTGCTCAAAGTATTCCGGTGTATCCCGAGCACCTTCGCGGCCCGCGATTGATTCCCATCCTGCCGTTCCAGTACCCGTTTGATGAATTTCTTCTCAAACTCCGTCACCGCCTCTTCCAGCAATATCCCGCGCTCCACCATCATCCCCACCAAAGATTCCAGTTGTTCTTTCACGATGACACGCTCCGCACGAGCACTAGGGAAAGTCGCTGAAAAACGCCGCGCGCCAGCATCCGCAACAAAAAACTGTCGCACGCCCTGTCCGCTGCAAATTCTCTTAGTCTAATTCGTGGCCGGTAATTCGCTGGTAGGCTTCCCGGTATTTCCCCTGTGTGGCTGCCACCACATCCGCGGGAAGCGCCGGACCCGGTGCTTGCTTGTCCCATCCAATCTTTTCCAGATAATCGCGCACATACTGCTTATCGAAAGAAGGCTGCGTGCGCCCCGGCACATATTCATTCGCCGGCCAGAAGCGCGAAGAATCCGGCGTCAGCGCCTCATCAATCCATATCAATTCGTCGCCGATCATCCCAAATTCAAACTTCGTGTCTGCAATAATGATCCCGCGGCTGGCCGCATGTTCCACGGCGCTGCGATAAATCGCCAGGCTTGTGTCGCGCAGCTTCTCTGCCAGCGGCCGCCCCACCGTCTCGACCGTCTGATCGAACGAAATGTTTTCGTCGTGTCCCGTCGTTGCTTTCGTCGAAGGCGTGAAGATCGGTTCCGGCAACCGGTCGGACTCGCGCATCCCCGCCGGGAGCTTAATCCCGCAAATCGCTCCGGTCTTCTGATAGTCCTTCCACCCCGAACCCGAAATATATCCGCGCACCACGCATTCGATCGGCGCAGGCTCGGTTTTGCGCACCAGCATCGCCCGACCGTCTAGCGTCTCGGCGTAAGCCGCCAGCTCACCGCCAAAATTCTTCGCAGAAATAATATGATTCGGCACCAGCGCCGCCAGCTTCTCAAACCAGAAAAGCGAAAGCTGCGTCAGCACCTTGCCCTTATCCGGAATCGGCGTCGGCAACACCACATCAAACGCCGATAGGCGGTCCGTCGCCACGATCAGCAACTTGTCGCCAACTTCATAAATATCGCGTACTTTGCCGCGCCCGCGGAGCTTCAATCCGGGAAAATTCGTCTGCGATATAACGGGTGTCATGTGTGGGGATGCCAAGTGATGTTCCTCGATGATGCAGCGCCGCACATTCTAACGCAGCGTCCCGCCATGTCAACCGTTAAGAAAAACGTGCGGTCATCATCCAACCCCACACGGAAAGGTCAGGAACTCTTGGACATTGCATTCGAGGCTGTTCGGTTCAGTCTCCTAAACTTTCGATATTGTTGCGGCCAGTAAAACCGTGGAAAACTTGCCGCAGCCGAGATCCCAACTGAGGAAATGCTACCGAGGGAATCGCTTCACGAAATTTCGCGGGCGCGCCTACGCCGCATTACTCGCGCTCTTCGGCGCCACGGCTGCCGCGCTCTCTTCCCACTTCACGGAAACCAATTTCGAAACGCCTGGCTCCTGCATCGTCACGCCGTACATCACCGACCCCATCTCCATCGTCTTGCGATTGTGCGTCACCACGATGAATTGCGTCTGCCCGCACATATCCGCCAGCATCTTGTTAAATCGCCCGACGTTCGCTTCGTCCAGCGGAGCGTCCACCTCGTCCAAAATACAGAACGGGCTAGGCTGATACTTGAACACCGCGATCAACAGCGCCAAAGCCGTCAGCGCCTTCTCTCCGCCCGAAAGCAGCAAAATATTCTGCAGCCGCTTGCCGGGAGGCTGCGCCACGATATCAATCCCCGCCTCGCCCGAACTATCGGGCTCGCCCAGCCGCATCTCCCCGTGCCCGCCGCCAAAGAGCGACTGGAACGCAATCGCGAAATGCGCATTGATGAAATTAAACGCCTCTTCGAATTTCTGCCGCGACACTTGATCCAGCTCATTAATCGTCAGCTGCGTATTCTGAATGGACGCCACCAGATCGTCCCGTTCCCGCCGCAAGAACGTATCGCGCTCCTCGCACTCCTTGAATTCTTCCAGCGCCATCATGTTCACCGGACCCATGGCGTCCACGCGCGCCTTCATTTCGTTGTAATTCGTTTCCGCCGCGATCAATTCTTCACCGGCGAGAAGCTGCGCTTCCTGCGCCATCAATTCTTCCGGCTGCGCGTTCAATTCCGCCACGCACGTCTGCCGCAGATAATCGCGATCCGCATCGTTGCGCGCCTTCTCGATGTGCCGCTGGTTGCGTTCGGCGCGCAATTCCTCCAGCGATTGCCGCTTGCCGCGCACCGTCTCATCCAGTCGCGCCGCCCGCGTGCGCGCCCCTTCCCATTCCGTTTCCAGCGCCGCTTTCAATTCTTCCAGCCGCGTCTTTTCCTTGCGCAATTCTTCTACCTGCATGCCCAGCTGCTCGCAGGAGCTCTCCAGTTCCGTTTTTTCCAGCAGCATTCCCGCGTGCTGCTGCTGCAGCGAAGTCATCCGCTCCCCAGCTACAGTCAATTCCGCGATCAAATGCTGCTCGGCAGACTCCGCGCTCGAAAGCCGCTCAGACATCGTCGCCAGTTCCTCGCGCCGCGCCACCACGTGTTCCTGCAACGCCTGGAAATCCTGCCGCAACTGCGCCAGCCGTCCCAAAACTTGCGCGCCTTCCGCTTCCGCCGCCTCACGCGATTGCACCGCCAGCGCATGTTCGCGCCGCGCATCGGCCGCGCGCATCCGCGCCGCTTCCGCGTCCGCATGCAGCCGGGCAATTTCCGCTCGCTCCGATGCGAATTGCTGTTCGATGCGCCGCAATTCCGCGCGCGCCTGGTCGCGCTGGTGCGTCGCCGCCACTAAAGATTTCTCCGCCTCCATCTGTCGCGCAATCGCGGACGCCACCTTCTCCTCGCCGCTCGCAATTGCCAGCTCGATACGCGTCACTTCCGCCTGTCGTTCGTTCACGGCGCGATCCAGCCGCATCGCTTCCGCTTCGTGCTGCCGCAATTCGCGCTTCAGTGCCAGCGGGCCTGCTTCGCCTGCCCGTCCTCCCGAAACCATCCGCCCGTGATAGCAAGTTCCTTCGGGCGTCAGAAAATAGCTGTGCGGATTGTCGTGCGCCATCTGTTCGGCCAGTGCCGAGCTCTCCACCACATAAGCGGTGCGTAATTTCGTCAGAAAATATTTTGCCGCAGGCCCCAGCGGCTCGCGGAATTCCACCAGACGGTCCAGCCGACCCAGCACTCCTTCCGGCATCGGCAGGGAGGCGTCCGCCTCCGGCGCAGCAAGATTCAATTTGTTCAGCGAGTCCACGAAAAACGTCGCGCGTCCGCCCATCTCGTCGCGCAACAGCGAAATTCCCGCGCGCGCCTGGTCGAACGACTCCACCACTACGTACTCCAATTCATCGCGCAAAAATTGTTCGATCGCGCCTTCATACTTTTCGTGCACCTCGGCGTAATCCGCCAACAATCCCACTGCGCGAAATGCGCCTCCGGGAGTGTCCGCGCCGCGCTCGCCGCTCACATTGAAAAGCTTTTGCACCGCATCCGCCGTGTAGGCCCGCTCGCTCAAAATCTGCTCGATCGAAGCGTGCCGCGCGCGTTCCGCGGAAAGCCCTTCGCGCATGCGCTCCAGTTGCTGCCCAGTTTCCTGTTGTCCCCGGCGCAGTTCCACGAGCCGCGCTTGCGTCTCGCGCACCATCGCGCCCAAATTCAGCGCGCTCGCTTCCGCCAAAATAAATGTCTCCTCCGCCGCCGCGACTTTTCCAGCCAGCGCGCTGCATTCGATTTCCACCGCGAGCATGGCTGTGGTCCGCTGCTCCTCTGCCGCCGTGTGCCGCGCCGCCGCTTCTTCCGCCTGCACCGATTCCGCCTGCTCCCGCGCCGATCGCTCCACCAGACGTCCAGCAATCTGGCGCAATTCCTCCATGCGCGCGTCCAGCTGCTGCTGCTCGATCATGCTGGCGCCCGATTGTTCGCTCGTTTCGCGCAACGAAGCTTCCACGCTTGTCGTCTGCTCCCGCAACGCGAGAACCGCTTCGCGATGCGCCGTCATCCGCGTGGTCATATCCGCCACTTGCCGCTCCGCCATTTCGGCTTCGATCACCAGCCGCGCCGCCCGCGCATCAATCTGCGCCGTCTGCTCGCGATTGAATGTAATCCGGTTTTCCGCGCGATCCAGATCCAGCGCCGTCTGTCCCAGCAAATTCTGAATCTGGCGTAACTCCGCATCCAGCTCGTAAGTCCGCGCGCTCAATCGCTCTTGTTCGGTTTCCAACCCGTGCACCGAACGCGCTTCACTCTCTTCCGCGGTATCCATCTCGCGCAGCATTTTTTCCAGGCGCACCGCTTCCTGATCCAGATGTTCAGCCTTGCTCGCCAGCACGCTGCGCAGCAATCCGCGCATCTGCTCGCGCAATTCTGCGTATCGCCGCGCCTTCGACGCCTGCCGCTTCAACGAAGCCAACTGCTTTTCCACTTCCACCAGAATGTCGTGTACTCGCGAAAGATTTACTTTCGAAGCTTCCAGCTTCGCTTCCGCCAAGCGCCGCTTGGTCTTGTACATCGTGATTCCCGCGGCTTCTTCGATAATCGCCCGCCGGTCCATGGGCTTCGAATTCAGAATCTGTCCGATGCGCCCTTGCTCGATGATGGCGTAGCTGTCCGGGCCCAAACCCATGCCCATGAAAAGTTCCTGCACGTCGCGCAGCCGCGCCACGCGCCCATTAATCAAATATTCGCTTTGGCCGGAACGATACAGCCGCCGCCCCACCACAATCTCCCCAGCCTTCATAGTAAGCGCGGCTTTTTCCGCGCCGCGTTTCTTCCAAGGTTTGCCCTTATCGTCCGGCGCAGGCACACGCTCAAGAGAAATTTCTCCCGGGGCAGCCGTCTCCCCGTCCGCCATCTCAATAAATCCGTCCACAATCTTCGTTTCCGGCTGAGGCTGGTCCTCCACAATCACAGGCCCTGCCGCTTCCACCGCCGCCGGTGCCTCCTCCGATGCCGCCGGCGCGTCCATCACCGCCGCCACCGCATTTGCCAGCTCCGGGTCCACCAAGGTCAGCATCACCTCAGACAACCCCATCGGCGGCCGCTTCGCCGTGCCATTAAAGATGCAGTCAGACATGCGCTCCGCGCGCAGCATCCGGTGGCTCTGCTCGCCCAATACCCACGAAATGGCGTCCACCACGTTCGACTTGCCACACCCGTTCGGCCCCACGATGCAAGTGATCCCCGTGCCACTAAAAGTGATCGGAGTCTTCTCGCAGAAGGACTTAAACCCAAACAGCTCGACCTTGCGTAGTTTCAGCACCAGTTTCCTCGCACAGTTTACTCCCTCCACCTTGATGGCTGAAGGAGCTTCAATTGATCAATCTTTTTTCGGAGGTATTTCGAGACAAAAACGCTGGAGGGTCAATAATCAAGAGCCCTTCCGCCTGGCGCTTCCGGGACGGCGGTTACGGGAATAAAAAGTAGCACGCGCCGCCACCGGTGTAAAGCCCGCTTTTCCTATTTTTACACATTCCCTAGTGCCCAATTGCCGACCGCACCCAGCCCCGAGTACCACGAAATCCAGAAGCTTCTGGTCGCTAGCCGCTCATCACTAGCCATTACCTTATGCACCGAACCTGGTAGCCCGCACGATGGCCGACCTCCGAGCCTCACGCCACGAATCACTAATGACCAATCACTAATCACTTTCTTCTTCATTGACTTACAACCACCCTCATCCTAGCATCCCCCCAGTAGGAGACAGCGTTGCCTCAGGATTCGGGATCAACTTCCAATCACGCGTTCGCCGTACTAGTTATTCTTGCAGCCATCTTTTTTCTTTCATTCGAAGGCTTGCGCCCTCCTGCACCTAAGCCAGCCACGGTCCCTGCCACTGAATTTTCCTCCGCGCGCGCCCGTGAAATTCTCAATCGCCTCGTGGGCGACGGCGTCCCGCATCCCACCGGAAGCGCGCAAAACGATGTAGTCCGCGGCCGCGTCCTCGATGAGCTCTCGACCGCCGGGTACTCGCCAACAGTCCAGACCGGATTCGCCTGCGACGAACAAGGCGACTGCGGCACGGTCCAAAATGTCCTGGCGCGCCTCGACGGCACGGAGCCGGGCCCGGCAGTTCTGCTCGCAGCGCACTACGATTCCGTCCCCGCCGGGCCCGGCGCTTTTGACGACGGCGCCGGCGCCGCAACCGTCCTCGAAATCGCCCGCATTTGCAAATCGCTCCCTCAGCCCCGGCACTCCATAATTTTTCTCATTGATGACGGCGAGGAAGCCGGCATGATCGGCGCGCGAGTCTTCGTCAATCAGCATCTCTGGGCCAAGGACGTCCGCGCTGTCGTCAACATTGATAGTCGCGGCACCTCCGGCCCCAGCCTGATGTTCGAAACCGGCGATGCCAATGAATGGGCAGTGAGCCTGTTCGCGCGACACGCCGCGCATCCCGTCACCAGCTCCATTTTTTACATAGCGTACAAACAATTCCCCAACGACACTGACTTCACAGTGTTCAAAGCCGCCGGATATCAAGGCCTCAATTTCGCCAACATCCGCGACGTCGTTCATTACCACACCCCGCTCGACAATTTCGGAAATGCCGATCCCGCCACGCTGCAACATCACGGCGACAATGCGCTCAGTTCTGTCCAGGCCTTCGCCAACGCCGACATTTCCAATCCTCCCAAATCCGAAGCTGTCTATTTCGATCTCCTCGGCAGCTGGACCGTCCGCTGGCCCGCCACGCACGCTCTCGCGATCGCCGTGTCCGCCGCATTTCTCCTGCTACTCGAAATCGCCTGGCTCATTTACAAAAAGCGCCTCACCGCTCTGGAATTGCTCTGGGGATTTCTTGCATGGCTCGTCTCCATCTTCGCCGTCGCCTTCTTCGCATTTCTTCTAAGTTTCATTTTGCGTAAAGCCGGCGCCATGCCCGTTCCCTGGACCGCGCATCCTCATCCCGCACAAGTCGCTTTCTGGTCTCTGGCGATTGCGTTGCTTTCTTTCACGGTGCTGCGCTTTTGCTCGCGCGCTGGATTTTTCGGCCTGTGGTCGGGCGCGTGGATTTGGTGGGTGTTGTTCTCCATCGCTCTCGCCGCGCGAATTCCCGGGCTCAGCTACTTTTTTCTCGTCGCGACCTGCGCGGCGGCCGTCGCTGGATTCCTGCTGATATTTCACCCCAAGTCATCAGCGCTCGCCGCCATCATCCCGCTGGCCGTTTCGGCGATCGCGGGATTTCCGCTCGCGCTCTTGCTCTATCAGGCCTTCGGTGGCCGCGCGTTGCCGTTGATCGCCGTTCTGGTCGCGTTGCTCCTTAGCCCGCTCGCTCCGCTCTGCGCCGAAGTGCAACGCGCCCGCGGTCTCTCCTTCGCCGCACTGCCCTGGCTTGCCGGCGCCACGATGCTTCTCGCGTCGTTCGGTGCCATCGTCGTCCCCGCGTTTTCCGCCAAAGCTCCCGAGCACGTAAACCTGCAATACGTTCAGGAAGCCGACTCCGGCAATTCGCAATGGGTCGTCTATCCCGCCTCCGGACATTTGCCTGAACCGATTCGCCTCGCGACCAATTTCCGCGCGCAAGAATCCGGCGCTTTCCCTTGGATCCCGGAGCCCGCATTTTTCGCCGCCGCCCCGCACGTCGAAATCGCGCCTCCCACCTTCACCATCCTCGAGTCCTCCGAGCTTCCCGCAAAGCGCCGCTACCGCACGCTGCTTCGCTCCGAACGCGGGGCCTCCGAAGCGCTGCTCATGTTCCCGCCGGACTCGCGCATCGAATCCGTCGTCGCCGCGGATGAGCCGCTGCAATCGCAAACCGAAAAAGTTCGCCAATATCAAAACGGCTGGTATGCCTACGATTTTTACGCGATGCCCGCGAAGGGCGTGGAAGTCAGCTTTACTCTGCCGGTGGGAAAGCCCGTGGAAGTCTACGTTCTCGACGTGACCTACGCCCTCCCGCTCGAAGGCATGTTCCTTCTGAAATCTCGTCCGCTAACCGCAACGTCGTTCAGCGAAGGCGACTGCACGATCGACAGCCGCCGCGTCCAGTTGTTGCCTTAGGAGCTTCGTGAAGTGAGCTTATTCATCGAGGAAACGAAACGGAACTAGCGCACAAAACCGCGCCAGGTGCATCCTGCACCCACTGCAGCGACTGAGGGACCTGCGATTCGTTGCGCCTGCCCCGCGCAACACCCAATACCCAGATCCCACAGCCCGCCGCGCACCTTCACCCTAACTTTAGAGCCAGCCTACTTCTTCGATGCCGGCGCGATTACCAACTTTCCATCGTCGTCTTTATCCAGCACAATCACACGCTTCTGTTCAGCGTTCTTCTTCTGCGTTTGCGCCAGTCGCGCCGCTTCGGCCACCGTCAGCGGCCGGATCCCTGATTCCACCACTCCCAACGCCACCGCGTCGCCATAGTTGGTAAATCGCGACGGCACGTATTCCCCAGGATTTTTTGAATTCTGGTTCACGTTGCGGTCCACCGCTGCGCCGGGGGTGCTGACGGGCGCCGCCGACGATGCTGCAGGCGTGTTGATGCTTCCCATACCGTTGAGCGCTCCGCCGTTGCCGATGCTGGCGGCGTTGTTGAGCCCTGCAGCGCCGTTGAGGGATCCGCCAGGAGATGCTGACCCCTGCCCATGAACGGTTCCGGCCAGAATCAGGAAACTTGCCAGCAATAGTGTCTTTTTCATGTGATCCCCGTGGCAACCTCGCGCCAGATTCCCCGTCGCGAGCCCTCATTTCTCCCTAGATACTAACTGAACACATCCTTTTGAAAATGGTACGAAAGTCCTGTGGGTACCATCGACCTGCTGTGCCGACCGACCCCACTTGAAACGCCGATTTTGCAGCGGCCCCTCTGGCACAACTCGACCGCGGAAATCCCGCCTAGCCCGCTCGCCCTTCTCCTCATTACCTATGTGCAATCGCATTTCCATTCCCCCCTTTGCCCGAAACCCGCGCCTCAGCTACAATCGTCCTCTTGCCAATGTCCTGAAAATGACCGACATACGCCTCCACAACACGCTCTCCGGCCGCCTGGAGCCTCTCCACCCCCTCCACCCGGGCGAAGTCCGCATCTACAGCTGCGGCCCCACGGTCTACGACTATGCTCATATCGGCAATTTTCGTACCTTCGTCTTTCAGGACGTACTGCGCCGCTTCCTCCTGTTCCGCGGCCTTCGCGTCCTGCAGGTCATGAACCTCACTGACGTGGACGATCGCATCATCCAGAACGCCGCCGCTGCCGGCGTCTCCATCCGCGAGTACACCGAGAAATACGTCCAGGCCTTCTTCGAAGATATGGGCGCTTTGCACCTCCAACAACCCGAAGAAACCGTGCGCGCCACCGACCATATCGAAGACATGGTCGCGCTCATCTCCCGCCTCCAGGAAAAAGGTCTAACGTATCCCAGCGAAGGATCCATCTACTATCGCATCGCCAAATTTCCGGATTACGGCAAGCTTTCCAAAATAGATATCGGCGGAATGAAAGCTGGCGCCCGCGTGGATAACGATCGCTACGAAAAAGACGACGCCCGTGATTTCGCTCTCTGGAAAGCCCCGAAACCCGGCGAGCATTTTTGGGAGACAAGCATCGGCCCCGGCCGCCCCGGCTGGCACATCGAATGTGCGGCCATGGCGATGAAGTACCTCGGCGAAACTCTGGACATTCACACCGGCGGCATTGACCTCGCCTTCCCGCATCACGAAAACGAAATCGCCGAAAGCGAACCCGCGACCGGCAAGCCCTTCGTGAAAATCTGGCTGCACGCCGAACACTTGATCGTGGATGGCGAGAAAATGTCAAAATCGCTCGGCAATTTCTTCACGCTGCGCGATCTCTTCGCCAAGGGCACGAAGCCCTCCTCGATCCGCTACTTGCTTCTCTCGGTTCCTTATCGCCGCCAGCTCAATTTCACCGCCGATAGCCTCACGCAAGCTGCAAACTCCGTCGAACGTCTGCGCAATTTCGTCGCGCGCCTGAAGACCGAACAGTTCGCCGCCGGCTCCAACCCTCAGATCGCCAAACGCGCCGCAACTGCCCTCGCCGATTTCGATGCCGGCCTTGCGGACGACTTGAACACCGCCTTCTCCCTCGCCGCGATCTTCGATCTGGTGCGCGATATAAACACCGCCATGGATCGCGGCGAACTCCTGCAACAGGACGCCCCCGAAGTCCTCGCCACCTTGGAAAAATTTGACGCCATCCTCGCCGTCCTCGCCGATGATGACGACGAAAAACTTCGCGAACTCGGTTTCGGCTCTGGTCCGCCGCGCTGGCCCCCCGAAAAAATCGAACAGCTCATCGCCGAGCGCAACGCGGCCAAAAAGCGCCGCGACTTCAAGCGTTCCGATGAAATACGCCAGGAACTTCTGAACTCTGGTATCATTCTTGAAGACACGCGTGACGGCTCTGTCCGTTGGAAATACAAATGACCATCTCCGCCAAACTCGATCTCTCGCCGCACAGCCAGCCCTCCCACGAGCGCCCCAATCTCTTCGGCGTTGATTAAGTAAGCTTTCCTCTTCTCCCGTTCTCACGTTGCACCCGGCGGAAACCGGTGTGCGCGCTGAATCCAAAAATTCTCTTCTGGAGGAAGTTATGCACGCGACGGACATCAAAGTTGATTCGAAATTGCCGCACCTCATTACCGAATTGCCCGGCCCCAAGGCCAAGAAACTCGTCGAGCGCGACCATCACGTAGTCTCGCCGTCCTATACCCGCGATTATCCTTTGGTCGCGAAGTTCGGCCGGGGCGCAACCGTCGAAGACATTGACGGCAACACTTTCCTCGATTTCGCCGCCGGCATCGCGGTCGTTGCTACCGGCCATTGCCATCCCGAAGTTGTCGCTGCTATCCAAAAGCAGGCTGCCGAGCTGATTCACATGTCCGGCACGGATTTCTACTATCCCAGCATGGTTGAACTCGCCGAGAAATTGGCGTCCATCGCTCCCGGCAAGGAAGCCAAGCGGGTTTACTTCGGCAATTCCGGCGCCGAAGCGATCGAAGCAGCCATCAAGCTGGTGAAATTTCACACCAAGCGCGACAAGCTCATCGCCTTCCACGGCTCGTTCCACGGCCGCACCATGGGCGCGCTCTCCTTGACGGCCAGTCGCGCTGTCCAGCGCAAAGGATTCGGCACGCTTCTCTCCGGCGTCTTTCACATGCCTTTTCCAGACACCTATCGCGGCACCTACGGAGTTCGTCCCGAAACTGCTTCCGCCGATTGCCTCTCGTATCTCGAAAATGAACTGTTCCGCCGCCGCGTGGATCCCGATGAAGTCGCGGGAATTTTTATCGAGCCGATTCAGGGTGAAGGCGGCTATCTGCCCGCGCCCGCGGAATTTCTGCAGGGCCTGCAACGCGTCTGCCGCAAGCACGGCATCCTGCTCGTCGCCGATGAAGTGCAATCCGGCATGGGGCGCACCGGCAAGTGGTGGGCTTCCGATCACGCCGGCATCGAACCCGATATCATCTGCACCGCGAAGGGCATCGCTTCAGGCATGCCGCTCAGCGCCATCATCGCCCGCGCCAGCGTCATGAATTGGACTCCCGGCGCGCACGCTTCCACCTTCGGCGGGAATCCCGTTTGCATCGCTGCGTCGCTTGCGACGATCGGCCTGCTCGAACGCAATTACATTTCGAACGCGGCGCAAATGGGCGAATTCATCCGCGGCTTGACCGCCGATTGGTCCACGCGCCACAAGATCGTCGGCGAAGTCCGCGGCAAAGGTCTGATGATCGGCATTGAAATCGTGCGCGATCAAAAAACTAAAGAACGCGCTCCCGATCTGCGCAATCGCCTCGTGCAGATGGCCTTCCACAAGGGCTTGCTCATTTTGGGTTCGGGCGACACCACGCTGCGTTTCTGCCCTCCGCTCATCATTGACGAAGAGCAGGCCGAATTCGCAGTGCGCACCGTGGACGCGTGCATCACGGAGATCGAACGCTCCATGTGACGATGCGGCGAGCATCGTCGTCCTGCCTGCCCTGAGTGATTTTGCGAAGGGCGGCCGGCGCCCTTGCTTCAAGCCGACCGAAGAATCTCTCCCGCGGCAGTTTGGCGGGCGCTCAAGCGTCTCGCAAATAGCGCAGGCTCGCAGGCGCGGGCCTGTGCTATTTTGTTTACCGCATCCTTTTTCGTGTCATTAAGAAACTGAAAATTGCCTGCTAGATCCACCGTAGGAGCTGCTTTGCCGCGCATTCTCGACGTAGGCTGTGGGCCGACAAAATATCCCGGCTCCATCGGCCTCGATATGAATCCATCCACCGCCGCCGATGTCCTCTGCCATCTCGACCATGGCGGCTTGCCCTTTCGCGATAATTCCTTCGACCAGCTCCGCGCCGAACACATCATCGAACACGTCGCGGACATCATCGCGACGATGGAGGAATTTCATCGCGTCACCAAACCCGGCGGCACCATTTTCATCGCCACGCCGCACTACACCGATTACAGTTCCTTCCGCGATCCCACGCATCGCTGGCACTTGAACACCTATTCGTTTCTGTATTTTTATCCCGGCGGAATGCACGGCCGCGATATGTGGTACACGAAAGTCCGTATGCGCGAGGTCAAGCTCAACCTGCGATTGTTGAATCTCTGGCGCACGCTCGGCTTCGAATTCCTCGTGAACCGCAGCCGTTTCTTCCGCCAATTCTGGGAGCATTACCTGAGCTTCGTGATCCGGGGAAAATTAATGGAGTTCACCTTCGAGGTCATCAAGTGATCTCGCCGCTCGCGCCGCCAAGAAAAACCTGGAACGCTGCATGACCAACGCATCTCCCAACACCGAAAAATCCTGGCTCGACGCCATCCGCCGCGATTGGGACACCCGCGCGCGCGAAAATGCACGCGCCTACATCAACTGGCCCGACGTCCCCAACGAAGAAGACGCCTTCTTCGCCTCTGGCAAGACGGACTATGATCTCTACGTCACTCCCTTCCTGAAAAAAATGTGTTTCGATCCGCGCGGAAAAACCGCGCTCGAAATCGGCTGCGGCATCGGACGCATCGCCCGCTGGATGGCGCAGGACTTCGCGCAGTACATCGGCGTGGATGTGTCTCCCGAGATGATACGCAAGGCCTGCAGCTACAATTTGACGCGCGCCCAATTTCAGGCTGTATCCGGCGGTGACCTGGCCGGCATCCCGAATGAAAGCGTGGACTTCGTCTGGTCCTTCGCCGTGTTCCAGCACGTCCCGGACAAGCGCGCCATTTTTAATTATTTCCAGGAGGCCGCCCGTGTCCTGCGCCCCGGCGGAATTTTTCGGCTGCACATGAAAGGTCTCTGGACGCTGCCCCTGGGCCGCCTGATGCTCGAAGCCGGATTCCCGGAACGCTATACC
>Ga0070762_10000337_pt1 | contig 18920 bp, 14 predicted proteins | sample HubBroMetageREF2_FD_66726 | JGI IMG/M metagenome (GOLD analysis project Ga0070762, IMG submission 66726) | Reference soil microbial communities from the Hubbard Brook experimental Forest, New Hampshire, USA - Hubbard Brook CCASE Soil... | ecosystem: Environmental > Terrestrial > Soil >...
CAGGCGCAGGCCGATGTGTGGAAGAAGCTGGTCTCGGATATGCTGACGACGCCCGACACGTGGGAAGTTGCCCTCAGCTCTGGCGCTGATAAGCGCGAGGCTTGGGATCGTCTGCTTCGCGAACAGAAGCTGGGTGCTCTCGCGCTGCTTCGCAACCTGCGCAACATGCGCGAGGCCGGGGTGGACGAGTCGCTGGTGCTCTCCGCGCTTGGTTCGATGAGCACGACGCGCGTTCTGCCGTTCCGCTTCCTGGCTGCGGCCCGTTACGCTCCGCAGTGGGAGGCAGCGCTTGAGCAGGCGATGCTGAAGTGCGTGGCGGAAACCGAGAAGCTGCCGGGAAACACCATCGTACTGGTGGATGTCTCCGGCTCGATGACTGCGCCGCTGTCTCGCCGCTCCGAGATGCAGCGCACTGACGCGGCTTACGGTTTGGCCGTGCTGCTGCGCGAGATCGCAGAGAAGGTTGCAGTGTACAGCTTCTCTGACAATCTGGTTGAGGTACCGGCGCGTCGTGGTTTCGCCCTGCGCGATGCCATTGACGTTTCCCAGCGCCACAACAGTACCCAGCTTGGGAATGCGGTTGAGAAGCTAAACCGCAACGAGAAGTGCGACCGCCTGATCGTAATCACCGACGAGCAGGCGCAGGACCGGGTACCAGCGCCCAGCGGCAAGGGTTATCTGATCAACGTCGCCAGCTACAAAAACGGTGTCGGCTATGGCAAGTGGATGCACATCGATGGTTGGAGCGAGGCAGTCATCGAATACATCCCTGCGCTGGAGCAGACCGCGTGGGTGAACTGAAACCGTGCTGGGCGGGCTGCAGTCGCTCGCCCTGCACGAATTTCAACAACAAGAAATCTGGCGCCAGCGGAGAGATTCGAACTCTCAAAACCTGTTTTTATAAAACAGGCTGCTATTCCAATTCGCACAGTTGGCACTCTGGTGCACCGCAGAGGATTTGATTCCGAGTCCCACTCGGGGAAACCGGGTTCAGCTCGTGGCCAGCCTTATTTGGTCGGCCCGGGAATGCTACGATCATCAACCTGAGAAGGAAATATGAACGGAACATGGATTCGTCTCACACGAAGCGAACTGCATCAGAGGGTTTGGGCGGCTCCTATCAAAACGGTAGCCCAAGAATTGGGCATCTCTGCTTCGAGTCTGGCGAACGCCTGCCGCAAACACAGCATTCCACTTCCCTCGTCAGGGCACTGGACCAAGGTCGAACTGGGGCACAAAATAACGCCCACTCCCCTGATCCCTGAACCGGGCGGCAACGAAGCCGTGCAAATACACATCCGCGAACGAATCAGCCAGGATCTTGCCGCATTGGCTGCTGAGTCTCCACCCAATGTGACAATCCCGCAAGAGCTTTCCCACCCCCTTGCGTTGAAAACGGAAAAGCTTCTGGTTTCAGGTAAGGAGAACGATGCAATGCTCCTAGTGCCGAAAGCCGGAAAAGCAGCGCATCTTCTCGTCTCACGGGAACAGTTGTCGCGTGCACTGCGGATAGCGAACGCACTCTTCTTGGCTCTTGAGGAACAAGGATATGTCGCCGCCTGGCCAAAAAAAGAGGACGAGAGGTTAGTCATCAGCGTAGACGGCGAGGCAGTCGCTGTCAGTATCCAGGAAGTTGTCGACAGCGAAAGTCATAAGCTGACTCCGGCCGAGCAAAAGCATCCTTGGATGGCACCCAAGTGGGACTATAAGCCCACCGGAAGAATACGGCTTTCAATCGATAATCTGCCCTATGCCTCCCATGTACGAGCGACATGGGCAGACGGAAAAGTTCAGATCGTCGAAAATTGTATTGGTGACTTCATCGTTGGGCTCAAAGTTGCCTCGGCGGCTATCAAGAAGAGCCGACTGGAGCATGAAGAACGGGAGCGGCGGTGGGAGGAAGAGCGCAGGCAAAGAGAAGAACGAGAACGACGGGCGCAAGAACACAAGCGAAAGGCTGAATTAGTTAGCGGACTCATTGAGAATTGGGAAGAGGCCAACCGCGTCCGGACGTTTGTGAGGGCGCTAACAGAAGCTGCGAGTCAGACAGAATTAGCAGATGACAAGAAGCATGAGATTCAACAGGTGCTGGACTGGACCACCAACTACGCCGATCTTCTAGACCCACTGAATGATCTTCCAGATTCCGTGGACGAGTTTGTGCATCCGGAACGAAAATACCCTTGGCTGAAGCAGGGATGAGGCGCTGTTCGGAACTTTGATTTCTGAGGTCATCATCAGGCCGCGCACAACGCGACGACTGCAGTTGCGCAATCTTAACAACGAGTGATGCAGTCAACGACTATTTCTCTGACCTTCCCGTGATCGTAAATATTGTCGTGGACCACGTCGATGCAGTCCCGGTACACGCGCAGATGTAAATATTTGGAAGAGCCGGCCGAGAGGATCTCATTCTGCAGAATCGACTGCTCCAAGTTTACGGAACGATCTTCAACGATCATGTCATTCGGAAGATGCAGCCTACCCGCTAAGTGAGCGAGCGAGAGGACAATGCCTGCCGGCGCCTTACCGAATCGGTTCCATCCTGACCCCGAAATCGAAAGGGTCGGTGTGCTCACTGAGAAATACTGAAGAAGCCGAAATAGCCGTTCGGTCGTCAAGTCGTTCATTGATGTGACGTGTGCGGAAAACGGCCTCTTCACGAGCGAAGCCATACTGTTGATCTGAGCCCATAACATAGCCCCGGAATTTGGAGTGGCGAGCGTCACCATCAAATTCACAGAGCGAGGCTTCTTCCCGAATAAGGTGAAGCTTCTTAAAGTTTGCAGATCACCCTTATCGAGGATGCAATAGTTCCTGAAGGGCAGCAGGTCCTGCTCGATCACATCTGGTTTGCTCAAGATCAGATTTGCGACCCGGCACACCAGGCCACCCATGCTGTGGCCGATCAGGACCAGCGGTCGTCCATCAATGGAAGAATCACCCAGGATCGCTTCTGCTAGGCGGGCTCCGTTGATGACCACGCTGTCCTTCCAGACATATTTCTTATTGTCAACCTTGGCATTCGGGAACTGAGCTGCAAGATAGTTCGCCAGGCTTCGAAAGGGCCGGTCGTCGCTGAATATTCCGTGCCGCACCACAATGACCGGATCCCAGGTCTTAGGGACTCGTTGCGGTGGGCCGAAGACTGTAGTTAGTGTCTGCATGAGCTGTGATGAACTAGTTCAGCTAAACATCGCTTCTCGTTGCGCCTTCGGCAGGCTTCTTTTTCTTCTTGGTTTCGGCTGCTTCACGCCTCCGCCGCTTTTCGGATTCTGGGTTTAGCCCTCTTGGCTCGGTCTGCTTACTCGATTCACTGTCTTCAAAGGAGGAAACCGGTACGAGACCGATGAGAAATCGCGATTGCCGACCGGCAGTAACGAGTTTCAAATACGCTGGGTCGATGCGGACTGTAATGCTTCGGCCTCTGCGCGTGTATCCAGAGATGGGAATCAGGTTGTCGACATTGCTGAGATCGACCTCCCTTTGGGCCGGCGTTGCAGGGCCAGCGACCAGACCATACTCCTTCGGTTCCAGCCTTTCGTCCTCAAGAGTTCGGTTAGGAGAGGAATTCCGCCATGCGATCACGGCGATACCTTCTTCAAAGTCCGCGTAGCGGCAGCACGATGGTGGGTTCGTGCCGGACAATTCCAAACCAGTCCAAGGAATTCTACTTTGGTGAGAAATGCGCGCCTCCTCTTCGCCGGAGTCTTCGGTGATGACTGAGAACCGCCAACGAGCCCGAGGTCGACTGCGATACAAGCTTGCGCCGATACGCGTAGAGCGCTCCAATTCTGGCCGCAGAAGCATTCCCAGTGCTCGCGACTCCTTATGCCACTCGCGTGGAACTACACTCCCGACTCGATTCACGAATGCACACGCCGTGGACCAATTCGCAGTATCCAGAAGCAGTTGGGCCAGTTCGATTTCGAGGCGTGGAATGATTCCTCGCCACAGCGGCGGACTAGAAGGCAAGTTCAAGAATTGCAAGGATTTCTGCCAACCGTCGATAAGCTTGTAAAATTCGCGTTCGGCAGGGGCATCTTGTTCGAGAAACTCAAGCCCGATTCGCGCATATTTGATTGTCTGCAGAAACTGGAAGGGAGTGTCGGCGCGTGCAACCACTTGCGCGATAGTTCTTTGAGGTTGCAGCGGTCGGTCCAGGATAGCCTCAACGTCTTGGCCAAGTGTCCTCAAACTCAGGCCCCTTTTTTCGTCGAACCACAGAATCAGTAAATCTGCTGCGACCAAGCCATGCCGAGTGGATGCTCTTGCGGCCTCGGACTCGGTTCGGAAGTCCCAAGAATGGCAGTCTGCGAAGGGAACCGATGTAAACAGAGCTTGGGCCAGACACCCCTGGTGCGTCTCATCGGAAATGATGATATCGATGTCGCCGAACGCATCGACAAAGCTGTATAGGGTATCAAATTGTTCTCTTCTTCCTGTTTTAGCCAACACGATATTGCGAAGCACGCTCCCGGTTAAGCCGAAACTCATGTGCGAGCGTTCGGCGCAATCGCGGAATAGTTCTATTTCTGGAAGTGATTCGAAAATCGTCAACAACTCGCTTGAATTCATGAGTGATTCACATCAAGTGTCGGAACGTATTCGTGATGATCTTGCCTAGGATAGCTCTATCGACGTTATTCGTCGTCTGGGATCGGCCACACTGGGTGGATTCCGAGAATGTCGGCCATGCTTGTCCCCGCTCGGCGATGGATTCGTCCATCGAACGGAGCGACAGTAACCTGACTAACAGCGAATGCATCGGCTGGCTAGGATGCACAGCCCAAGGGTTATGAACGAATTGTACCGTGCGGCCAAAAAGTATTGTGTGCCGTCCTAGGAGACAAGCCCAACCACCGATGAGAAAACCCCGGCTTCGCCCTGAATCTCTACTTCCAAGTACAACTTGCCCAGGGCGATCACACTATAAACAAAGGATCGCCGGTCCTAAGAAAAAACGCAGGCCGTCGTAAGGCGAGCCGCGCTGCACCTCGGCTCCGAATACCAGGTACGTGTCTAGGTTGTAGGCAAGTTGTTGATTTCAGATGGTGATCGCTGCTGATGAACCTGCTGAACTGCGACCAATCTTCTCGGGTCCAGGATCCACGCAAAAAGCACAATTTCCTCTAGCTACAGTTCGGACCGTCTTATGCGACGCAGCGCGAAGTATTCGTTGACCGGATGTTCGTCGCTCAGGGCCGGGGTTGCGGGCGCCGGAGAAATCAGCAAATCGATAGGGACCTCGCCCTGCAACAAGACTGAGAATTGTTTTTCCGCGCTGGTCTCGGGTCCCCACTCCACGAAATCGGCGGCGGCGCGATGAGTGAGCCGTTGGGCTAGCTCGCTGGCCGTTCGATTCGTCAGCGGCCGGTCGCTGCCAAGAAAATGAAATCCCCACCCCCCCACCGAACCAAAGATGCGGATAAAGGGAAAAGACCGGCGTAAAGCGAGTGCCACGGCCGCCGTGGTCTCCCGGTCACCGCTGGGCAGCCACTGTTCCAAAATTCCTCCGGGACGCAGTCGCTGCCGCACGACAGCATAGAAATCTTCGGAATATAACAGGCTGGAACCGGCAGCCTCCACAGGAGGCGGCGGGTCGATCGTGATCAGATCATATTGTTGGGTGGTGCGCTCCAGATAGCGACGTCCATCGTCGATTACCACATGCGACAAGGGGGAATTTAGAATCTCCGGAGCGTCGCTATGAAAATAGCCGAACAGCTGCGGCACGCTGGGAACCAGTTCCACCGCAGTGACGGGGATTTCCCAAGAGCGCAGCGAGCGAAAGGTAGTACCCATACCGAAGCAAATTGCCAGCGCATCTTTTGGAGCACGGTCGAGGAACGCCAGGGGCAGATGCGCCATGGTTTTCGTAATGGGCGTGAGGACAGTCATCCCGTTGCCGTTGACTAGCAGACGCTTTTGCATCCCGCTCCCGATTGCGATTACAGTGGCCGTAGAGTCCCGCAGCACCTTGCCTCTTATTCCATACTGTCCTTCATAGTCCGGGCTTATCAGAAACAGCCCTAATGCCGCCGGCAGCAATAGATAGGCTGCGGCGCGCACGGGTAATGCAGCTTTCAATGCGGGCAGACCTATCGGCCGCAGGCCGACGACCAGCCACGGCAGTGCCAGCAGTACCACTGCCCAGCGCTCACTCATCCATGGCAGAAGCGCGAAGCCGGCCAGCAGTGGACCGATGATGCAGCCAAGCACGTTCAATGCATAAGCCTTCCCTGTCTGGGCTGGATCGCCTCCAGCCCAGCGGTCGACCATCATCGGCGTCACGAACCCCAGCAAGCCTGCAAAGGGTGCTATACCCAGCATTAGTCGAAGCCCTTCGTAGAGGCTGACGTTTGGACTGGCGGCCACCATGGGAAACAGGGCGAAGAGCGCCAGCAGAGGCCACAACAAAGGATTTTCCTGGCTGTGCTGGAGGCTCCAACGGCGATAGACGCTCGATCCGGCAAAGGTGGCCGCGAGGTAAATGCCCAGAATTGTTCCGAAAGCATAGACCACCGTCCCGAGATAGGGTGTGAACTCTCGGACCCACACAACTTCCATACCCATACTCGTCAGCCCGGTAGCGAACAGAAAGGCCAGAGAAGAAGCTCCGCCGGTTGCTGGAGCTGGGCGCCCACCCTGCCCTTTGCCAACCATCCTTGGCTGCACAGTTTTCGGTTCCGTGCTTTTCACCGGCACGATCTTCAGCGATACCGCCAGTGCCGACAGGGTCAGCGCCAGAACAACGATCACACCGTTTCCAACTACTCCCACCCAAAGAGTCCCATGAAATCCGAGGAGTTCGATCAAAAATAACGGAACAATCGTGCCGGCGAGGGCGCCTGCCACGTTCGCCTTGTAAAGAAAGCTGAAGGACCGTGAACTTTCCTCGGCCAGCATTCGCTCGATCGCCAGCATTGCAACGGGAATTGTCGCCCCCATCAATGCGCACCATGGAAGTAGTGTGAGGGTGATGCAAATACCAGAGACTACGTAATACGCTGCAGAAGAAGCGGACCCCAGCCGCTGTAGTATTCCATGTCCCAAACGCATTTCGTAAGGAACCACGAGTCCCGACATCCCGATGAGAAGCTCAATCAGAGCGTAAAGTCGCAGCGCGGGGAAGCCGATTTTATTTCCATGCCACCATATCGCCTCTCCGCTGATCCACGCACCCAAACCCATCCCGGCCATGAAGACCGACAAGACAATCGAGACCATGGCAGTGTTTACGCCGAATTGCGCCATCGAGAGCCTAAGCCAGACAAGCTCATAAAGCACACTGCAGAAGCCGGAGATGAAGAAGAAGATAAAATACCAAATCATGGAGAGGCTTTGTACCTAAGGCGGATTGCCGAGTACTTCAACGCAATCCAGCGTGTGAATCTAAACACACGCCCGCGGAAGCGGCAAGACTAAATGCTGATGTTACTTTCCCAGCGTTTGACCCAGGAAGTTGACGGTTCGTTTCCATGCGTCTGCGGCGTCGTCCGCTCGGTAGCCAGCTTTGTTATTGGGGTTTTCAAAGGCGTGGCCCGCGTTCGGGTAGATCACAATCTCGACTTTCTTTCCTAACTGCTTCATTGATTGCTCAAACGTCTTCACATCATCTGCCGAGATGCCGCGGTCTTGTCCGCCGAAAATTCCTAGAATCGAAGCATTGATCTTCTTCAGCGACTCGGGATCGCTCGCCAGGTGGCCGTAGTTGATCACGTCCGCCGTCAGCGTTGGCTCTTGCAGCGCAACATTGAATGAGTAGCCCCCGCCCATGCACCAGCCGATGGAACCGATTCGATCTTTTTTCACATTCGGCTGCGATTTCAGGAATTCGAAAGCCGCGTGCAGATCACGGGCGGCGCGGTCGTCGGGAACTCCGCGCATGATTTCGTGAGCCTCGTCGGGGGTGGTCGCAACTTTGCCGCGATAGAGATCGATGGCCAGTGCGACATAGCCTAGATCCGATAGCTTCGAAGCCTGTTCCTTGACCCAGTCGTTGAGTCCCCAGTATTCGTGGATGACCAGAATGCCCGGAAACGGGCCCGTCCCTTCGGGCGTATAAATTATTGCCTGGACGGTATCATTACCGCTCTTGTAGGAAACACTCTTGGGGGTCACTGCAAAAGCACCTGAGGCAAAGAGCAAAGCGAAAGTCAAAGGAAGAAATTTCACGGCAATCCTCCATAGCGTTTTCACCGCTACAATTGCAGTTCCATGTACATCGCCCCGGCAATGGGATTGGGGCGATAAGCAGCGATCTCTCTGAAACCGAGTTTGCGGTACATTTCGACCGCATCTTTCATGATCGGCTCAATTGTATCGAGACGCATGTACTGATAGCCGATGTTGCGGGCCTCGGCAATAATCTTCTGTGCGATGATGCGGCCTAAACCTTTTCCGCGAAATGACGGACGCAGGTAGAGTCGCTTCATCTCGCAGACGGCAGTCTCCCATTTGTGCAGAGCTACGCATCCCGCCGGCTGTCCTTCATACTCTACCAACAGCAACCGGCCGTCGGGCGGAGCGTAGTGACCAGGAAGTGCGGCGAGCTCTTGCTCAAAATTCTGGAAACAAAGGTTCACGCCGAGCGACTGCTCGTACTCGAGAAAAAGTTCCCGCACCTGGGCAATCTGGGCAGAAGACTCCGCCTGCACAAATACCAGTCCGAAGATGGTCCCCGTTACCCCATCAGCATACCTCCGTTCACGCTTAACACGTGTCCCGTGATGTAGGAAGCATCGTCAGAGGCCAGAAATGCAACTGAGTTGGCCACGTCTTCAGGCGTTCCAATCCGTCCCAGAGGAATCATCTTGAGCGCGTTCTGTTTGAACTCGTCTGTGAATCCCGACGTCATGGCGGTTTCGATGAAGCCCGGCGCTACAGCGTTGCAAGTTATGTTGCGCGACCCCACCTCGCGGGCGATGGCCATAGTTAATCCAATCAGCCCCGCTTTCGACGCAGCATAGTTTGCTTGTCCCGCCTGGCCCGTTTGACCGAAGACCGACGTTATATTGATGATTCGGCCCCACCGCTGCTTGAGCATGGAACCGATCACCTGCTGAATACAAAGATAAGCAGATGTGAGGTTGGTGTTGAGAACTGAATCCCAATCAACCCGCTTCATGCGCATCACGAGTTGGTCACGGGTGATGCCGGCATTGTTGACTAGAATGTCGACTTTGCCTAGCTGTGCGAGGGCGGTTTTGAATGCAGTTTTAACTTGCTCCTCGTCGGCCACGTCAAGTGGAAACGCAAACGCCTTCCCACCTGCGGCTTCGATCTGTTGCACAAGTTCGGTCAGCTTTTCCTGATTACGCGCCGCTACTGCCAATGTTGCGCCTGACGTCGCAAGCTTGAGAGCGCAGGCCCGGCCAATGCCCTGGGACGCGCCAGTGACAAGCGCGACCCGACCTGAAAGGGTCATGATTTCTCCTTATCAATTTGAATCGGAATTATAGCTGTAGAGAGGCAAGGCGACGCACAGATCTCCGCTTAGGCCTTTCTGACGTTGTTCCCGGGTGTGTCTTTTGTGGTTCGAGCACTTGAACTTCATAACCACAAGGGACACAAAGGCATACCAAGGAACAACCGCGTGACTGCAAGAACGAAAGCGTAGGGTTATAACGCTGGAACCCGTTCCGCCGTTACTGCGGTCGTAGTCGCAGAATTTGCAACGGGCTGGTAGTCGCGCTGATAGACGTCCACGATGGCACGCCCGACGATGCGAGCCGTGGCTTCCGAATGGACATGTACCGGCAAAGTGAACGGACCAATGTCCGCGTAATCCTGCACGAAATCGACCTTCTTGATGAAGAGCGAAGGCGATTTCACCGGCCTGCCCTCGGCTCGCACCAGGCTTCCGGTGTAAACGTCGACGTAGATTCGACCCTTGAACAAGCCAACACGTTTCTCACGTGGCTTCACTTGGTATACATGTACCAGCCGGCCTTGCAATTCGTTTGTTCCCTTATAAGAGAATTTGTAGTTGGCAGGGCTGATCGCATTCATCGCAGGGTCATCTTTTTGGAGATGGTCCACTTCGGACTGTAGCAACCGGGTAATCACATTCGTCTTAACGAAGGGATCACCGGTGAATCGCACTGCCTTAAACGCGAGCGTGCGCGGAGCCAGATAGTGCTGCTGAACTTCGTATTCGCCGTACTGCGAAGTGTCGAGAAGCTGCGCGCGGATCAGGGTTGTGGCCGAATACGAAACCAATTGCTCGGCCTGGACTACCGACCGACCTCGGCAAATCTGGATCGCAAGCTCGGGAGCCATGCGTGGGAGAACTGCTTTCGAAACCAAGGACAAATGGTCGACTGCAGGGATGGCTAAAGGAACCGTGGCCGGGTCGTCAAACACAGGCGGTACAAGAGACGAGAGCCAGTCCGCATCGCCACCCGGTTTGGCAACGAGCGGAGCCTGAGCGGCCACAAACCCGGTCAGCAAAAAACATAAACCCAATATTCCAAGTACAGTTCGCTGCATGAAGGAATTCGTAATGATCTCTTTACTATGTGATTCACCGACCGAAAGAAAGGATACATCCGTTTTCGGCGGACTCTAGATGATATCTTCACTCGTGCCGAAAAAGTTCAATTTTGTTCCCGGCCAGCAGCGTTGTGGATCCCGAAATCGAGTAAGATTTATGTCTCTTAAACCGTGAGGTTAGCGATCAGCATGCCGGAGGTTACCAACACGCTCTCGACCAATGGAAATCAAGCACCTTCAGACTTGCCCTCGGCTGAAGTTTACGCAGTTTGTGGTGTGGAGCCGGAGGTTCAGGCCTATGCAATGGCCAAGTATTCGCGCTCAGCGCTTTCCATGAAGGACTCGCTGAAGGAGATCAGCCAGCAGAAGGCCGAGAAGTTTCTCAACACTTTCTATTTTCAGTACGGGCATCGGTCTATTGCAGATTTAGCGCACGTCGCGCTGGCCATCGAGCGGTTGTCGATTCTGGCCGCGATCGCTGTGGCCGATGAACAACGCTGGGACGGTCAGGAGCGTTCCACACGTTACCAGGATTTCAAGAAGAGCGGCTACTTCACACCCGACTTCGGCGACGATCAGCAGGCTCGCTCTCTGTATCGGGAGACGATCGACAATCTTTTTTCAGAATACGAATCGCTTTCCGAGCGCACGTTTCGCTACTTGCTCGAAATCACTGCTAAGCCAGTCGACATGAAGCAGGAAGCATACGAGCGAACTCTGAAAGCTCGGGCTTTCGATATCTCCCGTTACCTGTTGCCACTTTCGACTAACACGTCGCTCGGGGAAATCGTCAATGCGCGCACGCTTGAAACCCAGGTTTCGCGCCTGCTTTCGCACACGCACAAAGAGGTTCGATATCTGGGCGAATTGCTAAAGCGCGCTGCAGTGTCTCCCGCGTACAACGCTAACCAGGCCACTTTGCAGGAATTGGTGGAGCGGATCCGGGCAGTTTCTCCGGAGCTTGGCGACCGGGCCGCGCAAGAGTTGTTGCGGGACGTGCGCGTGGCTCCGACTCTGGTGAAATACGCCGATCCGAATTCCTACGAGATCGAGACCCGGCGTGAACTGCGGCAAATCGCAACGGAGTTGTTGGGGAATCTGGAGATCGTGGCACCGCCCACGGTCGATCTGCTCGACGAAGAACCGCTAGAAGTCGAACTCGCCAGCACGCTGATTTATGAAAACAGCCACTATCCGTATCGACAGATCCGGCAAGCGATTGAGGGTGCAGGTGACCGAATTCGACGCGAGATCATTGACTTGGGATTGCGGCATCGCGGCAAGCACGACGAAATGCTCCGCCCGTTCTGCGCCGGTCAGCAGTTCCGCTTCGACATCTTGATGGACATCGGCGGCTTCCGCGATATGCACCGGCACCGCCGCTGCATTCAAATTGGTCAGGAGTTCACAACTAAGCACGGCTACGACGTCCCGGACGAAGTGAACGCGGCTGGAGGGCGGGGGACTTACGACGTGGTCATGCGTCGGACTGCGGGATTTGTTGAAGAACTCTCCGCCCGCTCGGGGGCGGAGGCGAAAGAAAATGCCCAATACGTGATCCCGTTGGCATTCCGCAAACGCACATTATTCAAGATGGATTTCGCCGAGGTCGTATACATTTCCGAGTTGCGTACCGGCCCGGCGGGACATTTCTCCTACCGCAACGTGGCGTATGCGATGTATGAAGCCGTGGCACGAAAGTATCCGGCGCTGGCAAAGCACATAAGGGTAACGGACGTGCGAGAGCCGGTGGATTTGCTGAAGCGGTGACGACGAGTAATCGTTTCCCCACACTCGAAAGAGGCTTCCGGACTCTTCATCTGATCTCTGATAAGCTGACGCTATGCGGTTTCCCATGAAGGCACAGCCGTATCACGATTGCGGCTGGTCACGCGCGATACGCCGGAAGGAGTTGTTGTCGCTTCTTGGCGCGCTTTCCGCCGAAGACGCGAGAGCTCTGGGCGCTGCTACAAAGGCTGTGCGGAAAACTTGGCGTTGAGTTTTCTCTGTGGCTCTGGGTCCCAGTGGTAAAGAGCTCTTCTAGGTGTACATTACTTTCCGGTCACCCTTCACAATCCGTCCTACGGTAAAAGCTTTCTCCCCCGCGCGCTCTAGCAGCGTCTGAGCTTTCTTGAACTTCTTTGACGGAACCACCAGCAGCATGCCCAATCCCATGTTGAAAGTCCTGAGCATCTCATCGCGCGGCACATTGCCCAGTTGCTGCAGGTGTTCGAAGATGGGCGGTACCGGCCAGGAATTGATCTCAATCACCGCTGCCACGCCGCGCGGAAGCACGCGGGGAAGGTTTTCGGTGATACCTCCGCCGGTGATGTGGGCCATCGCCGAAACGCATTCGCCGTCGGCCAGCAAGCGCTTCACTGCGGGCCAGTAGCTCTTATGCGTCTTCATCAACTCGTTTCCGACTTTCCCCTTGAGTTCGTTAACGTAGGATTCAGGCGTGTAATGGGCAATTTCAAACAACAACTTGCGGGCGAGCGCATAGCCATTGGTATGTAGCCCGTTCGAAGCCAAGCCCAAGATCACATCGCCAACCTCGACTGCCTTTCCGGTGACGATGCGTTCGCGTTCGACGACGCCCACAATGAATCCTGCGAGATCGTATTCGCCCTCGGGATAGAAACCTGGCATCTCGGCAGTTTCGCCGCCGATCAGGGCACAGCCATTGTGTTTGCAAGCCTCCGCCAAGCCTTCGATTACTTTCTCCGCGACTTCGGGTTCGAGCTTGCCGGTAGCGAGATAGTCCATGAAGAAAAGCGGGGTCGCACCTTGCACGGCGATGTCATTCACGCAGTGGTTCACCAGATCCGCGCCGATGGTGTGATGCACTTTCATCTCGAAAGCGACCTTCAGCTTGGTGCCAACGCCGTCCACACTCGAGACTAGTACGGGATCGATATATTTCGTCTTGTCAATCGCGAACAAGCCGCCGAACCCGCCAATCTCGCTGAGTACGCCTCGCGTGAAGGTCTTGTGAGCGAGATACTTGATCCGCTTCTTGGTGCGATTCGCGCGGTCAATATCGACCCCGGCGTCGGCGTAAGTAATAGGTGCTTCGTTCGCTGGACTCTGGGCCACGAGTGCTGGTGTCCTCTAAAGGTTGCGGGGCAATGCTGGGCTTCGTGCTGCTCGAAAGGAGCGTTTAAGTGCGGCTCATTGTAGCATGTCCGCGAGCGATGTTGCGGAGCGGCATCAAGCCAGGACAGAACCTACGAAGCACTATCTGGGTACACTAAACCACAGCGGCACTACAAACGTATGCACACGCGTGAAGCAAATGCAGAGTGCTCCCAACTAGCGGCCTGGCGAAGACTAAGAGGCCTTCCGCCGCTAATGGGTCACGTAACTCGAAAAGTAATACAGCAGTATTCCAAACAGCGCCAGTCCAGAAATGCCGTATGCAGTAAGAACCCACACACCGCGGCCTTCGCGATGAGATAAAGAAGATTGAGAACTGCGTACATCTGTCGAGGAATTACTCAGGGCCCGATTTTCCACGCAAACCTCCGAAGACGGAAAGTGGTGGCGCGGGAGGCGTCACATTACCCCACACTGCCTTTGGCAGGTGTTGATGGCGCAAATAGTACTACAAAATCGGTTTCGTAAGTTAGGAAATAGACGTGTTTTTGCAAAATCTATGTAAAATCCAGCGGTGCGCACGCCACCTTAAAGAGTATCCAATTCGGGAACCTTCCCATCGATTGTTGTCGAATTCGCTTTTCCTTCGCTTAGACCCACGTGTATAATTCGGCTTGAATCATCCTGCAATCACAAAAGGAGCCGCCTCATGGCCGATGAACGAATGAAAGCGCTTGATCTAGCCTTTGCACAAATCGAAAAGCAGTTTGGCAAGGGTTCGATCATGCGTCTGGGATCGAAGGAAGCGATCGTACCCATCGCCGTGATTCCCACGGGCGCGATTTCGTTCGACGCGGCTTTGGGCGTCGGCGGGTTTCCACGTGGACGCGTGGTCGAAGTCTTCGGGCCTGAATCCTCGGGCAAGACCACCATCACGTTACAGGTCATTGCCGAGGCGCAAAAAATGGGAGGAATGGCGGCGTTTGTCGACGCCGAACACGCGCTTGACCCTGGATACGCCAAGAAGCTCGGCGTGGACGTGGACAACCTTCTGGTCTCGCAGCCGGACTACGGCGAGCAGGCGCTCGAAATTACCGAGGCATTGGTGCGGTCAGGTGCGATCGACGTGCTGGTCGTCGACTCCGTTGCTGCGCTGGTACCCAAAGCTGAACTTGACGGCGAGATGGGCGACAGCCATATGGGCTTGCAGGCGCGGCTGATGTCGCAGGCTTTGCGTAAGCTGACGGGAACAGTTTCGAAGTCGCGGACCTGTTTGATCTTCATTAACCAGATCCGCGAAAAGATCGGCGTAATGTTCGGCAATCCTGAAACCACGACTGGCGGCCGCGCCTTGAAGTTCTACTCGTCGGTGCGCATTGACATTCGCCGCATTGCCGCGATCAAAGAGGGCGATGTAGTCACGGGTTCACGTACCAAAATCAAAGTCGTGAAAAACAAAGTAGCCGCACCCTTCCGCGAAGCCGAATTCGACATCATGTACGGCGAGGGCATCTCGAAAGAAGGCGACTTGCTCGACATCGCCGCTGTCCATAACATCGTGGAGAAGTCAGGCGCGTGGTACAGCTACAAAGGTGAACGCATCGGCCAGGGTCGCGAAAATGCGCGCGCCTTCCTCAAAGAAAACAAAGACACGCTGATCAAGCTCGACGCTGAGGTCCGCAAACAGCTGGGCTTGACGACGGCGCCGGCAGCCCCAACAGCCGTGCCAGCACCCGCACAAGCCGCGCCGCAAAGTGGGCGGGTGACCACCATGCCCAGCGCGGCTCCGGAGCCGGCAAAAGTCCCGGCTGCGAGACGATAGAGTTTCGCGATCTTAAGGTGCTGCGCTGTCATCCAGCGGAGCCAGGGATCTGGGTCTTGCCGACCGTGGAATTCTGATGACGCGAACGAAACCTAGATCCCCGGCTTCGCTCGGGATGCGTATCGAGCGAAGCCTCGACACGCATAAACCGGCTCTCAGCGCACCAGCCACTCGGTCACGGTGTGCATTTGGGTGAGTACGGCGCCGTAGGCCATCGCGAAACCGATGACCGTCGCTGCCGCTGGCAGAGCGTACCACCATCGGACTTGGCTTTGTGGCTTCCGGGACCGATCCCATGCGACCAACCGCCGCACGCGAGCACTTAGCGCGGTCGAGCTGTGCAGCAGGGCCATGGTCAGTTCACTGCAGGAGTTAGTTGGGTTCAGTCTCGACACTTTGATTAGCGCTGCAGCCAGATCGAGCGCATCTTGGAAGCTCGATACGGCGGCGTCATCCGCAGCCATCTCGGTTTGCTCCGACCAAGCGTGCTCCAAATCCCCCATCGCGGGAAAAGCCGAAAAACGGAACACCAGCTTCTTTAGATTGTCATAGCGACGCGCGTGCGCAATCTCATGCCGCAGAGCAGTGCGGAGTTCGGGCGCATTCAGTGTGGCAAAGGCAGCCTCGGAGACTAAGACCTTGGGCGCACACACGCCAGCGACGGTCAGACTCGGAGAATTGTTACCCGTACGAAATATCGGGACCGCAAGGCCGGACTCCAGAATTTGCGATTCCATCAACATGGAGCCGTCCAGCCACTTAATCAGCGCCCGCGATGCCTTCAATTGAGTCATCACTGCACGAGTAATCCCCGCCGCAAGCAGGATAAGGCAACAAAGGCCCAGCGCGAGAGGAGCGGCGCCGATCGCTTCATCGGTCGAGCGGGGTTCTAACAGCAAAAAAGAGGGCAACGTAAACGCAACCGTCACAATCGACGACAGTGCGAGTGGCAAGATGCGCAGCACAAACAATAAATCGGCCGCGCCGCGAGCGGACCTTGGTTGAAGCACGCGTCGCAGAAGACCCCATCCCCAGGAAACGGCCAGTGAGAGCGACACGTAGAGCAAAACGAACACAGCCAGAGACACTCCGACGCAGCGCGCGGCAAACATCAGGCCTTCTCCCGGTTTCTGAGTTCTCGACGCTTTTCATCCAGCAATCGTTGCAAATCGTCCAGCAGACCAGCGTCGTGTTGGCTGACTGCCTCCACCAGGTACGAAAGTGGGAGCCCGGCCGAATTACCCGAACCAAGCAGTTGCCGAATGGTCTCACCAACTGCAGCTTTCTCGAGTTCTTCTTGCGTATAACGGGGCGAATAGCGAAACGCTCTGCCTTCGGCTACACGATTCAGCAACTGTTTTTTATAAAGCCGGTCTAGCGTCGTCATCACCGTGGTATAGGCAAGCTTGATGTTGCCAGCATCCAGCATCTCGCGAACGGTCGAGCTTCCTCGCGCCCACAGTGCAGCCATCATTTGCTGCTCGAGCGGCCCGAGTTGGGTGCTCGAAGATCGTCGCAACAACTTCAAGATTCGTCTCATTTTCAACGGCCAATCCAGGGAACGAAGTTACCTGAGAACCAGACAAATCGCAAGGAGTAGAAAGTCCGGGGCGTCTGGTCCTTCGTCGCAACCAGGGTTTTGAGGTGACAAAAACTGTGGTCTGCTGGCAGAATGGAGCGGGCACCCAAACCGATACAACTCTTGAACACGGAGGTCTCGATGGCACCCCAGAGCCAAAATTCAAACTCGACCAGATCGCGAGCGATGAACGCGCCACCTTTGGCTGCGAGTTCATTCGAAAGAGTCGTCGATTTCCTCAACCTTTCGCCGGAGCAGTATCAGAGCTCGAGCGAGCTTCGAGAGTGGGTGTTGCAAAATAAAGACCACAAATATGTCCCCCCGGACCTGCTGAAGGCCTTCGGGTTCCAAGTGAATCTGGAGCCTTGATTCATCGTACGGTTGCGCTCCTCAGGGTTCAGCCTCTACAATCTTCATGACGTACAGCACACCCCGGAACCGGCGGAAAAAACCTCGTAAGTTATGCGGAGAGGTGGCCGAGTGGCTGAAGGCGGCGGTTTGCTAAACCGTTGTACGGGCTAACACCTGTACCGGGGGTTCGAATCCCCCCCTCTCCGCCATTATTTTTGTTATCTCGCGCTTGCAAGGGCTCCTACCCACACACTCATAGAAAGCCGCGTACTGGACCTCATTCGGGCGATTGAAGGTGAACGTCACAGCAGCCCGGCGACGGACAGCATTGGGTCCAGTGCCTCAAATCTGTTGGCACACATGACGACGATGGCGGGAGATTTCCAGTTGCCAAGTCGTCCACGCCGCGAGCAGGTACGTCGACTGCGCGTGACCCCCGGTTAGTCCATAATCCGGGAGCCACTCATCGTCTTAGCCGTTGCTGGGCCATTGCTGGGGTATTCCACCCGGATACTGGCGAGGCACTGGAGTCGTTCACACTGGCCGACTTAAAGACTTAGCGAAAAACTTCGAGCTATCTGCATACGTCGCAAAGGCCGATCTTGCATCTTCGACAAAAGCATGCGCAGTGCTGAGCAGCGAGCCAAAGTGCTTATGTTTTCGCAGCAGACCGAACCATGGATCTGACTTTAAGGTTTCGGGAGCGCAGATGAAGCCTGAGCGGGCCGCGATTTCAAGAGCTCTGATTGAGGGATCGAGCAATCCCAAGTGGCAGTAGTGTCGTGCAAAATACAAGAGGATTTCCGGCTCGCGGCTCGTATCGGCCTCTTCCATGATCCGGGCCGCATCAGTCTTTTTACCTTCGAGCACTGCCAATAGCGAGGTCATAAGCGCTGTGATCAGCTTCGAGAATTGGGTTTTGCGCAGTCTTTCGCGCAATAGAACAGTCGCCTGCCTGCGATCGTCCAAAACCGCCCAGGCAGCAACATCCAAATAATAGCCTGCCCGCCCACTGTAGGCTTCGATTGCAGTTTCATACTTTCCCGCCAAAAAATAGGTGTGTGCAACGCTCGTTGCCATCGCTGGGTCCAGTTCGACGGCTCGCTTGTGTGCGCTGACTGATTCTCCAAGTAACCCACGGAACCGCAGGACCTGGACCAGACTCGAGAAACTCTCTGGTTCCGTCGGATGATATTGAAGGCGTCGAAATAGCCGAGTCATTGCCTCATCTGCTCGGCCCATATCCACCTGCAACAGCGTATAGAACTGGTGAGCGGACGCCAGATCGGGATCGAGAACGAACGCCCGTTGAAATGCGGCTTCCGCCAACTCCGGTCCTGCGGAGGTACCTTCGGAAAATTTATCGAGGAACCAGCAACACCTACCCAGCCATGCCCATGCTGGCGCAAAATTCGGATTTTCAGCCAGGCAGGTCCAGTACAAATCTCGGGCGAGGAGCATGGATTTCAGCGATCGTTGAGCTGTCAGTTCGCGAGCCCGCACAAACTTCTCATGCGTCTCTCTGCTTATCCCCGGTTCTCCCGAGACCGGCAATTCAAACCGATATCCGTGCTT
>Ga0070762_10000338_pt1 | contig 18884 bp, 13 predicted proteins | sample HubBroMetageREF2_FD_66726 | JGI IMG/M metagenome (GOLD analysis project Ga0070762, IMG submission 66726) | Reference soil microbial communities from the Hubbard Brook experimental Forest, New Hampshire, USA - Hubbard Brook CCASE Soil... | ecosystem: Environmental > Terrestrial > Soil >...
GAGATCACGAAGCAGCTTACGTTTTATCCGGAGGATTTTCACATCCATCCGAAAGTCAAGAAGCTGCTCGAACAGCGTGCGGAGATGGGCGCGGGAAAGCGTCCGGTGGACTACGGCATGGCGGAGGCTTTGGCGTTTGGCAGTTTGGTGAAGGCTGGCGTGCCGGTGCGGTTGAGCGGACAGGATAGCCGGCGCGGCACATTCAATCAGCGGCATTCGGTGTTGCTCGATATTGAAAATGAGCAAGAATATATCCCGCTGCAGCACATTTCTGAGGGTCAGGCGCGATGCGAGATTTACAATTCGACGCTGTCGGAAGCTGGCGTGCTTGGATTTGAATATGGTTACAGTCGGGATTATCCGGAGGCGCTGGTTCTGTGGGAGGCGCAGTTTGGGGACTTCGTTAACGTCGCGCAAGCGGTGATTGATCAGTTCATCAGCGCGGGAGAGGATAAATGGAGGCTGCTTTCAGGCGTGGTTTTGCTGCTTCCGCATGGCTACGAAGGGCAGGGGCCGGAGCATTCGAGCGCTCGCATCGAACGCTTCCTGCAGCTGGCGGCGAGAGACAATTTTCAGATTTGCCAGCCTTCGAATGCGGCGCAATATTTCCATCTGCTGCGGCGACAGGCATTGCGGAAGTGGCGCAAGCCGCTAATCGTTTTCACTCCCAAGAGCATGCTGCGGCATCCGGATGCTGCTTCGCCGATTGAGGATTTTGGGCATCCGCACTTCTTGAATGTGTTGCCAGACACGGAAGTCAGCCAAGCTACACGCGTGCTGCTTTGCACGGGAAAGATCGGTCACGAGTTGCGCGACGAGCGCAAGAAAAGAAAAGATGATTCGACTGCGATTGTCTTTCTGGAGCAGATGTATCCGTTTCCCGAGGCTGAACTGAGCACGGAACTGGAGCGGCACGGGAGTGCGCGCGACATCGTTTGGGTGCAGGAAGAGCCGGCGAATATGGGTGCGATGCCTTACGTGTTGCCACGCCTGCGCCACATCGCCGGAGAACGTCATGTGCTTTCGGTAAAACGCTCGGCCAGCGCCAGTCCGTCGACGGGATCGGCGAAGGCGCACGAAATGGAGCAGAAGACGTTGCTTTCGTTGGCATTTTCGACCTAGAGCTAGGGCTTGATCAAATCCTCAGGGCGTCGCGACAGGCTTGGAACTGCACGTCCAATGCCGCTGATACATCCCCCCACCGCGAAGATGGTAAGCTAACGTGCCAGTTTCGAATCGCATGGCACGCCGCTCTCGAACTCAACCGCTCCGCATCGCCATCGACACCGGCGGCACCTTTACCGATTGTGTGTGGGTGGAGCACGGCCGCGTCCGCATGCTGAAGGTTTTTTCGACTCCTGACGACCCGTCGCGAGCTATTGCAGAAGCGCTGGAAAAGATCGGTAGCCGTGACTCGCTGATCTTGCTCCACGGAACGACCGTCGGCACGAATACATTGTTACAGCGCAAGGGCGCGCGCGTGGCGCTCGTGACTACAGCCGGTTTCGAGGACGTCATCGAAATTGGGCGGCAGGCGCGGCCTAAACTGTACGATTTTTTCTTCGATCGTATTGAACCGCTCGTGGCCGCCGATCTGCGTTTCGGAGTGGACGAGCGTACGAGCAGCGACGGCGAAGTACTGCGGGAGCCTTCGTCGTCACATTTGCGCGAGTTGAAAAATAAAGTGCTGGCGCAAGAACCCGAGGCGATTGCAATCTCGCTGCTGTTTTCATTTGCCAATCCCGGGAACGAAGGTTTGGTTGCGGCCAGGCTGCAGGATCTGGGCGTGCCGCTTTCTGTTTCCCATGAGATCCTTCCTGAATTTCGCGAGTACGAACGCACCAGTACGGCGGTGATGAATGCGTATCTGCAACCTGTGATGCAGCGCTATCTGGAGAACCTTGAAGCCCATGTGAAAGGTTGGAGCGGCATGCGTCGTGCTGCGCGCGCTCCCGTGTTTGTTATGCAATCCAGCGGCGGAATCACCTCGCTACGTTCTGCCGCGCGCGAACCCGTCCGAACCGTGCTTTCTGGTCCTGCGGGAGGAGTCGTAGGAGCCGCGGCTGTAGCGCTTCGCGGCGGATGCCAGCGAATTATTTCGTTTGACATGGGCGGCACTTCGACCGACGTTGCCCTGGTCGACGGCGAAATTCGTGGAGGAAATCAAACCGAAATTGCAGGCTTGCCGGTCGGTGTACCGATGCTCGACATCCACACGGTGGGCGCCGGTGGAGGCTCGATCGCGCGATTTGACGCCGCGGGAGCGCTGCGCGTCGGGCCCGAGTCGGCTGGAGCTGATCCGGGTCCCATTTGTTATGGTCGCGGAAGTCAGCCGACAGTCACGGATGCGAATCTAATTCTCGGCCGGTTGCGGGCGAATCGTTTTCTTGGTGGCGATTTCACGCTTGATCTGGAACGCACACGGCGAGTCACAGCGGCATGGTTGAAGAAGCAGCGTTGCAAACTTTCGCTGGAACAGTTTGCCGCGGGCGTTGTTCGCGTAGTGAATGCGACGATGGAAAAAGCCATTCGCGTGGTCTCGATTGAGCGGGGTTACGATCCTCGAGACTTTGCGCTGGTCGCCTTTGGTGGAGCTGGCGGGCTGCACGCATGCGAATTGGCCACGAATTTGCGTATCCCGCTAGTGATGGTCCCGCCGCGACCGGGTGCACTCTCCGCGTTCGGCATTCTGGTCAGCGATGTCGTGAAGGATTACTCGCGCACCGTGCTCTTGCGGATGTTGGATGAACTTCCGACGAAGCGGCTGAATGACGAATGCGAACGGTTACGCGGCAAGGCCGAGCAGGATTTTCGAACGGAGGGCTGGCGGGGAACAATTCGTTGCCAACTTAGCGTGGATGTTCGTTATCGAGGCCAAGGGCACGAACTCAACGTTCCTTATACTGCTGGGCTGATCGCGGCATTCCGCCGCGAGCATGAACGACGCTATAGCTATAGTTATCCGGCGCGCGAGATTGAATTGGTTACGCTGCGCCTTCGGGCTAGCATGAAATCGCCGGAGTCGAGTCGGAGGAGCGCGCGCATGGGGCCGGCAAAGAGCAGTGTTTTCGTTCCCGAGCGAACTGCCGTTTTTTGTGAGGGCAAGAAAATTAGAGCAGCAGTGTACGACCGGAACTCGCTGCGGTCTGGGCGGAAATACTCGGGCGCGGCTGTGGTCACGGAATACAGCGCAACTACATTTGTGCCTCCTGGGGCGCAGTTTTGGCTGGATAAAACTGCAAGCCTGGTTATTCAGATGTTGGGCACCTGAGAATTGGTTCTTTGCGTGTGACAGCCTTGGAAAGGCTCATTTGCGTTGGAGGAATTCGCGTCGCATTGGTTCCGCATCAGCGCGGCGTGGGAAGGTAGCCTAGGCTGGTTTGAGCGGAAACTGGATCTCGAGCATCTGATCGAGATAGAGCTCGCGTTTTGGGCCGGCGAGCTGATACCCCCTGACACTCATCCATTTGCGAATGGCCATGTAGGCCTGCTCGGCGCTATTGTCATCTGACTCTGAGTAAGCACAGGCCACTGTTGCCGCGGGAAGGTGTTTCACATCGTAAAAACTCCGGACTGGTATTGGGTACTTCAGAGCGACAAAGGGCTCGCCTTCAAGGAAACCTGAGTCTGCACACCGATGCCAGAGAACACCACGCGGGCCTTCGATGGATTCGAGGGGAAGTACTTTCACCAACTCCTGCTCGAATTCCAGAATGTCTGCGTAGCTCTTCACCTTAGCGCGAACGGATGCAATCGGAATGGCGGGACGCCGTTTTACGATTACTGAGACTGGATGGGTTGAGGCGTCAAGTTCGCCAAGAGCCGCATCTATGCACTCCAAAGATTGTGCGGCGGTTTGGATTGAATGCTCGATTGTCCTTTTGAGTGTGGTTAGAAGGGCTCGCCGATTTTCGTTAGATCCTGTCTTGCCGATCAGGCCGCGAACATTGGCGAGCGTCACTCCCAGATTCTTAAGCGCGATAATCGACGCCAATTCTTCCAATTGCTGTGGACGATAGTGCCGGTATCCGGTGCGAGGATCCACGCTGGCGGGGCGGAGTAATCCAATCTGGTCGTAGAAGCGGAGGGTCTTGGCGGAAACTCCGCTCAAATCAGAGAACTCGCCGATGCGGTACTGGACGGCCATCGAAAGGCTTTCTCTCCTGAAAATACGATATCACTGCCGTGTATCGTGTAGCGTTCATTTTTCGCTTGAACATTCCGCTGCACTGGAATGTTTAACTAACGGTGAGGACGAAGAGAACATGCTTACTTCGACAATGATGTTAGGGATGCTTCTGGCCACAGTCTTACAAGGCGCTGAGGATGATCCGAGAACGGCCATCGAGCTGTATTTCCAGGCGCATGCTTTCGGCAACGGCGAATTGATTAGGCAGGCGTTCGTACCCGACACCAAGATCAAGTTCGTGGACGGCGGCCGGTTCAGCGAGTGGACGATAGAGGAGTATACGAAAAAATTCCAGCAGCCCGCGGCAGATGAGTATCGCAGGGTACGCCGTGTCCAAAGGCTTGACGTTAGCGGCACGGCTGCCAGCGCTGTGCTTACCTTGGACTATCCGCAGGTGCAGTTCACCGATCACATGTCGCTTTTGAAAATTGACGGCCGGTGGAAGATCGTAAGCAAAGTCTTTTCGGGGGACCGAAGGGACTCCGCGGAGCAGGCGATCAGGGAGGCGCTACAGGACTGGTCACTGCCGTTCGAGCCACGGAGAATCATCGGAAACATCTACTACGTGGGAAGCAATATGATCAGCTCGTTCTTGATCACCACCCCTGCAGGCCACATTCTTCTGGACACCGGCCACATTCAGATGGTGCCGCAAGTGGTGGCGAACATCGAGAAGCTAGGATTCAAGCTGCAAGATGTGAAACTGGTGTTGAACAGTCATGCTCACTTCGACCATTGCGGCGGCTTTGCTGAGGTCAAGCGCCGAACGGGAGCGACAGTGATCGCCAGCAAGCTTGATGGAGAGCTTATGATGCGCGGAGGCAGAGGAGATTTCTATTGGGGTGACGAACTGGCATACGAACCGGTAAAACCGGACCGGACCATTGCTGATGGTGAACACGTTGAACTGGGCGGCGTGAGTCTGACGGCTCATCTGACGCCTGGCCATACCAAGGGGTGCACAAGCTGGTCAATGCGGGTGAACGAAGGCGGCAAAGACTATGAGGTGCTTTTCGTATGCGGCCTTACCGCATCGCTTTATAAGCTGACCAATAATGCGCAGTACCCGAACATCGTCGAGGATGTGCGCGGCACTCTGCGCCGACTGCGAGCCATGCATGCCGACGTAATGCTCGCACCTCATGGATTCTATTTCGACCTGGAGGGCAAGACGGCAAGGCAGAAGCCGGGAGATCCAAATCCTTTTGTTGATCCAGCCGAACTTGGCCGGCATGTGACGGATATGGAAAAGGATTTTGAAGAGGCTTTGCAGGCACAGGAAAGGCAGCGGTGAGGCAGTCGCGATCTTTCTCCGCGAGAACCTGCGGGGACTTGGTCGACAGCAGCGGACAGGGGTGCCCACTCTACATTCAATTGTTTCAATCTGGTTACAATCGGGGCAATATTGTGACAGCCCGGCTACAATACCCGTGTGAAACCAAGCATATTTGTGGTTGAGGACGATCCCGATATTTCCCGATTGGTGCGCCATCACCTGGAGGGAGCGGGATTCGCCGTAAAAGTGTTTCCGACTGGGAACACGGTAGTCATGGAATCGGAACGGCAAAGGCCCACCCTTTTCATTCTCGACATAATGGTGCCGGGGAGGGATGGGCTCGAGCTCTGCCGTCAAATCCGGCAAACGCCGCTGCTGGCGTCGACTCCTGTAATTTTTCTAACTGCTAAGAGCGGCGAAGCTGATCGCATTCTCGGACTGGAACTCGGCGCGGATGACTATATTCCGAAGCCCTTCAGCCCGCGCGAACTGGTGGCGCGAGTGAAAGCTGTATTGCGCCGTTTCGAGCGCCCGCTCTCGCAGTCGCCGTTGAAGGTGGGAGAGATCGAAATCGATCCCAGCGCAATGACGCTGACAGTGCGTGGCCAACTGGTAGGAACGACCGCCACGGAGTTCCGCCTGCTGGATTATTTTGCGCGGCACATTGGGCGCGTGTTCACGCGCGATCAGCTTCTCGACTCAGTCTGGCGGGATACAGCTTATGTCACGCCTCGCTCGGTAGACGTTTACGTGCGACGCATTCGGGAAAAAATCGAGCCTGATCCCGAGAGCCCACGTTATCTGAAGACGGTGCGGGGGGCGGGATATCGCTTCGAGGCTCCGAAGTGAGAAGCCGGCTCTTCTTGCGGCTGCTGGCCGCGTTCGCCCTGGTCATCGCAGCCGCCACCGTGACTCTTGATTTCTCAGTGCGGCGGGCGTGGGAAAGTTCGCTTCGGCAGCAAATCGACCGCAGTCTGAGGCAGAAAGCATTGCTGTTCGCCAACCGGGTGAATACCGACCGTGAACACAATCTTCAAGACATCGTCTCGGAGGAAAGCCACGCGGCTGGCGCCCGCGCCACAGTCATCGATGTAACTGGCAAAGTGCTAGCGGACTCCGAGGCGGCGTCTTCGTCAATGGAAAATCTAGCGCGAACGCCCGAGTTCGTCGCGGCATTGAAAGGAGAAACCGGGACCGATACTCGCGCCAGCCGGACTTTGGGAATTGATTTTCTATATGTGGCGGTGCCAGTTTCCGGAGGGGCAGCCCGCTTGGCCGATTCGCTATCGGACCTCGGCGCTGCCACATCGGAACTGCGCAAGACGCTGCTGGTGGGTTCGGCCTTCGCATTTCTGGTCGCGCTTGTGCTGGCCGGAGTCCTGTCCCACTTCACCGCGCGGCGGTTGCACCGGATTGTGGAATTTGCCAACAAGATCGCCGGCGGCGAACTGACGGCGCGAATCGCAGAAGCTTCGAACGACGAAATTGGACAACTCGCCGCGGCGCTTGATAAGACGGCGCGTCAGGTGGAAAACAACTTCGCGGCTCTGCGTACCAGCCAGCGCCAGCTTGAAACTTTACTGAACAGCATGGAAGACGCCGTGATCGCCGTCGGCCCCGATGAGCGCGTGCAGTGGGCAAATCAGAGGATGGATACCCTGGTTCCGCAGCGTACCCGTCTGAATGTCCCGATCGTTGAGACAGTGCGCGATCCTGATTTCCTGCGCGCGGTGCGGGGAGCCAGCGTAACTCGCAAGGTAATTACGGCGCGAGCGACTTCTATTGTCCCTGCGCACACCTTTGATGTCACGGCGGCTCCTATGCCGGGCGGAGGCGCAGTTGCCGTGCTGCGCGATTTGACCGAGACTGAGCGGATTGAGAAAACCCGCCGCGACTTCATTGCCAACGTTTCGCACGAATTGCGGACGCCGTTGACCTCCATTCAGGGGTATGCCGAGACTCTGCTCGATAGCTCGCCGGAGAACAATCATTCGCGGGAGTTTCTCGAGATTATCCGCAAGAATGCTCATCGTATGTCTCGCCTGACCGAAGATCTGCTGACCCTGGCGAGAGTGGAATCGCGCGAGCAGCGCTTTGACATACAACCAGTGGCGGCGGCGGAAATTCTGCAGGAAGCGGTGCAGAACTTCCGCGAACTGGCCCGCGCGCATGGCATCGACTTGCAGGTGGAAGACTCAGCGCCGGATTTGGTCGACGCCGATCGCGAGGCCATTCATCAGGTTTTCTCCAACCTCATTGACAATGCCCTCAAATATGCTGCGTCGGGTGGCCGGCTGGTGCTGGGAGCGAGGCGGTCGGATCGTGGAGTTGAGTTTTACGTGCGCGATTTCGGCCCGGGCATTCCGTATGAGCACTTGCCACGACTGTTCGAGCGTTTCTATCGCGTGGACAAGGCTCGCTCGCGCGAATCTGGTGGGACTGGTCTGGGACTGGCGATCGCAAAGCATATCGTTTTGGCGCATGATGGCACGATTCGTGCCGAGAGCGAACTCAACCATGGTTCGGTATTTTTGTTTACTTTGCCGCTGGCTACTGACTCCTCCGCCGGTTGATTTTGGGATTTGTTGGATACCCCGTGCAGGGCGCCCCTGACTCGATTGTCTCGACCCAGAATTTACAAGCTTTTAACAACATTGTTGAAGCAAAGGACCTATGCTTGTGCGATGAGCGTTAGCACAGGCCGGCAGCGAAGACGACCGAATGCGGTGCGGCCGCCATTCAGTGAGCCGAGGGAATTTGCGATGAGTACTGCCGCCGTGAACACCCCAGTACCTGAGCCTGCTTATTCACACCTGGTAAAGCGGACGATTGAAGCCTGCGCAGTTGCTAAAGATGCGGCTGCGGCTGCCGCCGAGGGCATCGCGACGGGATCTGCGCCGCTGCTCAACACCATTCGAGAACGCGAGAAGCAACTCGACACACTGGACCGGGAAATCGACGATGGGGTTACGCTCGCGATAACCCAGGTGTCCGGAACGGAAGCTCGTGAATTGCTGGCCTGCATGAAATTCATGATCAGCCTGGAGCGCATTGGAGATTTGCTGCTCAGTTTCGCCAGCAGCGCGCAATCCGCCGGCCCCCGGATCGATCCGCAGGACACGCGCGACCTCACACACATGGCGACGGTGCTGGAAAAGATGCTGGCCGACGTCGGAGGCGCTTTTGCCACTCGCGATGTGAAGAAAGCTATCGACGTATTGCGCTCGGATGCCGAGATGGACCGGTTGCGCAATCTGATTTTCCTGCGGCACATTGAAAATCCTGAAGGCTCCCAGCGGCAGGCGAGTTTGCAGGTCATCTTTATGACCCAATCGCTCGAGCGCGCCGGCGATCACGCCAAGAATCTGGCTGAGGAAGTTTGCCATTTCGTCAGCGGCCACACGATTCGCCACGTCATGATGACCTATGACAAGCCCATCGAGCAGATGTTTTTGGATTGGCTTCGTCACCGCGAAGACCTTCACTAACGCATTCTCACTGCGACCCTCAGCACAAACCACACTTGTCCGTGATGGGGTTGGGAACTTCTCGCACAATTTAAAGCTCGAAGTTTGACTTGATACACTTGCAGCTGTTGCCGAGCATGAGTCTCACTCTTCGCCAAGCCGTCCCTGCGGATATTCCGGTTCTTCGCGTATTGATTGATGCATCGGTGCGCGGATTGCAGGCGGTGGATTACACGCCGGCTCAGATCGAAGGGGCACTGCAAAGCGTCTACGGCGTTGACAGCCAATTGATCGCGGACGGAACTTATTTCGTTGTTGAGGCCGAGTCGCTCATCGTCGGCTGCGGAGGATGGAGCAAACACAAAACCCTCTTTGGCGGCGACGGCTGGCACGCTCGGGAGGATTCATTGCTGGACCCTCGACAGGACGCCGCGAAGATCCGCGCGTTTTTTGTCCATCCCAACTGGGTGCGACGGGGAATTGGAAGCATGATCCTTGAGGCTTGCGAAAAAGCCGCTGCCGCTGCGGGCTTCACGCGATTCGAAATGGGTGCGACGCTAACCGGAGTGGCGCTGTACCGCGCCAGGGGTTACATTGCGCTGGAAGCTCTCGCCGCCCCGCTGAATAACGGGGAAACGCTTGCGGTCGTTCGCATGGAAAAACGGATGCCTTCACGAAAATAGGAATATTCGTCGCGGCTCCCCGCCCGGGCCCTGCTATCCTGCTGCCGACGACATGCTTCTCATTTCTTCCACTGCGCTGCCGGACGCACGGGTGTTCGCGGCGTACATTATTTTTCTTGCCAGCTACCTGGTTTTCGCCATTGGGAAGTTCCCCGGCCTGAAGATTGACCGACCGGGCGCGGCGATTATCGGGGCTGTCGCGATGATTGCCTTTCGGGTGGTGCAGCCTTCGGATGCGCTGCACTTCATAGACTTCTCGACCCTCGTGCTTCTGTTTTCCATGATGCTAATCGTGGGAAATCTGCGACTGGTAGGCTTCTTCGAATGGAACGCGGAAGCTGTGCTGCGGCGATTGAAACCTACCCAACTATTGCCTGCGGTGATCTTCACTTGTGGTTTTCTCTCGGCATTTCTGGTGAACGACATTGTCTGTCTGGTGATGGTACCCTTCGTGCTCGGCATTGCGCGGCGCATGAGACTGCAACCGCTGCCCTACCTGCTGGCGGTCGCCACGGCATCGAATATCGGGAGCGTGGCTACGATCACTGGCAATCCGCAGAATATGCTGATTGGATCTTTCTCAGGCATTCGCTATTATGATTTTCTTTTACATCTAGGACCAGTTGCGATTATTGGGCTGTTTCTCGACTGGGCGGTGCTGCACTGGATTCACATGCGCAAGGTCGAGTTGCGGCCCGAGACAGAAGAAACGATTCCATTGCCTGCGCTGGATCTCTCACATCTCACCAAACCGCTCATTGTCGTCATCGCCGTCGTCGTCGGATTCTTTTTCAGTGTGCCTCCGGTGATGATGGCGGCGCTGGGTGCAGCCGCGCTGCTGATTACTCGAACCCTGGAACCTCGCAAGCTCTATCAGGAAGTCGATTGGGGACTGCTGGTGTTTTTTATCGGATTGTTTCTGATCGTGGGTGGAGCGGAAAATGCTGGAATCGTCCGACAGTTGCTTGGGCTGGCGGAACATTGGAATCTGCAAAGGCTAGGAACGTTCGCGGTGGTGGTTGCGCTCTTCAGCAATATCGTCAGCAATGTTCCAGCGGTGATGCTGCTAAAGTCGTTGATCCGTGGGTTCAGCAATCCGCACACGGCGTGGCTGGCTCTGGCCATGGCTTCAACACTGGCCGGAAACCTCACGATCACTGGAAGCGTGGCCAATCTGATTGTGGTGGAGAGCGCCAAGCCAGAGATGGAGATTGGTTTCTGGGATTATTTCCGAGTTGGATTTCCTATCACGCTGGCGACTCTTCTTGTAGGATGGGGCTGGCTTGGTTGGATTCGCTAAGAATCACGGATCGCCAGGGCCATGGTGTTAGAAGGAAGGTCACGCTGCAACCTTAGCTCGACTGCTAAACAGAGCGATCCCCGACGCGGCATACATCACCAGAGCGAGTGCTTTGAGAATCGGGGCGCCTCCAACCATTACGGCATTCTCCAGGAGACCACCGAGGACGGCACCGAAAAGGTTTACTCCTAGCACTTCCGCCGGGCGGCCAAATCGTTGAAGGCTGCTGGAAAACACAATTCCCGAGAAAAAAACCGGAAGCGCCACCCACCCGCCTCCCACTAAGAGCTTCGCTCCTGTATTCAGGCCGTTAACCAGCGAGTAAGGGAACCAGAAGTCTGAGGTCAACAGTACGAAAAGGACAGCGTACATAGCAACAACCGGCACTCTGAACATGCCAGCCAGAGCGTTAGCAGCCAGGGCCATTACCAGGAAAGCGCCGATTACGATCGAATTGACGATCCACGTGCCGCCAAACAGCAACGAGAGTTGGATGACGGCCTTGGTTTCCAGGAGAAGAAATCCAGCGCCCAGGAAAAAAAAATGTAAATGCGGCAGACTCGTCTTCCACGCAAGGCAATCGGCTTTTTGCATCACGACCCAGACCAGCAGGAAAAAGAGCGCAGCCGTGACCAAAACTGGGCCGGGGATAGAGCGGTCGGCCAGGTATAGGAATGGCCAGCTGTCCGTCGCGAGGAGTGTTGTCGAATTCGTTCGCTTGCGCAGTTCGCTACTCGCGTCGAAGAGTTGAGGTAGTTTTGCGCTGCGGGCGCCTCCCTCAATCAGCAACACTCCATTGACCCAGAATCCTGTGAAATAAGCAGCAGGTGGCGTTCCGAATGCGCTTTCCAGTGTTGCGTACAACCGATCGGTCGCGAAACTTCGCCCGGTGGCGAACGAAAGCATCAGCGTACCCTGGTCGGTAAGAAGCGCCTTTGCATTTTGAAAACTCTCGACGGTGTATACGTAGTTGTCGAGGCGAAGGGAGGAAAAGCTGCTTAGCAGCGTTGAGGAGTCGAGAAAACCGAAGACTATCAAGTCATACTTCATGGTGGCTTTCTTTAGAAAGGAGCGAGCATCGTCTGTGTAGACTGTGACTCGATGCGAGTCGTACGGATGCTCGGGATGGTACCGCCGACCAATCCCCAAGATCACGGGATCAATTTCGACTGCGTCAATATGTTCGGCACCGTGGCGGAGAGCTCCGGCAACATCGTTGCCCGTGCCCGCGCCAAGGACGAGGACGCTTTGCGGGCGTGGCACGATCCGGTACGGTAGTTCGTAATAAGGCAGCATGAGACTGTTAGGCTTGGCAGTTGGGTACCGTTCCAGGAAGTCGGGCGAAAGATCGGCTAGCCACTGGTACCAAACGTGGTTTGCGACAAGGGAGTACGCCGACGCGCGGGGCCAGTCGTCGGGCGGGGACAGCCGATTTAAGTCAATTCGATAGTACGGCGACCAGAAAGTGTTTGGCTCGGGAATGGCTACGATACAAATTACCACCGCGAGCACGACTAGCGTGAGGCGATGGTTAACGACAAGAGGAGCAAGCAGGAGGAATCCCAGCAGCAACCACCACGCCGGTCCTAAATGCAAAAAAGCGAGCAAGGAAAACAGTGCCATTCCTGCCAGACTGCCAGACAGATTGATTCCATAGGCTCTCAAAGACGGCAACTGTTTCATGTATTGGCCTACATATCCGCCCAGGACCCTGAAAAAAACAATAATCAGCACCGAGTAGCCTAGACCGACGGCCAGGAATCGAAGGACGTACAGAAATCGAGAGCTCAGCCCTCCAGAACCCAGAGCGAATTCCCACGACATGTCCCCAAATGACAAATGCAACGGCATCGCGAACCGGGTCGGAATGAAGAGGAGGGCAGTAGCGGCTGGGAATAGTGTTCTGAACCTCATCTTCGGCTTTCCCAGGAGCATGCCGATTCCGATGCCAAAAAAACTTGCGACGAGAGGTAGATTTTTTAGATTTGCAAAGACACGGACTTCGGAAGACACGTAGCGAATGATCAGCAGCTCAAAGTAAAGGGTGACCACGCTTGCACGGAACAAAGCGAATTCTTCGCTAAACCGACGGGGCGGAAGCACTGGCAGAGGTTGGGTACCGGAACCATTGAGTCGAAGAGTCGCATCTGCCATGCCGGTCCACTGCTTTGCAGCCTACGTACCAACTCTGAGATGTAATTTGCAAAAGTATACCTGCCAATTTGAAGAGAGGCGGGCATTTTTTCAGGGGGGTACAAGTTATGGATTCCCAGTCTAAGAACATCAAGTGTTCTTGAACTCTAAGATTTTGACCCCTGCGTTGCTGATCTTTGGTGCGTCAAACGGTCGGGCACACGCTCAGCCGGCCAATTTTGCGCGGGGCCCCTACGCTTACTACCGCGAGGCCCGGCGCGTGCTGCGCGAACCGGATGGCCCTACGTTCGGGCGGAGTACCCTGGGGGTTTCCGCTTACCTTGGTTTCGCAAACTGTTTATAGTGACTTGTCGAACCCGCCAGTATCCTCGCTTACGAAAAATCCTCCACAAAGACTCTTTCAAACAGCCTAACAATTTCGCGCAGTGCCTTGCAGGAAATTGTTAAACCTAGCCACACCAACCAGGGGAATTGCCAGCCGGCAATCAGTGGACCGAACAATGTCCATGCGATGAGCAGCGGCAGGGCTGTTCCGGCAAGCCAGATGAGGCGTATCTCGATGCGCTGCAGCAGGCGGCCGGATGCGGCACAAGCAAACGCAGCCAACGGCAGTGCGGCATGCTGCGGGATCAGCCAACCCAAGACCGCCGCTAGCCCCAGACCCAAACTGACACTTGGCAAAAGCGCCCTCGCCAGAGATGTCGGAAAAAGGCGCTCCCCAGCGTACAGACTGCAATAGCCCGCGACAATTGCGCAGAAACCGGCAAGTTCGTAATGAAGACCCCGCAAGGTAGATATGACCGAAGTCGCAGTAAAAATCGCGGCGATCGACTGGACTATGCCGGTCACAACCACCACGGCCACGGTCGACACTGTCACCAGAATGGACGCCTGAAAAATACGATTCGCTAATCGTTCCGTCGCGTAAACAGAAGCAAACGCTGCGGCGACCTCCTCCGGCTCGCCGAACCGCATCCTGACGATCCGAGCGGTGGCCTCGTCGTCATAGCCCTGAGATCGCGCTTCCTCAGCCAGATCATCCAGGTGAGCGCGTAATTCCTTCTCCACTTCGCCTCGGCGTTTGTTGCCGGGAAGCTTCGCCAGCAGAATCACCCTGGAAACGATGCGATCCAGATGCGTCACGAGTTTGCCTTCGAGAGTATGGCGTTCACTACTTTTGTAAAAGAAAACCATTCCTGCTCACTGCGGCGTGCAGCTTTTCGGCCAGCGACGGTCAAACCATAGTACTTCCGCTGCTTCCCGTTCTCCCCTGTGCGCCATTCCGAGTGGAGATAGCCACGCTTGTGCAGCTGATGCAAGGCTGGGTACAGCGTGCCCTCCTTGAATTCGAATGCATCCTGGCTGCGGCGCACTGATTCCTGGATGATTTCGTATCCGTACATGTCGCGTTCTGATAGGAGCTTGAGTATTAAGAGCGCGATGCTGCCTTTCAGCAATTCTCGATCGAACGGCACTCCACGCACCTCGGAAATCAGTTACATCGGCTAAACAGGTAAGTTTACCTCAGCACTAGCGTTTAAGGGAAATGACTGAATTATCCTAGATAGCTAATGTTTATGGATCGAGCTTGACCAGGTTTGACAATCAATTCTAGAAAAACATATCCTATACATCGTATGACAAAGTATGAAGAAAGAGAGAGACAATCGTGAAAAATGAGAGAGTCCTGCGCGTAATGCTTTTCTTAATCGTGGCGGACATGCTGTTGGGTGGTATTGCGGCTGCTCTGAATCGGACATTAGTGGAGATGCCTGCCTGGCAGCATCTCGGGCCCGAAGCTTGGGCCACATTCAGCCGAATGGCCGATCTGGGAAATGGCGAGATTCTGTATCCGCTCGTGGGCATTGGTGGAACTCTATCGGTCTTGGCGGCAGCAGTTGTATTCCGCTTCACTTCGAGAAGACCTTGGTCCGTGGCCCTTCCTCTTTATGGGACGGCCCTGATGGCTGTCTGTGGTTTGTTGATTACGACTCAAGCTGCTCCGATCATGCTGAGTCTGCATCGAATTGGCGACGATCCTATAGCGCTCAGGCAAGCCTTTGAAGGCTTTTATCGATGGGACTCCATCCGAGCCGTTTTTGGAGCACTAGGCTCCTGCTTTGAGATATGGGCGCTGGTCGCACTTCTTTCCGTACCGGTTGGGGAGCAGGCGCACGCACGCCACAACATCCTCTCACCTGAGAAGTCGCCAGGATAATGCTCGAGGCTGCGGCAATAATTGCAGAGCCTTTTCTGCGTTTCGGGCAATAACGCAGTCAACCGGAGCAATCGATCTACGGCCTGATTTGAAAAACGACCCCCTGGCCACTACCGCCGCCAATGGCGGTTGTGCCGAAGAGAACGCCGGCCTTGTTGCGCACCAGGCCATAGTAGGGATTGGCCCCGTCGCCTTTCGCGCCAAACTGATGCACCACGCTCTCCGTCCACTTGCCGCCTGATTTGGGCATGAGCTTGAACACGACGCCGTCGCCGTTGCTATCACCGCCGGCGGAAGTCGTGCCTAACAGATTGCCTTCGGCGTCAAAAGTCAGAGTCGTAGTGGGCGATCCGCCGTTCGATCCGCCGTTGAAGCTGTACAGCACACTCTCAGTAAACTTGCCTGCCGACCTGGTGAGCTTGAACACGGAACCCGCACCGTTCGCCCCGCCATAGTAAGTTGTGCCGTAAAGATTGCCCTTGCTATCGGAAATCACGCCGCCATAAGGAAATCCGGCCTGGGGAGTTCCTTTGAAGGCGTCGAGCGTCTCAAATTTCCACTTGCCGGATACAGCCGTAAGTTTGAATACAGTGCCGCACTGGCAGGAAGGATCGCCGGCGAGTTCGGCGACACCGAACACGTTGCCCGCTTTGTCGACAAGCAGTGGGCCTAGCGAACCCACAGCGCCGTCCGCACCACCGGTGAAGGCGTGAAGCACAGTTTGCTTCCATCCGCCGCCCCGGACGGGCGAAATCTGATAGACCACGCCGCAACCGAGCCCGTTGCACTTTTGCAGGTTGCCTCCGTCGGGCGTGGTTCCGTAGAGATTGCCGACGCTGTCAAATGCCACGGTGCCGCCGGGGCCGAAGCCGTCCTTGCCACCGGTAAAGTTGTACATCACAGTTTCGACCCAGCGTTTGCCGGATTTCGACAACAGGAACACAACACCGCAACCGTCTCCAGTGCAAGTTCCACCTGATCCCCCTGATACGGTGGTGCCGTAGAGGTCTCCCTTGCTATCCAGGGTCACGCCACCGTAGGGATTTTTGCCATCGCTGCCGCCGGTGAAGCTATACAGCACGGTCTCTTTCCACTTGCCTCCGGCAACCGGCGAGAGCTCGAACACCGTGCCGCAGCCATTGGTGCACAGGGTGCCCGTTCCGCCGCTGACTGTGGTTCCGTAAAGGTTGCCGGCAGGATCTTGCGCGAGTGTCGCGGCCGGATCGATCCCGTCGTTGCCTCCGGTAAAGCTGTGCACCACCTTTTCCGTATTCGCCGCCCAAACATTGCTGGCAAAAACGGCAACAATAGCCAAAGCTAAAACCTTGCTTACGGAAAATCTGCGTGGTTTGCTTTCCATCATTATCATTTTCTCCAAAAACCGTTCGATTTGATCACCGAGTTCAGCAAGAGCCGCGGGCTGGAACTATAGCACTGAATGGGCTGCAAACCACGCACTCCGCGCGGTTTTGACAGTCTTTTTACAGATTCACCAGTAGCGCAGCCATCTTGCCGGCTGTCCCGAGGTCGTTTGGCCGTCGGCTTTGGGGGGTGGGAGTGGATACTGTGAACGACTCAGTACTCGGCCAGCTCCTTCATGGCACGCAATAAATCCTCAGCCTGGGGCAGGATGGCATCTTCCAGAATTGGCTGGTAGGCGACAAACACGTCTTTCGCGGCCACGCGGCGGACAGGCGCATCCAGATGATCGAACAATTGGTCGGCGATGCGGGCTGCAATCTCCGCGCCGTAGCCCCAGCTCAAAGTGTCCTCGTAAGCGACAAGGGCTCGATTCGTCTTGCTGACCGAATCCGCAATCGTCTCCCAATCAAACGGATTCAGACAACGCAAGTCGATCAACTCGACCTTGACTCCCTGCTCGCGTTCCAGTTTCTGCGCCGCTTGCAACGCACGAGGAACCACCGCTCCGTAGGTGATCACGGTCAGATCAGTCCCCGCTTGCACGATCTTTGCTTTACCAAACGGGATTGTGTAATCCGGTCCGGGATCCGGCGCACGGCCATAAGTCTCGCGATAAAGCCGTTTGTGTTCAAGAAACAGCACTGGGTCATCGCAACGAATCGCGGTACGAAGAAGACCGGCCGCGTCCAACGCGTTCGACGGGAACACCACGTGCATTCCAGGTGTGTGCGTGAATATGCTCTCACCACATTGCGAGTGGTAAATCGCTCCGCCGGTCAGATATCCACCGATCGCGACGCGAATTACGCAGGGGGACCAAAATCCATTGTTCGAACGCCAGCGGATTAGCGGCAGCTCATCGCGCAGTTGCATCATTGCCGGCCAGATGTAATCGAAGAACTGAATTTCAACCACCGGCTTCATCCCGCGTGTCGCCATGCCAACGGCGCGGCCGACGATGTTCGCTTCCGCCAGGGGTGAGTTGAATACACGGTCGGAACCGAAGTCGTGCTGCAAGCCGTAAGTCAACTTGAACACGCCGCCCTTGCCCTTGATCAGCTTTTCGTTCAGATACTGTTCACGACTGGCGTCGGCCACGTCTTCGCCGAAAATCACAATACGCTCATCCCGCCGCATCTCGTCGCGCAGAGTGGCATTAATCAGATCGGCCATGGTTTTCGGAGCGATCTTTTTGCCGTCTGCCGCCAGCGCAGCGGGCGCCGGTTCGGTCTGAAGAGCCGGAGACGCTGGGTCCAGATCTGGCGAGTATATGAACCGCATGATCGTGTCGGGCGCGGGTGGAGCCGCTTCCAGCGCCTGATCCACCGCAATCTGCAGGTCGTCTTCGACTTGCTTTTCCAGTTTATTGATGCCCTTTTCGTCGAGGATGCCTTCGCGAATCAGGAACATCTGCATGCGCGTAATGGGATCGCGAGTGGCGTCGCGCTCGCGTTCGGCGTCCGGCCGGTAAAGCCGCTCATCGTCGGAAAGCGAATGCGAATAAGGCCGTATCACATGTGCATGGATAAATCCCGGTCCTTCGCCAGCCCGGCAGTAAGCAACGGTTCGTGCAAACGCCGCGTAAGATACGACCGGATCGGTACCATCGAATTCTTCGAAATGGAAATTCGGGAAACCGGAGATCAGGCGCGAAATATTTCCACCCGCCGTTTGAACCTCGACGGGGACGGAGATGGCGTAACCGTTATCCTGCACCACGAACAACACGGGCAGCTTCCGATTGGACGCGGTATTCATTGCCTCCCAGAACTCCCCTTCGCTGGTGGCCCCGTCGCCCAGCGAAACGTAGGAGACCTCATCGCGGTGGAACTGAACGTCTTTAAATTGGCGATAGTCGCCCTCGGTCTTCTTCGCGGCTTGTGGATGACTTGCGAAGTAGCGGCCACCTTCCGCGCAACCCACGGCCTGCAAAATCTGTGACCCCGTAGGAGAAGACTGCGTAACCACGTTGAGTTTCGGGAAGCTCCAATGGGAGGGCATCTGCCGCCCGCCCGATTGCGGGTCAGCCGCCGCACCCACGGCCATCAGCAGCATGTCCAGAGGCGTTGCCCCTAGAGCCAGGCACAGCGCGCGATCGCGATAGTAGGGATAAAACCAGTCGTAGCCCGGCTTCATGGCAAAGCCCGCGGCGAGACCAACGGCTTCGTGACCTGC